>Ga0233425_10000785_pt1 | contig 78105 bp, 70 predicted proteins | sample Watercolumn_Towu_2_FD_181712 | JGI IMG/M metagenome (GOLD analysis project Ga0233425, IMG submission 181712) | Freshwater microbial communities from Lake Towuti, South Sulawesi, Indonesia - Watercolumn_Towuti2014_140_MG | ecosystem: Environmental > Aquatic > Freshwater > Lake | place...
ATACCGAGGTTATTCAAGCTGTTGGCCGTGTCTTCATGTCCGAACCCAAGGACTTTTTCACGAATTGCCAAAGCGCGCTGATACAACGGCAGCGCCTTGTCTTGCTGACCGAGTGCTTTATACAGCGCACCCAAGTTATTCAAGCAAGTTGCTGTGCGTTCATGCCCGGAGCCTAGAACCTTTTCATTGATTTCCAAGGTGCGCTGAAGTAGAGGTAATGCCTCTTGATACTTGCCATGTTGATACAACTGAACAGCTTGCTGGTTTAATTGTTCAGCCTCCTGTTCGCTGTCCTGCGCTGTACTACCCGCCATCACGGGTTGCACACTAGCAACCAGCAACACCAGCAATACAATGCGCAGGAGTTTTGTGGCAGGAAGTATTTTCACAGTTTTGGCCAGCGGCGAAGCTCAAGCGCCAAATCCGTCCCTACAGGTGCTGTAATGTGATTGCGCTCAAGGAATTCCGCAACGTCATCCTTTAAAGGATCGACGCCATGCGCCATGAGGATGATCCTTCCCTCTTTGCGCTCAACTTGGTATTTGATGCCGAGTTTGTCCATTTCGGTTGTGAGTTGCTGTAGGCGCGCTTCCGGATCAGCGGCCAAAACGATTTGCTGATTACTGCCCCTCACAATCCCGATCTCGTTTTGTATGGGTTGCTCATACAGGTAGAGACGCATCGTCAAGCCAACGGTCAGAATGATCGACGCTGCCATCGCGTATTGAACAAAACGATTGTGGATAAACGAGGGTTTGCTTTCGGTAACCAGCCCTTCCCGTCGCATACGAAACTTGAGCTTCTGCAAGCCCGCCTCAGTATCGAAATCGTTTACGCCAAGCGCGGCGTCGTGCTGTTGAATCGCCTGACGTAGCAAGGTGGCACGTTTTGTGACGGCTGGGTTGGCATCTGGATCAGGCTTGCCCGCCAACGCATCCAGCCAGTCTTGATCTTCGTCTCTATTCGTCATCTGTTTTTCCGCTGGTTAGGCCGCCGACAGGTATTCCTTGCAAGGGAGAAGGAACTCCTCAATCCGTTTACGGCTTTGTGAAATGAATTCTCGTGTTGCGCCCGGTGTTCGCTGAATAGCAGCGGCAATATGCGCAGTGTCAAAACCTTCCATCACCAGCGAAAGGACGTAGGCGCGGTCGCTGGACTTCTTTGCAAATTCCGCGAAGCCGCGTTGAACACAATCTTCCAGTGATTCATTTTCGGGGGGTGGATCGACGGTGCGCATGGCATCTGAATTCTGCTCCAGCGCAGCCCATTCATCGTCATTCAAATTATCCGCCGGACGTGCCTTGGTGCGGCGGAAGTGATCCATCATGCAGTTGATCGCAATCCGCCACAGCCACGCCGCTAATGGCGAATCCCCTTTGTAGCTTAACACCCATTTCAAAGCAACTGGCCGAGGTCGCATACGGCGTTTTGGCGCGTTTTTGGCCGCGTGACCCGCAGTCTCAAGTGGCATTTTCTCCTCTCATTGACCAATTACACTTTCATTTGGCGAAGCAAGCACTTTCATTTGGACGGGATGTTGGTTTACACTTGGACGCCATGACAGATTCAACATTCCATCCCCGTTTTGTACGAGCCCACCTGCTCGAAGCCTTGACGGATTCGCCTGTGGTGCTGATCCACGGGCCGCGCCAGTGCGGCAAGACGACGCTCGCCCGCGCGGTGGGAGACGAAACGGGCTATACCTACCTCACTTTTGATAACGATGTGCTGCGCGCTTCGGCCCAGACTGATCCGGTGGGATTTGTGGCGGATTTGCCCGACAAGGTGGTCTTGGATGAAGTGCAGCGAGTGCCGGAACTGTTTACGGCACTCAAAGCCGCCGTGGATCGCAATCGTCAACCGGGCCGGTTCATCCTTACCGGTTCAGCCAATGTCCTATTGTTGCCCAAACTGGCAGATTCACTGGCCGGGCGCATGGAGATATTGCGCCTGCATCCGCTGGCGCAAGCCGAGCTTGCCGGAAGGCCATCCAGATTTATCGACACGCTATTTTCGGCGGGTTTCAAGATAAGCCGCTATCCCCGTTTGGGCAAAGAGCTGGCTGAACGCATTGCTGCCGGGGGCTATCCCGCCGCATTGGCACGCGCCTCGTCACGCCGCCGCACGACCTGGTATCGTGACTACATCGAAACCTTGGTACAGCGCGATGTACGGGATCTGTTTCGCATCACGTCTCTGGACGTATTGCCACGCCTGCTCACCCTGGCAGCGGGGCAAACCGCCAGACCGCTGAACGTGACGGATTTGGCGTCCCCATTCCAGTTGAGCCGCCCCACCATCCGCGACTATGTCACCCTGCTGGCCCGCGTATTCCTGCTGGAAGAACTACCGCCCTGGCACAGCAATCGTCTGAGCAGGCTCATCAAGACCCCCAAACTCCATCTGGGCGACACCGGACTGGTTTGCGCCTTGCTGGGGGTGGGTGCGGATGAACTATGGGCGGATCGCCCGCTGCTCGGCCAGTTACTGGAAACCTTCGTATTTCAGGAACTGCGCCGTCAGGCTGGATGGCAGGACGATCCCATTGCTTTTCACCACTTCCGCGACAAGGATGGATTCGAGGTGGACATCGTGCTGGAAGGACGGGGGCAGCGTTTGGCAGGTATCGAGATCAAAGCTGCCGCAACGGTCACGTCCAGTGATTTTAAAGGGCTACGCAAATTGCAGGAATGTGCTGGCGAACACTTTGTTGCCGGAGTCGTACTGTATGACGGCGAAGACATCACACCGTTTGGCGAGAGGCTTTTTGCGGTTCCAATCCGCGCGCTCTGGGATCTGGTTTGACACACGCCACGCCCGCTGCTGCTGGTTCAGGTGGCCACGCTCGACCAGATTCCGGAAGTGCTGCTTCAAAACTGGCCGAGGTCGCTTACACCGCTCCCTCTTTTTACGCCATGAAGCAAACCGGGCGGCCTGGCCGCCCGGCCTGGTTCAACCCACCTTGGGCAGATGCGCCAGCGATTCCTTAATGGCTTCTTCCGGATAGTGGAAGTCTTCCAGTTGTCCGGAAAAATATTTGTCGTACGAAGCCATGTCGAAATGGCCGTGCCCGGAGAGGTTGAAGAACAGCGTCTTCGCCTCGCCGCTTTCCTTGCAGCGCAGGGCTTCGGCGATACAGGCAGCGACCGCGTGGTTGGATTCCGGTGCGGGGATAATGCCTTCGGCGCGCGCGAACTGCACGCCCGCCGCGAACGTCTCCAGTTGCGGCACGGCCACCGCCTCGATCAGTTTCTCGTGGTAGAGCTGCGACACCAGCGGTGAATCGCCGTGGTAGCGCAGCCCGCCCGCATGAATCCCGGGCGGCATGAAGTCATGGCCCAGCGTGTACATCTTCATCAGCGGCGTGAAGCCCGCCGAGTCGCCGAAATCATAGGCATACGCGCCCTTGGTCAGCGTGGGGCAAGAGGTCGGCTCAACGGCTACCAAGCGGACATTTTTCCCTGCCGCCTTGTCGGCGAGGAATGGGAAAGCCACCCCGCCAAAATTCGATCCGCCACCGCAAGGCGCAAAGATCATGTCCGGGTAATCGCCCGCTTTTTCAAACTGTTTCTTGGCTTCGAGGCCGATCACAGTCTGGTGCAGCAGCACATGATTGAGCACCGAACCCAGGGTGTAATTGGTGTCCGGCCGCGAGGCGGCTTCTTCCACCGCTTCCGAAATCGCGATGCCGAGGGAACCGAGATTGCCCGGATCCTTTTCAAGAATGCTGCGCCCGGTGTTGGTTTCCATGCTGGGGCTGGCAAAAACCTGCGCACCCCAAGTCTGCATCATCGAGCGACGGAAGGGCTTTTGCTCATAGCTGACCTTGACCATAAATACGCGCACTTCCAGCCCGAACATCTGCCCGGCCAGCGCAATGGAAGAGCCCCATTGGCCCGCGCCGGTTTCGGTGGTCAGCCGTTTGATACCGGCCAGCTTGTTGTAGTACGCCTGCGGAATCGCGGTGTTGACCTTGTGCGAGCCCGCCGGGGAAACGCCTTCGTACTTGTAATAAATTTTGGCGGGTGTGCCGAGCGCGGCTTCGAGGCGATGCGCGCGGAACAGCGGAGAAGGCCGATACAAGCGCATCGCTTCGCGCACCGGCTCGGGAATCGCAATCCAGCGTTCGGCCGAGACTTCCTGCTCGATCAGACTCATCGGGAAAATCGCCGTCAGCGCTTCCGGCCCGATCGGCTGTCCATCCGGGCCCAGCGGTGGTGTGGGCGGATTGGGCATATCTGCCACCACGTTGTACCAGTGTGTTGGAATTTCCGACTCGTCCAGCAAGATCTTGGTTTGCGACATTCGTTTTTCCTCCCGTATTATTTTTTGACAACGCCTTTTATGCCGATACAGCGCAGCGCAGTTTACTGCACCCCGCCGCGAATTGCAGCAGCAGCCGGAACCGCGCCGCGCCATGATAAAATCCGCGCCTGTTTTCAAGGCGATATCACATGACTCGAACTCCGCAGCGCATTGCGCAGCTTCTGCAACAACGCATCCTGATTCTCGACGGCGCCATGGGCACCATGATCCAGCGGCACAAGCTGGGCGAGGCCGATTACCGTGGCGAGCGTTTTGCCGACTGGCCGCGCGATCTCAAAGGCAACAACGATTTGCTGGTGCTGACCCGGCCCGGGATCATCCAGGATATTCACCGCGAATATCTGCAAGCCGGCGCGGACATCATCGAGACCAACACCTTCGGCGCCAACGCCACCACGCTGCACGCCTACGGCATGGCATCGCTATGCTACGAACTGAATGTGGCGGGTGCAAAACTGGCGCGGACCGCTTGTGACGAATTCGAGACTGCCGACAAGCCGCGCTTTGTCGCCGGGGTGCTCGGCCCCACCGACAAGACCGCGACCATTTCGCCCGACGTAAACGACCCGGCCGCGCGCAACATCAGCTTCGACCAACTGGTCGCCGACTACGCCGATGCCACGCGCGGCCTGATGGATGGCGGCGCGGATCTGATTTTGATCGAGACCATCTTCGATACACTGAACGCAAAGGCCGCGATCTTTGCGGTGCAACAGGTGTTCGAGCAGCGCGGCGAGACGCTTCCAATAATGATTTCAGGAACGATTACCGATGCTTCCGGCCGCACGCTGACGGGCCAGGTCACCGAAGCGTTTTACAACTCGCTGGCGCACGCCCAGCCGCTTTCCATCGGCCTCAACTGCGCGCTGGGCGCGGAAGAATTGCGCCAGTATGTGGAAGAGTTGTCGCGCGCCGCCAACTGCTATGTGAGCGCCCACCCGAACGCCGGCCTGCCCAATCCGCTCGCACCCACCGGCTATGACGACACGCCGGAAAACATGGCGGGCCACATTCACGAGTGGGCTGCCAGCGGATTCCTGAACATCATCGGCGGTTGCTGCGGCACCTCGCCCGATTTCATCCGCGCCATCGCCGAAACGGTGAAGGACCTCCCGCCGCGCAAAATTCCGGACATTCCGCGTGAGTGCCGCTTGTCCGGCCTCGAACCGTTCAACATCGGCGGCGACTCGCTGTTCGTCAACGTCGGCGAGCGCTGCAACGTGGCCGGTTCCGCCAAGTTCAAGCGCCTCATCATGGAAGGCCAGTACGAGGAAGCGCTGGAGATTTGCAAGCAGCAGGTGGAAACCGGCGCGCAGGTGATCGACATCAACATGGACGACGCCATGCTCGACGGTCAGGCCGCGATGGTGAAGTTTCTCAACCTGATCGCTTCCGAGCCGGACATCAGCAAAGTGCCGGTGATGATCGACTCCTCCAAGTGGGAAATCATCGAAGCCGGGCTGAAGTGCGTGCAGGGCAAATCCATCGTCAATTCCATCTCGCTCAAGGAAGGCGAAGAAAATTTCGTGAAGTACGCGAAGCTGGTGCGCAGCTACGGCGCGGCAGCGGTGGTGATGGCCTTCGACGAGCAAGGCCAGGCCGACACCTACACGCGCAAGACCGAAATCTGCCAGCGCAGCTACAACATTCTGGTGAACCAGATTGGCTTCCCGCCCGAGGACATCATCTTCGACCCGAACATCTTCGCAATCGCCACCGGCATCGAAGAGCACGACAACTACGCGGTGGATTTCATCGAAGCCACTCGCTGGATCCGCGAAAATCTGCCCTATGCCAAGATCAGCGGCGGCGTATCCAACGTCTCTTTCTCCTTCCGTGGCAACGAGCCGGTACGCGAAGCGATCCATACCGTGTTCCTGTATCACGCCATCAAGGCCGGTATGAATATGGGCATCGTCAACGCCGGCCAGCTCGGCGTGTACGAGGAACTGCCCAAGGATTTGCGCGAGGCCGTCGAAGACGTGGTGCTCAACCGCAGCCCGGACGCGGGCGAAAAACTGGTCGCGCTGGCGGAGAATTTCAAGGGTGGCGCCAAGGCGCAGGTCGAAGATCTGGCCTGGCGTCAGGGCACAGTACAGGAGCGACTAACCCATGCGCTGGTGCGTGGCATCACGACGTTCATCGTGGAGGATACCGAGGAAGCGCGCCTGCAATGCGCGTCGCCGGTGGAAGTCATCGAGGGCCCGCTGATGGGCGGCATGAACGTGGTGGGCGATTTGTTCGGCGCGGGCAAGATGTTCCTGCCGCAAGTGGTGAAATCCGCGCGCGTAATGAAACAGGCCGTGGCGCATCTGATTCCCTACATCGAAGCTGAAAAGCTCAAGAGCGGCGACGTCAAACCCAAGGGCAAAATCCTGATGGCGACGGTGAAGGGCGACGTGCACGACATCGGCAAGAACATCGTCACCGTGGTGTTGCAGTGCAACAATTTCGAAGTTATCAACATGGGCGTGATGGTGCCGTGCCAGCAGATTCTCGACACCGCGCGCGAACATAACGCCGACATCATCGGCCTGTCCGGGCTCATAACCCCGTCACTGGAAGAGATGGCGCACGTGGCGAAGGAAATGGAACGCCAAGGCTTCAAAATTCCGCTGCTGATCGGCGGCGCGACCACCTCGCGCGTGCATACCGCCGTGAAGATCGAACCCAACTACCCGAGCGGCGCCGTGGTGTACGTCACCGACGCCTCGCGCGCCGTGGGCGTGTGCAGCAATCTGCTGAGCAACACCTTGCGGGACAACTACGTCGCCGAGCTCAAGTCCGATTATCAGGCCGCGCGCGATCAGCACGAAGGCAAGCAGGGCAAGGCGAGTTATGTCTCCCTCGACGAGGCGCGTGCGCATGGTTTGAAAACCGACTGGAAAATCTACACGCCGCCGAAACCGAAAGTTCTCGGCGTGCAGAAACTGGAAAATTATCCGCTAGCTACGCTGGTGGATTTCATCGACTGGTCGCCGTTCTTCCAGGCCTGGGAACTCGCCGGACGCTATCCCAAAATTTTGCAGGACGACGTCGTAGGCGCAGAAGCCAGCAAATTGTTTGCCGACGCGCAGGCCATGCTGAAGCAGATCGTTGAAGAAAAGTGGCTCAGCGCCAACGCGGTGTTCGGCCTGTTTCCGGCCGGCACGGTCGGCAGCGATGACATCGAAATTTACACAGACGAAACGCGCAGCACTGTGGCCATGACCTGGCACAACCTGCGCCAGCAGACGAAAAAACCTGCCGACATTCCCAACTACTGCCTGGCCGATTTCATCGCGCCCAAAGAAAGCGGCATTGCCGATTACATCGGCGGCTTTGCCGTTACCGCAGGCATCGGCATCGAGAAAAAAATGCGGGAATTCGAACAAGCCAACGACGACTACAGCGCGATCATGCTGCAGGCTTTGGCCGACCGTCTGGCCGAGGCTTTTGCCGAACACCTGCACCTGCGCGTACGCCGCGAGTTCTGGGGCTATGCGGCGGGCGAGGCGCTGGGCAACGACGATCTTATCTCGGAAAAATATCGCGGCATCCGCCCGGCGCCCGGCTATCCCGCCTGCCCCGAGCACAGCGAGAAGGGCCCATTGTTCGACCTGCTGCAAGCGCCGCAGAATGCCGGCATCACGCTTACCGAAAGTTTTGCGATGCTACCCACCGCTGCAGTTTCCGGCTTCTACTTCTCCCACCCCGAAGCAAAGTATTTCGCCACCGGCAAGATCGACCGGGATCAAGTCGCGGACTACGCCCGGCGCAAGGGCTGGACGGTGGAAGAGGCCGAGCGCTGGCTTGCGCCGGTGTTGAGTTACTAGGAAACGTCGCTCATGAACTACAAACATTTTTTCTTATTTGGCGTCCTGCTAACAACGGGCGTCTTTTCAACCGCCTGCTCCCGGCAGGAATTACCCCCCATGGAGGTTAGCAACGTGACTGAACTTATCAAAACCGACACCCAACTTGGCAGCGGCGCGGAAGCGATCCCCGGCAGCAGCGTGACTGTGCATTACACCGGCTGGCTGTATGACCCGACCGTGACGGATAGCAAGGGCGCCAAGTTCGACAGCTCGCGCGACCGTGGCATGCCGTTCGAATTTCCACTGGGTGCCGGCCATGTCATCAAGGGCTGGGACCTGGGCGTCGCCGGCATGAAGATTGGCGGACAGCGCACGCTAGTGATTCCGCCGAATATGGGCTATGGCGCACGCGGCGCGGGTGGTGTCATTCCGCCGAACGCTACGCTGGTCTTCGACGTCGAGTTGCTGGGTGTGGATTGATTCGCGCTGCTAGACTGCCGCCATGTTTTATCTCGAACTCTTCGCCACGCTGAATCGCAACAAGGTTGATTACCTGTTGATTGGTGGTTTGGCGGTTTCATTGCATGGTGTGGAGCGCGCCACAATGGACGTGGACATCACTGTGGCGATGCGGCCGGACAATCTGGCAGCCTTGATTGAGACAGCGAAAGAACTGAATCTCTCCCCAGTGCTTCCCGTGCCGCTGGAAGCGTTATCGGACATCCGGCTGTTGCGGGAGTGGCACGAACTACGGCATCTGGAAGCATTCGCATTGCGTACACAGGAATTGGCGGGCGTCACGATAGATGTTTTGCTCTTTCCCCCGCTGGATTTCGCAGGCATGATGACGCGCGCTATCGAGTTCGACGTTGCAGGCACTGCAATCAAGGTCGCGGCTATTGACGATCTGATCGCGCTCAAGCGTGCCGTGGGACGGCCGATAGACATTTCTGATATCGAGCATCTGGAGCGAGTCAAATCGACATGAAGCCACCCTTCAATTCCGGAGACCGCACTTATTACGTGAGCGACGAGCGCCTGCGCGCGTTCAAATTGCTGACGCCCGAGCAACGTTTGCGCTGGGTGGAAGAGTTGGCGGCTTTTTTGCGACTGGCTAAAATCAGCCCTCGAAAATCGGCTCGCAACTGAAGCATGAATCTAGTTGCAAATCCGGTTCTGGTCACGGCGCTGATGCTTGCCGTGTCCAACCTGTTCATGACTTTCGCGTGGTACGGCCATCTGAAAAACCTCACAACGTCACCCTGGTATGTGGCGGCGCTGGTGAGCTGGGGCATCGCGCTATTTGAATATCTGGTGCAGGTGCCGGCCAACCGTATCGGCTACACCGAATTAAGCCTCGGACAGCTGAAAATTTTGCAGGAAGTCATTACGCTTTCGGTGTTCGTGCCGTTTGCGGTGCTGTACATGAACCAGCCCCTGAAGCTGGATTATCTGTGGGCGGGGCTGTGCCTGATGGGCGCGGTATATTTCATTTTTCGAACCTGAGCGATGAGCAAACATATTCATATTCTCGGCATTTGCGGCACTTTCATGGGTGGCATCGCCGCCATTGCCAAACAGTCCGGCTACCGGGTGACCGGCTGCGATGCCAACGTCTACCCGCCGATGAGCACCCAGCTCGAAGCGCAGGGCATCGAGCTCATCGAAGGCTGGAGCGCTGAACAACTGGCGCTGAATCCGGATGTATTTGTGATCGGTAACGTGGTCGCGCGCGGCAATCCGCTGATGGAAGAAATGCTGAATCGCGGGATGCCTTATGTTTCTGGCCCGCAATGGCTGGCCGAGACGCTGTTGCGCGATAAATGGGTGTTAGGCGTTGCCGGCACCCACGGCAAAACCACCACCTCATCCATGCTCGCGTGGATTCTGGAAGACGCCGGACTGAATCCCGGTTTCCTGATCGGCGGCGTGCCGCAGAATTTCGACATCTCCGCACGCATTACCGATGCCCCGTTTTTTGTGATTGAGGCGGACGAATACGACACGGCGTTCTTCGACAAGCGCTCCAAGTTTGTGCATTACCGGCCGCGTACTGCCATCCTGAACAACCTTGAGTTCGACCATGCCGACATCTTTGCGGATCTCGCCGCCATCGAGACACAGTTCCACCATCTGGTGCGCACCGTGCCTGGCAACGGCTTGATTGTTAGCAATGCGCGCGAGCAAGCACTCACTCGTGTGCTGGCGCGCGGTTGCTGGACGCCGGTGGAAACCTTCGGCGGCGATACCGGCTGGCGGATTGATGCCGACGCTAATGTCACTCTGAATGGGGAATCCATGGGGCGTCTGCACTGGGATCTGCTCGGCGAACACAACCGCATGAATGCGCTGGCCGCGCTGGCCGCCGCGCGCCACGCGGGTGTGCCGGTGGCGCAGGGACTGGCGGCGCTGGGGCGTTTCAAAAACGTCAAACGCCGCATGGAAATCCGTGGGGTGGTCAACGGCATCACGGTTTACGATGACTTCGCCCACCATCCGACGGCGATCGAAACCACGCTGGCTGGCTTGCGTCACAAGGTCGGCGATGCCCGGATTCTGGCCGTGCTGGAACCGCGTTCCAACACGATGAAACTCGGGGTCATGAAGGCCGCCCTGCCGGACAGTCTCGCGCTCGCAAATCAGGTGTTCTGCTATGCCGGCAATCTCGGCTGGGACGCTCGCGAGGCGCTGTTGCCCCTGGGCAAAAAAGCTTTGGTGGAAGATGATTTCGACGCGCTGCTGGCGGCCGTGACGCGCGCCGCGCAACCCGGCGATCACATTCTGGTCATGAGCAACGGCGGCTTCGGCGGCATACACGCCCGCCTGCTGCAAGCGCTGGTTTAACTCTCCGGCGCGTCCAACCCCAACTCCTGAATTTTCCTGGTCAGGGTATTGCGCCCGATGCCAAGCTGGGTGGCGGCTTCGATGCGGCGCCCGCCCGTATGCTGTAGCGCCTGGGAAATCAGGGTGCGCTCAAAGTCCGCCGTAAAATTTTCCATGATGCCGGCATCGCCGCGTTGCAAGGCCAGCGCCACTTGCTGCGCCAGCGCCGAGCGCCAGTCTCCGGCCGGTGGCAGCGTTGCCGTTTCGCCGCGCCATTCGGGCGGCAGATCGGGGACCTCGACAATCCGCGAAGGCGTCATCACCGTGATCCAGTGACACAGATTTTCCAGCTGGCGGACGTTGCCCGGAAATTCCTGCGCCGCCATGAATTTGAGTGTTTCCTCGCTGAGTTGCTTTTGCTCAACGTCGAGCTCACGAGCGCTCTTTTGCAGAAAATATTTGGCCAGCAGCGGAATGTCCTCGCGCCGTTCGCGCAACGGCGGCAGGCGCAAACGAATCACATTGAGGCGGTGAAACAAGTCTTCGCGGAACAAGCCCTGCTTGACCCGCTCGTCCAGATTCTGGTGCGTGGCGGTAATGATGCGGACATTGGCCTTGATCGGCTGGTGCCCGCCCACGCGGTAATAGTTGCCGTCCGACAGCACGCGTAGCAATCGCGTCTGCAAATCGGGCGGCATATCGCCGATCTCATCCAGAAACAGCGTACCGCCTTCGGCCTGCTCGAAGCGCCCGCGCCGCGTGGCCGCCGCACCGGTAAACGCGCCGCGTTCATGCCCGAACAGTTCAGACTCCAGCAGGTCCTTGGGAATCGCCGCCGTGTTGATGGCAATGAAAGGCTTGTCCGCCCGCAGGCTGTGGCGATGCAGCGCGCGCGCCACCAGCTCCTTGCCGGTGCCGGATTCGCCGTTGATCAACACCGTGGCGTTTGACTGCGACAAGCGGCCAATCGCGCGAAATACTTCCTGCATGGCCGGCGCCTGGCCCAGAATTTCCGCCGCCACCGCGACTTCCTCGGTGCCCGCCGATTTGCGCTGACTTTGTTCCAGCGCGCGGCGAATCAGCTCGATCGCATGGCTGATGTCGAAGGGCTTGGGCAAGTATTCAAACGCGCCGCTCTGAAAAGCCGATACGGCGCTTTCCAGATCGGAATACGCCGTCATGATGATCACCGGAATATCCGGGTGACGGTCATGCAGCTGTTGCAGAAAATCCAGCCCGGAATGGCCCGGCATGCGAATGTCGCTGACCACCACCTGCGGCACGCCGGTCTCCAGCGCGCGCAAGGCATCGTCTGCCGTGGCAAAACTTTGAAAATCGATTTCCTCGCGCGCCAGCGATTTCTCCAGCACCCAGCGGATGGAGCGGTCGTCATCAATGATCCAGACAGGTTTCATGGTCGTCCTCTAAGGCAAAGGCAGCATCACGGTAAAACAGGTGCGCCCGGGTTCACTTTCAAATTCGATGGTGCCGTTATGCTGGCTCACAAAATCCTGTGCAAGCGTTAGCCCGAGACCGTGCCCCTCGACGCGTCCGGAAACCAGCGGATAAAAAATCTTGTCCTGCAATTCGGACGAAATGCCGGGGCCGTTATCGATAATCTGCACCGCCACCGCCAGCCGATGGCGGCGCTTGATGAGCGTGACCTGGCGCGCGATCCGGGTACGCAAAACAATGCGCCCTTCCCCGCGCATGGCTTGCGCGGCGTTGCGCACCACATTGAGCATGACCTGGATCAGCTGTTCCTTATCGCCTATCAGCGGCAGCAGGCTGATGTCGTAGTCGCGCTGAATCTGCAATCCCTCGGGCGTTTCGGCGAGCACCACGCTGCGCACCCGTTCCAGCACTTCATGAATGTTGAGCGCGCTGTAATGCGAGGCGTTTTGCGGCGTCAGCAGCTTCTCCATGAGCGAGCGCAGACGGTCCGCCTCCTGCACGATCACCTGCGTATATTCGCGCAAGGCAGGCTTTTCCAGTTCCTGTTCCAGCAGCTGTGCGGCGCCGCGTATGCCGCCCAGCGGATTCTTGATTTCGTGCGCGAGATTGCGCAACAGCAGGCGATTGGCCTGGGTCTGATCCAGCATTTGTTCCTCGCGCGCCAGCTTGAGCGGGCGATCCATCGCGAAAAATTCCAGCAGCAAGTGTCGCTTCGAAAGTTGAATCGGTGTAATGGCACAACGCAAATGCAGGCGCGTCTGATTCTGTGTCCCGAGGATCAGCTCATGTTCGATATGGCTCGCATTGTTGTGCAACGCCAGCTGCATGGCGGAAGCCAGCTGCCCGGTTTCGTTGAACACGTGCTGGATCGGATGACCCAACAGATTTTTCCCGCTGATGTCGAACAGTTGCTCTGCGGCCGGATTGATATAGGCCACCCGCGACTCCTCATCCAGCAGGATGACGGCGGTGGCGAGGTGCTCCAGTGTAAGCATGGGAAGCTCCGGCATACCCGTATTGAGAGCAGGAAGCATGCCAGTTTCCGTATCGCTCATTTAATTAATGCGCGACAACTCGGTCTGTAAGGCTTCGATATTGCGCTGGTGCAGCTCGATCTCTTCCGTCAGGTCGCGGATTTTTGCATCGTACTTCGCCACGTTCCGGTAGGTTTTGCCATCCTTGCCGCGAAATACTTCCGGATTTTCCTCGCCATCCTTGAGATTGCTGCGGGCTTCGACGAGTAGTTTCTGCTCTGTCGCCAGCTCTTCCTGCAATATCTTGCGCCGGACATCGTCGCGATTTTGCTGGGTCGCCCGGTCAACCCGGGGGAAACTTTCCGCAGCAGAATCGGCGTTCCTGCGGCGTGGCGCCGCCTCGGCCGGAGCAGCCCTGGACGCCGGCCCGATATCCAGACGCTTGCTCCCCTTGCTCGGCGTACTGGAATAAGTCACATGGCCATCCGCATCCACGGATTTGTAGATATCCGCCTGCACCGTGAGCGGCGCAAGCAACAGCAGCCATAAAGCATCGCGAATTTTCATGTCAGCCCTGAAATACGGAAACGCGCCGAGTATAGGTTAAGCCTCTGACCGCGACAAACCCTGGGAACTTCAAAAACCTGCTGCGCAACTTGATGGCTGCGTTGCGCGGTACTTGCCCACTCGCCTATCCAACTGATATGTCTCGTGGACTCCGTTCCGTGCGCCTTGCCCTCAGGCCGCTCGCCAGGGTTTTTCGAAGCCCCCAAAGGCTAAAAGTTCAAAAAAGAAAACGGGGCCCGAAAGCCCCGTTTTGTCGGCACGTCCCTCGCGTTATACGCTGTAGTACATGTCGAACTCGACCGGATGGGTGGTCATGCGGATCTTGTTGACCTCTTCCATTTTCAACGTGATGAAAGCGTCGATGAAGTCCTTGGAGAACACACCGCCGCGTGTCAGATACTCGTGATCCTTGGCTAGGGCATCCAGCGCCTCGTCCAGCGCCGCACAAACGGTTGGGATCTTTGCATCTTCTTCCGGCGGCAGATCATACAGATTCTTGTCGGCCGGATCGCCGGGGTGAATCTTGTTCTGGATGCCGTCCAGGCCCGCCATCATCAACGCTGCGAAGCACAGGTACGGGTTGGCTGTCGGATCCGGGAAACGGGTCTCGACGCGGCGCGCCTTGTCGCTGGCAACGTGCGGAATGCGGATGGAAGCGGAACGGTTCTTGGCGGAATAAGCCATCTTCACCGGGGCTTCGTAGTGTGGCACCAGACGCTTGTAGGAGTTGGTGCTGGGGTTGCAGATCGCATTCAGCGACTTGGCGTGCTTGATGATGCCGCCGATGTAGTACAGCGCGGTCTCGGACAGACCGGCATAGCCGTTGCCCGCGAAGGTGTTCTTGCCATCCTTCCAGATCGACTGGTGCACATGCATGCCGGAACCGTTGTCGCCAACGATAGGCTTGGGCATGAAGGTTGCCGTCTTGCCGTACTGATGCGCCACGTTGTGGATCACGTATTTCTGGATTTGCGTCCAGTCGGCGCGCTTCACCAGCGTGCTGAACTTGGTGCCCAGTTCGCACTGGCCGGCCGTAGCCACTTCGTGGTGATGCACTTCAACCGGCACGCCGATTTCTTCCAGCGCCAGCGACATGGCTGCGCGAATGTCGTTCAGGCTGTCGACCGGCGGCACGGGGAAATAACCGCCTTTCACCATGGGGCGGTGACCGGTGTTGCCACCCTCGATTTTTTCACCGGTGGCCCAGGCCGCTTCTTCGGAATTGATCTTCAGGAAACAGCCGGACATGTCCACTTTCCACTCGACCGAGTCAAACACGAAGAACTCGGGTTCCGGACCGAAGTAGGCGGTGTCGCCAATGCCGGTGGACTTCAGGTAAGCCTCGGCGCGCTTGGCGATGGAACGCGGATCGCGGTCGTAGCCCTTGCCGTCGGTCGGCTCGATCACATCGCAAGTCAGCACGATGGTCGGCTCGTCGAAGAACGGGTCAACATAAACGGAATCCGGATCCGGCATCAGCAACATGTCGGATGCTTGAATGCCTTTCCAGCCGGCGATCGAGGAGCCGTCAAACGCATGGCCAGACTCGAATTTGTCTTCATCGAAGTGCGACACCGGCACGCCCACGTGCTGTTCCTTGCCGCGCGTATCGGTAAAACGCAAATCGACAAACTTGATACCTTCTTCCTTAATCAGCTTCAGTACATCTGCGGCAGTCTTGGCCATGGTTCGATCTCCCAGAATGAATAAACAAATCTTGTATTACCTGTTGATGCGCAAACATCCGGTCTCTTCTCAAGCAGAAAGCATGCCAGCCACGAAGAAGCCAAACAGCGCGCATTGTGCCATATTTGCCTAACAAAAGGGGCGGCCTGAGCGCCCCAAAACCGTGCGCCAAATCGGCGTGGCGCACTATTTTGGTGCGATCTTTTGGTACGCCTGAATGCTGCGGAAATACGCCTCGGCCGAACCGGCTTGGGCACAACGCGCCGCAATCGTCGCGGCCAAACCGTCAGGAATCGCCCCGTCAAAGAACAGCTCTACGTCCACCTGCCCGTTCAGATAATGCATTACCACGCGCGGTTCCAAACCCGCCACGTCTGGCGGCAATATTTCACTCAGATGCGCCATCAACACCTCGCGTGGCGGCAAATGTACATTCGGCCTGGCCCGCGCATCGTCCTCCGGGTCGATATGCACCATCACATCCAGCACATGGTGATGTTTCAGCACGGCGCTACGAGCGGCCTCGGCAATATAGTGCCCCTCGGACACGCTGACCCGGGGATCCACCTGAATGTGCGCATCGACCAGCGCATTGTCCGCCATCTTGCGGGTACGCAGCTCATGCAGCCCCAGCACGCCGGGCGTTGATTTCAAGGTGTAGCGGATAGCCCGGACCTCTTCGGCATCGAGCCCAGTATCCACCAGTTCGCTGAGCGCGTCCCGGGCAAACTTGATCCCCATGTGCGCAATCATCACACCGACCACACCGGCAGCCACCAGATCCAGAAAGGTGTAGCCCAGCAGATTGCCGACAATACCCACCACAACCACCAGCGACGAGGCCGCATCGGAACGGGCGTGCCAAGCATTTGCCACCAGCATCTGCGAGCGCACCCGCTTGGCCACGGCCAGCATGTAACGGAACATGCCCTCTTTCATCAGCAGGGCGGCAATGGCTATCCACAAGGTGAACGGGTGCACCGGCTGAATTTGCTCCGGATGCTGTAACCGCATCCCGGCGGCAATCAGCAGCCCGACGCCCAGCGCCGCAAGGCTGGCCCCCAGCACCAGCGACGCGGCGGTTTCGATTCGTGCATGCCCGTAAGGGTGATTGGCATCGGCATGACGATTGCCGTGCCGATTGGCGAACAGCACCAGCACATCCGAAATCAGATCGGAAAAGGAATGCAGGCCATCCGCCATCAACGACTGGGACTTGCCGAAAAACCCTGCCACAACCTGCATAACCGTCAAAGACAGGTTGATGAAAATACTGACCCAGGTGCTTTTGCGGGCGGCGGCAAAGCGCTCCGGGTGGGCCGGCTCGAAAGCCGCCGACTTGCCATGGGCATGCGAATGGGTATGACTTTTCATTGTGCTTGGGATAGTATGCCGGGGTGTGCGAAGGATAGCACCGGACATTTTAAAGTTTAATCAAAGGCCGGAAAAAATGGGGAAAATCACCGAAATTCTGCAAACCGCGCAGCAACGCGCGCGTGAACTCAACCTGCCGTACGAGGGCGCCCTGACCCCGACGGAAGCCTACGAGCTGCAACAGGCCTCGCCGGCGATGAAGCTGGTGGACGTGCGCGCCCGTGCGGAAATCGACTGGGTCGGGCGCATTCCCGGCGCGATTGAAATCGAGTGGGCCACCTACCCGGGGATGAAACCCAATCCCAACTTTCTGGCAGCGCTGGAACAGCAAGTGGACAAGGAGTGCGTAGCGCTTTTCATTTGCCGTAGCGGCCAGCGCTCCCACGCGGCGGCGGCAACAGCAACCCAAAACGGCTATACCGATTGCTACAACGTTCTGGAAGGCTTCGAGGGCGACAAGAATCCCGCCAACCGCCGCAATCTCATCAACGGCTGGCGCTTTGCCGGCCTGCCCTGGGAACAGAGCTAATCCCGGTAATCAATCGTCAGCGGGGCGTGATCGGAAAAACGCTGCGCCTTGTAGATTTCTGCCGCCTGCGCCCGTGCGGCAAACGCAGGCGTGGCAATCTGATAATCAATCCGCCAGCCGACATCTTTCGCCCAAGCCTGCCCGCGATTTGACCACCAGGTGTAGGCCTCCAATTCCGGATGCAGCCGACGGAACACATCGACAAACCCCACCTCGTCAAACAGCGCAGTCAGCCAGGCGCGCTCCTCCGGTAGAAAACCGGAGTTCTTCTTGTTGCCCTTCCAGTTTTTCAGATCCTTTTCCGTGTGCGCGATGTTCCAGTCGCCACCAACAACCACGTCGCGTCCGCTCTGTTTCAAAGCCACCATATGCGGCATGAAAGTATCAAGGAATTTGAACTTCACCGCCTGTCGCTCCTCACCGCTGGAGCCGGACGGCAGATAGAGCGAGACCACGCTGAGATTGCCGAATTGCGCTTCCAGATAACGCCCTTCGGCATCAAATTCGGGTATGCCCAGCCCTTCGATCACCTTGTCCGGCGCACGCTTGCAGTAAATCCCGACGCCGCTGTAACCCTTCTTTTCCGCGTAATGATGAAACCCGTGATAACCCGCCGGGGCCAGCATCTGCGCCGTCATGTCGGCCGCCTGCGCCTTGAGCTCCTGCAGACAGACGACATCGGCGTGCTGCTCCGCCAGCCAGTCATAAAATCCTTTGCTGGCCGCCGAACGTATCCCGTTGAGATTAAGAGTGATGACACGCATAGCAAGAATTCCGGTTCATGAGAGCAGGCCGCGCATTATAATCGCGCCATGATTTTTTCCCCGTGACGACATGAACCATAATTTCCGCCAGGATTTCATCCGTTTTGCCGTAGCCCAGAACGTCTTGTGCTTCGGCGAATTCCAGACCAAGGCCGGCCGGTTGTCGCCCTACTTTTTCAATTCCGGACTGTTTCAGGATGGCGCGGCATTGCGCACCCTGTGCCAGTTTTACGCCCAGGCCATTCTGGCGGCGGAGCTGCCCTTCGATGTGCTCTTCGGGCCGGCCTACAAAGGCATTCCGCTGGCGGCCGGAACCGCCATCGCACTTGCCGAGCAGGGCCGCAACGTGCCCTACAGCTTCAACCGCAAGGAAGCCAAGGATCACGGCGAAGGCGGCACCATTGTTGGCGCCAGACTGCAGGGCCGGGTCTTGATTATCGACGACGTCATCTCTGCCGGCACTTCGGTACGGGAATCGATTGAGCTGATCCGTGCCGCCGGAGCCGAGCCCTGCGGCGTAGTCATTGCACTCGACCGCATGGAACGCGGTCAGGGCGAATTCTCTGCGGTGCAGGAAGTACAGCGCAACTACGGCATTCCGGTAATCCCTATCGCCACACTGGATGATTTGCTCGGCTTCCTGCAGGCCGATGGGTTGCTGCAAAATCTCGCCGCCGTTCAAGCTTACCGGGAGCGGTATGGTGTTGCCGCGAGCTAAGGAGCCACTGATTTATTCCGTCATCGCGAGCCACACAGCGGCGTGGCGATCCAGTTGCCGTTGTTTTTATTGGATTTCTGGATTGCTTCGCTGCGCCCGCAATGACACCCTCCTATTTAATCAGCGTCTCCCTAACCTCACCCGCCTCCTGTGTTTGCTCGGGGCACTCGCGCTGGCCGTGCCCGCGCTTGGCAAAACCTACAAGTGGGTGGATGACCAAGGCGTCACACACTACGGCGAAACCGTGCCACCGGAATATGCCGGCAAGGATCGCAGCGAACTCAATCCGGCGGGCCGTGTGGTGAATACCCGCGACGTTTTGACGCCGGAAGAACGCGAAGCCAAACAGCAGGCCGAACTGCGCAAACGCCAGGAGGCCGAAGCGCTTCAGGAACGGCGGCGCAAGGATAAAGCGCTGATGAACACCTACAGCAGCGTCGAAGAAATCGAACTCGCGCGTTCGCGCAATCTGCAACAGGTGGAAGCCCGGCTCAAAAGTCTGAAAGCGCAAATCACGATGGCACAGGAAAGCCATGCCACTCTGCGTGCGGAAGAAGAACGCTATCGCGCGGCGGGCAAACCGGCGCCCGCCTCCCTGCATGACGACCTCGGCAATTCGCGGGCGCGCCTGGAGCGTCTGCAACAGGACTATCAAAAAGGGGAAGCTGAAAAAGCGCTGGTGAACGAACGATTCAATGCCGAAATCCAGCGCTACCGCGAGCTAACCGGGCAGCAGCCGGGCAACTAGAGCGGACGGAAGGACTCCGCCGTTGCGTCATACCCCAGCAGGCGGCCGTTATCCATATCGAAGTACCAGCCGTGCAAGCGCAAGGCGCCTTGCTCGACGCGATCGCGTATCCAGGGAAAAGTCATCAAGTTATCCAGCGAATTCAGAATCGCGCGCTGCTCACAGGCCCGCTCCCGCTCGGCAAGTGTGGCATCGGGCAGATCGGACTCGACGCTGCTCCTGGCCTGCTCGGCCAGCCGCATCCAGCTGTTGATGAATGATCCCGGCGTGTCAGCGCCCAGCGCCGGCCCGGACAACAACGCGCGAATACCGCCGCAATGGGCGTGCCCCAACACGATGATATGTTCAACATTCAGGGTGCGCACAGCGTAATCCAGCGCAGCGCTGGTACCATGACGGCCGCCGCTGAGATTCTCGTCCGGCGGCACCAAATTGGCGACGTTGCGGATCACGAACAGATCGCCGGGCGCGCAGTTCAATACCAGCGAAGGATCAACCCGCGAATCGCAGCAGGCCACGACCAGAATTTTCGGTGTCTGGCCCTGTGCGACCAGCTCGCGATACAACGCATCGTCATCCGCGAAATGCTGTTCGCGGAAACGGTGAAAGCCGTCGATCAGATCATCCGGTGTGGTGGTCATGCGCCAATGAGGCGCTGCTGCGCTTCACGATATTTCTCGGCGGTTTTTTGCAACACTTCGGCCGGAATGCGCGGCGCCGGCGCTTGCTTGTTCCAGCCCGAAGCCTCCAGCCAGTCACGCACGAACTGCTTGTCGAAACTCGGCGGATTGCTGCCGACCTGGTACTGATCCGCAGGCCAGAAACGCGACGAGTCTGGCGTCAGCGCCTCGTCGATCAGATACAGCCTGCCCTCGGCGTCGGTGCCGAATTCAAACTTGGTGTCGGCGATGATGATGCCGCGCGTCAACGCATAATCTGCGGCTTCGGTATAAAGCTTCAGCGTTGCGTCGCGCACTTCGGCAGCGCGCGCCTCACCCAGCAACTTGCAGGCTTCCTCGAACGAGATGTTCTCGTCGTGATCGCCCACCGCCGCCTTGGTCGAGGGTGTAAACAGGGGCTGCGGCAATTTCTGCGCTTCCTGCAAACCCGGCGGCAGGGCAATGCCGCAAACCGCGCCGGTCTTCTTGTAGTCTTTCCAGCCCGAGCCCACCAGATAGCCGCGCACAATGGCTTCGATCGGCAACGGTTTGAGCTTGCGCGTCACAAACGCCCGGCCGCGCACCTGGGCGCGTTCAGCCTCGGTCTTCACCACCGATTCGGGATCGATTCCGCTCAAGTGATTGGGAATCACCTGCGCGAGCTTGTCGAACCAGAAATTCGACACGGCGGTGAGCACCTCGCCCTTGCCCGGAATCGGATCATCCAGAATGACATCGAAGGCCGACAGACGATCGGTCTGCACAATCAGCAGATGCTCGGCATCGACCTCATACAGATCGCGCACCTTGCCACGGTGCAAAAACTTCAGGCTGGTCAGACTGGATTGGTGCAATGTACTCATCGGAAAATTCTCACAGCGTAGGCAAGGTAGTCGCGGCAATTTGCTCGGCCTGCTTCTTGCGGTAATCCGCCAGCTTTTGCGCCAGCGCAGCATCATTCAGCGCCAGCATGGACACGGCAAACAATCCGGCATTGGCGGCACCCGCCTCGCCAATCGCGAAAGTGGCAACCGGAATACCCTTGGGCATCTGCACGATGGACAACAGCGAATCCATGCCCTTCAGATATTTCGACGGAATCGGCACGCCCAGCACCGGCAAGGTGGTTTTGCCCGCAATCACGCCGGCCAGATGCGCCGCGCCGCCCGCACCGGCGATGAAGCATTGCACACCCTGCGCACTCATGTCCTTGATGTAATCGAACAGCAAGTCAGGCGAGCGATGGGCGGAAATCACCCGTGCGTCGAACGCCACACCAAAATCCTGCAATGCCCGTGCGGACTGTTGCATGACTTCCCAGTCGTTGGCACTGCCCATGATGATCGAAACCAGCGGTTTGCTCATGCTTGCTCCTGCTTGCAGACGTAATAATGCCCCCGAATCGGGGACGTCGGGTTAATCACAATCAAGCCTTGTGGTAGCTGACCACGCGCTCGACTTCGTTCTTCGAACCCAGAATCACCGGCACGCGCTGATGCAGGCCGTTGGGCTGGAGTTCCATGATACGCTCGCGACCGGTGGAGCTTACGCCGCCGGCCTGCTCGACAATGAACGACATCGGATTGGCTTCGTACATCAGGCGCAGCTTGCCTGCCTTGGCCGGATCCTTGGTGTCGAACGGATACATGAAGATGCCGCCACGGGTCAGGATGCGGTGTACTTCGGCCACCATGGAGGCAACCCAGCGCATGTTGAAATTCTTCTCGCGTCCGCCGTCCTTGCCCTTCATGCACTCATCCACATATTTCTGGACGGGCGCTTCCCAGTAACGCTGGTTGGACATGTTGATCGCAAACTCGGCGGTGTCGGCCGGGATCTGCATGTTCGGATGGGTCAGGAAGAAATCGCCAACGTCGCGATCCAGCGTGAAGCCGTTCACACCGTGACCGGTGGTGATCACCATCATGGTATTCGGGCCGTACAACGCGTAACCGGCGCACACTTGCTTGGTGCCCGGCTGCATGAAATCGGCGGCGGTCGGGTTGGTCACACCTTCCGGACAACGCAGGATGGAGAAAATCGTTCCGACGGAGATGTTCACGTCGATGTTGGACGAACCGTCCAGCGGATCAAACGTGATCAAATACTTGCCACGCGGATACTGCTTGGGAATTTCATAGATATCATCCATCTCTTCGGATGCCATCGCCGCAAGGTGGCCACCCCATTCGTTGGCCTTGATGAAGACTTCGTTGGTGATGATGTCCAGCTTCTTTTGGGTTTCGCCCTGCACGTTTTCGCTGCCCGCGCTGCCCAGCACGCCAATCAGCGCGCCCTTGTTCACGTCATGCGCAATTTGTTTGCACGCCGAAACAATATCGCTGATCAAGCCGGTAAAGTCGCCCGTCGCGCCGGGGATGGCGCGCTGCTCTTCAATGATGAACTGAATCAAACTCTTGCTCATGCCGTTTCTCCTCTGGTTATTTTCAATAATTATTGCCGCGTGATTCTACCGCTTTTGGGCACGCCCCTCTAGCCTCTATTTGGTCAGTGCGATGAACAGTTCCGGCAGCCTCACCGGAAGTTGTGTCACATTGTCCACGATCGTGTATTGCTTGCCGAAGATGTCGGAAACATACTCATCCGCCCTGGGATCAAGGTTGATGCAATAGGTGTAAACGCCTTCCTGATCCAGCTCCTTCACCGCCTGTCTGGCATCCTGAATCAACAACTGCGGGTCGTGTACGTCAATATCGGCCGGCTCGCCATCGGTCAAAATCAGCATCAACTTCTTGTCCGCCTGCTGTGTCTTCAGGTAATGGCCCGCGTGGCGCATCGCCGCTCCCATGCGCGTCGAATAGCCCGCCTGCATCTCCGCCAGACGCGATTTCACTTCATCACCCCACGGCTCCTTGAAACCCTTAAGGTGGTAATAGCGCACGTCATGGCGGGTATTCGAATGGAAACCGCCGATCGCGAATGAATCACCCACCTGCTGCACAGACCAGGCCAGCAGCGACACGGCTTCCTGACTCAGCTCAAGGATGGTCTGCTGGCTGCCGGCCGCCTTCTCGCTCAGCGATTGCGACAAATCAACCAGCAGGGTGACCGCAAAACTACGTCCATCGGTTCGGTGGGACATGTTGATGCGCGGATCAGGAGAAGATCCGCTCTTGTAGTCGATCAACGAACGGATGGCCACATCCAGATCGAGCTCGGAGCCTTCTTCCTGATAACGGATACGCACCTTGTCCTGCGGTTTGAGCAGCTCGAGCATGGCCTTCAGCCGCTTGGCCAGCTTGCTATGCTTTGTCAGAAGGTCATCTATCCTGGCAGGATTGCCACGCGGATGCAGCGCCTCGTAAACGCTCACCCAGTCCGGGCGATAACTCTGCGTGTTGTAATCCCATTCATCATAGTGTCGTGGCGGCAGACCATTTAGCTCTTCTTCCGTAGACTGGCGCTTGTCGAGATGTTCGAACATCTCGTCTTCGTCGCTTTCTTCGATGTAAATCCACAGATGGCGGTTGTCATCGCGATAGCTAACTTCCGTGTTGTCGAAATACATCTTGGCCGACAGGTCGCGCTGGCCGCGTATCCGCGCAATGAATGACAATGCGATGGACGCCATCTCGGCGCTGGTTGCCTCGCCGGTAGCCATCAGATCGTGGAATCGTTGTACATATTCCTTGATGTGAACGTTTTCGTACCGGAAGTCCGAATCAAGGATGGCGCGCGACAAGAGCGCCAGCCGAAGCCTGAACACAGAGACGCCCTGCTCCTCAAGCTGCAGATCCTCTTCTTTAGGAATCGGGTGTAGCGCCAAGAAAATCTTTCGCAAGCCTGGATATTTCTGGCACGCCAGATAATCCACGCGCGAATCTTCAAAAATTTCGACACTGGCGCGCTGGAACGGACTCCAGTTGTCCACAATCATTTTTTGCGACCAGCGGCGGTGGGCTGCCATGTGCGCCAACGCTGCACGGTACCGATCTATACCGGAAACGCCCTCCAGCGTGTCATACACATCCGGCAGACGGATGCCGTCGTCGGTGAAGTAGGGCATCGGCTTGCGCAAACCATCAAAAGCTTCCGAATACGGGATAAGGTAGTCGCTATCATCCCAGAGCGCGCGGATATAGCTGTCCAGCCTGCGCTCGTTATCCACCAGCAAAGTACCATGCCGCTCCCGCTGCATGACCGCAACGGCGTCGGCAGATTCAAGCCTGAAGTACTCGATCTGACGTTCCGGATGATCGCTGTAATATTTGATCCCGTATTCAATCCAGTTGTGCAATCCCTGCAACGACAGCGCACCCAGCAGGCGCGGCACCTGCTTGAGCAACTCGGGCAGACCCGGGCTGGGAAGGGTCGTGTGGTGGCCATGAACCGAACCCGATGTCCTGTCCATCATGTCACGCACCAGCTCAATGTACCTCTTGAACATCTTGCCGGTCTGCAAACGGCGGGCTACGGCGGCACTGGTTTGCAGGAACGGCACCATGGCCTTGAAGTTCGTATGCGTGGACATGTAGTGCGCAAACTCACGCAACTCTATCAACGCATGCTCACCCACAATCGCCGCCACAGCAGGGGCTTCTTCCAGGTAAACCAGCAGGGGCTCCGGCCCACGCCCCATCTTGCCGATGAAGCGTGCATTTTCGATATACGCTGTCAGTCCGTCTTCGGATAGCAGCGCCTTGGCCTCTTTCATGCACTCGTCAAAGACGGCATCAACCTGGGCGAATCTGCAGCCTAACTTTTCCCAGTACTTGGCGATATCAGCGTTTCGTTCCATCACGGCGTCATTCATCGGTCAGCCTCCGCGGGCCTCTTCTTTTAGCCGAATGAGGCTTCAATCGCGTGATCCAGCGTATCGCGAATATCCGCATCGTCCGTGATGGGGCGCACCATCGCCATGCGACAGGCCGCTTTTGCTTCGACGCCGTTCTTGATCAACGTGGCCGCATACACCAGCAATCGAGTGGAAATACCCTCATCCAGGCCGTGACCCTTGAGGTTGCGTGCCGCCTGTCCAATCTGAACCAGCTTGCCGCATATCGCAATATCCAGCCCCGTTTCCTTGGACAGAATCTCAGCCTCCAGCACGGCGCCCGGGTAATCGAACTCGAAACCGGTGAAGCGCTGCTTGGTCGACTGCTTCAAATCTTTCATCAGGCTCTGGTAGCCGGGGTTATAGGAAATCACCAACTGAAAATCGGGGTGCGCCTCGATCAACTCGCCCTTCTTGTCCAAAGGCAGCGTGCGACGGTGATCGGTCAGCGGGTGTATCACCACGGTCGTGTCCTGCCGCGCTTCCACCACTTCGTCGAGGTAGCAGATGGCACCAATACGTGCGGCGGTGGTCAGCGGACCATCGAGCCAGCGCGTGCCATTGGCATCCAGCAGGTAACGACCGACCAAGTCGCTTGCTGTCATATCCTCGTTACAGGCAACAGTGATGAGCGGCTTGTTCAGCTTCCACGCCATGTATTCGACGAAGCGCGATTTACCACACCCGGTCGGGCCTTTAACCATGACGGGTAAACGTGCGTTGTAGGCGGCCTCGTACAGCGCAACCTCGTCGCCTTGTGCCTGATAGAACGGCTCTGCGTGAACTCTGTATTGTTCCTTGTTATCCATAGCGAATTCCTTGTTCGATGCATCTCCGCAAATTGGTTGCGGTTTACTCCGTCGGGGAAAAAAACGCCCCCAACGTGTGGGGGCGCGTTTTATTGCTTCGACACCGCCGAACTTACTTGTGTACGCCCAGCTTTTCGCGCCAACCCGGGAAACGTGCATCAGCATCCTTGGGGAAGGACTCGAAGGCGCGGGCGAATTCTTTGTGGGTCTTCGCGTACTCGATCGGGTCGGCACCGCTCTTCCAGCACTCGTAAGCCTGGCCGAGGGAGATACCACCGGCTGCCGGGCTGTCGATGTGGCCGAAGGAGCCGCCGCCGCAGGTGTTGATCACGTTGCCGTGGCCCAGATTCTGGAAGAAGCCCGGCAAACGCAACGCGTTCATGCCGCCCGAGATGATCGGGGTGGTGGCCTTCATGCCGCACCACTTCTGGTAGAAATAAGGGCCTTGGCATTCATCGCGCTCCAGCATGTAGGCCAGCACGGTTTCCTTGCCGTGGCCTTCCATCTTGCCGAAGCCCATGGTGCCAGTGTGGATGCCGGAAGCACCCATCAGGCGGGCAAACTTCATATGGCACAGCGGATCCATCCCCATCGGCGACTTGTAGGAAGTGAAAGCGCCATGGCCGGCACGGTGGTAGTGCAAGAAGGTGTCCGGGAAGTGACGGCGGCAGGTAGTTACACCGTGAACGCCGGTCACAACTCCGTCAACTAAGAAGGCAACATGCTTCTCGGAACCAATCTTGCCGAACTGCTCCAGCAGATAGTCACCGCGTGCAATCATTTCCTTGTAGCAGTCAGCCGTAATGTTTGCGGAGAATATCTTCTTCTGTCCGGTTTCCTGTTGTGCACGATCCATCGACTCAACAACCAAAGGAATTACTTCCTTCATCGGGCAGAAAGTTTGGTTGCCTTGCGGCTCATCGTTCTTGATGAAGTCGCCACCCAGCCAGAAGTCATAGCAAGCCTTGGCAAATGGCTTCGGACGCAGACCCAGCTTGGGCTTGATGATGGTACCGGCGATGTAGCCACCATCCACTTCTGGACGACCCAACAACTTCCACAGATCAGAGATGTTGGTAGAGGGGCCGTCGAACTTCTTGATCATGCACTCGGGAATCAGGAAGTCCAGCATACGCAGACCAGCGTGGTCACCCATACCTTGGTTGTTACCAAGGATCAGGGAGTACATCTGAGCAATGATGTACTGACCGTCGGTGATGTTGATGTCAAACAGCTCGACCGGATAAGCAATCTTCATCAAACCGCCGCCCTTGACGGGGTCGTCGCCAAATGCGGTTTCGTCCACTTCATACACCAGCGCGTCAACACCACGCGTAAAATCATCGGTTGTCGAAACTTCGACGTTGGTACCGGTGGAAGATTCAGCAGCGACGTGGGCGGCGACTTCCAGGAAGCCGTAGCCTTTTGCCGGAATGAGTTTGTAGGCAACAAGCAGGTGCTTGCCACCCTTGATCAGATCCTCTTCCTTGAGGTTCAGATTTGCATAACGATTCGATTGATCCATTGCGCCTTCTCCTGTTTTATACGTTGATTGTCAAAACCAATACGCCTCTACAACGATCGTCACTATAGAAGCCACACAGCATAAGTGGGAAGTCAATTATTTTTATGGGGTCCATAAGTGTTGCTTATGGTATAGAATGGCCCCGCAAAAACACTTCTTACTCGCTCACGCATGCTGCATTTAACGCTACGACAACTGCAAGTTTTCGAAAAAGTGGCTGCCCACCTTAACCACTCGCGCGCCGCCGAGGAACTATACCTCTCGCAACCTGCAGTGTCCATGCAAATCAAGCAACTGGAAGAAAACATCGGGCTGCCCCTGTTTGAACAAATTGGCAAGAAACTTTTTCTCACCGAAGCCGGCCGCGAAGCACTGCATTACAGCCGCAGCATCCTGCAACAGGTGCGGGAAATTAGCACCATCTTCGACGAAATGAAAGGGCTGCAACAGGGCAAACTCACGCTCTCCGTCGTCAACACCGCCAACAGCTTCGCGCCACCGCTGCTGGCGCGCTTCTGTCGCGCGCACCCCAACATCAACGTCACCCTGCAGGTCTCCAACCGCGACGCCGTGCTCAAACAACTGGCCGACAACACCACCGACCTCGCCATCATGGGTCAGCCGCCCGAAGGCCACGATCTGATTGCCGAAACCTTCATGGAAAACCGCCTGGTCGTGATCGCGCCGCCGACGCATCCGCTGGCACGACAATCAAACATCCGGCTTGAGCAGCTTGCGGAAGAAACCTTCCTCTCGCGCGAACAGGGCTCAGGCACCCGCAGCGCCATGGAACGCATCTTCGCCAAACATCGCATCCACCCGCGCATCGGCATGGAAGTGGAAACCAACGAAGCCATCAAACAGGCCGTGCAGGCCGGGCTCGGGCTCGGCATCCTGTCCGAACACAGCATCGAACTGGAACTGGAAACCGGCCGCCTAGTCGTGCTCGACGTGGAACAGTTCCCGCTCGTGCGCCACTGGTACATCGCCCATCGCAACAACAAACGACTGTCGACGGCTGCAACGGCGTTCCGGACGTTTTTGCTGGGCAAATGAACGCTTTTTGGCTGATAATCAAACGCCGGAATTTGGCAACAGTCTCAAGGATAGCAACTTGAAAAACAAAGGATTTACGCTGGTCGAACTGATGATCGTGGTGGCGATTGTCAGCATCCTGGCGTCCATCGCCGTGCCGGCTTATAACAACTATGTGTTGCGCGGCAAACTGACCGAGGCCATGACCGAGCTGGCCGGCATGCGCGTCAAGCTGGAACAGTATTACCAAGATTACCGGAATTACGGCAGCGCCAGTTGTGGGGTCGCCGCGCCCACCGCGCCTGCGGTGAAGCACTTCTCTTATACCTGTGACCTGGGTGCCACCGACCAGTCTTACACCGCCACCGCCACAGGCATCGCAGCCCAAGGCACTGGAAATTTCATCTACACCATCGATCAGAACAACAACAAAACCACCGAGATCAGCGGCGGGACCCCGATTAATTGCTGGGCCCGGAAGGAGGATGGTTCGTGCTGACAGCACACCAACAAGCCGGCCTGAATCTGATCGAACTCATCATCGCCATCGCCATTGTCTCGATGCTGCTGGCCATGGGCGTCCCGGCCTTCAACCTCTGGATACAAAACACCCAAACGCGGACGGCTGCCGAATCCATACTCAACGGGCTGCAAATCGCCCGCCTCGAAGCAGTTCGGCGCAACACCAATGTGCGCTTCAACCTCACCGATGCTGCAGGTGGAATTGCCTGGAGCGTGGATTGCGTCACCGTTACGGCGAACTGTCCAAGCGGCATACAAAGCCGGAGCAGCCGCGAAGGGGGCAGCAATGCCCGCGCCGGAGCTGCATTCGCGACCGGCACTTTGAGCACACCAATCGGTGCTAGCAGCAACCTGCCCGCCGGGGTGACATTCAATGGTTTGGGGCGCGTGCCCACGGCCAACCAGGGGACCGATTTCGCCAGGGTTGACCTCACCAATGCGGCAAATGCAGATGCCCGGCGCATGGTGATCCTGGTCAGCCCCGGCGGACAAACCCGCATGTGCGACCCCGCCGTGCCGCTGCCCAGCAACCCGCAGGGGTGCAACTGATGCCCACGCAAAAATCTTCGCAAGGCGGCGCCGTCATCCTCGAAGCGCTGATCTCCATCCTGATTTTCTCGATCGGCATCCTGGCCATCATCGGGCTACAGGCGGCCTCCATTCGGGAAACCTCCGCCGCCAAATATCGAACCGACGCCAGCCTGCTCGCCAACCGTGTCATCGGACAAATGTGGGTTAGCAACAAGGCAACACTGGCGACCGATTTCGCCAGCCCGAATGGCACGGCATTTGCATCCTGGGCCTCAGCGGTGGCGGCGGCACTCCCAAGCGCCACAGGAGCCAATGCACCCACCGTCGCCGTCGCCGGGAATACGGTTACGGTAACCGTGAAATGGCAGACGCCAGAAGATGCGTCCGCCCATATCTACACCGCAACAGCCGTCATTACAGAATGAGCGCCCACAACCTGCAAAATTTCATGCCGCGCAGCAACCAGGGCTTCAGCCTGGTTGAAATCATGGTGGGCATGGTTATTGCGCTGATCAGCACCCTGATCGTCATGCAGGTGTTCGCTACCTTTGAAGGACAAAAGCGCACCACCACGGGCGGCGCCGATGCGCAGACCAACGGCAGTCTTGCGCTATTTACGATTGAGCGCGATCTGAGGATGGCCGGATACGGATTCAACATCACGAATGCACTCGGATGCCGGGTGAACCGCGCATTCAACGGCGCGAGTTTGACTCCGCTGACTCTGGCTCCTGTGCTTATTAGTCACGCGGCAAACGGCGATATCATCACCATCACCGCCAGCAACAAAACCGGCTGGAGCATCCCTGCCACCATCACGACCGACCATCCGCCCACAGCCACCAACTTTTTCCTCAAGTCGACGCTAGGCATGACTGCCGGGGATCTGGTTATTGCCTTTGAACCGGGCAAGGATTGCACCTTGCTTGAAATTACCGGCATCCCTTCCGGCAGTCCACCACAAATTCACCACCAAAGCACCAGCCCCTGGAATCCTCCGGGTGGGCAGAACATTTTCCCGAAACCGGATGGCTACCGCGCAGGAGCCATGCTTATCAATCTGGGCGCCATCGCAAATCGTACTTATCAACTGAACCCGGACCTTAACCTTGTTTTCTCGGAATACAACTCCGCCACCAACCTCAGCACCGATCAGTTGATTGCGCCGGATATCGTCAATCTGCAAGCGCAATACGGCTTTGACACCCGCACCGGAACCCAAACTGATGCCCAGATTAACACTTGGGCCGATGCGATGGTCGATGCCGACGGCAGCGGGATCAGCGGAAACAGCGGCGATTTTGCCCGAATCTACGCCGTGCGCTTTGCCGTGCTGGCACGCAATGGCACGAAAGAAAAACCGCTGGCTGACGGCAGCTGCAACATTACTCCGGCAGCACCGACATGGTCCGGTGGCAGCTTTTCGATGACCCAGCTTGCCGACTGGCAATGCTATCGCTACAAAGTGTTCGAAACCGTCGTGCCGTTACGCAACCTGATCTGGAAGCAATGATGCGTGCCCATACCAGAATGAAAATTGCTTCCTTGCCGCAAAGACAAACCGGCGTCATTTTGCTGCTCACCCTGATTGTGCTGGTAGCGATGACTCTGGCCGTCATTGCGCTGATCCGCTCGGTGGACACCACAAACGTGGTCGCCGGGAACCTGGCCTTCAAGCAGGCAACGCTGCAAGTCGCCGATGAGGGCACGGAGCTGGCCATTCAGTGCCTGAGCGGCACGACCACAACCACCTGTCCAGGCGGTGGCTTGCTTGCCGGCACCGAAGCAACTTATTATGAAATTCCAGCCAGCGGATATTACCCTGCGGGCATGGAAGAACTGGATCCCGTCGGCAGCAGTAATGATCCCAACCATGCCTTGGTGGACTGGGACGATAACGGCTGCAACGGGCTGGCAACAAGCCGCTGCATACAAGCTTCACCCTCGGTCTCTGCAAGCGCGGCCGGCTACACCCTGCGCTACATTATCAATCGCTTGTGCCCCGCCGCCGGTCTGCCCAACAACTGCCCATCGACAATCGCCATCACCAGTGGAGCCAGTACGGGAGCCATGGACTACACCAGTAAGGAGGGGTTAACAAGTGAGACGCAAACCGAGTATTACCGCATAATTACCCGCATCAATGGACCCCGACACACCGTCAGTTTTATCGAGACCATTGTGCACTTTTAGAGAGATCGAGATGAAGCCCCATCATCCTGCTTTCGCGATTGGCCTGGCACTGGCGACAACCCTCGGTGCTTACATCACAGCCCAAGCCACTGCATTTGACAGCACCCCGCTAGCTTCTTCGGGCAACAGCTCCGTTAAACCCAATCTGCTGTTCATCCTGGACGACTCGGGCAGCATGGGGTGGGAATATTTGCCCGACTCAGTTAACAACAATAATGGCAAATTCTGCTATCGCAATGCTTATTACAACGGGGTGTATTACAACCCGGACATCACTTACAGCGTGCCCGTTCATGCCGACGGCTCAAACTATCCAAATTCAACTTTTACTGCGGCCTTGGTTGACGGCTTCAGCGGCACCTCAACGAAAAACTTGTCCTCCGCATTCAAAACCGGAAATGACAGAAGCAACCAGACCGCCTATTACTACAAATACACTAGAAGCTCACCAAGCATCCCGGTCACCGGAACCTGTTATTCCGATAGTAGCTACACCAAAGTCACCGTCAGCAGCTCCTCCGGGGCCGGGGGAAGCGATGAGCGACAAAATTTTGCCAACTGGTATACCTATTACCGGAACCGGCTGAACACCATGAAAACCTCTGCCGGGTTGGCATTCCAGAATATCGGCAATAACTACCGGGTGGGATTTTCAACCATCAGCTACACCGGCAGCGATTCCGGAGATTCCCGCTTCCTCGCCATCAACGACTTTGATGCCGCTCAAAAAGCGTCCTGGTACGGCAAGCTTTACGGAACCTCGACTTCCAGCGCCACTCCTTTGCGTGCAGCGTTGTCCAAAGCTGGCCGGCTCTACGCGGGCAAATTGAGCGTTGACCCGGTGCAATATTCCTGCCAGCAAAACTTTACGATTCTCTCAACCGATGGTTATTGGAATACCAATAATGAGACCGGCGCCTATGGCCCGCACCAAATCGATAACCTTACGGATGTCGGGCAACAAGATGGTGGCGCAACGCTTCGCCCCATGAATGACGGCCAGAGCTCAAGCTGCGGCTCCAAATCCTGCAACACCCTTGCCGATGTCGCTATGTATTACTACCAGACTGATCTGCGCGCTTCTGCTTTAAGCAACTGCACCGGCGCCTTGGGTGTCGATGTCTGCGAAAACAACGTGCCGGGAGCCGGTGGGGACATCAATATTCAGCAACACATGACGACATTTACGCTGGGTTTGGGCGTGGATGGTACATTGCGTTATAGCAGCGACTACCTCTCGGGCGGCTCCACCGATTATGAAGCCATCAAACAGGGCACCAAAAACTGGCCTGATCCCATCAACAACACCGGCGCTGAGCGCATCGATGATCTCTGGCACGCAGCTGTTAATGGGCGCGGGGTGTACTACAGCGCCCGCGATCCTGATTCACTGGTCACCGGATTGAGTAAGGCGCTGGCGGGAGTTTCCGCCAGAACAGGCTCTGCCGCCGCCGCTGCAACCAGCAGCTTGGAACCCGTTGCCGGCGATAATTTTATTTTCGTCGCGCTCTACACTACCGTGGACTGGTATGGTGATTTACAGTCGAAAACCATTGATCCGGGCACAGGCGCGGTCTCGACCACGCCCCTCTGGCAAGCCCAGCCGCTGCTGGACAATAAGACATGGTCAGCGCGCACGATCTACACCTACGATGCGAGCACCGCGAGCAAGCTTGCCAGCTTTGACGCCAGCCATGTGGGCAGCAATACCGATCTGGCGAATTTCATCAAAGGCGACCGCAGCAATGAAGGCACGCTATACCGGACGCGCACGCATGTTCTCGGCGACATCGTAAGCTCCCAGCCGGTCTACGTTAGGCAGCCCCCGTTTTCCTATACGGACACGAGCTATACCACGTTCAAATCCAACCTGGCGACGCGTACTGCCATGGTTTACGTCGGTGCCAACGATGGCATGCTGCATGCGTTTGATGCCACCACGGGCGCAGAATCCTGGGCTTATATCCCCCCTATGGTTTTGCCGAATCTTTACAAGCTTGCTGATGTCAACTATTCCACCAATCACCAGTTTTATGTGGATGGCTCGCCAGTGGTAGGCGATATCTGCCCCAACGCGCCCAGCAACACCTGTAGCGCCAACCAATGGAAGAGCATTCTCGTCGGTGGCTTGAATGGGGGCGGCAAAGGCTATTACGCGCTGGATATTACCGACCCCGCCAATCCCAAGGCGCTGTGGAACTTCACCAGCAGCGATGATGCGGCCTTGCAATATACTTTTGGCAATCCGATTATCACCAAGCGCAAGGATGGCACCTGGGTTGTCGTATTCGCCTCCGGCTATTCCGGCAATGCAACGGATGGTAACGGCGCGCTTTTCGTGCTCAATGCCAGCACCGGTCAACTACTGGAAAAAATATCAACGGGCGTCTCGGGAGATCTGGCGAAAATCAATGTCTGGATCAACAATCCCGAGGACAACACGGCTGAACGTTTCTACGGCGGGGACACGCAGGGCAATTTGTGGCGCTTCACTTTGGCCACCACCAGTCCGGCTGCTGCAGGCACAGCGCTGCAATTAGCCTCTCTTGGCTCAACGCAGCCAATCACAACCAAGCCGGATTTGACCGTTGTACCCTATGGCGCGAGCCAGCTGCCGGTCGTGGCTTTCGGGACCGGACGCTTCCTGAGCACCGCCGACAGATCGATGCTTGACGTCCAATCCGTCTATGCCATCAAGGATGATCTCTCCGGCACGGGCCTGGGCCCGGTACGCACCAACGGTGTTTTGGTACAACAAACCCTGAGCAATATAACGGGGACCAGCGGTCAGCTACTACGCACCGTTACAAATCACCCCGTCGATTGGACCAACAAGTATGGCTGGTATGTGGACCTTGATGCGGACACAACCTCGCCGGGCGAGCGGGTTTTTATCGATGTCCAGTTCCAGCTGGGCGCCTTAACCGTCGCCAGCAACGAGCCTAGTGATAATGCCTGCACGATTGGCGGCTACTCCTGGCTGTATAACTTCGATTTCCGAACCGGAAGTTATCTTTCCACAGCCATCTCCAGTGCGGTCGGGCGGCGTCTTTCCACCAATGCCATGGTCGCGGGTCTGAGCACAATCCGCCTACAATCCGGAAAAATCATGACTATCGTCACGGATACCGGCGGCACGGTTTCGACTGTGGAAACACCCACCGCTACGGGAGCATCCGGCACTGCCAAGCGCGTTTCCTGGCGTGAGCTGATACAGTAACTGTGTTTCAAGTCCAACAAAAAGCGGCCCGAAGGCCGCTTTTTTTACCGCTTACTTGGACGCTAATTACTTGATCACTGCATCCAGTTCACCCTTGGCGTAGCGTGCAGCCATGGCGTCCAGCGAGATCGGTTTGATCTTGTCGGCCATACCGGCGCAGCCGAAGGCTTCGTAGCGTGCCTTGCAGATGCTCTTCATCGCCTTGGTGGAGGCGGCGAGGAACTTGCGCGGGTCGAAGTTTTTGGTGTCTTCGAACAGGTGGCGACGGATCGAGCCGGTAGAGGCCATGCGCAGGTCGGTGTCGATATTGACCTTGCGTACGCCGTGCTTGATGCCTTCCACGATTTCTTCAACCGGCACGCCGTAGGTTTCGCCCATGGTGCCGCCGAAGGAGTTGATCACTTCCAGCCATTCCTGCGGCACGGAAGAGGAGCCGTGCATCACCAGGTGGGTGCCGGGGATGCGGGCGTGGATTTCCTTGATGCGGTCGATACGCAACACGGCGCCTGTGGGCGGCTTGGTGAATTTGTACGCGCCGTGCGAGGTGCCGATGGCGATGGCCAGCGCATCAACCTGGGTCAGCTTCACGAATTCGGCGGCTTCGTTCGGGTCGGTCAGCAGCTGGTCGTGGCTGAGCTCGCCTTCGGCGCCGTGGCCGTCTTCTTTTTCACCCATGCCGCTTTCGAGGGAACCGAGGCAACCCAGTTCGCCTTCAACGGAAACACCGACGGCGTGCGACATGTTGACGACGCTGCGGGAGATGTTGACGTTGTATTCAAAAGTGGAAGGCGTCTTGCCGTCGGTCATCAGCGAGCCGTCCATCATCACGCTGGAGAAGCCGGAGCGAATGGCCTGAATACACACGGCCTCGGATGCGCCATGGTCCTGGTGCATGACGACGGGGATGTGCGGATAGGCTTCAACAGCCGCTTCGATGAGGTGACGCAGGAAAGCTTCGCCGGCATATTTGCGGGCGCCGGCCGAGCCTTGCATGATGACGGGGCTGTTGCATTCGTCAGCCGCTTCCATGATGGCCTTGACCTGTTCGAGGTTGTTCACGTTGAAAGCGGGTAAGCCGTAGCCGTGCTCCGCTGCGTGGTCGAGTAGTTGACGTAGTGATACAAGTGCCATTTCTTCCTCCTGGTAAGTTACGTTTCGATTCGGTGATGCAGTTTAATTGCTTTCTTGCGGGCGCCCCAACTTTCAGACTTCGTCGTAGTCGCCCACGCAGATAATCTTCATGGTGTTGGTGTGGCCGGATTTACCCACGGCTTCGCCGGCAGTCATGACCAGAATATCGCCTTCTTCCACCAGCCCCAGCTTGCGCAGGGTGTCTTCCGCGTTACGCAGTTCTTCGGATTGCTCCTTGGCGCCCGAGGCAAAAGCGATCGGGTGCACACCGCTGAACAAGGTGACTTTGGTCAGGGTTTCCTGCACCGGTGTCAGCGCGAAAATCGGCACGCCACCGTTGGCGCGCGACATCCACAAGGCACTGGAGCCGGATTGGGTCAGGGCCACGATGGCTTTTACCTTGTAATGCGCAGAAGCGTAGAGCGCAGACATGGCCACGGCCTGATCCACGCGGGACAATCTGCCGCCGGTGGCGCGCTTGACTTCGATGCTGTCATCGGATTCGCGCTCGGCCTTCAAACAGATGCGCGCCATGGCTTCGATGGTTTCCACCGGATAATCGCCCACGGCAGTTTCTGCAGACAGCATCACGGCATCGGTGCCATCCAGCACGGCGTTGGCCACGTCGGACACTTCCGCACGTGTCGGAATCGGGTTGGTGATCATCGATTCCATCATTTGTGTGGCGGTAATGACCAGGCGATTTTTGGCGCGCGCCATTTTGATCATGCGCTTTTGCAATCCCGGCACTGCGGCATCGCCCACTTCCACGGCGAGGTCGCCACGCGCCACCATGATGGCATCGGAGGCATCGATGATGTCGGCCAGAACGGGAATGGCTTCGGCGCGTTCAATCTTGGCCATGAGCATGCTGTTGCCACCGGCGGCCTGCATGAGCAGACGCGCGAGGCGCATGTCGTCACCCGAACGCGGGAAAGACACCGCCAGATAGTCGGCCTTGATCAGCGCGGCCGTCTTAATGTCTTCCTTGTCCTTGTCGGTCAGGGCCGGGGCGGTAAGGCCGCCACCCTTGCGGTTGATGCCTTTGTTGTTGGATAGCACGCCGCCACGCACAACCTTGCAAACGACTTCCGCACCGTTGACGGCGGTAACGTGGAACTCCAGCAATCCATCGTTCAGCAACAGGACGGAACCCTTGCTGACGTCCTTGGGCAGATCCTTGTAGTCCAGACCCACGCGTTCCTGGTTACCCAGGCCTTCGAGGGTAGCATCCAGGATGAAAGTGTCGCCCTTTTCCAGAACGATCTTGTCATTCTCGAATTTGCGTACCCGAATTTTCGGGCCTTGCAGATCGGCAAGAATACCGACGGTACGCCCAACGGCCGCAGCCGCTGCACGTACCGTTTCGGCGCGCTTCATGTGATCTTCGGCAGAGCCGTGTGAAAAATTCATCCGCACCAAATCGACTCCGGCGCGGATCATGTTTTCCAGCACTTTTTGATCGCTGGAGGCGGGCCCCAGCGTTGCAACTATTTTTGTTTTACGCAGCATGTGATTCCTGGTGAGTTATGACTTACTTGGCGCGCTCTTCCAGGATCGCCACTGCCGGCAGAGTCTTGCCTTCGAGGTATTCGAGGAAAGCACCGCCTGCGGTGGAAATGTAGGACACCTTGTCATAGATGTCGTACTTCTGGATGGCTGCAATGGTGTCGCCACCCCCAGCCAGAGTGAACGCCTTGGTATCGGCAATCGCCTGGGCAATCGCCTTGGTGCCTTCGCCAAACTGGTCGAATTCGAACACGCCGACCGGGCCATTCCAGACCACGGTGCCAGCCTTCATGATGATGTCCACCAGCTCCTGGGTGCTCTTCGGACCAATGTCGAAAATCATGTCGTCGTCGGCTACTTCGGCCACGCTCTTGAGTACGGCCGGTTCGTTGGCGTCAAATTTCTTGCCGCAAACCACATCAACCGCGACCGGAATGGTGGCGCCGCGAGCGGACATTTTGGCCATCAGGGCCTGGGCGGTCGGAACCAGATCGTCCTCGCACAGCGACTTGCCGACGTTGCCGCCAGTGGCCTTGATGAAGGTGTTGGCGATACCGCCGCCGACCACGAGCTGGTCGCATTTTTCGGACAGCGCTTCGAGCACGGTCAGCTTGGTGGAAACCTTGGAGCCGCCCACAATCGCCACCATCGGACGCGCCGGGTTGGCCAGCGCCTTGGCCAGCGCATCGAGCTCACCAGTCAGCAAAATGCCGGCAGCGGCAACGGGCGCGAATTGCGCCACGCCATAAGTGGAGGCCTCAGCGCGGTGTGCAGTGCCGAAAGCATCCATCACGAAAATGTCGCACAGGGCGGCATATTTCTTTGCGGTTTCTTCGACGTTTTTCTTTTCACCCTTGTTGATGCGGCAGTTTTCCAACAGCACGAGTTCGCCTTCGGCGACGTCAAAACCGCCATCCACCCAGTCGCGAATCAGGCGTACAGGCTTGCCCAGCTTGTTGGCGATGTCGTCGGCCACAGGCTTGAGCGAGTTTTCTTCGGAAAATTCACCTTCGGTCGGGCGACCCAAGTGAGAAGTCACCATCACGCGGGCGCCGGCATTCAGCGCGAAATTGATGGTGGCCATGGAGGCGGTAATGCGGGCGTCGGAGGTGACTTTGCCGTCCTTGACGGGCACGTTCAAATCAGAGCGGATCAGGACACGCTTGCCCTTCAGATCCAGGTCGGTCATTTTGATCACAGACATGATGGTTCCTTTGATTCAGTTCTTACAAGGGAAAAGGGCTGGCAGCGCCAGCCCTTCATCGCACACCTTACTTGACGACGTGCTGCGCAAAACGCAGCATGTTGCAGGTGTAACCGTACTCGTTGTCGTACCAGGCCACGACCTTGACGAAAGTGCCGTCAAGCGCAATGCCCGCTTCTGCATCAAAGATGGACGAGAAGCCACAACCACGGAAGTCGGTGGAAACCACTTTTTCGTCGGTGTAACCCAGTGTCTTGCTGATGTCACCGTTCTGCGAAGCCGCTTTCATTGCAGCGCAGATGTCGGCGTACTTGGCTTCCTTGTTCAGCTCGACGGTCAGGTCAACCACGGAAACGTCGGAAGTCGGCACACGGAACGCCATGCCGGTCAGCTTGCCGTTCAGTTCCGGCAACACCACGCCCACAGCCTTGGCAGCGCCAGTGGAGGAGGGGATGATGTTTTCCAGAATGCCACGGCCACCGCGCCAGTCCTTTTTGGACGGACCGTCAACGGTCTTCTGTGTGGCGGTTGCTGCATGCACGGTAGTCATCAGGCCGCGCTTGATGCCGAAGTTGTCGTTCAGCACCTTGGCGACCGGCGCCAGGCAGTTGGTGGTGCAGGAAGCGGCGGACACGATGGCTTGGCCGGCGTAGGAAGTGTGGTTCACGCCATACACGAACATCGGGGTCTTGTCCTTGGACGGCGCAGAGATAACGACTTTCTTGGCGCCCGCAGCAATGTGTTTCTTGCAGCCTTCTTCGTCCAGGAAAAAGCCCGTGCACTCCAGCACCAGATCGGCGCCCACTTCGCTCCACTTCAGATTGGAGGGATCGGTCTCGGCAGTCAGACGAATCTTCTTGCCGTTCACCACCATGTTGTTGCCTTCAACGGCGATGTCACCCTTGAAGTTGCCGTGCACGGAGTCGTACTTCAGCATGTAGGCCAGATACTCGGGGTCCAGCAAATCATTGATCGCGACGACTTCCATATCCGGAAAATCTTTCGCAATTGCGCGGAAGGCCATGCGACCGATACGACCGAAACCATTGATGCCAACTTTAATTGCCATTTTCTCTCTCCCGTTTTAGTGATTGAATTTCGTGTTACAGAACACCCTTGGCCTTGCCGACGACGTTCTCGACGGTGAAGCCAAAATGCTTGAACAGCTCGCCGGCCGGGGCGGATTCGCCGAAGCAATCCATGCCGACCACAGCGCCGTCCGTGCCCACATACTTGTACCAACCGCCGGTCACGCCAGCTTCAACAGCCACGCGCTTGATGCCCGGTGGCAGCACGCTGTCGCGGTAATTCTGATCCTGTTTGTCGAACACGTTGGTGGACGGCATGGACACCACGCGAGCGCTGATGCCGTCTGCAGCCAGTACGGCTTGCGCCTTCACGGCCAGATCAACTTCGGAGCCGGTGGCAATCAGCACGACCTGCGGCTTGCCGCCTGCGGCTTCCGACAATACGTAACCGCCCTTGCGAATCTGGGCGATCTGCGCATCCGTACGCTTCTGGAAGGCCAGATTCTGACGGCTGAAAATCAGGCTGGACGGGCCGTCACGGCGCTCGACCGCAGCGGTCCACGCCACAGCAGATTCAACGGTGTCGCACGGACGCCAGACTTCCATGTTCGGAATGTAGCGCAGGGTTGCAGTTTGCTCGACCGGCTGGTGGGTCGGGCCGTCTTCGCCCAGACCGATGGAGTCGTGGGTGAACACATAAACCACGCGCTGCTTCATCAGCGCCGACATGCGCAGGGCGTTGCGCGCATATTCGGAGAACATCAGGAAGGTGCCGCCGAACGGCAGGAAACCGCCGTGCAACGCCATGCCGTTCATGATGTGCGACATGCCGAATTCACGCACGCCGTAGCTGATGTAGTTGCCGGGCTTCTTGCCGTGCACATGGTGCGCGCCTGTCCAGTTGGTCAGGTTGGAGCCGGTCAGGTCGGCGGAGCCGCCCAGGAATTCAGGCAGAGCGGGTTGCAAGCCGTTGATGGCATTTTGCGAGGCCTTGCGGGTGGCGATGGTCTCGGCTTTTTCATTGGTCTTGGCGATGAACTCGGCAGCGTGCGCGGCCCAGTTGGCGGGCAGCTCGCCCTTGATGCGGCGCTCGAACTCGGCGGCTTCTTTCGGGAAGGCGGCCTTGTACTCGGCGAACTTGTTGTTCCACAGCTTTTCCAGACCTTCGCCCTTGGTGCGCGCATCCCAGGCTTCGTACACGTGAGCCGGAATTTCGAACGGCGGATATTTCCAGCCGATGTGCTCGCGGGTTGCGGCCACTTCGGCATCACCCAGCGCAGCGCCGTGCACGTCATGCGTGCCTTCCTTGTTCGGGGAGCCTGCGCCGATGACGGTCTTGCAGCAGATCAGGGTCGGCTTGTCGGTCACGGCCTTGGCCGCCTCGATCGCAGCGTTGATCGCTTCGGAGTCATGGCCCTGAACATCGGGGATGACGTGCCAGCCATAAGCTTCAAAACGCTTCGCGGTGTCGTCGGTGTACCAGCCGTCGATATGGCCGTCGATGGAAATGTTGTTGTCGTCCCAGAAAGCGACGAGTTTGCCCAGACCCCAGGTGCCGGCCAGCGCACAGGCTTCGTGCGAGATGCCTTCCATCATGCAGCCGTCGCCAAGGAACACATAAGTGTGGTGGTTGACGATTTCGTGACCGGGTTTGTTGAATTCATTCGCCAGCAGTTTTTCTGCCATGGCCATGCCCACCGCATTGGTGATGCCCTGGCCCAGCGGACCGCCGGTGGTTTCCACGCCCGGGGTGTAACCATATTCCGGGTGACCCGGTGTCTTGGAGTGCATCTGGCGGAAACGCTTCAGCTCTTCGATCGGCAGGTCGTAGCCGGAGAGGTGCAGCAGCGCATAAATCAGCATCGAGCCGTGGCCGTTGGACAGGATGAAACGGTCGCGATCCGGCCATTTCGGATTGGCGGGATTGTGGCGCAGGTGGCGATTCCACAACACGTCGGCAATTTCCGCCATACCCATGGGCGCGCCCGGGTGGCCAGAATTTGCCTTTTGAACCGCATCCACTGCCAGCATGCGAATCGCGCCGGTGATGTCATTGTATTTTGGGGGGGTGATCTTACGCGTTGCGGACATTTCCTGTGGCCTCCTGAAGTGTTCTTGTATGAGACGGGTGAGTTGAATAATCAATATCGGGCGGTGATTATGCCGCAGCCCCCCAATAAGGGCAACCGGCGGGACTTCTATTGTTGACTATAGCGGTTCGTTTTCCTTGCCCTTTTTCGGGAAATGAATGCCCAATTGTTTCAGTTTGCGATACAAATGCGTGCGTTCCAATCCAACTTTTTCGGCCACGCGACTCACATTTCCGCCTTCTTTTTGCATGTGGTAATCGAAATAAAACGCGTCGAAATGGTCGCGCGCTTCTCTCAGGGGCAATTCCAGTGAGAGCGCAAACTCCTGGGGCTGCCCGTCGATTTCCACGGTCACCCGGAAACTGTCCGCTGTTTCCGGGAGGGTTGGCAACTGGGGCGCGCCTTCCTTGATAGCCTTGGCCACAGTCCCAAGCAGCTTTTGCATCGAAATGGGTTTTTCCAGAAAATCCACTGCGCCGATCCGCGTCGCCTCCACGGCGGTTTCAATCGTGCCATGGCCGGACATCATGACCACCGGCATGGTCAACAAATCTTGCGCCACCCATTCCTTGAGCAGGGTAACGCCGTCGGTGTCCGGCATCCAGATGTCGAGCAACACCAAATCGGGCTCATGTTCGAGCCGGAACTTGCGGGCGGCTTCGGCGTTTTCCGCAAGATCGACCTGATAGCCCTCGTCAAACAGGATTTCCGACAGCAATTCGCGAATACCGATTTCGTCGTCGACAACCAGAATGCGTTTTGTCGCCATTATGCTTCCTCCATTAACGGCAATTTGATATTAATGCGGGCGCCGCCTTCCGGACGGTTTTCCAGCGCAATCCGCCCGCCATGCTCTTCCACGATTTTCTTGACGATCGCCAATCCGAGTCCGGTTCCCTTGGTTTTGGTCGTCATATAAGGTTCAAAAGCACGGGAAAGCACGGCCTCGGAAAACCCGGCGCCATTGTCTTCAACCGACAGATGCAATTCCGCGCCGGCCTGGCGGGTAGTCAGAACGATCTGGCCGCCCGTCACGCCTTGCAAGGCGTCCTGCGCGTTTTGCAACAGGTTGTGGATGACCTGGCGCAGGCGCGTCGCATCGCCATTCACTTCGCTATGCGTCGCTTCCAGGCGCAGGGTGATGGGCACCGCATTGGCCTCATAGAGCCCAAGCACCTCGCGTATGAGTTTGTGCAGATCCAGCCGGAACAGCTTGAGCGCAGGACCGCGCGCGTAGTTGGCAAAATCGCTCACCATGTTTTTCATGGCGCCGACCTGGCTGACGATGGTCTGGGTGGCACGCGACAACAGTTGGGCGTCCGCCGGTTCCAGCCGTTCGCTCAGTTTGTGTTGCAACCGTTCGGCCGAAAGCTGGATCGGCGTCAGGGGATTCTTGATTTCATGCGCAAGGCGTCTCGCCACTTCGCCCCAGGCAGCCTGACGTTCTGCCTGCAACAAATGACTGATGTCGTCAAAAACCACTACGTAGCCATTGTTGCCGCCGCGCGGCAGGCGGGTGCCGCGCATCAGTAAAATCTGCATGCCATTGCGGCTCAGCCGCTCGATTTGACGTTCCCATTCGCCAGTCTCGGGCGTGGAAAACGCCTCGGTCACTGTCTCGCAGAACGGCGCCAGCAATACATGTTTCTCGGCGATCTGGTTCAAGGGCAGACGCAGCAGGTCGTTCAGCGGCAAATCCAGAATCTGCTCGGCGCTGGGATTGACTGAACGCAGGCGCAGATGCTCGTCGAGCGCAATCACTCCGGAAGACAAATGTGTAAGCACGCTTTCAAGATGGCCTTTCGCGTCCTCGACTTCGCGGCGGCGCCGTTCACTGGCACGCCGCTCTTCCGCCAGCTGGTGCGTCATCTGATTGAACAGGCCCGTCAGCGCGCCCAGCTCATCGCTACTTTGCACAGGATATTGCCCGGTAAAGTCGCCCTGCGCCACGGCGCGGGTTCCCGCCGCCAATGCCTGCAAAGATCCCCCCAGCCGCTCACTGATGTAAAAAGCCGTTGAGAGCGACGCCAGCAGCACGACGAGCAGGGACAAAGTCAAAGTCACGGCATACAACCGCTTGAGGCCAAGCCGGGAAAGGGTGAGCTCCTGATAATCCTGGTAGACCGATTGCACCGTCTCCGCGTCGGCCTGCACCGCCTTCGATACGGGTTGGGTGAATTGCAGGATATAGCGCCCGGTGTGCGTGTTCGAATTGACCAGCACCAGCGAGCGCAGCGTCAGTCCTTTGCCTGTCAGCGTGTCCGTCACCGCATATTCGCCTTTGTTAAGCGTGGCAGCGAGCATTTCGCGGCTGGGCATTTCAGGCAACAGGACGCCGGTCTTGGAGGCAAACGCGATCAGGTTGCCCTTGGTGGAAAACAGCGCCGATTCCTGGGCGACCCGCTCGTCGATCAGCTGCTCAAGGGAATTCTGAAACTGTTCGGGACGTTTTTCCGCCAGCAATAACCCGATGAAATGGGTTTTCTTGGTCAGCTCGGCCAGGCTGTTGTCGAGACTGCTGCGCCCCAGATTGAGACCGCCTTCCAGCGCTTTTTCAACCCGGACATCAAACCACGATTCGATGCTTTTCCCGAGAAATTGCACCGAGGCCGCATACACCACGATGCCCGGCACGACGGCGATAGCCGTAAAAAACATCACCAGCCGCAAGGTCAGCTTGGCGCCAAATACCTTGTGGCGCAGCTTGTTCCTCAACCCCCAGAGCTGGTAGCCCACCAGCCCGGTCAGGCCCAGGGCCAGAACGCCGGTCAGCGTCAGCACGCTGTAGTAACTCAGCGAAAGCGCCTCGCTGTTGGCGCTGCTGCCCGACAACAAATACAGCAGAATAATGCTGGCAACGATGCTGAAAAAAATCAGGTTGCGCACGTCATTACTCCGGCCGGCCTTCACCATTAATACGGATCACCCAGCGATAAGCCTCGGAATCCAGATTCCAGTCGCGTCCGGTCAAGGCGTTAACCTGGAGCAGTTTGGGCAGCTGGGTGGTGTCCAGGCGCAGGCGAACCTCGGCAACATAGCTATTTGCCTTGCCCAGCATAGCCATGGGTATCGTGCCCGAACTCTGCCGCGCCAGGGTGTTGAGCGCCTCGTCCAGGCTGGCGAAATTCTGGTACAAGGCGCCGCGTGAAATCCGGTACTGTCGGGTTAGCACGTTGTAAGAAAATTTGGTTGTCTGCTCACTGTGGAAAATATCTTCATCCAGCCAGTACCAGCGCGAGCGCGTGAGCGAGAACTCACTTACAAAATACAGCGGGATCCCGCGCGACAGCGCCTGTTGCAGGGCGAAGTTAAGATTGATGCCGTATTCCACGGCGAGCTGGTAACCGTCTTCACTCTGCCGCGCCTGCGCCTTGTCCACCTGAATGCCGTCCGCCAGCGCCAGGCTGGTCAGCAACCACAGCAGCAGCAGGCTAAGCAGCTTTGTGCAATAGCGCATAAAAGAACCCGTCGTGCTGTTCATTCGGCAATAACTGTCCTTGACTGTGATCCGGCAAAGTGAGCGGCAGACGCTGCGCGTCCGGATGGGCATCCAGGAAATTCACGATGACCTGCTCGTTCTCCTGCCCGAATACCGAGCAGGTGGCGTAGAGCAATTTACCACCTTGCGCCAGCAGCTGCCACAGGGCAGACAAAATCCCGGCCTGCTGCGCGGCAAATCCGCTCACATCTTCCGGGCGACGCAGCCACTTGATGTCCGGGTGCCGTCGCACCACGCCCGAAGCGGAGCAGGGCACATCGGCCAGAATCCGCTCGAACGGCTGGCCGTCCCACCAATCCTGCGGCCGGGCCGCATCACCGACCTTCAATTCTGCCGACAACTTCAGGCGCTGCAAGTTTTCCGCAACGCGGCTCAGGCGACGCTCGTCCTTGTCCAGCGCCAGCATTTGCACCCGGGCCATTTCCAGAATATGCGCGGTCTTGCCGCCGGGGGCGGCGCAGGCATCCAGCACGCGCATGCCGTCATGAACATCGAGCAATGGCGCGGCCAGTTGCGCGCCAGCATCCTGAACGGAAACTTCGCCGTCAAAAAAGCCGGGCAGGCGGTCTACGCTGACGGGTTTTTCCAGCAACAGCGCCGTTGGCCCGATTTGTTTCGCGGCAATACTTTCCCCGGCCAGGCGCGCAAGGTAAGCCGCAGTTGTTGTCGCGCGCTGATTAACCCGCAACGTCATGGGCGGATGCTGATTGTCCGTTGCCAAAATGGCTTCGGCGCGATCGGCATATTGCTTGCGCAGCTCGGCGACCCACCATTCCGGATGGTTGAATCTGGCCGTTTCCGCAACATCGGTCTTCGCCCACAGCGCCTCGCGCTCGCGCAGGGCGTTGCGCAGAATGGCATTGGTCAGGCCCGCCACGCGCGGATTCAAACTACGCGCAGCCTTGACCGCATTGTCGACGATGGCGTGCGGAGCCGATTTGCCATAGAAAATCTGGTACAGCGCGACTTGTAGCAGACGCTGCAACTGCGGATCGGCAACGGGCTTGTGTGCAAGTTCGGCCAGCAGCGCCGTCAGACGCCCGTGGAAGCGGATTGTCCCGAAACTCAGATCCTGCAAAGCCGCACGCTGGGCAGGCGCCCAACCTTGGGTACTACTCTGGACAGCCTCCAGCGCACGGTCCAGATTGCGCCCCTGATCCAGAACGCGCTGAACGACTTGGGCGGCTGACAGCTGTACCCGCCACATTCAGGCAAAACGATCGCCGACGGCGACCGGGACAGATTGCAGGAATTGTTGCGCGGGCAGCGGTTTGCTTCCCGGTTTTTGCACCACTTCAAGATTCAGCGCACCCTCGCCACAAGCCACGAGAATGCCGTCTTTGCCAACTTGCAGAACCTCGCCCGGCTGGCCACTGCGCTCTGGTATCAGGCTGGCGCGCCAAACTTTGATTCCCGGAACCGCCGCCAGTCCGGTCACGCTGCCTGGAAAGGGATTGAACGCCCGGACCGCCCGATGAATCTGCGCTGCCGGCTGGGCCCAGTCAATCGCGGCTTCGCTTTTCTGCAGTTTGGCCGCATAGCAAGCGGCTGCGTCATCCTGCGCCACCGGGTTCAGCCCGCCCAGGGCGAGCTGTTCCAATGTCTCGACGATGCAGATCGCCCCCAGTTCGGCCAACGTGTCATGCAAGGTGGCGGCGGTGTCTTCCTGTGTAATCGGACAGCTCCGGCGCAACAACATCGCGCCGGTATCCAGCCCGGCATCCATTTGCATGATGGTGATACCGGTCTCCGCATCGCCCGCCAGAATTGCACGCTGGATCGGCGCCGCGCCACGCCAGCGCGGCAGCAGGGAAGCATGAATGTTGAGGCAGCCGTGACGGGGAATGTCGAGCACGGCCTGCGGCAATATCAGGCCGTATGCCGCCACGACCATGACATCGGCCTGCAATGCCGCCAACGCCTGCTGCTGCACTGCGGCATCTCTCAGGCTGGACGGCTGCATGAGATTGAGACCGTGCTGCAGCGCCAGTTGCTTAACCGGGCTTTGTGTTAACTGCATGCCACGTCCGGCGGGTCGATCGGGTTGGGTGAGCACGGCGACAATTTCATGCTTGCCCGTCAGCGCTTCCAGAGCGCGGGCAGCAAAGTGGGGCGTGCCGGCAAAAATGATTTTCATGGGCTTCGGCGACTTATAAATTTTCGCGCTGGCGTTTTTTCAGCTTGGTGCGGATACGGCCTTGCTTGAGCTGGGACAAATGCTCCACGAACACCCGGCCGCGCAAATGATCGACCTCGTGTTGCAGGCATACCGCGAGGAATCCGTCGGCCTCCAAAGTGAATGGTTGGCCGTTTGCATCCTGCGCCTTGACGGTGATTTTTTCGGCCCGACGAACTTTTTCATAAATGCCGGGCACGGACAGACAGCCTTCCTCGCTTTCTTCCTCGCCGCTTTGCGCGAGGATTTCGGGATTGATGAACACCTGCAGCTGATTCTTGCTTTCCGAGATGTCCACAACAATGACTTGCAGATGCACATCCACCTGGGTCGCGGCCAGCCCGACGCCCTGTGCGGCATACATGGTTTCGGTCATATTGCTTACCAGCGCGCGGATTTCCGCGTCGACCTGGTTCACCTTGTGCGCGATGGTGTGCAGCCGCTCATCCGGATATTGCAGGATTTTCAGAATTGCCATGTTGCTCTCACTAATGCTTGCCAACGGGATGGCACTGGATGCAGAATCGGCCGGGCTGCTTTGCAGCCTGCCTAATTATTGAATCTGCTGGGGTTTTCAATGCGCCGGATTATATCGCTAATTTGTTTTCTCTTGCCCGTCGTGGCCTGGGCCGCGCCGACACCCGCCAAACCCCAATTGCGCGCGGATGCGCCCGATCAGCATGTGGTAGTCAAGGGCGACACGCTTTGGGGCATCGCCAACAAGTTTTTCCAGGATCCCTGGCGCTGGCCGTATCTTTGGGGCATGAACAAGGACAGCATTCGCGACCCGCACTGGATTTATCCGGGCGATCGCATCGTGCTGGATCGCCGGCAAGGCGTGCTGACGGTCGCCACAGAACCTGCACGCAATACGGTCCGGCTGGAGCCCCAGCCCAGAATTGTCGCCACAGATCATGATGCCATTCCAAGCATTCCGGCCGATGCGATTGAGCCCTTTCTGAGCCGGCCGCTGGTCGCAGAAAATGCTGCCGGCACATCCGCGCCTACGGTGCTGGGGGGACGGGAAGGGCGGGTCATTTTCGGTGAGCATGACACTATTTTCGCAACCGGACTGCCGCCGGACGCCGGCAAGCGCTGGCTGATCTACCGCCCCGGCAAGACCTTTGTCGATCCGCAAAGCGGCGAAACGCTGGGCATCGAGAGCATCTATCTGGGCGCCGCAGAACTTCAGTCCGGTGGGGAAATCGGCTCGTTGGTAATTACTCACTCTGCCCAGGAGGTCTATCAGGGCGATCGCCTGGTTCCGCCCACCACAACCCCGATAGGCGCCTATCTGCCGCACGCGCCGGAGCGCAGCATCAACGGGCAGGTCATTTCCGTGCTGGGTGGCGTATCCCGGGCCGGTCAAAATTCGGTGATCACCCTGAGCAAGGGCCGCCGGGACGGAGTCGAGCCGGGTCATGTGCTGGCCCTGTACCGCAAGGGAGAAACCTTGCGCAACGCAGGGAAAGCCTATGTGCTGCCCGACGAACGTTACGGCCTGGTTTTTGTCTTCCGCGTGTTTGACCGGGTGGCTTACGCCCTGGTGATGGAAACCCGCTTGCCCGTGCAATTACTGGATGACGTCCAGACCCCTTGAGCCCGATGAATGACAATCTCAATGCCTGGTTGACCCTCAGCCTGACACACGGCTTGGGCGGCGAGGGCGCGCGCAAACTGCTTCGCGCGCTGGGCTCGCCCGAGGCCGTGCTGGCCGCTCCGGTCAGCACATTGCGCGAGTGGGTGCGGCCCGCCGTCGCCGAAGCGCTCGCGCGCGGGCCGGAGGCGGAAATGCTGGCCACGGTTGCAACGTGGCTGGCAGATTCGAACGATCACATTGTCACGCTGGCTGACGCGGATTATCCGCAGTCGCTGTTGAACATTCCCGACCCGCCGCTGTTGTTGTACGTCAAGGGGCGGCTGGACTTGCTCAACCAGCCCGCGATCGCCGTGGTCGGCAGCCGTCACGCCACCGCGCAGGGCAAACAGAATGCCGAGGCGTTTTCGCGGGCCATGAGCGAGGCCGGATTGTGCGTGGTCAGCGGTCTTGCGCACGGCATCGACGCGGCGGCCCATCGCGGGGCGCTGACAAGCCGGGGCAGCAGTATCGGCGTCATCGGCACCGGCCTGGACAAGGTTTATCCCGCCGCCCATCGCGAACTGGCGCACAGCATGGCCGCCCAGGGGGCGCTAATTTCCGAGTTTCCCCTCGGCACGCCGCCTTTGGCGGCCAACTTTCCGCGCCGCAACCGCATCATCAGCGGCCTGTCTCTCGGCTGCCTGATTGTGGAAGCCGGTTTGCAAAGCGGCTCCCTGATCACCGCCCGGCTTGCGCTGGAGCAGGGACGGGATGTGTTTGCCATTCCGGGTTCCATCCATTCGCCGCAAAGCCGGGGCTGCCACGCCCTGATCAAGCAGGGCGCAAAGCTGGTCGAAACCGCACAGGATGTGCTCGATGAGCTTGGTGTGTTTTCCGGCAACGCCCAACCAATAACCGCTACTGATGAGCACGGCGAACTGCTGGCTCTGCTGGGCTTCGATCCCGTCGATCTCGACACCCTGGCGCGCCGGGCCGGCTTGACGATGGCCGAGCTATCGGCGATGCTGTTGACGCTGGAGCTGGATGGCCGCGTGGCGGTGCTACCCGGCGGCCTGTATCAACGTATTCATTGAATTCTCTTGTCCAACCATGTTCGATATCCTGATTTATTTGTTTGAAAGCTATTTTGATGCGGACAGTTATCCGAAGCCGGAGCACCTGAGCCGCAAACTTTTTGCCGCAGGCTTCGAGGAAGAAGAAATCAGCGATGTGCTGACCTGGCTCGCGGCCTTGCAGGCACAGGACAACAGTCTTTATCCGCAGCAGCTGACACACGGCGGAACCCGCCTGTTTTCGGAACGCGAGCAACAACACATCGGGCTGGAGGCGCAGGGGTTTTTGCTGTTTGCCGAGCAACAGCGTCTGGTTACCCCGGTTGAACGGGAAATGATTATCGACCGCGCCGTTGCCCTCGGGCAGGAGGATTTGGCGCTGGATCAGATCAAACTCATCATGTTGATGGTGTTGTGGCGCCGCTGTCAGGCGCTGGATCCGCTTCTGGTTGAGGATCTGTTGTCCGCAACCCCTTCCATGCCCTTGCACTGAGATTTTATGGCCACCCATCTGCTTATTGTCGAATCCCCGGCCAAGGCCAAGACCCTTAAGAAATATCTGGGCAAGGATTTTGAGGTGCTCGCCTCATACGGCCATGTCCGCGACCTGATTCCCAAGACCGGCGCCGTTGATCCCGAAAATGGTTTTGCCATGCAGTACGAAACCATTGCGCGCAACGCCAAACATGTGGACGCCATCGCCAAGGCGGCGGCCGAGGTGGATAACATCCTGCTGGCTCCCGACCCGGACCGCGAAGGGGAGGCCATTGCCTGGCACATCGCCGAATTGCTCAAACGCAAGCGCGGCCTGAAGGGCAAGAACATGCAGCGGGTGGTTTTTTATGAAATCACCCAGTCTGCGGTAAAAGAGGCCGTTGCCCATCCGCGCGAAATTTCGCTGCCGCTGGTCAATGCCCAGCAGGCGCGGCGCGCGCTGGATTATCTGGTTGGGTTTACGCTTTCACCGCTGTTGTGGCGCAAGGTGCGGCCGGGCTTGTCCGCCGGCCGGGTGCAAAGCCCCGCATTGCGTCTGATTGTCGAACGCGAGCTGGAAATCGAGAAATTCAAGAGCCAGGAATACTGGTCGGTGCATCTGGACAGCCAGAAGCTGAACATCCCGTTTACGGCAAAACTGTTTCAGTACCAGGGCAAAAAACTGACGCAGCTCGACATCGCCAACCGCGAGCAATTCGAGGCCATTCAGGCCAAGCTGGAACAGGCCAAGCTGCCACCCAAGGTCGTCCGGATTGAAAAACGCGCCAAGCAGCGCTTCCCCGCCGCGCCGTTTACGACTTCGACGCTGCAGCAGGAAGCCGTGCGCAAACTGGGCATGTCGGCGGATCGCGCCATGCGCACGGCGCAATCCCTGTACGAGGGGGTCGATATTGGCGGGCAAACCGTCGGCCTGATCACCTACATGCGTACCGACTCGGTGAATCTGGCCACGGAAGCCGTGGCAGAAATCCGCGATTATGTGACGGAAAATTTTGCTGCCGACTTTCTTCCAGGCAAGCCGCCCGTTTACAAGAGCAAGACCAAGAACGCCCAGGAATCCCATGAAGCGGTGCGACCCACCTCGATTCTGAGAGCGCCCGACAGCCTGCGTGACCACCTGTCCTTTGATCAATACAAGCTGTATGAAATGATCTGGAAACGCACGCTGGCGAGCCAGATGGCGCCGGCGCGCTACGATACGGTCAGCGCCGATATCCGCCTGGGCGCCGATGACAACCTGTTCCGCGCCTCCGGTCAGACTCTGGTTTTCCCCGGATTTATCGGGGTTTATCTCGAAGATGTCGATGATGCCGAAGAAGAGGAGGGGGGCAAGCTGCCGCCGCTGGCCGAGGGCGACGTTCTGCCCGTCGACAAGCTTTATGGCGAGCAGCACTTTACCCAGCCGCCCCCGCGTTATTCCGAAGCCAGCCTGGTCAAAGCGCTGGAAGAATACGGTATCGGCCGCCCCTCAACCTATGCGGCCATTATTTCCACCCTGCAGGCGCGGGCCTATGCGACGCTGGATCGCAAACGCTTCATTCCCACCGATGTCGGCCGCGTTGTGAACAAGTTCCTGACGGAACATTTTTCGCGCTATGTGGATTACGGCTTCACCGCACAGCTTGAAGACGAGCTGGACGAAATTTCCGAAGGCAAGCGCGACTGGATTCCTGTTCTGGATGAATTCTGGAAGGGATTTAACGCGCTGATTCTGGAAAAACAGGCGGTCGAGCGCAACTCGGTCACTCAGGAATTGCTCGACGAAGCCTGCCCGAAATGCGGCAATCCGCTAGCCAAGCGCTTGGGCAAGCGCGGCAGTTTTGTGGGATGCACCGCCTTTCCTGCCTGCGATTTCACCCGCAGCCTGGATGATTCGGAAAGCCCCGATGCCCGCCAATTACTCGGAACGGATCCTGATTCCGGCAAGGAAATCCAGCTGCTGCGCGGGCCTTACGGTTTCTATGTGCAGTTGGGCGAGGCCGATCCGGCCAGCAAAACCAAGCCCAAACGGGTTTCCTGGCCCAAGGATATTCCGGTGGAAAGCGCCTCGCTGGAAACCGGCCTGCAATTACTCTCGCTTCCCCGCGAATTGGGATTGCACCCGGAGTCCGGTAAAAAGGTGGTCGTGAATATCGGACGCTTCGGACCTTATATTGGACATGACGGCAAGTTCAAATCCATTCCAAAGACCGACAGCATTTTCACGATAGCGCTGCCGCGCGCACTCGAGTTGTTAGCCCAGCACAAAGCCGGAAACGGGGTATTGAGTGTTGTCGGCAACCACCCGGAGGATGGTGCGCCGGTAGAAATCTGCAACGGTCGCTATGGCCCTTATGTGCGGCATGGCAAGGTCAACGCCACCCTGCCGAAGGATATGGCGCCGGAAGGTGTTTCCCTGGAGCAGGCGCTCGCCGTTTTGGCAGAGCGGATTTCCAAGCTGGGCGGAACCGCCAAGACACCCGCAAAGAAAAAGACACCCACGCGCGCGGCAGCAAAGAAACCTGCAGCCAAAAAACCCGCTGCCCAGAAAAAACCCCGCACAACCAAGAGTTGAGCGGGGTTTGGCTCGGCGGGTTAGCTTAAACGTCGAGGTTTTTCACGCCTAGTGCATTTTCTTCGATGAACGCGCGGCGGGGCTCGACGACATCACCCATCAGGGTGGTGAAGATTTCATCTGCCGTAATGGCGTCGTCAATCCGGACCTTGAGCAGCACCCGGTTTTTTACGTCCATGGTGGTTTCCCAGAGCTGTTCCGGGTTCATCTCTCCCAAGCCTTTGTAGCGCTGGATGCTGACGCCCTTTTTGGCTTCTTCCAGCAACCAGTAAACCGCCTGTTTGAAGCTCTCGACACCGCGCTTTTGTTCGCCTTTGGCAACATAGGCATCCTTGGCAAGCAGCCCCTGCAGAACTTCCGCCGTTTCGCGCAGCTGCCGGTAATCGCTCCCAGCGAGAAACGCAGCATCGATCCGGGTTGTGGAGTAGTTGCCGTGCCACTGCTTCTCCAGCCTCAGGCTGTACTCCTGATCCTCGTTTGTTTCCACCGTCACCTTGATAATCCCGCCACAGGACGATTCCAGCAAGGCGGCGCTGTTTTCTGCCGCCTCGCGATTTTCCAGCGACAACGTTGGCAAAATCAGCAGGGCATGGCTGGCTTCCGGCGCGATGTGGTGCGACAAACGATCGATGACCGCCTCCGACAGGAAGTATTTTTCTGCTATTTTTTCAAGGGCTTCCGATTGTATGGCGGGCTGGTCGCCGCCCGGATACAAGGCGGCGTTTTGCAGCGCATTTTTAAGCATAAACTGCTTGAGCGCGTGCTCATCCTTCAGGTAACGCTCTTCGCGGCCTTGTTTGATCTTGTATAGCGGCGGCTGGGCAATATAAACATGCCCGCGCTCGATCAGCTCTGGCATCTGCCGATAGAAGAAAGTCAGCAACAGCGTACGGATGTGTGAGCCATCCACGTCAGCATCGGTCATGATGATGATGCGGTGGTAGCGGAGTTTATCCGCGTTGTACTCATCCTTGCCGATGCCTGTACCCAGCACGGTGATTAGCGTCGCAATTTCCTGGGACGCAATCAGCTTTTCAAAGCGCGCCTTTTCGACGTTCAGGATTTTCCCCTTGAGCGGCAAAATGGCCTGGAATTTTCGATCTCTTCCCTGTTTTGCCGAACCGCCCGCAGAATCACCCTCTACCAGATAAAGCTCTGACAGTGCAGGATCTTTTTCCTGGCAATCGGCCAATTTTCCGGGCAGGCCCATCCCATCGAGCACCCCCTTGCGACGTGTCAGTTCGCGCGCCTTGCGGGCGGCTTCGCGCGCACGGGCGGCCTCTACAATCTTGGAGCAGATGATTTTCGCATCTGCAGGATTTTCCTGAAGATAATCAGACAGTTTTTGTGCAACGACTTCCTGGACGGCTGGCTGCACTTCGCTGGAAACCAATTTGTCTTTGGTCTGCGAGGAAAATTTTGGCTCCGGAACCTTGACCGATAAAACACAAGTCAGGCCTTCGCGCATATCGTCACCGGAAGTATCCACCTTGGCCTTTTTCGCCAGGTCGTTTTCTTCAATATATTTGTTGATAACGCGCGTCATCGCCATGCGCAAGCCGGTCAGGTGGGTTCCTCCATCGCGTTGCGGAATATTGTTGGTGAAACATTGCACGACTTCGGAGTAGCTGTCGTTCCATTGCATGGCCACCTCGACGGCAACATTGTCCTTGCTGCCTTCCGAATAAAAAACGTTGCCATGCAGCGGCGTCTTCGCCTTGTTCATGTATTCCACAAAGCCGCGCACACCCCCTGAGTGGGCAAAATTTTCACTTTTTCCGGTTCTTTCATCGATCAGCTCGATTTTCACGCCGTTATTTAGGAAAGAAAGCTCGCGCAATCGCTTCGCCAGAATGTCATGATTAAACTCTACGATACCGAAAATCTCCTTGTCGGCTAGGAAATGCACCTCTGTCCCGCGGCCCTTGGTTTCCCCCAGGGTTTTCACGGGCGAAACTTCCACACCATTTTGTATTTCTGTTTGACGATCCTTGACTGCGCCACGATTGAACTCGAGTTGATATTTTTTACCGTCCCGGCGAATTGTTAGTTTCAGCCATTCGGACAAACCATTCACGCAACTCACGCCGACGCCATGCAGTCCGCCGGAAACCTTGTAACTGTTCTGATTGAACTTCCCGCCTGCGTGCAGAACAGTCATAACAATTTCTGCGGCGGAGCGTTTCGGTTCAAACTTGTCGTCAAACTTGATTCCTACCGGAATGCCGCGCCCATTATCTGAAACCGAAATCGAATTATCCGCATGGATAATGACTTTAATGTCATCGCAGTGCCCGGCCAGAGCTTCATCAATTGCATTGTCCACCACTTCGAAAACCATGTGATGCAATCCCGTACCATCGGAAGTATCCCCGATGTACATCCCAGGCCGCTTGCGCACTGCTTCCAGCCCTTCCAGTTGCTGAATACTCGATTCGTCGTAATTTTCGTTCATAACTTGTCTTTCTGTTCCACGTGAAACAAACCGTTAAATGCGCATGGGCATGACAACATAGCTATAGTGCGGTGTGTCCGGGGTTTTCATGAGAATGCTGCTGTTGGCATCTCCGAAAGCGTAACTTACCGTTGACCCCGACACGTTATTGAGTCCTTCAAGCAAGTAGTTGATATTGAATCCGATATCAATACCATTCCCGTGAAAATCTGTTTCCAGTTCCTCCTGGGCTTCTTCTTGTTCGCTATTGCTGCTTACTATTTTCAGGTTTTTCTCGGTCAGAATGAATCTGACGCCCCTGAATTTTTCATTGGATAGAATGGCGACGCGTTGCAAGGCTTGGAGGATGGTCAGCCGATCCAGCATCATGTGCTGATCGTATTTGGGAATAACTCTTTCGTAATCCGGAAATTTTCCGTCGATAAGTTTGCTTACCAAGGTAATTCCAGAAAAACTGGCTTTTGCTTGTTGGGCGGATACCTCCAACAACACCTTGTCATCTTCGTTGTCACTTAAGAGTCGCGATAGCTCCATCACAGCCTTGCGAGGAAGGATGATCTCTGTTTTCTCCTGCTGTGCGGTCCCCAGTTCTATAGCGTTATAGGCCAATCTATGGCCGTCAGTTGCAATCGCTTTGAGCAATCCCCCCTCGATAACCAGCAAAAGACCATTGAGGTAATACCGCACATCTTGCTGCGCCATTGCATATTGCACTGATTGCAAAAGATATTTAAGCGATTTTTGGGATAAGCTTATTTCTTTGGCATTTTCCAACTGCAAACCCAGTTTGGGGAAATCCTGTGCGGGTAATGTCTGTAAACTAAACTTGCTTTTGTTCGCTTTGATCTGCGCCTTGCTTTCCTTGACCTCTACAGACAGGGAAGCCTTTTCCGGCAGAACCCGCAATACTTCCTGCAATTTTTTCCCCCCCAGAGTAATGCTTTCCTGGTTGGTCGATGGTCTTTCAATGTCGATGCTGGTTGAAATTTGAATTTCCAGATCGGTTGCTGTGAACGTCATGCTGGAACCCTGGTTCTCAATCAGGACGTTGGAAAGAATCGGCAGTGTCTGCTTCCGCTCAACGATGCCAGTAACGATTTGAAGCGGTTTGAGCAGGGTTTCTTTTTCAACTTTTTCAATAAACATAATATATATTCCTTAGAATCATAATTAATATAGCCATTTACTGTTGAAATCTAATTAAATCATTATTTTTCAATGTGTTGAATGTTCTTTATCTTGTTTGTAAGTCTGTTGGGCAATGGTCGGTGATTTGTTCAAATAAAAAACGCTCCTACCTACCCGGTGACTATTACACGATCCATAAACAGCTTATTCACAGGTTATCCTCGGAGGGTTTGCAAAATTATTTTGTAGTCCGAGTCTATGCTACTGTCTTGGGAACGAAGCAGTTCAACCGTCTTGCAAGCATGAATGATGGTCGAATGATCTTTTCCACCAAAGGCCAAACCGATTTCAGGAAGGCTCATGTTGGTCATCTCTCGGGAAAGCGCCATCGCGATCTGACGTGGGCGCGTGAGATTGCGCGTACGTTTTTTGGAAAGCATATCAGCAAGTTTGATCCGGAAGTAATCAGCAACGGTCTTCTGGATGTTATCAATGGAGACTTGCCGGCTTTGGACAACCAGGATGTCTTTTAGCGCTTCCCTCGCGGTTTCAATATTGATGGGCCTCCGGTGAAATCGGGAAAATGCATCCACACGTTTAAGTGCGCCTTCCAGCTCGCGGACGTTAGAGTTGACGTGCTTGGCAATGAAAAAGGCGACCGTCTGGTCGAGCAAACAGCCGGCGATTTGCGCTTTCTTCATCAGAATGGCTACACGCATTTCCAGTTCCGGGGGTTCAATTCCTACGGTCAACCCCCAACCAAAACGGGAAATCAGGCGATTTTCAAGGCCGGTAATTTCCTTGGGGAAGGTATCGCTGGTTAGGATCACCTGCTTGTGGGAATCAATCAAGTTATTGAAAGCATAAAAGAACTCTTCCTGTGTTTTGGCCTTTCCGGCAAAAAACTGGATGTCATCAATCAGCAAAACATCTAGAGAGTGGTAGTACTGCTTGAATTCCTCAAACTTGTTGGTTTGATAAGCCCGGACAACGTCGGCGACATAGCGCTCGGCATGCATGTAACAAATTTTGGCTTCGGGCTGCTGGGCGCGAATTTTGTTGCCTATCGCCTGAGCCAGGTGAGTTTTACCCAAGCCAACCCCACCGTATATAAACAGCGGGTTGTATGAAAGCCCGGGAAGGTCGGCAACCTGGGAGGCGGCTGCGAAAGCCAGTTGATTGGCTTTGCCGATGACGAAATTGTCAAAAGTCAGCGCAGGGTTGAGGCGACCGTAGCCACGAAAGGTGGTTTCAGTCTTTTTTGGAGCCATTTCCGGCAAGTTGATTTTGGCCGGAGGAGTAATTTTTTCGGCTGACGGCTCTCCTTCGGTGACCCGCAAGACAAACTCAGGGGGATGGCTGAAGGACAGTCTGGCTTGTTTGTTTATTTCAGGCAAGAACCGCTCTTGTATCACCTTGAGGGTAAAACTGTTGGGCGCGCCCAACACCAGCAGACCATCTTCCGCAGTGAGTACCAGCGGTTTGATCCAGGTGTTGTATTGCTGGGCGGGCAAAGTTTGCTGAAAAAATTTTCTGCAACTTTCCCAGAAGGGAAATTCCTGCATACCGTTCAAGAGATGTGTTTGTTGGGACCAATGCCCGGCGGGCACAAGTTGCGACGGGCCATTCTACATGCAAGGATTAAACTTATCCACAGGCTCTGCAAGCCGCCAAGTTAAATATAACTTGACACCCTAACGCTAAGGATTTGTAATAGCGCGCTTTTAATCAAGGGGGTCCCCATGAAACGTACATATCAACCTTCCGTCACCAGAAGAAAGCGCACACACGGTTTTCTGGTACGCATGAAAACCAAGGGCGGTCGCGCGGTCATCAATGCCCGCCGTGCCAAAGGCCGTGCGCGCCTTGCAGTTTAGGCCGGGCAAGACAGGCAATAAGTTTTCGTCACAGAACCGTTTGTTGCGGCGTGACGGATTTAATGGCGCATTAAAAGGTAGGCGGATCAGCGGTTCGGGATTCAATGCTTTCATGCAACCGAACAACTCCGGACAGGCAAGACTCGGGATTATCGTCAGTAAGCGGGATTTTCCGCTGGCGGTGAGCAGAAACCGAATCAAGCGCATGGCTCGGGAAGCATTCCGTTGCCACCCGCTCAAAACCAAAGCGGTTGATCTGGTGTTGATGGCGCGTCGGCATGGTGCTCCAAATCGTGCGGATATTGAATCTCTGTTGGGTCGTGTAGATAGCGCATGCGGAATTTCCTGATACGTTTGATACACGGCTATCAATATCTGGTCAGCCCGCTTAAACCCCCAAGCTGCAGATTTGTGCCCACGTGTTCCCACTACGCCTGCGATGCAATTACCAAGTATGGTGTAATGAAGGGCGGGTTCCTTGCCGTGAAAAGGTTGTTTCGTTGTCACCCATGGCATCCCGGAGGGTATGATCCACTTCTCTGAGAAGAAATAAATTCATGGATATTCAAAGACTTTTTCTATTTCTGATTTTTTCATTCTCTCTCGTGATGGTTTGGGATGGATGGCAACGCTATCAACATCCTGAACTGACGCCGCCTCCCGTAGTAGCAACCCCGTCGATTCCGGCCGCCAAGCCTGCAAACAGCATGGCGGTAGTTACGAATGTTCAGCAGGTAAAACAAACCGGCAAGCAAATCACGGTTAAAACCGATCTTTTAGAAGCCAGCATCAATACGGTCGGCGGCGATATTGATCAGCTGATCCTGCGCGAACACCGCGATGCGCTGGATGCCAGCAAACCGTTTATCTTTTTCTCGCGCGGCAAGGATACGCATGAGTACGTGGCGCAAAGCGGCTTGCTGGGCGAGGCAGGTTTGCCAAATCACAATACGGCGTTCCTGGCAGCGCAGGACAGTTATGAGCTGATGTCGGGGGCAGATAGCCTGCAGGTCAGGTTGGTGGCGCAGCCGGCCGGCATGACCAAGGTCGTCAAGGTTCTGACTTTCCATCGTGGCAGCTATCTGATAGATCAAAACTATGAGGTAGAGAACACGGGAGCAGCGCCCATAAAGGCCAGCAGTTATTTTCAGCTGGTCAGGGATTCGCAACCGCCCGCCGGAAGCTCGAGCTTTATTCCGACGTTCACAGGCCCTGCGGTTTACACCGACAAGGATAAATTCCAGAAAGTCGAATTTTCCCAAATCGATGAGGGAAAAACAGAATACCCAAACCGCGCGACAGATGGCTGGGTTGGCATGCTGCAGCATTATTTTGTTGCTGCGTGGCTGGTTCCCAATGGAACAGAGCGTGAAAATTACACGCGCAAACTATCGGACAACCTGTATTCGGCAGGCGTTATTTTGCCTGAAACGGAAATAGCGCCGGGCCAAACCCAAACACTGGGCGTACCCCTGTATGCGGGCCCGGCAACAGCCAAGCTGGATGCTGTCGCGCCAGGGTTAGGCCTGACGGTGGATTACGGATGGCTCACGGTGATTGCCAATCCGATTTTCTGGTTGATGTCGCTGCTGCATGGCTGGGTACAGAACTGGGGTGTGGCCATCATTCTGCTGACGGTTCTGATCAAACTTGCATTCTTCCCGCTGTCGGCAGCGAGTTATCGCTCCATGGCCAAAATGCGCCTGGTGGCGCCCAAGCTGGAAAAGATCAAACAGCAATATTCAGATGATCGCGAACAACTGAATCGCGCCATGATGGATTTGTACAAGACCGAAAAAATCAATCCGCTTGGCGGCTGTCTTCCGGTGTTGGTCCAAATTCCCGTATTCATTGCGTTGTACTGGGCCATCTTGTCCAGTGTGGAAATGCGTCACGCGCCATTCTTCGGCTGGATTACAGACCTTTCTGTCGCGGATCCCTATTACATTCTGCCCGTGATCATGGGGGTCAGCATGATTGTGCAGATGCGCCTCAATCCGGTGCCGCCCGATCCCATTCAGGCCAAAGTCATGAAAATCATGCCGATTGCTTTTAGCGTGATCTTCTTCTTCTTCCCCGCAGGGCTGGTGCTGTATTCGATCGTCAACAACCTGCTTTCCATCGCGCAGCAGTGGTATATCACCCATCAGGCGGAAGCAGGACAAAAAGGTGCTGCGTCCAAGCGCTGACCCCATTGCGGCAATCGCCACGGCGCAAGGCCGTGGCGGCGTAGGGGTTGTCCGGCTTTCCGGTGTGGACCTGCAGCCATTTATCCAGGGCATCATCGGCGCTCCGCTGGCGCCCAGACATGCAACCTACACAACTTTTTTGGATGCGGCAGGCGTACCCCTGGATCAGGGCATAGTCTTGTACTTTCCAGCGCCGCATTCTTATACGGGTGAAGCGGTGTTGGAGCTTCAGGGGCACGGCGGCCCGGCCATTTTGCAACTCGTGCTGCAACGCTGTCTGGCATTGGGTGCGCGACTGGCCGAGCCGGGTGAATTCACCCTGCGAGCGTACCTGAATGAGAAAATCGACCTCGCCCAGGCGGAAAGCGTGGCGGATTTGATTGAGGCCAACACTGCGGAAGGTGCGCGCAGTGCGGTGCGGACCTTGCGGGGCGATTTTTCCGCCGCCGTGCAGCGCCTTGTTGAACAGCTGGTTGCGCTGCGAATGCTGGTTGAAGCAATGCTCGATTTCCCCGAGGAAGGCCTTGGCGCGGAAGATGTACATTTGCGAAGCGATTTGTTGCAGCAACTGGCTCGCCAAATCGGGCAAACGCTGGCGACTGCAACCCAGGGCAACCTGTTGCGGGAGGGGGCGTACGTGGTGATCGCCGGTCAGCCGAATGTGGGCAAATCCAGTTTGCTGAACCGATTGGCTGGCGAAGAAGTCGCCTTGGTGACGAATATTCCAGGTACAACGCGGGATGTCTTGCGTCAGGCCATACAGATACATGGGGTGCCGCTGCACATTCTGGACACGGCCGGCTTGCGCGAAACAGGAGACGAGGTCGAGCAACTGGGTATTGCCCGGGCGCGTGATACGCTGCATCGCGCTGATCTGATCCTTTTTTTGCAGGACGCCAGTGCGGGCACCATGCCCGAAGACGAACAAATCTTGCAGACCTTCCCGGCGGGCATTCCGGTACTGCGCATCCACAACAAGGCGGACTTGCTGCAGACGCCGCGAAGCAACCGAAACGACGCTCTGTATATCTCCACCGTCAGCGGCGAGGGGCTGGAGTCGCTCAGGCAGGCAATTCTCAAACAATTGGGCTGGCGCGATCAGGAGTCCGGAGTCTTCATGGCGCGTGAGCGTCACCTGCAGGGTTTGCGGCGCGCCCGGCAACATGTCGCCAATGCACAGGCGCCGGGGTTGAGCGCGGAATTCCTGGCTGAGGAATTGCGGCTGGCCCAGTCGGCGCTGAATGAAATTACCGGTGAATTTACTGCCGATGATCTGTTGGGCGAAATTTTTTCCCGCTTTTGTATAGGCAAATAACGGTGTTTCACGTGAAACACCGGATTTGGGAAACCCTTCCGGCTGTTGTATGATGCGCGTCCTTTTAGGGCGGGCGTGATGAATTTTCCAGATACCTTCGATGTGATAGTCATTGGCGGCGGCCATGCGGGTACCGAAGCCGCGCTGGCTAGCGCTCGCTCGGGTTGCAAAACCCTGCTGCTGACACACAATCTGGAAACCCTGGGGCAAATGTCCTGTAATCCCTCGATTGGCGGGATAGGAAAGGGCCATCTGGTCAAGGAGGTCGATGCGCTCGGGGGTGCCATGGCGCTGGCTACGGATGAAGCCGGCATTCAGTTCAGAATTCTCAATTCCAGCAAGGGGCCGGCAGTACGCGCAACCCGGGCGCAGGCCGACCGGGTGTTATATCGCCAAGCCATCCGGCGCCGCCTGGAGAATCAGCCCAATTTATGGTTGTTCCAGCAGGCGGTGGACGACCTGCTGCTGGAGGGGGATCGAATCGCGGGAGCGGTTACCCAGCTGGGGATCAGGTTCACCGCCAGGAGCGTGGTATTGACGGCGGGGACCTTTCTGTCCGGCCTCGTTCATGTGGGGCAGGCAAATTTTTCGGCAGGTCGCGCCGGAGACCCCCCCTCGATTTCGTTGGCTCACCGCTTGCGCGAAATGCAGTTGCCAGCCGGCCGGTTGAAGACCGGGACGCCGCCACGCATAGACGGACGCACGATTGATTATGCGGTGATGCAGGAACAGCCCGGAGATCAACCGGCGCCTGTGTTTTCGTTTTTGGGGAATGCAGAAATGCATCCGCAACAGCTGCCGTGCTGGATTACGGAAACCAATGAAAATACACACGAAATCATTCGCGGGGGGCTGGATCGTTCGCCCCTGTTTACTGGGGTAATCGAGGGGGTTGGTCCCAGATACTGCCCCTCGATCGAAGACAAAATTACGCGATTTGCCCAGAAAAATTCCCACCAGATCTTTTTGGAACCGGAAGGGTTGGGGACGCATGAAATCTATCCCAATGGCATCTCCACGAGTCTGCCATTCGATGTTCAGATGGCGCTGGTTCGTTCCATTCGCGGTCTTGAGCATGCGCATATCCTGCGGCCGGGCTATGCGATTGAATATGATTATTTCGATCCGCGCGGACTGAAAAGCACGCTGGAAACCAAGGCGGTTCGGGGCCTCTTCTTTGCCGGCCAGATCAATGGTACGACGGGATATGAAGAGGCCGCCGCCCAGGGTTTGCTTGCCGGCGTGAATGCGGCGTTGGCGGCGCAGGAAAAAGAGGGTTGGTGCCCACAGCGCGACGAGGCCTATCTGGGCGTGATGGTGGATGACCTGGTGACCCGGGGCGTGTCGGAGCCTTATCGCATGTTCACCAGCCGTGCCGAATATCGCCTGCAATTGCGCGAGGATAACGCTGATCTGCGATTGACCGAAATCGGACGGAAACTGGGTCTTGTGGATGAGGTGCGCTGGCGTCATTTTGAGGAAAAGCGCGAGGCCATAGCACGCCTGCAGGAGCAATTGCGCAGCACTTGGGTAAATCCGCGCATTCTGCCGGAACAGGATGCTGTCAGTATTCTCGGGAAGAATATTGAGCGTGAGTATTCGCTTCATGAGTTGTTGCGTCGTCCGGACCTGGGATATGCGCAAATCATGCAGTTGCCGGGTGCGGAGGAAATGCGGGTGGTTTCCGGCGCGATTGTGGAACAGGTCGAAATCCAGGCAAAGTACCAAGGCTATATTGAGCGTCAGCGGGAAGAAATTCAGCGACAGGAACAATACGAGACGGTCACTTTGCCGGATTCGATCGATTATCGTGAAGTCAGCGGGCTATCCGTGGAAGTCCAGCAAAAACTCAATCAGCATCGCCCCGAGACCATCGGGCAGGCATCGCGCATCTCAGGAATAACGCCCGCAGCGATTTCATTGTTGCTGGTGCATTTAAAGCGCGGTTTCCAGGGCGCCCGATCCAGAAAGGATGACCGTTGAGCCAGGCCCGGGATTTGAGCGCCGGACTGGCAAGGTTGGATTTGACGATTCCTCCGGAGTCGCAGGAAAAGTTGCTGGCCTATCTGGCGTTGCTGGAAAAATGGAATAAGGTTTATAACCTGACGGCGATTCGTGATCCGCGACAAATGGTCAGTCACCACTTGCTCGACAGCCTGGCTGTCTTGCCGCACTTATGGCCGGGCCGCTGGCTGGATGTCGGGTGTGGTGCGGGGTTGCCGGGAATGGTTCTGGCAATCGCAAAGCCGGACTGGACATTCGTTTTGCTGGATAGCAACAGCAAGAAAATGGGCTTCGTTCAACAGGCCGCAATCCAGCTGGGCGTTAAAAATGTGAGCGTTCACTGCGGCCGGGTGGAAGATTACAAGCCGGATGAATTGTTTGACGGGATTACTTCCCGGGCGTTTGCTGAATTGGGAGACTTTGTTGGTTTGACGGCGCCTCTGGCAAAAAGCGGCGCAAAATGGGCGGCCCTGAAAGGACATGCAGATCAAGAGTTGTCGACCTTGCCGCCGACGTTTGAAATTGAAAACCGTGTGCCTTTGCAGGTGCCCGGAGTGGCAGCAACAAGAAGCCTGGTTGTCGTAAAGCGGAGGGGAGAATGACAGCATGACCAAGATACTGGCGGTAACCAACCAAAAAGGGGGGGTGGGCAAAACCACGACCACCGTCAATCTGGCCGCAAGTCTGGCCGCTGCTAAACAGCGGGTGTTGCTGATCGACCTTGATCCCCAGGGCAACGCCACGATGGGTTGCGGCATCGAGAAGCGCGATTTGCAAACCAGTGTTTACAACGTGCTGCTGGGCGATAAATCGGTTGCTGAAGCGAGTGTGCCTGCCGGAGAAGCCGCATTTCATGTGTTGCCTGCAAATCGCGATTTGGCCGGGGCGGAGGTGGAGCTAATCGATCTGCCGAGCAGGGAGACGCGCTTGCGGAGCGCGTTGGCGCCCGTGATCGTGGAATACGATTTCATCCTGATTGATTGTCCGCCAGCCCTGAATTTGCTGACCCTGAACGGTTTGTGTGCGGCGCGAACCGTCATGATTCCGATGCAGTGTGAGTATTATGCGCTGGAAGGACTGAGCGATTTGGTGAATACCATCCGCAAGGTGCGTGCCAACCTAAATCCCGAGCTGGAAATCGAAGGGCTGCTGCGTACCATGTTCGATCCGAGAAACACGCTGGCACAGCAGGTTTCCGAGCAATTGCAAAAACATTTCGGGGACAAGGTTTACCGGACGGTCATTCCGCGCAACATCCGTCTTGCCGAAGCCCCCAGTTACGGTGTGCCGGTTTTGTATCACGACAAAGCCTCCAAAGGCGCAAAAGCCTATCTGGCACTGGCCGGAGAAATGTTGAACAAAACAACACAAGCGACAAGCAAGGAGCAAAACCATGGCGGCTAAGCAGCACAAAGGATTGGGGCGCGGGCTGGAAGCATTGCTGTCCAGCGGAACCAACGAAAAAGACGACGTTCTGCGCGAGCTGAATGTCAATCAGCTTAAACCCGGCAAGTACCAGCCCCGCGTGCAAATGGATGAAATGTCGCTTGGCGAATTGGCAGCGTCCATCAAAAGCCAGGGCGTTATGCAGCCAATTTTAGCCAGACAGCTCCCGGATGGAGCGCATGAAATCATTGCGGGAGAACGACGCTGGCGGGCCGCGCAGCTGGCGGGGCTCACCCATGTTCCGGTGCTGGTGCGCAGTGTTGAGGATAATGCAGCCCTCGCCATGGCGCTGATCGAGAATATTCAGCGCGAAGATCTCAATCCGCTTGAAGAGGCCATCGGTATCCAGCGGTTGATCGATGAATTTGGCATGACGCACCAGACGGCCGCAGATGCCGTGGGGCGCTCGCGTAGCGCGGCGAGCAATCTCTTGCGCTTGCTGAAACTGCCGCAGCAACTGCAGGACCTGCTGATGCAGGGTCATCTGGATATGGGCCATGCCCGTGCCCTATTGCCGCTGGAAGGCGCTCAGCAAGTCATGCTGGCCAACAAGATTGTGTTGGAAGGGTTATCTGTACGTGAGGTCGAAGCCCTTGCGCAGAGCAATGTTGCGCCCACCGGCAAAGCATCAAACACCAGGCAGGAGAAAACCCGGGATAGGGATATTCAGCGCCTTGAGGAGGAGCTAAGCGCCCTGTTTGGTACAACGGTGACGCTGAAACCGGCGCGCAACGGTCAGGGAAAACTGCAGCTGCAGTATCACTCACATGAGCATCTGGATGAGCTGCTGCTGCGCCTTAAACGGGCGATATAAGTTGACAAATAAACTGGGCGATGCACCCCAACAATGTTTGACACCCCCAGATAACGTCGCTATGATGCCTGCGCTACCGGATGTAGAGGCGAAAGAAAAAAAAATAGCGCGCCAAACCATCATGCTGCAAATGCTGGTTGTGTCGTTTGTCGCAGGAATCGCCTCCGGTCTGGCAAGCACGCCGCAATTTGTATTGGCGGTGTTAAGTGGGGGAGGGGTATCACTTCTGAATGGCGTCCTGCTGGCGTGGAGAATGTCACACGCAAGCAAGCGGGCCACCCATGATGCACAGCTTCAATTACGGCTCTTGTATTTTTATGCCGCCGAAAGGTTTGTGGTGGTCATTGCGTTGCTTGGCGGGTTCATGTTAACGCTTGGCTTGCCGACAGCCGGAATTCTGGCTGGCTTTGTGGCGGGGCAGGCGGGATTGCTTGCAGCCCGTCTGGTTTTGATCAGGATCAATTGAGATAGCGACCTAAAATGTCTAGCGAAGCCCATACCTCAGCAGAATATATCAAGCACCATTTGCAAAATCTCACCTACGGGCAGCTGCCGGATGGAAGCTGGGGAGTGGCTCATAGCGTCGAAGAGGCCAAGGCCATGGGTTTCTGGGCGCTGAATCTGGACACTTTCATTATGTCCCTGCTGCTGGGCGCCGTTTTCATGTGGCTGTTCCGTGGTGCAGCCAAGAAAGCCGAAATCGGCGTGCCAAGCGGCCTGCAAAATTTTTGCGAGTGGGCCATCGAATTTATCGATACCAGCGTGCGCGGCTCGTTTTCGGGGCGCAATGCCATGATCGGCCCGCTGGCGCTGACCATTTTCTTCTGGGTGTTTGCCATGAACCTTATGGACCTGCTGCCCATCGATTACATCCCGTTGCTGATGTCCGCGCTGGGTGTTCCCTACTTCAAGGTGGTCCCCTCAACTGATCCGAATGCCACTTTTGGCATGGCGATCGGCGTGTTTATCCTGGTGCTTTATTACAGCGTCAAGATGAAAGGGGTGGGCGGCTTCCTGGGTGAGCTTACCCTGCAGCCTTTCGGAAAATTCGGCATGCCGGTGAATTTGCTTCTGGAAGGCGTCAACCTGATCGCCAAGCCGATTTCTCTCGCGCTGCGTCTTTTCGGCAACATGTACGCCGGCGAGATGATTTTTATTCTGATTGCATTGATGGGCGGTGCTTGGGCGGGATTCTCGCTGGGCGGCGTCACGCTATATGGTTCCCAGATCCTGCTGTCGCTGGGCTGGGCAATCTTCCACATCCTGATCGTGACTCTGCAAGCCTTCATTTTCATGACGCTGACGATCGTGTATCTGGATATGGCTCATCAGGAACATCACTAATTTAAATTTTTTTCAACTTCACTTTTATCAACAGGAGACGTAAAAAATGGAACAAGCAACCGCATTGCTGTATATCGCAGGGGCACTGATGATGGGTTTGGGTGCACTGGGCGCCGCTGTCGGCATCGGTATTTTGGGTGGGCGCTTCCTTGAGGGCGCTGCTCGTCAGCCCGAACTGATCCCCATGTTGCGTACACAATTCTTCGTTGTGATGGGTCTGGTTGACGCCGTTCCGATGATTGCAGTGGGTATCGCAATGTACGTTCTGTTTGCTGTGGTAGGTTAATCCTCTGCAATAAACGAAACGCATAACAAGGAAAGGATGTTTGCATGAATATCAATGCAACTCTTCTCGCCCAGACCATCATGTTCGCGTTGTTTGTCTGGTTCTGCATGAAGTTTGTGTGGACCCCGATCATGGCGGCCCTGGAGCAGCGCAAAAAGCAAATCGCTGATGGCCTCGCAGATGCAGATCGCGCCAAGCACGATCTGGAGTTGGCCTCCAAGCGCTCCGCAGAAATCCTCCGCGAAGCGAAGGAAAAAGCGGGCGAGATAATCGCTAACAGCGAAAAGCGCGCAAGTGAGATCGTAGAAGAAGCCAAGGATCAGGCAAGGACCGAGGGAGACCGGATCATCGCCGGCGCCAAGGCCGAAATCGACCAGGAAGTATTCCGTGCCAAAGAGCAGCTGCGTACGCAAGTGTCGGCAATCGCTCTGGCAGGCGCGGCCAAGATCCTCGGTCGTGAAATTGATGCCAAGGCGCATAACGATCTGCTCGATAAACTCGTTGCGGAAATCTGATTGCCATGTCTGAATCCATAACTATTGCCCGCCCGTACGCGCAGGCCGCCTTTGAAGAGGCGCAAAAGCTCGGCGATTTGAAAGGCTGGTCGGAATTGCTCGCCGGTCTTGCTGGTGCGGCAGCAAACGCAGATGTCGCCGCCTTGATTGCCAGTCCCAAGGTCGACAAACTGAAGCTTGCCGATCTGATGATCGCCATCGCAGGGGATGCGACCGGCGTTCAGCAGAAAAACTTCATCCGGGTGCTGGCGGATAACCGGCGCCTGGCGGTGTTGCCGGAAATCGTTGCGCATTTCGAGATGCTTCGTGCTGAAGCGGAAAAGACGGTCAATGCAGTTGTGGAATCAGCATTTGAGCTATCGGTTGCCCAGCAGGAAAAAATTGCAAGTGCGCTGAAAAAACGCATGGGCCGCGAAATCCGTCTGTCGTGCAATGTCAAACAAGACTTGCTGGGTGGAATCGTGATCCGCGCCGGAGACAAGGTGATCGATGGTTCAGCCGTCACCCGACTGGGTGAACTGGCAACCGCCCTGGCCTGATAAAGAATTATCAAGAATGAGGAAATCCAGATGAAGCTCAACCCTTCTGAAATTAGTAATTTGATCCGCAGCCGTATCGAAAATTTCGAAGCGCTTGCACAGGCCCGCACAGAGGGTACCGTGGTCAGCGTGACTGACGGTATTGTCCGCGTGCATGGTCTTTCTGACGTAATGCAAGGTGAAATGCTGGAATTCCCCGGCAACACCTTCGGTTTGGCGCTGAACCTTGAGCGTGATTCCGTGGGTGCAGTGGTGCTGGGTGAATATGAGCACATCAAGGAAGGCGACACGGCGAAGTGCACCGGCCGCATTCTGGAAGTGCCGGTGGGTCCGGAGCTGCGCGGGCGTGTAGTAAATGCCCTCGGCCAGCCTATCGATGGCAAGGGCCCGATCGAAGCCAAGTTGACCGACAAGATTGAAAAGGTTGCGCCTGGCGTGATCGCCCGTAAGTCGGTGGATCAACCTGTGCAAACCGGTCTGAAGTCGATTGACTCCATGGTGCCGGTCGGTCGCGGACAGCGTGAGCTGATCATCGGCGACCGTCAGACGGGCAAGACAGCCGTGGCAGTGGACGCGATCATCAACCAGAAGGGTCAGAACATGACCTGTATCTACGTGGCTGTCGGTCAGAAGGCCTCGACCGTTGCCAACGTAGTGCGCAAGCTGGAAGAGCATGGCGCGATGGAATACACCATCGTGGTTGCTGCAACCGCATCCGACTCCGCTGCAATGCAGTTCCTCGCACCTTACGCCGGTTGCACCATGGGCGAATACTTCCGCGATCGTGGCGAAGACGCACTGATCGTGTATGACGATCTGACCAAGCAAGCTTGGGCCTATCGTCAGATTTCCCTGCTGCTGCGCCGTCCGCCCGGACGCGAAGCCTATCCGGGTGACGTGTTCTATCTGCACAGCCGTCTGCTCGAGCGCGCTGCCCGCGTAAACGCTGATTATGTGGAAGCCTTTACCAAGGGCGAAGTCAAGGGCAAAACCGGTTCGTTGACCGCGCTGCCGGTGATTGAAACCCAGGCAGGCGACGTCTCTGCTTTCGTGCCGACCAACGTGATTTCGATTACCGACGGCCAGATCTTCCTTGAGACCGACCTGTTCAACGCGGGTATCCGTCCGGCGATCAACGCGGGTGTGTCTGTTTCCCGCGTGGGCGGCGCCGCACAAACCAAGATCATCAAGAAGCTGGGTGGCGGTGTGCGTCTGGCGCTGGCCCAGTACCGTGAACTGGCTGCGTTCGCGCAGTTCGCTTCCGATCTGGACGAGGCAACCCGCAAGCAGTTGGAGCGTGGCCGTCTGGTCACCGAGCTCATGAAGCAGCTGCAATACTCGCCGTTGTCGGTTTCCAAGATGGGCGCAACACTGTTTGCGGTCAACAAGGGTTACTTTGACGATGTGCAAGTGCCCAAGGTGCTTGCATTCGAAGCCGCACTGCATGCCTACCTTGGCTCCAAGCACAAGGATCTGATGGATAACATCGAGGCTAGCAAAGACCTGTCGGCTGACAACGAAAAGCTGTTGACTGCTGCGATCGACGAGTTCAAGGCATCGGCCGTTTACTAAGGCGAGGTGAGTTATGCCGGGCAGTAAAGAAATCCGCACCAAGATCAAAAGCGTAGAAAATACGCGCAAGATCACCCGTGCAATGGAAATGGTGGCCGCTGCGAAAATGCGCAAAGCGCAGGAACGCATGCGGGCCGCCCGCCCCTATGCCGAAAAAATCCGTAACGTTGCGGCTCACCTGTCGCGCGCCAACCCCGAGTACAAGCATCCTTTTGTTGTCAAACGGGAGAACGTGCGCAATGTCGGTCTGATTGTGGTGACGTCGGACAAAGGCTTGTGCGGTGGTCTGAATACCAATGTACTGCGTTTGGCCATCAACCAGATGAAGTCCTGGGAAGGTGAGGGCAAGGGCCTGCTGGTCTGTCCGATCGGAAACAAGGGCTTCGGCTTTATGAACCGGATCGGCGCCAAAGTGCGCTCACATCTGGTCGGTTTGGGCGACACACCGCACGTCGAAAAGTTGATCGGCACGGTCAAGGCCATGCTGGATGCGTATGTGGCGGGCGAAATCGACGCGATTTATCTGAGCTACAACCATTTCATCAATACGATGAAGCAGGAGTCGCGCATTGAGCAGCTGTTGCCTCTCAGCGGCGAACAACTCGGTACGGCGGAAGGCAACTGGGACTACATCTACGAACCGGATGCCAAGAAAGTCATCGACGAGTTGCTGCTGCGCTACATCGAGTCGCTGGTGTACCAGGCCGTGGTTGAGAACATGGCATCGGAACAAAGCGCCCGGATGGTGGCCATGAAGGCGGCATCGGACAATGCAAAGAATGTGATCGGGGAATTGAAGCTGGTGTACAACAAGGCGCGCCAGGCTGCGATTACCAAGGAAATTTCCGAGATTGTTGGCGGTGCGGCTGCTGTAGGCTGATAGCCGGAAGCATAAATCAAGAATTAATTTAGACGGGGAATCTTAAAATGAGTCAAGGAAAGATTGTTCAGTGTATCGGTGCCGTGGTTGACATCGAATTTCCGCGTGATCAAATGCCCAAGGTGTATGAAGCCTTGCAACTGGCAGACGCCGGCAGCGACATGGTTGAGGCTGGGCTGACTTTTGAAGTTCAGCAGCAATTGGGCGATGGTATCGTCCGTACGATTGCGCTGGGTTCTTCTGACGGTCTGCGTCGGGGGATGGCTGTGAATGCCACCGGTGGGGCGATTTCCGTACCCGTGGGTTCCGGGACGCTGGGCCGCATCATGGACGTGCTGGGCCGTCCGATCGACGATGCCGGCGAAATTCAGTGCGAAGAGAAACGCGAGATTCACCAGACAGCGCCTAAATTCGACGAACTCTCCCCGTCCGTTGACCTGCTGGAAACAGGCATCAAGGTGATTGACCTGGTATGCCCGTTTGCCAAGGGCGGCAAGGTGGGTCTGTTCGGCGGCGCCGGTGTGGGCAAGACCGTGAACATGATGGAGCTGATCAACAACATCGCCAAGCAGCACAGCGGTCTGTCGGTGTTCGCCGGTGTGGGTGAGCGTACCCGCGAAGGTAACGACTTCTACCACGAAATGAAGGATTCCAACGTGCTGGACAAAGTGTCCATGGTATTCGGTCAGATGAACGAGCCGCCTGGAAACCGTTTGCGCGTTGCGCTGACCGGCCTGACCATGGCCGAGAAGTTCCGTGACGAAGGCCGCGACATCCTGTTCTTCGTGGACAACATCTACCGTTACACCCTGGCCGGTACCGAAGTGTCCGCGCTGCTGGGTCGTATGCCTTCCGCTGTGGGTTACCAACCAACACTGGCAGAGGAAATGGGCCGTCTGCAAGAGCGTATTACCTCGACCAAGGTCGGCTCGATCACCTCCATCCAAGCCGTTTACGTGCCTGCCGATGACTTGACCGACCCGTCGCCCGCGACCACCTTCCTGCACCTGGATTCCACCGTGGTGCTGTCGCGTGACATTGCCTCGCTGGGTATTTACCCTGCGGTTGATCCGCTGGATTCCACTTCCCGTCAGCTGGATCCGCTGGTTGTGGGCGAAGAGCACTATGGCGTTGCCCGCAAGGTGCAACAGACTCTGCAGCGTTACAAGGAACTGCGCGACATTATCGCCATTTTGGGTATGGACGAACTGGCGCCGGAAGACAAGCTGGCCGTGGCGCGTGCCCGCAAGATTCAGCGCTTCCTGTCCCAGCCGTTCCACGTGGCTGAAGTGTTCACCGGCAGCCCTGGCAAGTACGTCACCCTGAAAGACACCATCAAGGGCTTCAAGGGTATCGTGGACGGTGAGTACGATCACCTGCCGGAGCAGGCGTTCTACATGGTTGGCGGCATTGAAGAAGCGGTCGAAAAAGCCAAGACGCTGCAATAACTGAATGGGGGTTGCAATGGCAATGACCGTACATGTAGACGTGGTAAGCGCGGAAGAGCAAATCTTTTCCGGTCTGGCCGAAGTCGTCGTTGTGCCGGGTGAAATGGGCGAATTGGGCATCTACCCGCGTCACACCGCACTGATGACTCGAATCAAGCCGGGTTCCGTGCGCATCAAGCGTCCCGATCAGGAAAAGGAAGAGCTGATTTATGTCTCGGGCGGCATGCTCGAAGTTCAGCCCGGTGTTGTGACTGTTCTGGCCGATACCGCTATTCGCGGCGCCGATCTGGATGAGGCACGCGCATTGGAGGCCAAGCAGGCAGCGGAAGAAGCGATGAAAGACCGTACGTCCGACATCGACTACGCGGCTGCCCAAGCCGAACTGGCCGAGGCGATCGCGCAACTTCGTGCCATCGAGCAGTTGCGCAAGCACACGCACTGATCAGCGCTACCAGCGTACTAACAACAAAAAGGCAGCTTCGGCTGCTTTTTTGTTGAGTGAAAGTTATACTTCGGCGGACAAACGAACAGGGTGTGCATTTTGAATATCATCATACTGGCAGCAGGCAAGGGCACACGGATGTACAGCCAGCATCCCAAGGTTCTCCACAATCTTGCGGGGAAATCCATGGTGCAGCATGTGCTGGACCGCGCGGCTGAACTGAGGCCACAGAGCGTCTGTGTGGTGTATGGCTTTGGCGGCGAACGGGTGCCGCAGGCCTTGCAACAAAGCGGCGCGACTTTCGTTTTGCAGGAGCCGCAGCTTGGAACCGGGCACGCGGTTCAGCAAGCCCTGCCGCACATTGCGGACGATGTCCCGACACTGATTCTTTATGGCGATGTCCCGCTGATACAGCACAACACGCTGCACCAGATGCAGCAGGCTGGCGCAGGTTTGGTGCTGCTGACGGTAAACCTGCAAAATCCCACGGGCTACGGCCGTATCGTGCGTAGCGCCGAGGGCGACGTACAACGCATCGTCGAGGAAAAAGATGCGACTCCGGAACAGCGTGAGATTACTGAAGTCAACACGGGCATTTTGTTGGCGCCTACGAGGGCATTGCGCCACTGGTTAAGCCAGCTACAAAATGACAATGCCCAAGGCGAATACTACCTGACCGATATTGTTGCGATGGCGGTTCGGGACGGAATTCCAGTGCACACCGTGCAACCCGCACACCCCTGGGAGGTGGAGGGCATCAACAGCAAAACCCAACTGGCGGCGCTGGAGCGAACCTGGCAACAGGTGCAGGCCGGGCGTTTGCTGGCACGGGGCGTCACGCTGGCTGACCCGGCGCGAATTGATATTCGGGGTGAGCTGACTTGTGGTCAGGATGTCGAAATTGACATCGGCTGTATTTTCGAAGGGCAAGTCAATCTGGGCGATAGCGTGAAAGTGGGCGCTTACAGCGTCGTGCGTAATGCGAGTATCGGCGCAGGCACGCAGATTGCGCCCTATTCCCATTTCGACCAGAGTGAGGTGGGGCAGCGCTGCCTCATCGGCCCTTACGCCCGCCTGCGGCCCGGAACCCGATTGGCCGATGAAGTGCATGTCGGCAACTTTGTCGAGATCAAGAATAGTGAAATTGACACAGGTAGCAAAGCCAACCATTTGAGCTACATCGGCGACACGAGCGTGGGCAAGGGCGTAAACATAGGCGCGGGGACGATTACCTGCAATTACGATGGCGCCAACAAGCACCGCACCGTCATTGGCGACTACGCATTTATTGGCTCGGACACCCAGCTCGTTGCCCCTGTAACGGTAGGCAAAGGCGCAACCATCGGCGCGGGCTCGACCATCACGCGGGATACGCCGGACGATGAGTTGACATTGTCGCGCAGCAAGCAAATCAGCATTTCCGGCTGGAAGCGGCCACAAAAAGGAAAAAAATAAATGTGCGGAATTGTCGGGGCAATCGCCTCAAGAAATGTCGTCCCCATTCTTCTGGAAGGGCTGAAGCGGCTCGAATATCGCGGCTACGATTCGGCGGGGCTGGTGATCGCCCGCGAAAACGCACTTGAGCGCGTACGCAGTGCCGGGCGGGTCGCCGAGTTGGCGGAAAAAAGTACGGATACGCAAGGGCAGATCGGGATTGCACACACCCGCTGGGCGACCCACGGCGTGCCCAGCGAGCGCAACGCGCACCCGCACATGAGCCGCCAGCAAATCGCCATCGTGCATAACGGCATCATCGAGAATTACGAAGAGCTGCGTACTCAATTGACTGCAGAAGGGTACGAATTTACTTCGGACACCGACACCGAAGTGATCGCTCACCTTGTGCATAGCCATTACGCCAGAGGGAACTCCCTCCTTGCAGCAACCCAGGCTACCTTGACGCAGTTGATCGGCGCCTACGCCATCGGCGTGATTGCCTCGGATAATCCCGACCAGCTGATTTGCGCCCGCCGTGGCAGTCCGCTCCTGCTTGGGGTCGGTGCAGGCGAGCAGTTCATTGCCTCCGACATGTCGGCGCTTCTGCCTGTAACCCGCCAGGTCATCTATCTGGAAGAAGGCGATGTGGCTGAACTTTCCCGCGACGGATACCGGATTTTTGATGGATCGGGCGCAGAGGTTCAGCGCCCGGTTCAGCTAAGCAAGCTGAGCAATGAAAGCGTGGAGCTGGGGCAATACCAGCACTACATGCAGAAGGAAATCCACGAGCAGCCCCAAGCGCTGGCCAACACGCTGGAATCCGTGTGCAACAGCCAGTCGCTTGTTCCGGGGATTTTTGGCGCCGAAGCCAACGATATTTTTCCGCAGGTGGAGAGCATTTTGATTCTCGCCTGTGGCACCAGCAATCATGCCGGTCAAGTGGCGCGTTACTGGCTGGAAGAAATCGCCGGTATTCCTTGCGGTGTTGAAATCGCCAGCGAGTATCGCTACCGCACCAGCGTCGCCAATCCGAAAACGCTGATCGTTACCATCTCCCAGTCCGGCGAAACAGCCGACACGCTGGCGGCGCTCAACCACGCCAAAAACATGGGCCACGAATTCAGTCTGGCGATCTGCAATGTGCCGGAGAGCGCCATTATTCGCCAATCCAGATTGCGGCTGCTGACCCACGCCGGCCCCGAAATCGGCGTGGCCTCCACCAAGGCGTTCACCACTCAGCTCGCGGCGCTTTTCCTGCTCACGCTGGTGCTGGCCAAACAGCGCGGCAAACTGGGCCCGGAACGCGAAAGCCAATATCTGCATGAACTGCGCCACTTGCCCGTCGCCGTCCAGAAGGTGCTCGCGCTGGAGCCGCTTATTGCCGACATGGCGCAGCACTTTGCCGATAAGCAACACGCGCTGTTCCTGGGGCGGGGGCTGCATTTCCCCATCGCCATGGAAGGCGCGCTCAAACTCAAGGAAATTTCTTACATCCACGCCGAGGCCTACCCGGCGGGCGAACTCAAGCATGGTCCGTTGGCACTGGTCGACAAAAACATGCCGGTTATCTCTGTCGCCCCCAACGATGCGCTGCTCGAAAAACTGAAATCCAACCTTCAGGAAGTGCGTGCTCGCGGCGGTGAGCTTTATGTCTTCGCCGACGCAAACACCCATATCCGCGAAGGCGATGGCGTCCACATCATGCACATGCCGGAACATGCCGGCTATCTGAGCCCCATTCTGCACACTATTCCACTGCAGCTGCTGGCCTATTACGTCGCGCTGCAAAAGGGTACCGATGTGGATAAACCAAGAAATTTAGCAAAGTCGGTGACTGTGGAATAAGTTTGCTCTCAACATGCAAGCACTCAGGAAGAATGCCGACTTCTTCCTGAGATTCCCTGTAATCATTGAGACGCATCGGTTGCAAGTACCCACTCTCAGTGAGCAACATCAAAGTTTGATCGACCGCATTCTCAGCATGCACAATGCTGGAATCTCAAATAGCGAAATTGCGTCAATTCTGAACAATTCTGGAGTGCTGTCCATGCGAGGACATCGTTTCTATCCAGAATTGGTATTCGGCATCATCAGGAAAGCAAAACTGCGGATTGCACGAATGACGAGCAAAGATGTGATCGTGATTGGGTAATTTCGCAGAGCAAAGAATTAAATCTGCCGAAAATGTGAGGCAAACGTAGTCATGATAATCAATATCGCACCAATGCTAAGAATGCCAAAAAACTTCGGCACAACAACTGATGCAGAGCAATCACGCACATTCCGAATATAAGTAATGGCAGCAGGAAGCAGGAGAACAGAGGAAGCAAATAAGAATATTAAAGTGAAATGAATCATACACATGAAGCAAATTTTGGTAAAAAATGGCATCGGAATTGCTCCGATGCCATAGGGTGTCATTATCACTTGGGAGGGGAAAATCTGATAACTACTAAACATTATACTTGGGTATTGTTACGAGCACATTACAATGTTGTTTTTGTGCAACAAACCGCAAGATAACAACTACATCCACTGTGCTGTATCGACGAGGTCATCGATGCAAAGCAAGGTGTTGTTGCAGACTTTGCACTTGTAGTACGAGAAATTCAAAGGATGATGCCCAGCAACATGCTCCTTGCTAATCAACTCGAGATTCGCATGGGGTTTGTTGCTCGTGTACTCAGGAGCAATCAGTTTGTGGCAGTTTTCGCAGTATTCAGCCATCTGATGGACATGGGTTCATATTTTACTCGTCGAAATTATGATCCAACTTTGATGAGTCTGCCATAGGTTCTCTGCCAATATATATCGTAAGTATCTAGGCAGTTAGTACTATATATTTCGGCATATTTACTTGGTTAGGGAAATATGATTCTATAAATAAATGGACGAAATACTTAAGGACACGCTGAACAATTCAGTTTTTTCCTGAACTGACCGCATATCGGTCTCGTTTACATGCCGGATTTATTTTGTCAGTCCGGCTCCCTTGGTTTTTCAGCCCGAAGGCTGGATAATTGCTT
>Ga0233425_10000786_pt1 | contig 78090 bp, 73 predicted proteins | sample Watercolumn_Towu_2_FD_181712 | JGI IMG/M metagenome (GOLD analysis project Ga0233425, IMG submission 181712) | Freshwater microbial communities from Lake Towuti, South Sulawesi, Indonesia - Watercolumn_Towuti2014_140_MG | ecosystem: Environmental > Aquatic > Freshwater > Lake | place...
ATGCCACCTTGGGTCACATCGGCACCGCGCATCGTCGGCTCCCCTTTATTCTTCTCGACGATGATTCGACAACATACGACGCGAGGAATTCCATGAAATCGCGGCGAATTTCAACAAACTGCTAAGCTCTCGCCTCTAGCGCCGCGACGGCGGGAAGCGTCTTTCCTTCCAGGAACTCCAGGAACGCGCCGCCGGCGGTCGAGATGTAGTCGATCTTCTCCGCGATGCCGAACTTGTTGATCGCGGCGATGGTGTCCCCGCCACCCGCGAGCGAGTAGGCGCTCGAATCCGCGATCGCCCGCGCCAGCGCTTCGGTGCCTTTGGCGAACGGGGCCTTCTCGAACACGCCCACCGGCCCGTTCCACACGATCGTGCCGGCCTCGCTGAGGATTTTCGCGAGCTCGCTCCTGGAGGCGGGGCCGATATCGAGAATCATCTCGTCCGGCTGAACTTCCGCGGCGGGCTTGGTCTGGGCACGTGCGCGCTCGGACATCTCGGTCGCGACCACAACGTCCTTGGGCAGGGGGACTTTCGAGGAGAGGCTTCTTGCTTCCTGAACGAGATCTTTTTCTACCAGAGACCTGCCGACCTGACATCCAGATGCCAGAAGAAATGTGTTGGCAATCCCGCCACCCACGATCAGCCGGTCCACTTTCTTCGCCAGCGCGCCGAGGATCGTGAGCTTGGTCGAGACCTTCGACCCGCCGATGATCGCGACAAGCGGGCGCTTCGGGTTGGCGAGCGCCTTGCCGAGCGCATCGAGCTCGGCCGCCATTAGCGGCCCGGCGCACGCTTCCTTGGCGAAGCGCGCCACGCCGTGCGTGGTCGCTTCCGCCCGGTGCGCGGCGCCGAAGGCGTCGTTCACATAGACGTCGCAGAGCGCGGCAATTCTCTTCGCCAGCATCTCGTCATCCGCCTTCTCGCCTTTGTTGAATCGGCAGTTCTCAAGAAGAACTGCTTTGCCGGGCCCGACCTTCACGCCCTCCAGCCAGTTCTTCACCAATGGAACTTCAAAACCAAGCAATTCAGAAAGGCGTTTCCCGATGGGCGCAAGAGAGTCCTTCTCGTCGAAAACGCCTTCCTTCGGACGACCGAGGTGCGACGTGACCATCACGGCCGCGCCTTTTTCCAGCGCGAGCTTGATGCCGGGGACGGAGGCGCGGATGCGCGTGTCGTCGGTGATCGCGCCGCCCTCGTCCTGCGGCACGTTCAGGTCGGCGCGGATCAGGACCCGCTTGCCGCGCAGGTCCTGGTCGATCATCCGCTTGAACTTCATCTACTTTGCGGTCGCGACCTCGGCGCCGATCTCCGCGAAAGCCGCGGCGACATCGAGCATGCGGTTGGAGAACCCCCACTCGTTGTCGTACCACGAGCACACCTTGACCAGCGTGCCCTCGGACACGCGCGTCATGGTCGAGTCGAAGACCGAGCTCGCCGGGTTGTGGTTGAAGTCGGAGGATACGAGCTGCTCGGCGCTGTACTCGAGCACCCCCTTCAGCTCCCCGTCCGCCGCCTGCTTCACCGCCTTGTTGACTTCCTCGACCGTGGTCGGCTTTTTCGCGACGAAGGTCAGGTCGACGATCGACACGTTGATGGTCGGCACCCGGACCGAAAACCCGTCCAGCTTGCCGTTCAGGTGCGGCAACACCAGGCCCACCGCCGCGGCCGCGCCGGTCTTGGTCGGGATCATGTTGTGGCCCGCGGCGCGCGCGCGGCGCAGGTCCTTGTGAAAGACGTCGGTGAGCACCTGGTCGTTGGTGAACGAGTGGATCGTGTTCATCAGGCCCGAGACCACGCCGATGCGGTCGTCGATCGCCTTGACGAGCGGCGCGAGGCAATTGGTCGTACACGAAGCGTTCGAGATGACGCTGTCGGAGCCCTTGAGCGTCCCGTGGTTCACGCCGAACACCACGGTGCGGTCGACGTCCTTCTCGCCCGGCGCCGAGATGATCACCTTGCGCGCCCCCGCCTGGAGGTGCGTACCGGCCTTGGCCTTGCTCGTGAACAGCCCGGTGCACTCGAGCACGATGTCGACGCCGAGCGCCTTCCACGGCAGCTTGGCCGGGTCGCGTTCCGCGACCACTTGGATGCTGTCGCCGTTCACAACAATATGTTTTTCCTTAACTTCAACTTTCGCCGGGAACGCTCCGTGTGCGGTGTCGTACTTGAGCAGGTGCGCGTTGGTCGCCGCATCGCCGAGGTCGTTGATCGCGACGAACTGTAGCTTGTGCTTCTTTCCGCCCTCGTAATGGGCGCGCAGCACCATGCGCCCGATGCGCCCGAATCCGTTGATGGCAACTTTGATGGTCATCTGACTATGCTCCTGGCGGCTTGCGCCACATTTTCAGCAGTGAATCCGAAGTGCTTGAACACGTCTCCGGCCGGCGCCGACTCGCCGTAGCGGTCCAGCCCCACCACGCCGCCCTCCAGCCCGACGTACTTGCGCCAATAGTCTCCGACGCCGGCTTCGACCGCCACTTTTCGGATCCCTGGGGTGAGGACCGAGTTCCGGTAGGCCTCGTCCTGGCGGTCGAAGACGCTGGTCGAGGGCATCGAAACGACCCGGACGGGAAAGTCGAGCAGCGTCCGCGCCGCCAGCGCGAGCTGGACCTCCGAGCCCGTGGCGATGAGGATCGCCTTCGCCCCTGGCGCATCGGCGAGCACGTAGCCGCCCTTTTGTATTTGATTGATGCTTTCGCCGCTTCTTCTTACAAACGGCAGGTTTTGCCGGGATAGCAGGAGCGCGGTCGGGCCGTTTTTGCGCTCGATCGCGGCCTGCCAGGCAAAAACCGTCTCCCCGGTGTCGCACGGCCGCCAGACCTCCAGGTTCGGGATCAGGCGCAGCGCCGCGGCGTGCTCGATCGGCTGGTGCGTCGGGCCGTCCTCGCCCAGCCCGATCGAGTCGTGGCTGAAGACGAAGACGGAGCGCACGCCCATGAGCGCCGCGAGGCGCAGCGAGTTGCGCGCGTAATCGGAAAACACGAGGAACGTGCCGCCGTAGGGAATGAAGCCGCCGTGCAGCGCGATGCCGTTCATGATCGCGCCCATGCCGAACTCGCGCACGCCGTAGAAGATGTAGTTGGCGTCGCCCTCTTTGCCCATCGCCTTCGAGGCCTTCACCATCGTGAGGTTCGAGCCGGTCAGGTCGGCCGAGCCGCCGACCAGCTCGGGCATTGCCGGGACAAGGACTTCCAGAACGTTCTGCGAAGCCTTGCGGGTCGCGATTGTTTCCGCTTTTTGGTTCGCGTCTTTGACGAGAGAATCGATCAACGAAGAGAAATTCGAAATCAAAGTCCCGGAAATTCTTCGCTGAAATTCCTTCGCCAGCTCCGGATGCGCCTTTTCGTAGGCGTTGAAGGCGCGCTTCCAGCGCCGCTCGGCGCGCTTGCCGCGCTCTTTCGCGTCCCAGCCGCAATAGACGCTCTCCGGGATCTCGAACGGCGCATGCTTCCAGCCGAGCGCCTCGCGCGCCGCGGCGACCTCCTTCTCGCCGAGCGGCGCACCGTGCGCGGCGCCGGTGCCCGCCTTGGTCGGCGCGCCCTTGGCGATGATGGTCTTCGCGCAGATCAGCGTCGGCCGCTCGCGCTCGCGCTTGGCCTTGCGCAGCGCGCGGTCGACCGCTTCGATGTCGTGTCCGTCGACGTTCGGAATCACCTGCCAGCCGTAGGCCTCGAAGCGCCGGCGCACGTCGTCGGTGTACCACTGGCGGATGTCGCCCTTGTCCGAGTCGATCGAGATGCCGTTGTCATCGTAGACCGCGATCAGCTTCCCGAGCCCGAGCGTGCCGGCGAGCGCGCACGACTCGTGCGAGACGCCCTCCATCAGGCAGCCGTCGCCGACGAACACCCAGGTGCGGTGATCGACGATCTCGAACCCCGGGCGGTTGAACTGCGCGGCGAGCAGGCGCTCCGCGATCGCCATGCCGACCGCGTTCGAGATGCCCTGGCCGAGCGGGCCGGTGGTGGTCTCGACACCGGGCGCGCAGCCGCGCTCGGGATGGCCCGGCGTCTTCGAGCCGAGCTGTCGGAAGCGCTTGAGCTCCGCCATCGGCAGGTCGTAGCCGGTGAGGTGCAGCAGCGCGTAGAGCAGCATCGAGCCGTGGCCGTTCGAGAGGACGAACCGGTCGCGGTTCGGCCAGTCGGGGTTGCCGGGGTTGTGCGCGTGGTGCCGCTGCCAGAGCGCCACCGCGATCTCGGCCATGCCCATCGGCATGCCGGGATGGCCCGATTTCGCCGCCTCGACCGCGTCCATGGCGAGCGCGCGCAGCGCGTTCGCCATTTCGCGCTCGGACGCGCGGGAAACCGCCGGGGAATCCATCAATTCTTCATTTCGGGGAGGCACAAATTATAGCGGCGGGCTTTCTATAATCGGCTCCATGATCGAGATGCCGTTCACCAGCCCGGTCGATTTTGAAGCCGGGGTCGCGCCACGTGGCGCGGGCGCCCCGGGGCACTGGTTCGTGTTCAAGGGTGACCGGCTGCTGGTCGAGCTGGGCCCGCCCAGCCCCCACCCGTCGGGCGACCTGCGGGTGCCGTCCCGCCCCTCGTGGGCGCGCTTGCCAGTCCAAAGCGCGTTGCTAAATAACAACAATCCCTTGTGGTTCGAACCCGCACGAACACTATATCTAGGGCGCCTGCGCGAGCTCGACTGCTGGGCCGCCGAAGCCCCGGCCGAGACCCCGCCGGCCCCCGCAGGGCTCGGCTGGGAAGGCCTGCGCACCCTCTTCTCGGTGCTCGAGGACGCCCACTTTGCGCTCGCCGGCCGGGCAATCCAGCTCCTCGACTGGGACCGCAACCACGGCTTCTGCGGCCGCTGCGGCGCTCCCACGGAGGCGAAAGCCGAAGAGCGGGCGCGGGTCTGCCCGGCGTGCGGGCTCGCGGCTTACCCGCGGCTCGCGCCGGCGGTCATGGCTCTGGTTCGAAAGGAGAACCAGGTTCTCCTGGGGCGCAGCCCTCACTTCCCGCCCGGCATGTACAGCGCGCTCGCTGGCTTCGTCGAGCCGGGCGAGACTCTCGAGCAGTGCCTGGCGCGCGAAGTGGCCGAGGAGGTCGGCGTGCGGGTGTCGCGAATACGCTACTTCGCGAGCCAGCCGTGGCCGTTCCCGAACTCGCTCATGATCGCGTTCGTGTGCGACTGGGCGAGCGGGGAAATACGTCCGCAAGCCGGCGAAATAGAAGCGGCTAACTGGTTCAATGTATTGCAATTACCGAAACTTCCGAGCAAAATCTCGATCGCTCGGCGGCTGATCGATTCGGTCGTCACTGAGATGCGAGGAGAGCGCAGTTGAAACAGAGGCTTTGAACGAGTTGAACGAGCCTGACGACCACAACAAGAAGAATTCGCCAGAAGGCGACCACGCAGAGGCGCAACCAGACCTGCACGGGGCTGCGCCTTCTTCATTTTCGGGGGCTGCTGCGAGCGACGCGCGCCGGATCACCGAGCCGCTGAACGACTCGACCGGTTTCTACATCGAGGCGAGCCGCAAGGTCGGCGAGTGGCAGACCCGCCTGCACAAGGTGGAGATCTACGACACCGCACACTACGGCCGCATCATCCGGCTGGACGGCCTGAACATCACCTCGGAGCGCGAGGAGTTCGTCTGCCACGAGAACCTCATTCATCCGGCACTGACCGCGCAGCTCGCGCCGAAGAAGGTGCTGATCGTCGGCGGCGGCGACGGCGGCGCGGCCGAGGAAGCGCTGAAGCATCCCTCGGTCGAGCAGGTGACGCTCTGCGAGACCGATGCCGAGATGATCGCGGTGGTGAAGGAGCATTTCCACGCGGTGCACCGCGGCAAGTTCGAAGATCCCCGCCTGCGCGTGGTCATCGCCGACGGCCTGAAGCTCGTGCGCGAGACCCACGAGCGCTTCGACCTGATCGCCCTTGACCTGAACGAGCCGAGCGGCGCGCCCGAGCCGCTCTACTCGGCCGAGTTCTTCCAGCATTGCCGCCACGCGCTCGTGCCGGGCGGCGCGCTGGTGCTGCATCTCGGCACGCCGGTGGCGCGCCCAGAGCCGGTCGGCGAGCTGGCGCTGCGCCTGAACAGCATCTTCCGCATCGTGCGCCCCTATACGATGTACATCCCGCTGTTCGGCACGCAGTGGGCGATGGCCGTGTGCTCCGACAAGCTCGATCCCAAGGCGATCACCGCCGACGAGATCGACCGGCGCATCGAGCACCGCAAGCTCCAGGACCTCAAGTTCTACAACGGCGAGACCCACGAGGGCGTCTTCGCCCTGCCGAACTTCATCCGCGACCTCGTCATCCCGCCGCGCCTCAAGCAACAGACCCGCGGCCGGCGCCTCGGCGTCGTGCGCAGCGCCGTGAAATAGGGCAGGTTCATCGCCCGCGCCGGGCCCGGCGCCGGTTTCTAGAAATCCCTTTCGATGTCGCTCCGGATGCGGTCGCGGACTTCCGCCGAGATCGGTGTGTCATCGAGCAAGGCGAGCAGCCGTTGACGACCGATGAGACTGCGGCGTGCAAGCTCGCGGTTGAAAATGAGATCCTTCTCGCGGCGCGCAACGTATTTGGCAATCGCAAGGTCATGGGGATCCAGACACAGCCCCGTAACCCCTTCGGTATCGCCCGCCGGCAGCTTCACCAGGCGCCCTTTCCAGCCCCGGGGAAGCGTCGCGGCCGACTCATCGACTGGATCGGCGTAATACCCGAAAGTCTCGTGAAACGGCGAATGGACCCCGATCGCGTTGAGCCATTCGGTGCGGTCAGGACGTTTTGAGGCGATCAGATCTACCTCGGCGGATCGAACTATCTCGTCGGCAATGTCCGGATACTTCCCGTGCAGGGCCTGGCTGCCGATGATCACAAACCGCTTCTCCCCCGTGATGCGGCCGGCGGCGCGCAGAACGTGATCAACCTGCTGCTTCTTCATGCAGCCGTCTCACCTCCGCCTGCGACAGCAGGCCCACGAAAGGCATCGACTGCCGCAGCCTAGTGGCGCTCTCGTCGCGCCCCAGCATTGCCGCGAACATCGCCCCGTCGTCCTCGCCCATGGCCAGGTCCCGCCACTCGTCATAGGCGGGGACCCATGCGCCCTGACTCTTCCAGCGGAAGATGTTGGCGAGGATCTGGGCGCGGATCTCCCGTGGCGTGAAACGACCCGCCACGGCGAAAGCGATGCTGTGCTTCAGGCGGTCCAGCGCGTCGTGCGAGAAACCCGCTTGCGCGACGGGGCGGATGCCGCGTTCGCCAAGCTCGAGATGATCTCCCTCGCCCAGGCCCCAAGCTTCAAGCGCGGCCTTCGGGACGATCACCCCCAGAGAGTTGCCGATGCGCCGGAGGGTCAGCTTCATAGGGATGTTATATCACGTTATAACAAGGCAGGCCAGCACTGCGCGTGAATTAGCGAGGAAGCGAGGCTAGGGGAGCGCTAGCGCGCCTTGGCCACCGAGAACGGGAACGAGCGCTCGACGAAGCGCGCCACCACCACGGTCTCGACCCGGGCGGGTGCAGCCTTGAACGTGGCGGTGAATTCCTGGTCCTCCGGCTCCTTGCCGGACAGGATCTGGCGCGACTCGGAGGGAACCGGCTTGCCGTCGGCGCCGAACGCGCGCACGGTGAGGTAGTCGTCGGGCACGCCGCGGTAGCGCAGCCGCACCGCGCCGCCGCTGATCGAGACCAGCGTCATGCCCGCGCCATGCGCGGTCTTCTCCTTGCCGAGCTCGGTCGCGTCGAACAAGAGAACCCTTGCATCGACCGGCAGCGTGATCGTGAGCTGGCCTTCTGCCTTCTGCAGTGCCTGCTCGGTGAGCCCCGGCCGCAGGTGCGCCGAGCGGGTGCCCGAGAGGTGCGGGACCGGGCTCGATTGCGGCGACATGGACGGGCGCTGGAAGAACTCGCCCTTCTCAAAGGTGTTGCTCGGGTCGTGGTAGTTGGTGCCCGCCTGGTCGAGGACTCGATCAATCACCACGCGCGCGCGTGGACCAGCGTCCGGATCCGTGCCCCCCCGGTAGCGGCAAGTAGACCTTGATCCAGACCGAGCTCGAGAACATGGTCGAGAGCTCGAGGAGCGCCGGGCCGGCGCGCGTCGCGCCCGGCTTCTCCAGCCCGGTGAGCGGTGCGCCCATGAGGCGATCGAAGTCCTCTCCCGACCCGGGCGGCGCCTGCGCGGCGGGCGCCGCCGTTGCGGGCGCGGCCGCCGGCGCCTGGGCGACCGGCGCCTGGATCGTCACCTGCACGGGCATCTTCTTCAGCAGGCCAGTGAACTCACCGAAGATCGAGGCGATCATCGCCATGAAGATCGCCATGAAGAACATCGGGATCGCGATCATCGGGCCGACGATGCCGACCACCGCGACCGTGATCGCTCCGGCGACATGCGCCGGCCCCTCGCGCAGCACCAGCGTCGAGGCCAGCAAGTCGTGCAGCGCCTGCCTGCGCGCGGTGAACGCCGCGATCAGGAAGCCGATGAGCAGCGGGATCATCGAGAAAAGCTTGGCGAGCTCGCGCCAGAACGAGCGCAGCCAGGAGATCCTTGCGCCGTTGGCATCGGCGACCTTCAAGCCAAGCATTGCCTTGCCGTAGGTCGCCTGCCGCGCCGAGGCCTGCATCACCGGCCAGTAGAGAACCGGCAGCAGCGTCACGACGAGGCCGCCGATCTTCAGCCCGATCGGCCCGAGGAACGAGGACCCGATCATGATGACGAGGGTCGCGACGATGAGGATCGCGATGTCGACCACCAGCGCGAGCAGCCGGATCCAGACCCCCCCATACTGCTCGCCTTGCTCCATCGTGCTCCTCCCCTTGGGCAGGTCCTCCAGCATTTGCAGTTCCCTATTTGTTCAACTTGTACCCGGTGAGCTCTGTGTCCTGACGACCGTCAGGGTTCTGAAACCAGACCTTCACGTACCGATTGACTTGGGGCGCGTACTACCCCGTCATTTTCACGGGAAACGTCGTCGAAACATCGTAGCGCTCTACAAGGCCGTCACTCTCGATTTTCAGGGCGCGGAACTTGCCTGCCGGAACCGTAACCTCTTCCCAGCCGACAACTCTCGTTTTCCAGGTCGTCTTCCCGGCATTGCGGCCCTTGAGCGCGGCACGAAACTCGACCCAATGCGAATGCGTATCGCCTACGCGAAGCGGAAACGTCAGCGGTTTTTGTCCCTTGGGATAGCTGACTATTGTTCCCCCCTTGCCGGTCCGGTTCACCCAACTCATGGTGTAGGACGTATCGATCTCCCGCTCTCCGCCCTTGGGCTTCATGACCGCCAGTATCAGGTCCTGTGCTCGGCCAACGAATGTGATGCACTCTTCATATTCGTCGATCTGACTACGAGGAGCGAGATTCTCCACGCGATAGCTCCAGCAATCGCCGGGTTCGACGTACGGCTGCCTTATGAGTTCGTCGTCCGCTGCGGAAGCAATGACGGATGCGGCAGTCAAGACCGTGGATATGACCACGCCCGCTGAATCTCGCAATGCCGCGGCCGGCAACATCCCACCCCATTACGCGAGAGACGTCAGCACCTCTCGGACTGTGCCGAAGAGCTGGTCGATCTCTTCCTTCTTGATGATGAGCGGCGGCGCGAGCGCGATGGTATCGCCGGTGACGCGGAAGTAGAGGCCTTTCTCGAAGGCCTTCAGGAGCGCGTCGAAGCCGCGTGCGCCGACCTTGCCGTCGCGCGGCGCGAGCTCGATCGCGGCGATCAGGCCGATGTTGCGGATGTCGACCACGTTCTTCTCGCCCTTGAGCGAATGCGCGGCGTCTTCCCACGTCTTGCCGATCTCGCCCACGCGCGTGAGCAGGCCCTCTTCCGCGTAGGTGTCGAGCGTGGCGAGCCCCGCTGCGCAGGCGAGCGGGTGCGCCGAGTAGGTGTAGCCGTGCGGCAGGTCGATCGTGTTGTCCGGCCCGGTCATGAACGCCTGGTAGATCGTCTCCTTCATCATCACCGCGCCCATCGGCACCGTGCCGTTGGTGATGCCCTTGGCGGTGGTGATCAGGTCGGGCGTGACGCCGAAGAACTGCGAGGCGAACGGCTTGCCGAGCCGCCCCCAGGCAGTGATCACCTCGTCGAAGATGAGCAGGATGCCGTGCCTGTCGCAGATCTCGCGCAGCTTCTGCAGGTAGCCGACCGGCGGGACGAAGACGCCGCCCGAGCAGGCGACCGGCTCGACGATCACCGCGGCGATGGTCGAGGGATCGTGCAGCTGGGCGAGGCGCTCGAGGTCCTCGGCGAGCTCGGCGCCGTGCTTCGGCTGGCCGCGCGAGTACGCGTTGCGGGCAGGATCGTGCGTGTGGCGCATATGGTCGACGCCCGCGACGAGCGCGCCGAAGATCTTGCGGTTGGCGACGATGCCGCCGACCGCGGTGCCGCCGAAATTGACGCCGTGGTAGCCCTTCTCGCGCCCGATCAGTCTCACCCGCTGGCCCTCGCCGCGCTGGCGGTGGTAGGCGATCGCGAGCTTGAGCGCGGTGTCGACCGACTCCGAGCCAGAATTGGTGAAGAAGACCCGCGTCAGGCCCTCGGGCAGCAGCGCCGCGATGCGATCGGAGAACGCGAACGCGGCCGGGTGGCCCGCCTGGAACGGCGGCGCAAAGTCGAGCGTCGCCACTGCCTTCTGCACGGCCTCCACGATGCGCTTGCGGCAGTGTCCGGCATTCACGCACCACAGCCCGGAGGTGCCGTCCATGATCTTGCGGCCCTCAGGGGTGTAGTAATACATCCCTTCGGCGCGCGCCAGCAGGCGCGGCGCCTTCTTGAACTGCCGGTTCATCGAGAACGGCATGAAGAAAGCCGAGTTCTCGAGCGAGGTCGGGGCGACGGTTTCGGGGCGGGCTCTCTCGTTCATGGGCGGCTCCTGAAAGACCTGCCCAATAGTAGCGCGGCGGCGCGCCTGGGAATACACTTTCCGGAGGGGGCAACAACATGCGCGCAAGAAGGCGCAGCGCAACGATCACTCTGGTGCTGGCCGGCAGCGCGACGCTCGCCGGCTGCGGCTCGCCGGTCGAGCAGCGCGACGCCTATTCCAGCCAGCAGGCCTGCCTCAAGGACTGGACCAACCCGGCGCTGTGCGAGCCGGTGAAGGACGGCCGCTACGCCTCGAGCTACTTCTATGGCCCGCCCTATTACGCGCAGAGCTCGGGCTGGAGCTTCTTCGGCCGCGACCGCGTGGTCGGCAGCCCGAACGCCATTGAGACCTCGCGCCTGCAGAGCGGCAGCGTCGCGCGCTCCTCCACCGGCCAGCTCGCGATGCGCACCGGCGCCGGCCCGAGCAGCGTCTCGCGCGGCGGCTTCGGCTCGAGCGGGCATTCCTCCGGCAGCAGCGGCAGCTCGAGCCAGGCGACGAGCTAGGCGCGGCCGGATGCGCCGCGAAGCCCAGGCAGTACGCCCCAACTGGCGCGCCCGGTGCGAGGAGGCGGGCTTCTTCTTTCACTCGATGGGCGGCGGCTACTGGGACGAGTCGGCCTGCTACGCGTTCTCCGCGGACCAGGTCGACGTGCTCGAGGCGGCGACCGGGGAGCTGCACAAGCTTTGCCTCGCCGCGGCGACCGAGGCGGTGAATTCGCGCCGCTTCGCCGAATTCGCCATCCCCGAGCCGTTCCAGGAGCTGGTCGCGCGCTCCTGGCGCCAGGGCGAGCCCTCGCTCTACGGGCGCTTCGACTTCAGCTGGGACGGCGAAGGCGACCCGAAGCTCCTCGAGTACAACGCCGACACGCCTACGGCGCTGCTGGAAGCGTCCGTGGTGCAGTGGCACTGGCTGGAGGACGCGAAGAAGGACGCGGACCAGTTCAATTCGATTCACGAGAAGCTGGTCGCGCGCTGGCAGGCGCTGCGCGGGCAGCTGCCGGGCCGGCGATCGCACCGCCGGCGATACCGTCGAATACCCGGACGACGACGTGAAAGCCGTGTTCGCTGACGGCAAGTGGCAGTACACGAAGAAGGACGGGACGCCCTACTAGCATGGCACGCATGCCGATCGCCGTGATCGGCGCGGGTCTCATCGGCAAGACCCACGTCGACCGCGCTTTTCACCACAGCGAGGTCGCGCTCACCGGCATCGCCGAGCCCTCGCCGGCCGGCCGGCAGCTCGCCCAGTCGCTCGGCGTCCCCTGGTTCGCCGGCTACGAGGAGCTACTCGACAAGGCGAAGCCGCGCGGCGCAGTCATCGCCACGCCCAATGCGACCCATGCCGACATCGCGGTGAAGTGCTTAGAGCGCGGCGTCGCGGTGGTGGTAGAAAAGCCCGTCGCTGACGACGTCGCGCAGGCAAAGCGCATCTGCGCGGCGGCGGAGAAGAGCGGACAGCCGGCGCTGGTCGGCCACCAGCGCCGCTACAACGTCATCGCACGGCGCGCGAAGGAGCTCATCGCCACCGGCAAGCTCGGCCGCCCGGTGTGCGCTACGGTGCTCTGTACCTGGCTGAAACCGCCCGGGTATTTCGACACCGCCTGGCGGCGCGAAGCGGGCGGCGGGCCCGTGCTCATCAACCTGATCCACGACATCGACCTGCTGCGCTTCCTATTCGGCGAGGTGGTCGAGGTGCAGGCGTTCGCGTCGAACGCGGTGCGCGGCTTCGTGGTGGAGGACACCGCGGCGATCGTCCTGCGCATGGGGAACGGCGCGCTCGCCACGATCACGCTCTCGGACACGGCTACCGCGCCCTGGAACTGGGACCTCGCCGCAGGCGAGGCCGAGCGCTTCCCGCGCCGCGAGGTCGACGCCTTCTTCCTCTCCGGCACCGAGGGCTCGCTCACGCTGCCGCGGCTGGAATTCTGGAACTACCGCCAGGGACGCGGCTGGGAAGAGCCGCTGTCGGTCGAGCGCCAGGTGCCCAAGCCCGCCTGCCCGTACGCCGAGCAGCTGCGGCATTTTCGCGCCCTGGTCGAGGGTAAGGAGCCGCCGGTGTGCTCGGCGGCGGATGCGACGCGCTCGCTGGAGGCGACGCTCGCGGTGCGCGCCGCGGCCGCGAGCGGGCGCCCGGTTCAGCTCGGGTAGAGCCCGCGCGCGAGCGCAGCCGCGGCGTCACGGTGACGAAGCGCATCAGCCAGAAACCGCCTGCTCGGCACGCGAACGACGCGAGCGTGAGCGCAATGAGCATCGGCACGAGTTCGAGGCGAAAACTCTCGCCCGCGCCCCTTCGGGCCGATAGCACAGCTAGCCGGTGAGCCCGCCCGCGAGGCCCCCGCGGCGACCAGCGTCCAGCGCTGAGCGCCCAGACGAAGACTGCCCGGTAGGGCGGCGATGAAGCCGCGGCGAAAGCCCGCCGCGGTGAAGGTGACGTTCAGGCGCTGCTCAACCCCGCCAGGCGACGACCTTTTGCTTTTGCTCGCCCAGGCCGCGGATGCCGAGCGTCATCACGTCGCCCGGCTTGAGGAACACCGGGTCCGGCTTCATGCCGAGGCCGACACCCGGCGGCGTGCCGGTGCAGATCACGTCGCCCGGCAGCAGCGTCATGAACTGGCTGACGTGGGAGACGATCTGCGCACAGCTGAAGATCATGGTGCGCGTGTTGCCCGTCTGCATGCGCTTGCCGTTCACATCCAGCCACATGTCGAGCGTCTGCGGGTTCTTGATCTCGTCGGTGGTCACGAGCCACGGGCCGATCGGCCCCGCGGTGTCGAAGCCCTTGCCCTTGTCCCACTGGCCGCCGGGCCGGCCGAGCTGGAAGCCGCGCTCGGAGACGTCGTTCACCACGCAGTACCCGGCGACGTGGCCGAGGGCGTCGGCCTCCTGAACGTACTGCGCCTTGCTGCCGATCACGATGCCCAGCTCGATTTCCCAGTCGAGCTTGGTGGAGCCCTTCGGCTGGACCACATCGTCGTTCGGGCCGTTGATGCAGGTCGTGGCCTTCATGAACACGATCGGCTCGGTCGGGATCGCCTGGCCCGCTTCCCTGGCGTGGTCCGAGTAGTTCAGGCCGATGGCGACGAACTTGCCGATGCCGACGAAAGGCACGCCGAGGCGCGGGTTGTTGGCGACCACCGGCAGGTTCTCGGGCTTGATCTTCGCCAGCATCTTCAGACCGCGCGGCGAGATTTCCTTCGGGCCGATGTTCTCCACCTTCCTGGAGAGGTCGCGCAGGCGCCCTTCGGCGTCGATCATGCCCGGCTTCTCGAAGCCGTTCTTGCCGTAGCGGCACAACTTCATATCGTCATTCCCCCGTCGATCGAATACATGTTGCCGGTCGCGAACAGCGATTCATCCGAGGCGAGGAACACGAGGATCCCCGTGATGTCCTCGACCGAGCCCAGGCGCCCCATCGGCTGGCGTGCGGTGAAATCCTTGCGCGCCTGCACCGGGTCGGCGAACGCGGCGATGCGCCCCTGCAGCGACGGCGTGTCCACCGTGCCCGGGCCGATGCAGTTGCAGCGGATTCCCTGCTTCACGTAGTCGGCAGCGATCGCCTTGGTGAGCCCGATCACCGCCGCCTTGGTCGCGCCGTAGACGAAGCGGTTCGGCAGCCCCTTCACGCTCGAGGCAATCGAGGACATGTTGATGATCGAGCCCCTGCCCTTCTTGAGCATGCCGGGCAGGAACGCCTTGGTCACCCAGAACATCGAGCGCACGTTCAGGTTGAAGCTGAAGTCCCAGGCCTTGTTGTCGCAGTCGAGGATGGTGCCGTGGTGCACGAAGCCGGCGCAGTTAAAGAGCACGTCGACCGCGCCCACCTCGGCCGCGGTCTTCTGGATCGCCGCCTCGTCCAGGACATCTAGGACTCTCGTTTTCAGGCCTTGCTTCGGGAGATCCGCAAGCAACTCGCCTTTGACGTCGCTCGCCCACACCGTCGCTCCTTCGCGCGCGAAGGCGAGCGCCGCGCCGCGCCCGATGCCCTGCCCGGCCGCGGTCACGAAAGCGACTTTGCCGTCCAGCCTGCCTGCCATGGGATTCCTGCTGCGTGCCCGAGAAGGCGGCGATTATAAATGCAACGGGCGCCGGCTCTCACCGGCGCCCGTCACTGGCTTTGCTGCTCGAGCGCTACTTCTTCGCCGCCGGCTTGGCCGGAGCGGACGGCTGCACGTACACCTTGTCCTTCCAGTAGTACTCGCCCGCGAAGTTGTACGACGGGTACCACGAGAGGCGGTACGGCACGATCGTCTCGGCGTACTTCTTCTGGCTGTCGATCACCTTCTTGTAGAAGGGATTCTTCGCCGCGTACTCGGCCTGGATCTTCTCCCACTCGTTCAGGAAGTTGCGCAGGATCTCGTCCGGCGTGCGGTGCATCTGCACGCCCTGCTTGAGCAGGTCCTTGCAGGCTTCCGCGGTCTCGAACTTGAGCGCCTGGTTGCGGATCGTGGTCGCGTACACCGCGGCCGCCCTGGACATCTCCTGGATGTCGGTGCCGAGCTTCTTCCAGACGTCCTTGTTGAAGATCAGCTGGCCGCCGGTCACCGGCTCGTGCATCCCCGGCGAGTAGTAGTGCTTGGCGACCTTGTGCAGGCCGAGCTTCCTGTCTTCCTCGCAGTTGATCCACTCCGCGCCCTGGATCACGCCGCGCTCCATCGCCGGCACGATCTCGCCGCCGGGCAGCGTCACCACCGCGACCCCGAGGCGCCCGTAGGTCTCCGCGCCGATCCCGAAGATGCGGTACTTCATGCCCTTCAGGTCGGCGAGGCTCTTGATCGGCTTGTTGAACCAGCCGAGGCCCTGCGGATAGTCGGTCGGGATGGGGAAGCCGACGAGGTTGAGCTTGAGCACGTCGTCATAGAACTCCTGCAAGAGTTGCATGCCGCCGCCCTGCAGGTACCAGCCCCAGTAGTCCTCGCCGTCCATGCCGAACACCGGGCCGTGCGACATCGGGATCGTCGCCGTGTTCCTGCCCTGGATGTAGCCGAAGGTGATCATGCCGACGTCGAGCACGCCCTTGGAGACGGCGTCGAACACCTCGAACGCGGGCACGATCGCGCCGGCCGGCTGGGTCTCGGACTTGAAGCGGCCGCCCGACATCTTCTCCATCTGATCGGCCCACAGTCTGAAGATCAGGTGGAAATTGGACGCGGCCGGGTGGCTCGACTGTCCTTTCAGGGCGATTTTCTGCTGAGCATGAACCGGCGCCGTCGTCATCACCAGGCCGGCGGCGGCCAAAGCGACGACGCTTGCAAGAAGCTTACGCATTGGGGTTCCTCCTCCCTTAAATGTGCTTCGCCTTGCACAGTAGAGCCGCACTGCGGCGCTGTCAAGTAACCTGCTGCTTGATATAGAATTCCCGGTAGAGGAGGCACTCCCCCCAATGACGGCCAGTACCGGGACGCGGCGCGTGCCTGGCGCGAGCGGCGATTTCCCGCCGGTCTTCTACGCGGCGATCCGGTGGATCGACCGGTTCTCCGACGTCACCGGGCAAGGCCTCGCGCTGGTGCAGATCTTCCTCGTGGCGATCATCACCTACGAGGTCTGCGCGCGCTACTTCTTCAACTCGCCCACGATCTGGGTATTCGAGACGAGCGCGATGTCGAACGGCGCGAGCTTCATGCTCGCCTGCGGCTACGCGCTCTACAAGGGCGCGCACGTGCGCACCGACATCTTCTGGGACAAGTTCTCCGAGCGCCGCAAGGGCTACATCGACCTGGTCTCGTACGTCGTGCTCTTCTTCCCCACCATGATCTTCCTGATGTACGTGGGCATCGACAGCACGATCTACTCGTACCAGACCGGCGAGCGCTCGCAGGAGAGCATCTGGCGCATGACCATGTGGCCGTTCCGCGCCGCGATCCCGGTGGCAGCGCTTCTGTTCATGATCCAGGGCGTGTCCGAGGCGCTCAAGTGCTGCTACCAGATCCGCTTCGGGCGCGAGTTCCAGCACCGCGAGAAGATCGAGGTATGACCGGGCTCGAAGCGCTCGGCATGCTGATGCTGCTGGTGATGCTGGCGGCGATCTTCATCGGGCTGCCGATCAGCTTCACGCTGCTCTTCCTCGCGCTGATTTTCGGCTACTTCGGCCTGGGCACGAAGGTGTTCAACCTCGCCTACCTGCAGACCTTCAGCCTGATGAAGCAGGACGAGTTCGTCGCGGTGCCGCTGTTCATCCTCATGGGCTACATCTGCGACCAGGCCGGCCTGATGGAGCGATTATTCCTTGCGTTCCGCGACCTGTTCGCGCCGATCCGCGGCTCGCTCTACGTGGTCGTGATCCTCACCGCGACGCTGTTCGGCATCGCCGCGGGCACCGTCGGGGCGACCGTGGTGCTGCTCGGTGTCATGGCGGGCCCGATGATGATCCGCATGGGCTACGACCACCGCATGGCGGCGGGGTCGATCGCCGCCGGCGGCACGCTCGGCATCCTCATTCCGCCCTCGGTGATGCTCGTCGTGATGGCGCCGGTGCTCGAGATCTCGATCATCGATCTGTACGCCGCGGCGTTCGCGCCCGGCTTCCTGCTCGCCGGCATGTACATTGTCTACACGCTGGTGCGCAGCTACATGAACCCGAAGCTCGGGCCGCCGGTGCCGCTTGCCGAGCGGCAAACGTCGATAAAGGTGGTGCTCTGGGAGTGCGTGGTCGGCCTGCTGCCGGTGACCGTGCTCACCCTCGTGACGCTGGGCGCGATCATGGCCGGCCTCACCACCGCGGCCGAAGCCGCGGCGCTCGGCGCGCTCGGCGCCATCGTCCTCGCGATCCTGTACCGCAAGTTCGCCTGGAAAGGGCTGTTCAACGCCTGCAACCTGACCATGGCCTCGACCGCGATGGTGCTCTTCCTCGCGGTCGCCTCGAACGTATTCGGCTCGGTGTTCGCGTGGCTCGGTACCGCGAACTGGATCACCAAGATGCTGCTCGCCTCCCCGTTCCCCGCCTGGGCGACGATGAGCCTGCTGCTGGTGTTCATCTTCCTGCTCGGCTGGCCGTTCGAGTGGCCGGCGATCGTGCTCATCTTCCTGCCGCTGCTCGCGCCGGTGGCGAAGGGCCTGGGCTACGACATGGTCTGGTTCGGCTGCATCGTCGCAGTCGTGCTGCAGACCGCGTTCCTGTCACCGCCCGTGGCGATGTCGGCGTATTACCTGAAGCAGGTGGTCAAGGAATGGAACCTCGCGACCATCTATCGCGGCATGGCGGACTTCATGGTGCTGCAGGTGATCTGCGTCGCGCTCGTGCTCGTCTTCCCGCAGATCGCAATGTGGTTCCCGAACTGGCTGAACGAGCGCATCAAGGCCGAGCGCATGAAGGGCAGCGTCCCGGCGCTCGTCTTTCCCGTCGCCCGCGCGCCGCTGGCGCCCGGGCCGGGCGCCGCCCGCTAGAGCGCGTTCTCGCTTCCCTGTTCGAAGAAGTGCATCCGCTCCGGGTCGACCGCGAGGCGGATGTTTTCGTGCGCCTTGACGCGTACGCCCGGGTCCACGCGCGCCACCATCGGCACCGCGCCGACGCGGAAGTTCAGCAATATTTCGTTGCCCAGAGGCTCGACGACGTCGACCGCCGAGTCCAGGCAGCGTTCGGCCGGATCGCCGCCGTTGGCGATGCGAAGCGCCTCCGGCCGCACACCGAGGGTGAGCTGCCGGCCTGACATCGCCGCGATGCGGGCCGGCGCCTTCAGTCGCAGCCCCTTGGCCTCCACCCAGCCGCCGTTCAGGGTCACGTCGACGAAATTCATCGACGGAGAGCCTATGAAGCCGGCGACAAACTTGTTGGCGGGCTTGCCGTAGAGTCCGAGCGGCTCGCCGACCTGCTGCACCCAGCCGTCCTTCATCACCACGACGCGATCGCCGAGCGTCATCGCCTCGACCTGGTCGTGCGTGACGTAGATCGCGGTCGTCTCCAGCCGCTCGTGCAGGCGCTTCAGCTCCACCCGCATCTGCACGCGCAGTTTCGCGTCCAGGTTGGAGAGCGGCTCGTCGAACAGAAACACCTCGGGGTGGCGCACGATCGCGCGCCCGACCGCGACGCGCTGGCGCTGACCGCCGGAGAGCTGGCGCGGCTTCCTCTCGAGCAGGGCCTCGATGCCGAGGATCTCGGCCGCTTCCTGCACGCGCTTCCTGATCTCTTCCGGCGGGTACTTGCGCATCTGCAGGCCGAAGGCCATGTTCTGGAACACGCTCTTGTGCGGGTAGAGCGCGTAGTTCTGGAACACCATCGCGATGTTGCGGTCCATCGGCGGCAGGTCGTTGACCACGTTCTCGCCGATCCGGATCTGGCCGGAGGTGATCTCCTCCAGCCCCGCCACCATGCGCAGCGTCGTGGTCTTGCCGCAGCCCGAGGGCCCGACCAGCACCATGAACTCCTTGTCGCGGATCTCGAGGTTGACGTCCTTGACGGCATGAAAGCCGTTCTCGTAGTTCTTGTTCAGGTTCTTGATCGTGACGTTGGCCATTCTCTATCAGGGACAGACCACGTTTTCCGTACTCAGAAAAAGGTGGTCTGTCCTGGTTTATCCTTTCACTGAACCAGTCAGGCCGGTAACGTAATACTCGACAAAAAACGAATAGACGATCGCGACCGGCACCGAGCCGAGCAAGGCGCCTGCCATCAGCTGGCCCCAGAAGAAGATGTCGCCGCGAATCAGCTCCGACACCACGCCGACCGGCACGGTCTTCAGCTCCGCCGAGGACATGAAGACCAGCGCGTAGATGAACTCGTTCCACGACAGCGTGAAGGCGAAGATGCCGGCCGAGAGGATGCCCGGGATCGCCACCGGGAAGATGATGCGCACCATCGCGCCGAAGCGCGTTGCGCCGTCGATGCGCGCGCACTCTTCCAATTCCTTCGGGATGGTCTTGAAGTAGCCCATCAGGAGCCACGTGCAGAACGGGATCAGGATCGTGGGATAGGTCAGCATCAGCGCCCAGGGCGTGTTGCCGAGCTTCATGTCGCGGATGATGTCGGCGAGCGGGATGAAGAGCAGCGTCTGCGGCACGAGGTAGGTGATGAAGATCGCGGTGCCGAGGAATTCCGAGCCCCGGAACTTGAGCCGTGCCAGAGCGTAGCCGGCGAACATGCCACAAACCAGCGAGATGAGGGTCGAGACGATCGCGATCAGCATCGTGTTCCACATCCATTGCGGGAACGCCGTGGTCTGCATCAGCCCCTTCAGGTGCTCGAGCGTCGGCTCGAGCGTCCAGAGCGGCGACGCGTTGGGTTGCCTCCAGGTCCGGTAGAGCTCGCCGTCGGGCCGGAACGCGGTGATCGCCATCCAGTAGAACGGGAACAGCGTGAACAGGATGAACACCGTCATCGGCAGGTGGAAGTTCAGCCACTTCTTCCACTTGCGCTCGATCAGCATCTAGTGCGTCTCCATCCGCTTCAGGTACTTCAACTGGACCCACACCACGGCGAATAGCACCGGGAACATGAACAGCGACAGCGCCGCGCCCTCGCCGAGCAGCCCGGAGGCGACCCCGACCTGATAGGCGTAGGTCGCGACCAGGTGCGTGGAGTTCGCCGGCCCGCCGCCGGTGAGCACGTAGATCAGCTGGAAATCCGAGAACGTCTGGATCACCGAGAAGACCACCACCACCAGCGTCACCGGCAAGAGCAGCGGCCAGGTAACGTGCCAGAAGCGGTGCCAGGCGCTCGCGCCGTCGAGCGCCGCCGCCTCGTGCAGCTCCGGGCTGATCGTCTGCAGCCCGGCGAGGAGCGTGATGGCGAAGAAGGGCATCCCGCGCCAGGTGTTGACCACCACCGCGCACCACATCGCCCAGTCGCCGCTCGAGAGGAACGGCAGCCGGTCGGCGATCATGCCGCCGTGGTAGAGCAGCCAGTTCATCACGCTGAACGTGGGGTCGAACATCCAGCGCCAGGCGAACGCGGAGAGCACCGTAGGGATGATGAAGGGCAACAGCATCGAGGCGCGCACGATGCGCTTGAAGCGGAAGTGGCGGTTGAGCAGCAGCGCGAGCCACATGCCGAGCGCGAGCTTGAAGACGGTGGCCCAGAACGTGTAGAAGACCGTGTTCTTGAACGCGGTCTGGAAGATGGAGTCCTCCCAGGCCTTGGCGAAGTTGGCGAGCCCGACGAACTGCCCGGGGTCGCCTACGCGGATGCTGGTGAGCGAGAACCAGAGCGCCATCACGAACGGATAGGCGATGAAGACGAGAAGGATCGCCACGCCCGGCGCAAGCAGGGCCGTGGCGAGAACCTTCTCGCTTTCCAGCAGCCGCGTCAGCCGCGAGACGCGGACTACTTCGGTACTACTGCGGGCGCTCAGGTGTAGATCTTGGCCAGCTCGGCCGCCGCCCACTTGACCGACTCTTCCGGCTTCATCTTGCCGCTCGCCGCGTTGGCGTACATGTCGACGATGATGTACTTGTTCCACGCCTCAGCAGACTGCTTGCCCGGCGCGCCGGCGTAGCCCATCGGCCGGCCTTGCCGGGTCGCAGCCTTGAACGGCAGCATGACCGGGTCGTTGTTCCACATCGCGTGCTTCTCCCAGTCGCGCGTCGGTCCCACCGCGAAACCCTTCTGCACCACGAACCATTTTTCGTAGTTTTCCTTTTTGTGCGCCCAGCGCAGGAACTCCTTTGCCCCCTTGGTGTTCTTCGTGTACTTCATCACCATATGGGTAAACGCCGTGTGGTAGGCGAACTGGCCCTTGGGCCCGGCGGGCAGCGGCGCGTGCAGGATATCGGTGTGCAGCGGCGCGCCCTTCTCGGTCTTGAACTTGTCCGGGCCGTTCAGCGCCGCGACGTAGATCGACGCGCCGTTCAGCGTGGCGCTGATGTCACCCGACAGGAACGCGCGGTTGTTGTTCGAGTCGTCCCAGGCGAGGCCGCCCTCGTCGTGCGCGTCCTTCCAGAACTGGGCCATGAAACGCACCGACTCGACGGTTTCCTTGGAGTTGAGCACCACTTTGCCCTTGGTGTCGACTTCCTGGCCACCGAAGGACCACATCAGCGGATAAGCGAAGGCCGGTGCGTCGCCGAAGGTGTGCCCGAGCGTCTGTCCGAGCGGCCGCTTGGCCGCCTTCAGCTTCTTGCCGGCCTCGTGGTAGGACGCCCAGGTCTTGGGGAATTCCTTGACGCCGATCTCGTCGAACCAGGACTTGCGGTACGCAATCAGTCCGGGCACGGTCGACCAGGGCACCGCCACCCACTTCCCGCCCACTGTGCACATCGCCTTTCCCAGGTCGTAAATGCCGCCCTGCGCCTTGCCGACCTCGTCCGCGATATCGCTCACGTCCGCTCCGCCCGCGGCAAAGAGTTGCGGATAATTATTGAGCAGCATAATGATGTCGGGCCCGTTGCCCGATTGGATCGCCGCCGTGCCTCGCGCCGGGATGTCGTTGGCGTTGACTGTCTCGACGTTGAGCGTCAGGCCGAGCGCCTTCTTCACCTCCGGCGCGAAGACCTCGCGCAGCACCTTGTCGGCCGCCGGCACGAAATCGTTCCAGCGCAGGATGTGAACCGTATTGGCCTGCGCGAACACCGGCGCGCGGTGCGCGGCAAGAATTCCCGCCAGGCCGGTCGCAGCGAATCCAGCGCCGGTGGCCTTCAGAAACTTTCTGCGTTTCATTTCCTCTCCCCCCTCGAAATGGACAACGCGACCATTGCGGCCGCACCGGGCCAATCTGCCTTTATGCCCGCGAAAAGTCAATCGGCGCGGGCCGCTGTGTCGCGGCTGTTGCTACGCAACATTCGCGCGCATTGCTCGAGAACGCTTGGACTCACCCCGGCGTTACTGCCGGTAATTCGTGCCTTGTCCATCGATCAGGCGGAGCAGCGCGCGCCACTCATGCACGCCGTAGTCCGGTTTTGCGCGCTCCGCTTTCATCAAGGCCGCGACGCCGGCGACCACGTGTTCGGCGATGGGCACCGGCTCCTCTCCCAGCGTGCGCGAAATGAGCTCGAGTTCGCAGGCGCGCTCCAGCATGTAGAGTCGTTGCAGCGCACCGGGAATGGTGGGAGCCAGCGTCAGCAGGCCGTGATTCAGCAGTACGACGCAGCTGCCCTTCCGGCAGCTTACGCCGAGCGCATCGCACTCCTCCCTGGTCGCGGGCATGCCGTATTCGTGATACGCGACCTCATCAAGCACGTTGAGCGCGTCCTGGCTGATGGGACGAAGGCCCTTGCGCAGCATCGAAACCCCGGCGCCGGCGCGCGTGTGCGTGTGCATCACGCAGTTGGCGTCCGGCCGCGCATTGTAGACGCCGCTGTGTATCGTGAACCCTGCGGGATTAAAGCGCCCCCGGCGGCCGAGCACATTGCCCTCGAGATCCATCTTGATCAGGCTCGAGGCCGTGATCTCGTGGAACATCTCGCCATAATGATTGATCAGGAAGGCGTCGGGTTCGCCGGGCACGCGCGCCGACAGATGCGTCGCGATGATGTCAGTCCAGCCGAAGTGCGCCGCCACGCGGTAGAGCGCGGCAAGGTCGCAGCGCGCCTGCCATTCGGCGGCGCTCATTCCAGCGTGCTCGACTTTTGCCGTTGCGGTCATCTTTGACTCCTCGGTCAGAAAATTGGGTGGTACCGGCTATGCGCGCGATTCTATTCCAACCCGCCCGCCGCTGACCTGTATCCCAGACCTCCGGGTTGACACCGCGGCGGTTCTCAAGCTCTACGAGCGCTAGCCTGGGCGGCCTGCGCTAGACTGCGCGCCATGAACCAGCTCAATTTCAAGGGCAGGACCGCCGTGGTCACCGGCGGGCGGATTGGCATCGGCGCCGCGATCGTCAAGCGCCTGGAAGCCTCGGGCGCCAAGGTCGCCGTCTGGGACGTGGGCGACAAGTCCAATCCCGTCGACGTGACCGACGAGGCGTCGATCGACCGCGCGCTGAAGAAGACGCTCGCGTCTCTCGGCAAAATCGATGTGCTCGTCAACAACGCCGGCATCGCCGGACCGACAATGCCGGTGGTGGACTACCCGGTCGCGGACTGGAAGCGCGTCATCGACATCGACCTGAACGGTCCGTATCTCGTGAGCCGCACGGTCGTGCCGCACATGGTCAAGGCCGGCTACGGCCGCATCGTCAACATCGCCTCGATCGCCGGCAAGGAAGGCAATCCGAACGCCGCCGCCTACGCGGCGGCGAAGGGCGGCCTGATCGCTTTCACCAAAGCACTCGGCAAGGAGCTCGCGACCACCGGCGTGCTGGTGAACGCGGTGGCCCCGGCCGCCGCGCAAACCGCGATCCTCGACCAGGTGACGCCGGAATTCGCCAAGTTCATGCTCTCCAAGATCCCGATGGGCCGCTTCGTCAAGATCGAGGAGATCGCGGCGCTCGTGTGCTGGCTGGCCTCCGAAGACTGCTCGTTCTCGACCGGCGCGGTGTTCGACATCTCCGGCGGCAGGGCGACGTACTGACATGAAGAAGAAAAAAGTAATCCCGCTCAAGCCCCTGCGCAGCACGAGCTGGTTCGGGCGCCAGGACATCTACGGCTTCATCTACCGCAGCTGGACCAAGAACCGCGGCATCCCGCAGGACCAGTTCGACGGGCGGCCGGTGATCGGCATCTGCAATACCTACTCCGAGCTCGTGCCCTGCAACTCGCACTTCCGCACGCTCGCCGAGCACGTCAAGGCCGGCGTTCTCGAGGCGGGCGGCTTCCCGCTCGAATTCCCGGTGATGTCGCTCGGCGAAACGCTGCTCCGGCCGACCGCCATGCTCTACCGCAATCTCGCCAGCATGGACGTCGAGGAATCGATCCGCGCCAACCCGCTGGATGGCGTGGTGCTGCTCTTCGGCTGCGACAAGACCACGCCCTCGCTCATCATGGGCGCAGCGAGCGTCGACCTGCCCACCATCGGCGTCTCCGGCGGGCCGATGCTCTCGGGCAAATACCGCGGCACCGACATCGGTTCCGGGACGAACGTCTGGTCGATGTCAGAGGACCTGCGCGCCGGCAAACTCACGTTAGAAGAGTTTCACGAGGCCGAGTCGTGCATGCACCGCTCGCACGGCCACTGCATGACCATGGGCACGGCTTCCACCATGGCCTCGATGGTCGAGGCGCTCGGCCTCGGCATGCCCGGCAACGCGGCGTTCCCCGCGGTCGATGCGCGCCGTAACGTGATTGCGCGTACCGCGGGACGAAGGGTCGTTGAACTGGTCAAGTCCGGGGTAAGGCTTTCAAACATCCTGACGAGAAAAGCATTTGAAAACGCGATCCGGACAAATGCCGCAATCGGTGGCTCGACCAATGCGGTCATCCACCTCATTGCGATCGCGCGGCGCATCGGCGTCGATCTCAAGCTCGAGGACTGGGACAGGTTCGGGCGCGGCGTGCACACGCTCGTCAACCTGATGCCGAACGGCAAGTACCTCATGGAAGACTTTTGCTACGCAGGGGGGTTGCCGGCCGTCCTTCGTGAACTGGGCGAGCAAAAGCTGCTCAATCGTGATGCCTTGACCGTAAACGGCAAAACCCTCTGGGAAAACGTGAAGGACGCGCCCTGCCACAACCGCGAGGTCATCACTCCGTTCAGGAAGCCCTTCAAGAAGAACACCGGCATCGCGGTGCTGCGCGGCAACCTCTGTCCCGGCGGGGCGATTGTCAAACCCTCGGCGGCGACGCCGAAGCTGATGAAGCACCGCGGCCGCGCCGTGGTGTTCGAGAATATCGAGGACTTCCACAAGCGCATCGACGACCCGAAGCTCGACATCGACGAGAAGTGCGTGATGGTGCTGAAGAACTGCGGGCCGAAGGGCTACCCGGGCATGGCCGAGGTCGGCAACATGCCGCTGCCGCCCAAGCTCCTGAAGAAGGGCGTCACTGACATGGTGCGCATCTCCGATGCACGCATGAGCGGCACCGCGTACGGCACCGTGATCCTGCACATGGCGCCCGAGGCCGCCGCCGGCGGCCCGCTCGCGCTGGTGCGGAACGGCGACATGATCGAGCTGGACGTGGCGAAGCGTCGCCTGCAGCTTTTGATCTCGGACAAAGAGCTTTTGAAGAGAAAGAAGAGCTGGAAGAAGCCCAAACCCCCTCTGTCACGGGGCTATTGGCGGCTCTACTTCGACCACGTCCTGCAGGCCGACCAGGGCGCAGACCTCGACTTCCTCGCCGGCAAGAGCGGGAGCTTTGTCCCCAGGGACAACCACTAGCAATCCGCGCGACAATCCCTAGAGCAGTGACTCTGCCGCGCATCGGCATCACCATGGGCGACCCGGCCGGCGTCGGGCCCGAGGTCGTGCTGAAGGCGCTGAAGCACCTGGATGTCTACGCGTTCTGCCGCCCGGTCGTGATCGGCGATCGCGCGCACCTTGAAAAGGTCGGGAGGATCGTCGGCGTGAGCGTCGGCGACGACGACCTGCCCTTCGAATGCATCGACCTGGGCCTCGTGCCCCTGGCCCTGCCCTTCGGCAAAGTGTCGGCGGCCGCCGGCGAGGCGGCCTACCGCTACATCGAGCACGCCGTGACGCTCGCGCGTGACGGAAAGATCGACGCGATCTGCACTGCGCCGATCAACAAGGAGGCGCTGAACGCCGCCGGCCACCGCTATCCCGGGCATACCGAGATGCTTGCCGAGCTCACCTGCACGCCCGAGGTGTCGCTGACCCTGCTCGCGCCCAAGCTGCGCATCATCCACGTGACCGCGCACATCGGGCTCCTCGATGCGATCGCGAAGATCGACGCCCCCCTGATCGAGCGCACGATCGCGCGCGGCCGCGAGCTGCTGGTGCGCGCCGGCATCCGCGAGCCGCGCATCGGCGTATGCGGCATCAACCCGCACGCGGGCGAAGGCGGTCTCTTCGGCCGCGGCGAGGAAGAGACCAAGATTGCGCCCGCGATCGCCACGGTACGGGCGCGCGCCTGGCAGGTCGAGGGGCCGCTGCCTGCGGATGCGCTCATGTACCGCGCGGCGCGCGGCGACTTCGACCTGGTGGTGGCGATGTACCACGACCAGGGCCACGGCCCCGTGAAGGCGATGGGCCTGGAGCACGGCGTCAACGTGACCGCCGGGCTGCCGATCGTGCGCACCTCGGTCGACCACGGCACCGCCTTCGACATCGCCGGCACCGGCAAAGCCGACGAGCGCAGCATGATCGAAGCACTCAAACAGGCCGCGCTGCTCACCCGCGGCGAGACGGATCCGTGACGGTTCTCGGCCTCCGGACTGTGTCGCTGCTGGTGAGCGTGGTCGCCTGGATCGCAGCGATCGGCCTGTACCTGCTGGTGCGGTTCTTCGGCACGCAGGACACGATGGACTGGGCGACGACGCCGCGGGCGCTCGCTCTGCTCACGCTCGCGGTAGGCTCGGTGTTCGGCGTGCTCTACTGGCTGATCGGACTGCTGGCGGGCAGCAAGCTGCTCCGCCGCCGCTCCTACGGGTTCACCATCGCCTTCAAGTCCGCCGGCCTGTTCCTTACCGCCTGCCTGATCGTGCTCATCTCGCGGGTCGCAGCATACCTGCAGGGAAACATCCCCGCCGATCAGATTCTGCCGTCGTTCGTCGCGCGGCTCGGGCACAGCGCGGCGATCGCGTTCTTCGTCTACGTGACCGTGGTCGCGGTGGTGTTCTCGTTCGTCCGGCAGATGTGGGTGATGATGGGCGGGCGCATGCTGTTCAACCTGCTGCTCGGCAAATACCATCTGCCCAAGGAGGAGCACCGGGTGTTCATGTTCCTGGACATGAAGGACTCCACCACCCACGCCGAGCGGCTCGGGCATGAGAAGTACTGCCGCCTGGTGCAGGACTGTTTCGCCGAACTGACCGATAGCGCGCTGGCGCACGAGGTCGAGATTTACCAGTACGCCGGCGACGAAGCGATCCTCACCTGGCGGGTGGACGACGGCCTGCGCAACGCGAACTGCATCGAAGTGTTCTTCGCCTTCGATCGGGCGCTGCAGGGCAAGGCGGACTACTACAGCAGGCGCTACGGCCTCGTTCCGCAGTTCAAGGCCGGGGTCAACCTCGGCCCGGTGATGGCAGCCGAGGTCGGCGTCCTGAAGCGCGACATCGCCTACTTCAGCGACGTCCTGAACGCCGCGGCGCGCATCCAGTCCAAGTGCAACGAATATGGCCGGCGCCTCCTGATCTCCGGCGAACTGCGCAGCATGCTGCCCGGCGAGGCGCGCCCGAGGACCATGGAGCGTATCGGCGACATCGCGCTCAAGGGCAAGCAGGCGCTGGTCGAGATCTACGCGGTGGGCGCATGAGGCGCGCCCTCCTCGCGCTGCTCGCCTGGCTCGCCTTTGTTGCGTAGGTGCTGCTGAAAGGCGCTGCGGCGACCGCTTAGCGCTCTCAGCCCAGAGGCCGCGGTGCGCGCGGCAGTGCGTTCCATTGCGCCGCGTCGTGGCCGTATAGCAGCTCGACGCCCTGCCGGTCGCGCATCCTGCGCAGCAGCGCGAGCGAATCGGTCATCTGCCCGGCGTCGAACGCGTTCGAGGGCAGGATCATCTTTTCCATGTGCTCGCGCGTATAGCACGCGTCCGAGGTGAGCACGAACTGCCGGCCGCTGTCGCGGATCCACAGCGACTGGTGTCCGGCCGTGTGGCCCGGCGTCGGCAGCACGACGACGCTGCCGTCGCCGAAGACATCGTGCTCGCCGTCCAACTCGCGGTACTCGAGCGGGTGGTCCCAGTCCTTCGCGTTGTAGCGGTTGCGCTCGGCGCGCGCGAGGCCGAGCTCGGCGCGCTGCACGAGGAAACGCGCGCGCGGGAACGAGGCGTTGCAGCCGCAATGATCGAAATGGAAGTGGGAGTTGACGACGAAGCGGATGTCGTCCGGCTTGAGGCCGAGCGCGGCGAGCTGCGCAACCGGGTTGTCGTCCGCGCCCGCCCGCAGGCGAAAGAGCGAAGCGACGCGCTTGCCCAGGCGCGCGGCGGGGTCGGCGAGCGCATCGCAGCTGATGCCGGTGTCGAAAAGGAGCTTGCCCTTGGGATGCACGACAAGCCAGCTCGCGACCGGGGCGACCATCGCCGTGCCTGCGCTCTCCGCGGGGAAGAACAGGCTCCGGTCGAATTCGAGCGCGCCGCAGGACAGGGCGTAGATTTGCAGCATGGCTCGGTAGAATACCTTTCCCTCCGGAGGATCCGCCATGCTGCAGGCCGCCGACCTCACCATCCGCCTGAACGCCGCCGACGACGTCGTCATCGCACGCGTCGAGCTCGCCGCTGGCACCACGCTCGTCAAGGAAGGGAACGTCGCGGTCGCCGCGCGCGTGCCGGCCGGGCACAAGATCGCGGTGCGTGCCGTGAAGGCTGGCCAGCCGGTGCGTCGCTACAACCAGATCATCGGCTTCGCCACGAAGGACATTGAGCCAGGCGATCATGTTCATGTGCACAACGTGGCGATGGGAGATTTTGAAAGGGATTTCGCTTTTTCTCAGGGCTGCTCTAAAACCGATTACTTCGAGAATCCCGCGACGTTCCTCGGGATCGTGCGTCCCGACGGGCGCGTGGCGACGCGCAACTACATCGGCATTCTGACGAGCGTGAACTGCTCGGCGACCGTCGCGCGGCACATCGCGCGGCATTTCGAGGACCGGCTGCATGACTTTCCCAACGTCGACGGCGTGGTCGCGCTCACGCACAAGACCGGCTGCGGCATGGCGAGCGAGGGCGAGGCGACCGACGTCCTGCGGCGCACGATCGCGGGCTACGCGCGGCATCCGAACTTCTTCTCTTCGCAGCTCGTCGGGCTGGGCTGCGAAGCGAACCAGGTGAACGTCCTGATCGCGTCCCAGAAGCTGAAAGGCCAGTACGCCTTCACCATCCAGGACAAGGGCGGCACGCGCAAGGCGATCGAGAACGGCATCGCGCGGATCAAGGAAGTCCTCCCCGAGGCGAACAAGGTGAAGCGAGAGCCGGTGCCGGCGAGCCACCTGACGCTCGGCCTGCAATGCGGCGGCTCGGACGGCTACTCCGGCATCAGCGCCAATCCCGCGCTCGGCGCCGCGGTGGATTTGCTGGTGCGCCATGGCGGAACGGCCATCCTTTCGGAAACCCCGGAGATTTACGGTGCGGAGCATTTGCTCACCAGAAGGGCAATTACCCGGGACGTGGGCGAGAAACTCCTTGCCCGCATCCGCTGGTGGGAGGACTACACGCGCCGCAACGGCAACGAGATGAACAACAACCCCTCCCCCGGCAACAAGGCGGGCGGGCTCACCACCATCCTGGAGAAATCGCTCGGCGCGGTGGCGAAGGGCGGCACCACGAACCTCGTCGACGTCTACGAGTATGCCGCGCCGGTCACCGCGAAGGGCTTCGTCTACATGGACACGCCGGGCTACGACCCGGTGTCGGCGACCGGCCAGGTCGCCGGCGGCGCGAACATGATCTGCTTCACCACCGGCCGCGGCTCGGCCTACGGCTGCAAGCCGGCGCCCTCGCTCAAGCTCGCCACCAACACGGCGCTGTGGGAGCACCAGGAAGAGGACATGGACATCAACTGCGGCACAATCATCGACGGCAAGGAGTCGGTCCAGGAGGTCGGCGAGCGCTTCTTCCGCCTGATCCTGGAGACCGCCTCGGGGAAGAAGACCAAGTCCGAGCTCTTCGGCTACGGCGAGGACGAGTTCGCGCCCTGGGTGATCGGCGCGACGATGTAGCGCCGATGCGAGGCGTGCCGCGCCTCTTCGTCGAGACCGGGCTGCGGCCGGGCGCAAACCTCGACCTGCCCGCGCCGGCGGCACATCATGTGGCGCGCGTGCTGCGCCTGCGCGAGGGCGAGGCGGTGACGCTCTTCGACGGGCGCGGCGGCGAGTATGACGCCAAGGTCTATATGCCGGGCCGCGGCCAGGTGGTGGCGAAAGTCGGCGGCAAGCATGAGATCGAGCGCGAGTCTCCGCTCGCAGTGACGCTGGTGCAGGCGGTGTCCGCGGGCGAGAAGATGGACTACACGATCCAGAAAGCGGTCGAACTGGGCGTCGCGACGATCCAGCCCGTGCTCACGGCGAATTCCGTGGTGCGGCTTGCGGGCGAGCGCGCAACGAAGCGCCTCGAGCACTGGCAACGCATTGCCGTTGCCGCCTGCGAGCAGTGCGGCCGCAACCGGGTACCCGAGGTGCGCGCGCCGTTGCCGCTGGAACGCTACCGGCCGGAAGCTGAGGCGACAAAGCTCCTGCTGTCGCCGCTTGCCGGGAAAGGCCTTCGGGAGCTCTCGAAAGCCCCGCTCATTCTCGCCGTCGGCCCGGAAGCAGGCTTTGCCGAGGAGGAGGAAGCGCAGCTAGAGCGTGCCGGCTTCGTACCGGTGCGCCTTGGCCCGCGCCTGCTGCGCACCGAGACCGCCGCGCTTGCCGCGCTCGCCGCGCTGAACGCGCTGCACGGGGATTTCTAGCGGGGCGTTTTTCCCTGCAGGCCGCGCGCGGCGAGGAAGAGCTCGACCGCGATGCGGTCACCGCGCCGGGCTGCCTCGAGAAACTGCTGCTCGTCCCAGTAGCGCAGCCCCATCGCATGCAGCTCCTTGCGCGCCTGCAGAGGGTCGAGCGGGGTCGCGCCGGCTGGCGGCACGTCCCTGGCCTGCTCGCGCCGCGCAAGCACGAGCAGGTCGCGGGCGATCGCGGCAAGCGTGCCGCAGTGTTCGGCTGGCACCTCGTCCAGCATGTCGTCCATCAGGCGCGCGGCAAGCCGGTTCGCCTCCGGGTTCTCGCCGGCGAGCATCGCGTCGACCTTCTTGCGCGCGGCTTCCGGGTCCTTCGAGTGCGCGGCAACCTGGACGATCTGCTGGATGAGGCCGAGCGCGCCGCCGAGCAGCTTCCAGTCATCGTCCTCCGGCGCAGCACGCGCCGGCAGGGCCAAGAGCGAAAAAGCCAGAACAAGAACGGATAGGCGCATGGCCACCTCCCACTGGGAATGACCTTGAATAACGCGAGCAGGTTCCCCTCGTTGACCTTAGAATCCCCTCGCAAATGAGCACCTTGCCGCATCCGGAAGCCTTCGTCCGCTGGTTTCGCCAGGTGGCGCCGTACGTGCACGCCTTTCGTGGCCGCACTTTCGTTATCGGCGTCGCCGGCGACGTGATCGCCGAGCGCGCTCGCTTCGCGCGCTTCATCCACGACCTGAACCTGCTCGCCGCGCTCGGCATCCGCCTGGTACTGGTGCACGGCGCGCGCCCGCAGATCGAGTCGGAGCTGCGCGCCAAGCGCCAGCGCTCGCGCCACGCCAGGGGCCTGCGCATCACCGACGCGGCCGGGCTCACCGCGGTCAAGCACGCGGCCGGCGTGCTGCGCGTCGAGATCGAAGCGCTGCTGTCGCAGGGCCTCCCCAACTCGCCCATGGCGGGCGCTCAGATTCGCGTCGCCTCGGGCAACTACATCGCGGCGCAGCCGATCGGCGTGCTGGACGGCGTCGATTTCCAGTTCACCGGCCTGGTGCGCAAGGTCGACGCGGTCGCGATCGCGCGCTGCCTCGAGGCGGGCGACGTGGTGCTGGTGTCGCACATCGGCTACTCGCCCACCGGCGAAGTGTTCAACCTCGCCTGGGAGGATGTCGCCGAGAGCGTCGCGCGCGCGCTGAAGGCGGACAAGCTGCTGCTCTACGTCGACCAGCTGCCGACCGGAAAGCGCGGCCAGATCCTGTCGGAGCTCACCGCACAGGAGGCAGAAGCGCTCCTGAAGAAGTACGGCCTCGCCGCGCCGACCAAGCGCGCCCTCACCCACGCGCTCGGCGCGGTGCGCGGCGGCGTGGCGCGCGCGCACCTGGTGTCGCGCCGGGCCGACGGCGCGACGCTGCTCGAGCTCTTCACCCACTCGGGCGTCGGGACCATGATCACGGCCGATCCGTTGGAGCGCCTGCGGCCCGCGAAAATCGAGGATGTCGGCGGCATCCTCGCCCTGATCGAGCCGCTGGAAGCCGACGGCACGCTCGTCAAGCGCGGCCGCGAGCGGCTCGAGCACGAGATCGGCAATTTCCAGGTGGTCGACCACGACGGCGTCATCCTCGGCTGCGCCGCGCTCTACCCGTTCGCCGGGGAAAAGAGCGCGGAGCTCGCCTGCCTCGCGGTGGCCCCGGAGATGCGCGATGCGGGCTACGGCGAGCGCCTGCTGCAGGCCTGCGAGGCGCGCGCGCTCTCTCTCAGGCTGAAGCGCCTGTTCGCGCTCACCACGCGCGCGCAGCACTGGTTTATCGGGCGCGGCTTCAGGGAAGCGGGCGTCGGCGTGCTGCCAGGCGAGCGGCAGGCGCTCTATAATTGGAAGCGCGGGTCCAAGATCTTTCTCAAGCGGCTCTAGCAATGGCCAGAACGGTGAAATGCGTGAAGCTCGGCCGCGAGGCCGACGGCCTGGATTTCCCGCCCTACCCCGGCGAGATCGGCAAGCGCATCTTCGAGAACGTCTCGAAAGAGGCGTGGCAGCAGTGGCTGCGCCACCAGACCATGCTCGTCAACGAGAACCGGCTCAACCTCGCCGACCCGCGCGCGCGCAAATACCTCGTCGAGCAGATGGAGAAGCACTTCTTCGGCTCGGGCGCGGACGTCGCCTCGGGCTACGTGCCGCCGAAGGCCTAGAGCTCCTTCCGGAAGGTCTTCACCCCTTCAGCCGTCGCGAGCAGCAGCACGTCGGCGCCGCGGCGCGCGAAGAGGCCGTTCGTGACTACGCCCGCGATACCGTTCAGCTCGGCTTCCAGCGCCGGCGGATCGAGGATGGTGAGGCCGTGGCAGTCGAGGATCAGGTTGCCGTTGTCGGTGGTGAACTTCTCGCGCAGCACGGGCTGCGCCTTGCGCTTCAATAGCTCGCGCCCGACGTAGCTGCGCGCCATCGGGATCACCTCGACCGGCAGCGGGAACTTGCCGAGCACCGGCACGAGCTTGGAGGCGTCGCAGATGCAGACGAACTGGCGCGCCACGGCGGCCACGATCTTCTCGCGCGTGAGCGCCCCGCCGCCGCCCTTGATCATGGCCAGGTGCTCGGTCACCTCGTCGGCACCGTCGACATAGACGGCGAGCTCCGGGACGCTGTTCAGGTCGACCACGCGGATGCCGTGCTTCCTCAGCCGCTCGGCGCTCGCTTCCGACGCGGCGACCGCCCCGTCGAGCCGGTTCTTCATCCCGGCCAGCGCATCTATGAAAAAATTCACCGTCGAGCCCGAGCCGACGCCGACGATCGCGTCCTCGACCACGCATTTGAGCGCGGCCTCGGCAACCTGCTTCTTCAGCTCGTCCTGGGTCATCCGTCCGGAGCCTAGCACGCCGTATTTCCCCGGCGCGCGAGCCGCTCTTTGGTCAGTTTTCGTCATGCCACCTTGCGCCGGCGCGGCCGCAGCGGCACTCTTGCCGCCGGGCTTACTACGCGAGGTCACGATGCAAACCATCCACCGGGCCGCCTGGCTCTCCGTTGCGCTTCTTGCCTGCAGCACCGCCGCCCTCGGCGAGTGGACCGAAGACGCCGAGCGCTGCTACCGCTCTACCGGCGACACCAAGCTCAACATCCAGTTCTGCACGCGTGCCATCGAGTCGGGGCGGCTCAATAACCGCGAGCTGTCGACCACGTTCAACAACCGCGGCGGCCAGTACGAGGCGCAGGGCGAAAACGAGCTGGCGCTCGCCGACTACAACGCCGCGGTGCGCGCCGATCCCGACAACGCCGGCGGCTACATCCGGTGCGGCAACTTCTTCCAGCGCCACGGCGAGCACAGCAAGGCGCGCGCCGAATTCGACCGGGCGATCGCGATCCCGGTCGCCCCGGATAGCGCGGTCGGCTACCTGCTGCGCGCGCGCGCATCGCGCCAAGGGCGATCTGACGGCGGCGCTTGCCGACCTGGAGCAGGGCGTGCGCATCAACCCCGACCTGCGCGAGCTGCATACCGAGCGCGGCGGGATTTATGCCCAGCGCAGCGATCACCGGCGCGTCATCGAGGCCTACAACGAGGCGCTGAAGCTCAACTCCGGCGATGCGGCTTCACTCTCCTTGCGTGGCGGCGCGCACCTCAACCTTGGCGATTTCCAGCGCGCGCTGTCCGACTACGACTCCGCCATCGCGCTCGAGCCGCGGGTCGCCGCCCGCTACGCCGTGCGCGCGAACGCGCATCGCGCGATGGGCAACCTCGAGGGCGCAATCGCCGACTACACGAAGGCGATCGAGCTCGATCCGCGGCGCGGGTTGCGCTACACCTCACGCGCCTACGTCTACCAGTCGCGCGGCGAGCGGCAGAGAGAGATGGCCGATTTCGACCGTGCCATCCAGGCCGAGCCCGACCGCAGCACCTACCGGGGCGCGCGCGCCGGCGCGAAGGAGTACTACGGCGACTACGCGGGCGCCATCGCCGACCGCAACGAGGCGGTCAAGCTCGAGCCGCGCGACGCCGACTGGGTGGTCAGCCTGGCCTGGACGCAGCTCTACGCCGGCCGCACCGACGAGGCGCTGGCGAGCTTCGCCAAGGCAATCTCGATGGATACCGGCGCCGCGCGCCACTACGACTCGCGCGGCGCGGCCCTGCTGCGCCTCGGCAACCACGACGCCGCGGCGGCTGACTTCGACCGCGCGATCTAGCTCGAGCCGAACCGCGGCGTCCATTACGCCTGGCGCGGTTGGGCGTCTATCTACCGCGGCCAGGCGGCAGCCGGCCTGAGGGAGATCGACCGTGCCGCGGCTGCCGACCGCGACTACGCACCGGAGGCGGCGAGCGGACTCGGCTTCCTCTCCCTGCATGCCCTGCAGCTCGACGACTCGGTGCGCGAGTACACCCACAGTACCTGAGCAACCGGCCGAATGCCGCCTCCGGCTTCAGCGGCCGCGGCTTCGCGCGGATGGTGAAAGGCGACCTGCGGGAGGCAAAGCAGGATTTCGAGAAGGCGCTCGACCACAATGTCTGGGACCAGCGCACGGTCATCTGGCTGCACCTGGTGCGCGCCCGCCTGGGCGAGAGCCCGCGCAACGAGACCGAGCGCCATGCGCGGCGTTTCGACAAGGGGAAGTGGCCCGGCCCGGCGCTTGCCGCCCTGATGGGCGAGATCTCGATCGAATCGATGATCGCCGCGGCGCGCGAGCCCTCGGCCATCAAGACGCGCGAGCAGGAGGCCGAGGCCTATTTCGTTGCCGGCGAGTACTACCTGGCGGTGAAGCGCGCTGCCGACGCGCGCCGCATGTTCGAGGAAGTACTGAAGCGCAATGCGCCGCAGCTTTCGGTGCAGGCCGGCGCGAAGGCCGAGCTCAGGAACCTGCCGAAGTAGCCGGCGCTACTTCTTCTTCACCGGGGGCATGTCGGTGCACACGCCCTCGAAGAGCTCGGCCGCCATGCCGACCGATTCGCTCACGGTCGGGTGCGGGTGGATTGTCTTGCCGATGTCGGTCGCATCCGCGCCCATCTCGACCGCGAGCGCGAGCTCGCTGATCAGGTCTCCGGCGCCGGTGCCGACGATGCCGCCGCCGACGACGCGGTGGGTCGCCGAATCGAAGAGGAGCTTGGTGAAGCCTTCGTCGCGCGCGTTCGCGATCGCGCGGCCCGAGGCCGACCACGGGAATTTCGCTACGCCGATCTTCGCGCCCGACTTCTTCGCTTCGTCCTCGGTGAGGCCCACCCAGGCGACCTCGGGATCGGTGTAGGCGACCGAGGGCACGACGCGCGCATCGAAATGCGCCTTGTGCCCGGCCGCAGCCTCCGCAGCGACGTGGCCCTCGTGCACGGCCTTGTGCGCGAGCATCGGGTTGCCCGCGATGTCGCCGATCGCGAAGATGTTGGGGACGTTCGTGCGCATCTGCGAATCCACCGGGATAAAGCCGCGCTCATCGACCTTCACCCCGGCAGCCTCGGCGCCGATCTTCCTGCCGTTGGGCGCTCGCCCCACCGAGACCAGGACCATGTCGTAGGTCTTCGGCTCGCCCTGATCGAAGCTGACCTTGATTCCCTGCTTCGTCGCCTCCGCTTTCGTCGTCCTCGTCTTGAGCATGACGCTGTCGAAGCGGGCGGCGTTGAACTTCTGCCAGACCGCCACGAGGTCGCGGTCCGCGCCGAGCATGAGGCCATCGAGCATCTCGACCACATCGAGGCGCGCGCCGAGCGTCGAGTACACCGTGCCCATCTCCAGGCCGATGATGCCGCCGCCGATGACGAGGAGTTTCTTTGGCAGGCTCCTCAGCTCGAGCGCGCCGGTCGAGTCCACGATGCGCGGGTCTTCCGGCAGGAACGGCAGCTTCGCCGCCTGTGATCCGGCGGCGACTATTGCGTTCTTGAAGGTAAGTTTCTTTCCGTCGACATCCATTGAATTCGGACCCGAAAACCTCCCGACCCCCTGGACTGCCGTGACCTTGCGCATCTTGGCCATCGCAGCGAGGCCGCCGGTGAGCTTGCCTACGACCTTTCCTTTAAAGGCGCGCAGCTTTTCCAGGTCCACTTTCGGCTTGCCGAAGGCGATGCCGTGCGAGGCGAGCGCCGCGGCCGAATCCATCACGGCTGCGGTATGCAGTAGCGCCTTCGAGGGAATGCAGCCGACGTTCAGGCACACGCCACCGAGCGTCGGGTAGCGCTCGACCAGCACCGTCTTCATGCCCAGGTCCGCGGCGCGAAACGCCGCCGAGTAGCCGCCCGGGCCGGCGCCCAGCACGAGCATGTCGTAGTCGAAAGAGGAGCTGGTGCCGGGTTGCGCTTTCGCAGGCTCTGGTTTTTTCTCCTCAAACGGTTTTTCCGAGCCAGACCCTTCAAGGCTCAATACAAGCGAGCCCTGAGAAACCTTCGAGCCGAGCTTGACGGCCATGCTCTTCACCACGCCCGCGGCGGGCGAGGGTATCTCCATCGAGGCCTTGTCCGACTCGACCGTGATCAGCGATTGCTCCTTCTCGACGCGGTCGCCCGGCTTGACCAGCACCTCGATCACCTCGACATCCTTGAAGTCGCCGATGTCGGGGACCTTGACCTCGATCGTCGCCATCTAGAGGAGCGTGCGCCGGATGTCGGAGAGCACGTTGCAGAGGTACGCGGTGAAGCGCGCGGCGAGCGCGCCGTCGATCACGCGGTGGTCGTACGAGAGCGAGATCGGCAGGATGAGGCGCGGCGTGAATTCCTTGCCGTTCCACACCGGGCGCATCTGCGATTTCGAGACGCCGAGGATGGCGACTTCCGGCGCGTTGATGATCGGCGTGAAGGCGCTGCCGCCGATCCCGCCGAGGCTCGAGATCGAGAAGGTGCCGCCCTGCATGTCGCCGGACCGCAGCTTCTTGTCGCGCGCGTTCCTGGAGATGTCGGCAAGCTCGCGCGCCAGGTCGAAGACGCCCTTGCGGTCGGCGTCGCGCACCACCGGCACCACCAGCCCCTCGGGCGTGTCGACCGCGACGCCGATGTGGAAGTACTTCTTGATCACGAGGTTCTCGCCCGACTTGTCGAGGCTCGCGTTGAACTGCGGGAACTGCCTGAGCGCCGTGACGCTCGCCTTGATGAGGAAGGAGAGCATCGTCAGCTTGAAGCCGCGCTTCTCGGTCTCGGCGGTGTTGGATCTGCGGAACGCCTCGAGCTCGGTGATGTCGGCCTCGTCGTTCTGCGTGACGTGCGGGATCATCACCCAGTTGCGGTGCAGGTTCGCGGCCGAGAGCTTCTGGATGCGCGAGCGCGCTTTCAGCTCGACCGGCCCGAACTTGGCGAAGTAGACCTCCGGCCAAGGCAGGAGGTCGAGGCCCGCGCCGCCGCGGGCCTGCGGCGCTCCGGCAACCGGCTTGCCGGCCAAGGCGCCTTTGACAAAGCCCTGCACGTCTTCCTTGAGGATGCGCCCCTTCGGGCCGCTGCCCTGCACGCGCGCAAGGTCGACGCCGAGCTCGCGGGCGAACTTGCGAATCGAGGGGCTTGCGTGCGGGAGGGCTGTGGCCGCTTCCCTGTGTTCTGCTGGCACGGGATCCGCCCTCGGAATCTGCGGGGCCGCAGCTGCTGGTTTTTCAGGTTCTATTTTCTTCGGCTCTTCCACGACGGGCGCTGGCGTCGCCGCACCGGAGCCGTCGGCATCCAGCGTGAGCACCATCGAGCCCTGCGACACCTTGTCGCCAACCTTGACCTTGACTGCCTTCACCACCCCCGCCTCGGGCGAGGGGATCTCCATCGAGGCCTTGTCCGACTCGACGGTGATGAGCGACTGCTCCCTGGCGATCTTGTCGCCGGCCTTGACGAGCACCTCGATGACCTCGACGTCCTTGAAGTCGCCGATATCCGGAACGAGAACGTCCTTCATGCCGTCGTCGGGTCGCGCTTCTCCGGATCGATGCAGTACTTCTTGAGCGCATCGGCGACCGTCTTCGCCTTGCCCTCGCCGGCGTCGGCAAGCGCCTTCAGCGCGGCGACGGCGACGAAGGCGCGGTTCACCTCGAAGAAGTGGCGCAGCTTCGCGCGCGAGTCCGAGCGGCCGAAGCCGTCGGTGCCGAGCACGCGATAGACGCGGTCCGCCGGGATGAAAGGCCGGATCTGATCGGCAAACGCCTTCATATAGTCGCTCGCGGCGACGACGGGGCCGGATTTTTCCTTCAAGACGGAAGTGACATAGGGAACGCGAGGCTTGCTCTCCGGATGCAGCAGATTCCAGCGCTCGGCCGCGAGGCCGTCGCGGCGCAGCTCGGTGAAGCTGGTCGCGCTCCAGACATCGGCCGCGACGCCCCAGTCTTTTTCCAGCAGCTCCGCGGCCGCTTCCACTTCGCGCAGGATCGTGCCCGAGCCCATCAGCTGCACGCGCTGCTTGTGCTTTGCCTTCGAGTCCCTGAGGAGATACATCCCCTTCAGGATTCCCTGCTCCACCCCTTTGGGAATCGCCGGGTGCTCGTAGTTCTCGTTCATCAGGGTGATATAGTAGAAGACGTCCTCCTGGTTGGCCACCATGCGGCGCAGCCCGTCCTGGATGATCACCGCGACTTCATAGCCGTAGGTCGGGTCGTACGAGACGCAGTTCGGGATCACAGCCGACATCAGGTGCGAATGCCCGTCCTCGTGCTGCAGCCCCTCGCCGTTCAGCGTCGTCCTGCCCGCGGTCGCGCCGAGCAGGAACCCGCGCGCGCGCTGGTCGGCCGCCGCCCAGGCGAGGTCGCCGATCCTCTGCATGCCGAACATCGAATAGAAGATGTAGAACGGCACCGTCACCGTATTGGAATGGCTGTACGCGGTCGCGGCGGCGATCCATGATGAGAACGCGCCAGCCTCGTTGATGCCCTCTTCCAGGATCTGGCCCTGCTTGTCCTCCTTGTAGTACATCACCTGGTCCTTATCGACCGGCTCGTACTTCTGGCCCTCCGAGGAATAGATGCCGAGCTGGCGGAACATGCCCTCCATGCCGAAGGTGCGCGCCTCGTCCGGCACGATCGGCACGACGCGCCTGCCGAGCTCCTTGTCGCGCACGAGCGCGGTGAGGATGCGCACGAACGCCATCGTGGTCGAGATCTCGCGCCCTTCGCCCGAGCCCTTTAGCACCTGCTCGAACGCGGCGAGCTCGGGCACCGCCGGCGTGCCCTCGGCCTTGCGCCGGCGCTGCGGGAAGAAGCCGCCGAGCGCTTGCCTGCGCTCGTGCATGTACTTCATCTCGGGCGCGTCCGCCGGCGGCACGTAGAAGGGCATCTCCTCGAGCTTGTCGTCCGGGATCGGGATGTTGAAGCGGTCGCGCATCTCGCGGATGGTCGCGATTTCCACCTTCTTCATCTGGTGGGTCGGGTTCTTCGCCTGGCCCTGCTTGCCCAGGCCGTAGCCCTTGATCGTCTTGGCGAGGATGACCGTGGGCTGGCCCTTGTGCTTGGCCGCCGCGGAGTACGCCGCATAGATCTTGTGCGGGTCGTGGCCGCCGCGGTTCAGGCGCCAGATGTCCTCGTCCGACATGCGCGAGACCATTTCGAGCACCTTCGGGTGCTTGCCGAAGAAGTGCTTGCGCACGAACGCGCCGTCGTTTGCCTTGAAGTTCTGGTACTCGCCGTCGACCGCGTCCTCCATGATCCTGCGCAGGTGGCCTTCCTTGTCGCGCGCGAGCAGCGGATCCCAGAAGCCGCCCCAGATGAGCTTGATCACGTTCCAGCCGGCGCCGCGGAATTCGCCCTCCAGTTCCTGGATGATCTTGCCGTTGCCGCGCACCGGGCCATCGAGCCGCTGCAGGTTGCAGTTGACGATGAAGATGAGGTTGTCGAGCTTCTCGCGCGAGGCGAGGCCGATCGCGCCGAGCGACTCCGGCTCGTCCATTTCTCCGTCGCCGCAGAACACCCACACCTTGCGGTTGGCGGTCTGCGCATGGCCGCGCGCCTGCAGGTACTTCAGGTACCTCGCCATGTAGATCGCCTGGATCGGCCCCAGGCCCATCGACACGGTCGGGAACTGCCAGTAGTCGGGCATCAGCCACGGGTGCGGATACGACGAGACGCCCTTGCCGTCGACTTCACGGCGGAAATTGAGCAGCTGCTCCTCGGTGAAGCGGCCCTCGAGCAGCCCGCGCGCGTAGATGCCGGGCGAGGAATGGCCCTGGAAATAGACCAGGTCGCCGCCGTGCCCCTCGTGCGGCGCATTCCAGAAGTGGTTCTGGCCGATGCCGAAGAGCGTGCCGACCGAGGCGAAGCTCGCGATGTGGCCGCCCAGCTCGTCGTCGGACTTGTTCGCGCGCGCCACCATCACCATAGCGTTCCAGCGGCAGTACGAGCGGATGCGCTCCTCCAGCGCGGCGTCGCCCGGCGAGCGCTCTTCCATGTGTGCCGGAATGGTGTTGACGTAGGGCGTATACGGCGAGAACGGCAGGTAGGCGCCCGACATGCGCGCCTTCTCGGTCAGCTTCTCGAGCAGGAAGTGAGCGCGCTCGGGGCCTTCGCGCTCGAGCACCGCTTCGAGAGCGTCGAGCCACTCCTGCGTTTCAAGACTGTCGGGGTCGTTGGCAGCGGGTTGCTGCGGGACGGCTGACATTGTCTCCTCCGGCTTTTGGCTTTCGGGATTGCGTATTATGCAGCATGCCTGCCGCGCTGATCGACGGGAAATCGCTCGCAGCGCAGGTCCGAGCGTCCCTGAGAGAAAAGGTCGCGGCGCTTGCGGCGCGAAGGACGCGTCCCGGCCTGGCCGCGATCCTCGTGGGCGACGATCCTGCCTCGCAGGTCTACGTGCGCAACAAGACGCGCGCCTGCGAGGAGACCGGCATCCGGTCCGAACAGCACCACCTCCCTGCCGATGCACCCGAGAAGGCGTTGCTAGAGAGAATCCGCGCATTGAACGCCGACCCAGCGGTGCACGGCATCCTCGTACAGTTGCCACTGCCGAAGCAGATCGACGCCGAGCGGGTGCTCGCCGCGGTCTCGCCGGCGAAGGACGTCGACGGCTTTCACGCCCAGAACCTTGGCGCGCTCGTGCAGGGCCGGCCCGGCTTCGTGCCCGGCACGCCCGCGGGCATCCTGCGCCTGCTCGAGCACGCGCGCGTGCCGCTCGCCGGCAGCCGCGCGGTGATCGTCGGGCGCTCGACCATCGTCGGCAAGCCGCTCGCGCTCCTGCTCTTGCAAAAGGACGCGACCGTCACCATCTGCCATTCGAAGACGAAGGATCTCGCCGCGACGACGCGCCAGGCCGACATCCTGGTGGTCGCTGTCGGGCGCGCGCGACTCGTCACTGCGGACATGGTCAAGCCCGGCGCCTGCGTGATCGACGTGGGCGTCAACCGGCTCGCCGACAACAAGATCGCCGGCGACGTGGATTTCGGGGCGGTGAAGGAGGTCGCGGGCGCGATCACCCCGGTGCCGGGCGGCGTGGGGCCGATGACGGTGGCGATGCTTCTGGTGAATACGGTGCTGGCCGCGGAGATGGCGCTTGGACAATTCCCTTCTTGATTTCTCGGGCTTGCCGCGTTTCGCGGCGATCAGGCCCGAGCACGTGGCGCCGGCAATCGAAGAGCTGCTCGCCCGCGCGCGCGCTGTGCGCGACCAGACCAATGCGGCGCCGGCCACCTGGGAGGCGTTCGTGGCGCCGCTCGAGGACGCGAACGAGCGCTTGGCGCGCGCCTGGGGACAGGTCGGGCACCTGCACGCGGTGATGGACTCGCCGCCCCTGCGCGAGGCCTACAACGCGAGCCAGCCGAAGGTCGTGCAGTACTGGACCGAGCTGGGCCAGGACACGCAGCGTTTCGAGAAGTACAAGGCGCTCGCCGCCTCGGCAGAGTACGCGCGCCTGGCGCCGGCGCGGCGCAAGCAGGTCGACGACGCGGTGCGCGACTTCCGCCTGGGCGGCGCCGAGCTGCCTGCGGCGGAGAAACCGCGCTTCGCCGCGATCCAGGACCAGCTCGCCGCGCTCTCGACCAGGTTCTCCGAGAACGTGCTCGACGCCACCAACGCGTTCTCGCTCGTGGTCGAGGAGAGCCGCACCCGGGGCATCCCGGCCGACGTCCTCGCGGCTGCGCGCGAGGCGGCTCAGAAGGAGAAAAAGGAGGGCTTCAAGTTCACGCTGCATATGCCCTCGTACTGGCCGGCGATGCAGTACGCCGAGGACCGCGCGCTGCGCGAGGCGCTCTACCGGGCGAGCACGACGCGCGCCTCGGAGTTCGGCAAGCCTGAATGGGATAACACGCCGCTGATCGCGCGCACGCTGGAGCTGCGCCGCGAGGAAGCGCGCATGCTCGGCTACGGCAACTTCGCCGAGGTGTCGCTGGTGCCGAAGATGGCGCAATCGCCGGCGCAGGTGCTTGAGTTCCTGAGGGACCTGGCGCGCCGCGCGCGCCCGTTCGCGGAAAGCGACCTGAAAGAACTGCAAACATTTTCCAGGGAAGAACTGAAGATCGAAAACCTCGAATCCTGGGACATCGCGTTTGCTTCCGAGAAGCTGCGCGCCGCCCGCTATGCGTTCTCCGACCAAGCGGTGAAGCAGTACTTCCCCGAGCCGCAGGTGATCGAGGGCATGTTCCGCGTGGTCGAGGACCTGTACCAGGTGCATATCGTCGAGGCGCGCGCCGAGGCCTGGCATGCGGATGTGCGCTTCTACGAGGTGCGCAACGCGGCCAACGAGGCGATCGGCCAGTTCTACGTCGACCTGTACGCGCGCGAGAGCAAGCAGGGGGGCGCCTGGATGGACGGCGCCATCTCGCGGCGCCGCGTGGCGGGCGGCATCCAGATGCCGGTCGCGTACCTGAACTGCAATTTCTCGCGCCCCCCCAGTTCACCTGCGGGCGGCAAGCCCGCGCTTTTCACGCACGACGAGGTGATCACGCTCTTTCACGAGTTCGGCCACGGGCTGCACCACCTGCTCACGCGCGCCGAGGACCTCGGCGTCTCGGGCATCAGCGGCGTGGAGTGGGACGCGGTCGAGCTGCCGAGCCAGTTCATGGAGAACTTCTGCTGGGAGTGGCGCGTGCTGGAGCGCATGACGCGCCACGTCGACACAGGGGCGCCGCTGCCGCGCGCGCTCTTCGACAAGATGCGCGCCGCCAAAAACTTCCAGAGCGGCCTCGACATGCTGCGCCAGATCGAGTTCGCGCTCTTCGACATGCGGCTGCACGCCGAGTTCGACCCCGCGGGCCCGGCCACGCCGCTCGCGTTGCTGGACGAAGTGCGCCGCGAAGTCGCCGTGCTCGTGCCGCCGGCCTGGACGCGCTCGCCGAACAGCTTTTCGCACATCTTCGCGGGCGGCTACGCTGCCGGCTACTACAGTTACAAATGGGCCGAGGTGCTTTCTGCGGATGCATACAGCCTCTTCGAGGAAAAAGGCGCGCTCAGCGCCGAGGCGGGTGCGCGCTTCCGAGACGAAATCCTCGCCGTTGGCGGCAGCCGCCCCGCGGCCGAGTCCTTCCGCGCCTTTCGCGGCCGAGATCCCAGCATCGAAGCGCTGCTAAGACACAGCGGCATGGCGCAAGCCTCGCCCGGATGAAGCTTGCGACCTGGAACGTGAATTCCATCAAGGTGCGCCTGCCGCAGCTGCTCGGCTGGCTCGCGGCCACCCAGCCCGACGCCGTCTGCCTGCAGGAGCTGAAAGTCGAGGACGCCGAGTTCCCGCTCGCCGAGATAGAAGCCGCCGGCTACCGCGCGGCGTATTCCGGGCAGAAGACCTATAACGGCGTCGCGATCCTCTCCAGGTCGGCGCCTGCGGACGTGGTCGCCGGCATTCCCGGGTTCGAGGACGAGCACAAGCGCGTGCTCGCCGCCACCGTGGACGGGGTGCGCGTGGTGTGCCTGTACTGCCCCAACGGCCAGGCGGTCGGCTCGGAGAAATACGCCTACAAACTCCGCTGGTTCGCCGCCCTGCGGGATTACCTGTCTCGGGAGCTCGCAAGCCATTCCCAGGTCGCGGCCGCGGGCGACTACAACGTCGCCCCCGAGGACCGCGACGTGCACGACCCCAAGCAATGGGAAGGCCAAGTGCACGTTTCCGAGCCCGAGCGCGCAGCCTGGCGCGCGCTTGTCGCGCTCGGTTTGAAAGACAGCTTCCGGCTCTTCGAGCAGCCGGAAAAGAGCTTCTCGTGGTGGGACTACCGCATGCTCGGGTTCCGGCGCAACGCGGGCCTGCGCATCGACCAGATTCTCGTTTCCCCGGGCCTTGCCGAGCGCTGCTCGGGATGCACGATCGACAAGGCGCCGCGCAAGCTGGAGCGCCCTTCCGACCACGCCCCGGTCGTGGCGACGTTCTCCTAGGTCAGTCGATCAGGCTGTACGCGGGAAGCGTGAGGAACTCGACGTAGTCGCCGCTGGTGAGCTGGTCGAAGAGACGCGCGGCCTCGTCGTACTTGCCCCTCTCGCCCATCGTCACCTTCACCTTGGCGAGTTCCTCGGCGAGCAGCGTCCGGAAGAGCTCGACGGTGACCTTGCGGCCGTCGGAGAGAACGCCCTTCGGCGAGCGGATCCACTGCCAGATCTGCGAGCGCGAGATCTCGGCGGTGGCGGCGTCCTCCATCAGGTTGAAGACCGGCACACAGCCGTTGCCGGCGAGCCAGGCGCCGAGATACTGCACGCCGACCGAGATGTTGTTGCGCAGCCCCGCTTCGGTGATCGGCTGCGCCGGCTGGAAGTCGAGCAGGTCCTTCGCAGCCACCTGCACGTCCGGCCGCTGCTTGCCGTACTGGTTGGGCTGCGGCATGTGCTTGTCGAAGATTTCCTTCGCGACCGGCACGAGGCCCGGGTGGGCGACCCAGGTGCCGTCGCAGCCGTCGGTGACCTCGCGCAGCTTGTCCTGGCGCACCTTGTCCAGCGCCGCGGCGTTTGCCTGCTCGTCGTTCTTGATCGGGATCTGCGCGGCCATGCCGCCCATCGCCGGCGCGCCGCGCCGGTGGCAGGTCTTGACCAGCAGCAGCGCGTAGGCGCGCATGAAGGGCGCCGTCATCATGACCTGCGCGCGATCGGCGAGGGAGAAATCCTTGTTGGCGCGGAACTTCTTGATGCACGAGAAGATGTAGTCCCAGCGGCCGATGTTCAGGCCCGAGGAATGCTCGCGCAGCTCCCAGAGGATCTCGTCCATCTCGAAGGCGGCGAGCACCGTCTCGATCAAAGCCGTCGCTCGAACGGTTCCGCGAGGTATTTGCAGCTCTTCCTGGGAAAAAACGAAAACATCATTCCAAAGCCGGGCTTCCAGGTGCGACTCCATCTTCGGCAGGTAGAAGTACGGGCCGCTGCCGCGCGCGATGAGCTCTTTCGCGTTGTGGAAGAAAAATAGGCCGAAGTCGAACAGGCTGCCGGAAACGGGCTTGCCGTCCACCGTGACGTGCTTCTCGACGAGATGCCAGCCGCGTGGCCGAGGGATCAGCACCGCGGTGCGCTCGTTCAGCTTGTAGCTCTTGCCGTTCGTCCCGAAGGTGATGGTGCGGCGCACCGCGTCGTGCAGGTTCAGCTGTCCGTCCAGCATGCTGAACCAGGTAGGGCAGTTGGCATCCTCGAAATCCGCCATGAAGGTCGAGGCGCCGCAGTTGAGCGCGTTGATCACCATCTTGCGGTCGGTCGGCCCGGTAATCTCGACGCGCCGGTCGAGCAGGTCCGTGGGCTGCGAGGCGACCTGCCACTCGGCGTCGCGGATTTTCTTCGTCTCGGGCAGGAAATCGGGCCGCGCGCCGCTGTCGAATTCCTTTTGCCGCGCGGCGCGCCGTGCGAGGAGTTCCTCGCGGCGCGCCTCGAACTTGCGGTGCAGCGCGGCAACGAACTCGAGCGCGTCGCCGCTCAGGATCTGTGCAAACTCGGGCGTGACTTGCCCCGAAATGGAGACACCCTTCGGCAGGGGGTCGGACATATGCATTCCAGCATTCTATGCACTGAAATGTGGCGGCGCAACATGAATTGACGATTGGAGAGGAGTAGGCTCCACCTCCCGGCGGGCGGTTGCCCATTTCATATCGTGGAATCAGGAATGATGACGACTTACCGCGTTCTCAGCCTCGGCGCTTCCTACGGCTCGCTGCTCGCCGCCAAGCTCGCGCTCGCCGGCCACCATTGCCACCTTATCTGCCTGCCGGCCGAGGCCGAGCTCATCAACAAGGAAGGCGCGCGGGTGCGCATGCCGGTCAAGGGCCGCGAAGGCCTGGTCGACATCGACTCGCTCAAGCTGCCCGGCAAGCTCACCGCGGGCGGCGCGGCCGGCGTGAACGCCGCGCAGTACGACCTGGTCGTGCTGGCGATGCAGGAGCCCCAGTATCGGTCCGCCGGCGTGCGTGAGCTCCTGGATGCGATTGCGAAGGCGAAGGTCCCTTGCATGTCGATCATGAACATTCCGCCCCTGCCCTACCTGGCGCGGATTCCCGGCCTGCAGATGGCGCTGCTGCGCGACTGTTACGCGGATGCAAGCGTCTGGGACGGGTTCGATCCGAAGTGCATGACGCTTTGCAGCCCGGACCCGCAGGCCTTCCGCCCGCCGGAAGAGAAGGCGAACGTGCTGCAGGTGCGACTGCCGACCAACTTCAAGTCCGCAAAGTTCGATGCGCAGAAGCACACCGCGATCCTGCGGCGCCTGGAGGCCGACGTGGAAGCCGCGCGCTTCGAGGTGGAAGGCAAGAAGATCGAGCTGCCCGTGAAGCTCAAAGTGCACGACTCCGTGTTCGTGCCGCTCGCGAAATGGGCGATGCTGCTCGCCGGCAACTACCGCTGCATCCAGCGCGACGGCATCCGCCCGATCAAGGAGGCGGTGCACTCCGACCTGGAGACCTCGCGCTCGGTCTACGACTGGATGGTGAAGCTCTGCGTCACGCTCGGCGCGAACGAGAAGGACCTGGTACCGTTCGAGAAATACGCTGCGGCCGCGCAGTCGCTCGTCACGCCGTCTTCCGCTGCGCGCGCCGTGGGCGCGGGCGCGCCGAACATCGAGCGTACCGACCGTCTGGTGAAAGCCATTGGCGCACAGAAAGGCCTGCGCAGTCCGGCGATCGACGAGATCGTTTCGACGGTCGACGCCCGGCTCGAAGCCAACCGGCGCAAGGCGGCCTAGCCAAGTTAGTGCCTACTTCTCCGCGTCGCCGACGCCGAGGTCCTGGATCTTGCGGGTGATCGTGTTGCGGCCCATGCCGAGGAGATTGGCCGCCTCGATGCGCCGGCCGCCCGTGCGCGCGAGCGCCCTGGTGATGAGCGAGCGCTCGAACTGGCGCGAGAGCTGGTCGAGCACGCCGATCTCGCCGCGGGCAAGGCGCCGCTCGACTTCCTGCTCGAGTGCCGCGATCCAGTCTGCGGCGGGCGCCGCTGTCCCCGCGGGCGCCTCGCGCCGGAACTCGGCCGGCAGGTCGGAGATCCCGACCGCCTGCCCCGGCGCCATGACGGTGAGCCAGTGGCACAGGTTCTCGAGCTGGCGCACGTTGCCCGCGAACTCCATGCGGCCGAGCTGCGCGAGCACCTCGTCGGAGAGGCGCTTGGGCTCGACGCCGAGCTCCTTGGCGCTCATCGCGAGGAAGTGGCGCGCCAGCAGCGCGATGTCCTCGCGCCGCTCGCGCAGCGCCGGGATGCGCACGCGGATCACGTTCAGCCGGTGATACAGATCCTCGCGGAAGGCGCCCTCGCGCACGCGGCCCTCGAGGTCCTGGTTGGTGGCCGCGATCACGCGCACGTTCGTTTTCAGCTGCTGGTGGCCGCCGACGCGGTAGAACGTGCCGTCCGACAGCACGCGCAGCAGCCGCGTCTGCAGCTCCGCCGGCATGTCGCCGATCTCGTCCAGGAATAGCGTGCCGCCCTCGGCCTGCTCGAAGCGCCCGCGCCGCAGCGCCTGCGCGCCGGTGAAGGCGCCGCGCTCGTGGCCGAAGAGCTCGGACTCAAGCAGGTCCTTCGGCATCGCCGCGGTGTTGATCGCGATAAAGGGTTTTTGCGCGCGTGTGCTGTGGCGATGCAGCGCGCGCGCGACGAGCTCCTTGCCGGTGCCCGACTCGCCCGTGATCAGCACGGTTGCGCTCGACTGCGAGAGGCGCCCGATGGCGCGGAACACCTCCTGCATCGCCGCGGCCTGGCCGAGGATTTCGGGCGTCTCGCCGAGCGGCTCGAGCGCCGCCTGCTCGCGTTCGCTCTCATCCAGCGCGCGGCGGATGAGCTCGACCGCCTGGTCGACGTCGAAGGGCTTGGGCAGGTACTCGTAGGCGCCGCCCTGGAAGGCCGCGACCGCCGACTCCAGGTCCGAGTACGCGGTCATGACGATGACCGGCACCGCCGGGTGCTTTTCCTTCACCTCCTGGAGTAGCTCGATGCCCGACTGGCCCGGCATGCGGATGTCGGAGACGAGCACCTGCGGCGCGCCGGCGGCGAGCGCTGCCAGCGCCTCGCGCGCGGACGCGAACGAGCTGTACGAGATCCCCTCGCGGCTGAGCGCTTTCTCGAATACCCAGCGAATCGAGCGGTCGTCGTCGACGATCCAGACCGGTCTCATGTCAATGGCAGCAAGACTGTGAATACGGTTCTCCGGGGGCGGCTGTCGAACTCGATGACCCCGCCGTGGTTGTGCACATACGTCTGCGCCAAGGCAAGCCCCAAGCCGCTGCCGCCCTCCCGCCCCGAAACCAAGGGGGTGAAGACGCGGTCGCGGATGTCCTCGGGTATGCCCGGGCCGTCATCGATCACCCGCAATTCCAATGCCAGCTTGTGCCTGCGCCGGGCCAGGGTGACCTGCCGCGTTGCCCGGGTCCGGAGGACGATAACCCCCCCTGCGCCCCGGTTTGTCTCGGAAAGGAGCGCCTGGGCAGCATTGCGCACGATATTGAGGACCGCCTGGATGAGCTGCTCGGTATCGCCCATCAGCGCCGGGACGCTGGGGTCGTAGTTCTGGAGGCAGGAGATGCCGTCCGGAAACTCCGCGAGCACGAGGCTGCGCACGCGCTCGAGCACCTCGTGGATGTTGACCGGGGCGAGCTGCGTGGTGCGGCGCGGGGTGAGGAGCCGGTCCAGCAGGGCCTGAAGGCGATCGGCCTCCTTGATGATGACGCTCGTGTAATCGCGCAGCTCCGGCCGGTCGAGCTCGCGCTCGAGCAGCTGCGCCGAGCCGCGCAGACCGCCAAGCGGATTCTTGATCTCGTGCGCGAGGTTGCGGATCAGCTCGCGGCTGACCTCCTGCTGCCCGAGCAGGCGCTCCTCGCGCTCGAAGCGCAGCTGCTCATGGATCGGCCGCAGCTCGACCAGCAGCGGGGTCGCGGGAAGCTCGACCGGGGTCACGATGCAGGCGAGCGGCAGCGGCTCGCGGCCGGCGCGCTCGTAGCTCACCATCCGCGCGCGGTAGCTCCAGTGCACGGCGAGCGCCTCGGCGAGCGTTTCCTTGAGCGCGGCGCGTTCGGCGAAGAAATCGAGAAAGGGCTGGCCGACGAGCGTCTTCGCGCCCACGTCGAGCAGATCCTCCGCGGCCGGATTGGCGTAGCGGACCATATAGCTGCGATCCAGAGCGACCACCGCGGTCGAGAGCAACTCCAGACCGGAATACACGATCGAAGCTTCAGCGCAGGTTGCCGAACTCGCGCTTGAGGGCGTCGACGTTCTTCTGATGGACTTCGACCGCGTCCTGGTACGGGCGCAGCCGATCGAGCACCTTGGCGTAGTTCTTCTCGTCGCCGCCCAGCATCGTCTCCTCCTGCCGGAGCTCGCGCTCGAGCGTGTCGCGCTGCTTCGATCTCGCGTTGGCGCGATCGGTCGGCGTTTCCTTGGGGAAGCCTGCCGGTGACTTCGCCGCGCCCTTCTGGGCCGGCACCACGTTCACCTCGCGCGAGACGATCTCGCACTTCTTCCCCGCGGTCTCGCGCTTGTCGCTCGTATAGAGGGGCCGCCCGCGCTCGTCCTGGCACTTCCAGATCTCGCTCGCCTGGGCGTGCGCCTGCCCGGCAAAACCAAGCCCGACCGCGACTACCAGCGATGCACCAAAATGTGGCATGCGAGACAAGTTGTCTGAATTATAGGGGTTTTTGGAAAAAAGAAAGGGACGGACTACGCCCGTCCCTTTCTTAACGCCCAAAAGCCGGCCCCGTCTACGAGCTGTAGTACATGTCGAACTCGACCGGGTGCGTGGTCATGCGGAACCGCGTGAGCTCGTCGGTCTTCAGGCCGATGTACGCCTCCAGCGTGTCCTCGTCGAACACGCCGCCCTTGGTGAGGAAGGCGTGGTCCTTCTTCAGGCACTCCAGCGCTTCCTCGAGAGAGGCACACACCTGCGGCACCTTCGCGGCTTCTTCCGGCGGCAGGTGGTACATGTCCTTGTCGATCGGATCGCCCGGGTGGATCTTGTTCTGCACGCCGTCCAGGCCTGCCATCAGCATCGCTGCGAACGCCAGGTAGGCGTTCGCCGTCGGATCCGGGAAGCGCACTTCGACGCGGCGCGCCTTCGGGCTCGAGACATACGGGATGCGACAGGAGGCCGAGCGGTTCTTCGCCGAGTAGGCGAGGTTGATCGGCGCTTCGAACCCCGGCACCAGGCGCTTGTACGAGTTCGTGCCAGGGTTGGTGATCGCGTTCAGCGCCTTGGCGTGCTTGATGATGCCGCCGATGTAATGCAGCGCAAACTCCGAGAGGCCCGAGTACAGGTTGCCGGCGAAGAGGTTGTTGCTCCCCTTCCACACCGATTGGTGCACGTGCATGCCCGAGCCGTTGTCGCCGACGATCGGTTTCGGCATGAAGGTCGCCGTCTTGCCGTAGGACGCGGCGACGTTCCACACCGTGTACTTGAGGATCTGCATCCAGTCGGCGCGCTGCACGAGCGGCGCGAAGCGCGTGCCGATCTCGTTCTGGCCCATGGCGCCCACCTCGTGGTGGTGCACTTCGACTTCCACGCCCTGCTGCTCGAGCGACAAGGAGATCGCGTTGCGGATGTCCTGCAGCGTGTCGACCGGCGGCACCGGGAAGTAGCCGCCCTTCACGGGCGCGCGGTGTGCCATGTTGCCGGCCTCGTAGTCGATGCCCGAGGACCAGGGCGCTTCCTCCGATTTCACCTTGACGAAGCAGCCCGACATGTCGACGCTCCAGGTCACGCCGTCGAAGATGAAGAACTCGGGCTCGGGCCCGAAGTACGCCACATCGCCCAGACCCGTCGACTTGAGGTAGGCCTCGGCGCGCTTGGCGATGCCGCGCGGGCAGCGGTTGTAGGGCTTGCCGTCGGTCGGCTCGATCACGTCGCAGCTGATGTTGAGCACGGCCTCGTCGGTGAACGGATCGAGGCGCGCGCTGCCGGCATCCGGCATGAGCAGCATGTCGGAGGCCTGGATGCCTTTCCAGCCCGCGATCGACGAGCCGTCGAAGGCGTGGCCGACCTCGAACTTGTCCTTGCCGAAATACTTCGCAGGCACGGAAACGTGCTGCTCCTTGCCGCGCGTGTCGGTAAAGCGCAGGTCGACGAACTTCACTTCCTTGTCTTTGATCAGCTTGAATACGTCATCTGGCGTCATCGCCATTTCTCGATCTCCCTAAGCACGGATAATGGAAAACACAGGCTGAGCCCCCAGCCGGACCCGTCTACCGCAGCAGAATCCGTGCCAAACGCCCGCGTCCCGGCCAGCCTCCCCTTCCTAACCAAGTTGGTGCGATTCTAACCGATGGACTTGCACTGCGATGGTGCGAAATCGCACCCGCTTGCACCTGTCCGGTGCCAGTGACGCATATACTTATAATCGGCTGACCGATGGACGAAATCCGCAAAATGGCGCGCGAGCGCGGCCAGAAAATGCAGCTTTCCTATGCCGGCGCGTTGCTCCCGGCCGAGGCGCACGCGCTCATGCAGGCAGGGGCGAAGCTCGTCGACGTGCGTACCGAGCCCGAGCTCCACTACGTCGGCCGGATTCCCGGCGCGAGCGCGATCGAGTGGCAAACCTTTCCCGGCAGCCGGCCGAACCCGGAGTTCCTCGCCGAGCTCGCTGCGATCGCGGGCCGCGACGAGACGGTGATGTTCATCTGCCGCTCCGGCGCGCGCTCGGACTCGGCTGCGCAGGCGGCGATGCAGGCGGGCTACAAGAACGCCTACAACGTGCTCGAAGGCTTCGAGGGCGACAAGGACGCCGCGCACCATCGCAGCACCGTCAGCGGCTGGCGCAAGGCCGGCCTGCCCTGGACGCAGAGCTAGGCGGACCAGCTCACCCAGCCGAAGTGGGCCGTAGCCAGCACCACTAGTCCAAAAGCGATGCGGTACCAGGCGAAGGGCTTGAAGTCGTGCGTCGCGACATAGCGGATGAGCCACCGGATGACGACGAAGGCCGAGATGAAGGACACGAACCCACCGACCGCAAACATGCCGAGATCGTCGGCCGAGAACAGCGCGCGATTCTTCCAGAGGTCGTAGGCGCCGGCAGCGACGAGCGTCGGCACGGCGAGGAAGAAGGAAAATTCGGTCGCAGCCTTGCGCGAGAACCCGAAGAGCATGCCGCCGATGATGGTCGCGCCCGAGCGCGAGGTGCCCGGGATGAGCGCGAAGCATTGCGCGATTCCTACCTTGAGCGCGTCCAGCCCGGTCATCGCCTGTGTGCTTTCGACCTTGGGTTTCAAAGTCCTTCGTTCAACGAGAAGGATGATGAAGCCGCCAATGATAAAGGCGAGCGCAACAGGAACGGCGCTGAAGAGAACGTCCTTGATGTACTTCCCGAACAGCAGCCCGAGAACCGCGGCGGGCACAAAGGCGATCGCCAGATTGCGATAGAGCGGCAGGTCGATCCTGAAGAAGCGCGCGCGGTACTCCCACACTACCGCGAGCATCGCGCCCGTCTGGATTGCGACAAAAAAGACGCCGGCACGCTCGTCGGCCATGCCGAGGAGGCTGCCGGCGAGGATCAGGTGCCCGGTGCTGGAGATCGGCAGGAACTCGGTGACGCCCTCGACGATGCCGAGGAGGAACGCCTGCCACAGCGATTCCATCAGTGCTTCGCCAGGAACTCGCGGATCGCGGGCCAGAAGAGCGGGTGCGAGTCGCTCGTGTTGTGGCTCGCGTCGAGGAGCGCCACCTTCTGCTTCGCGCCGCCCCAGGCATCGAACAGCCGCTCGGCGTGCACCGGCGGGATCACTTCGTCGCGCGTGGCGATTAGACACAGCAACGGCAGGCGCAGCCTGGCCGCAAGCTCGATCGAATCGAAGCGGTGCTTGAGCATGAGATCGACGGGAAGGTACCAGTAGTAGCGCTTCGCCACCGCGGCGAGGCTGTCGAAGGGCGCGACGAGGATCAGCCCCGCGAGCGGCCGCTCGGCGGCGAGCGCGACCGCGACGCCGCTGCCCAGGCTGCGCCCGAACGCGTGCACGCGCTTCGGATCCACGCCGGGCTGCTTCACCGCGTAGTCGAAGAGAAGCTTGGCATCCGCGACGAGCGCTTTTTCGGAAGGCGCGCCGCTGCTGCCGCCGTAGCCCCGGTAGTCCATGAGGAACCACGAAGCGGCGGGTTTCTGCGCGACTTCATCCAGCATCCGGGACACCTCTTCGGCATTGCCGCCGAAGTAAAGCACCGTGGGACCCGATCCTGCGACGTGCCAGGCGTGCAGCTTCGTGCCGTCGGCGGTCTCGAGGAAGACCTCTTTTACCGCCGGGAAGCGCTTGGCGATGTCGGCGCGGCGCGCCTCGCTCGTCGGCTGCCGGTAGAAGATGAGCGAGTCCTGCATGAAATACACGAGCAGGGGCACGACGACGACGACGCCGAGCCCGACCTTGCCGATGGAGACGAGCAGGCTCTCGCCGGCCACGATGCTTCAGGTCTTGTGGTAGAGCTCGGCGCCCTTCTTCACGAACTCGATCGACTTCTCCTTCAGGCCGCTCTCGACGTAATCGCGCACGTCCTGCGTGATCTTCATCGAGCAGAAGTGCGGGCCGCACATCGAGCAGAAGTGCGCGACCTTCATCGAGTCCTTGGGCAGCGTCTCGTCGTGGAAGTCCTTGGCGGTGTCGGGATCGAGGCCCAGGTTGAACTGGTCGGCCCAGCGGAACTCGAAGCGCGCCTTGGAGAGCGCGTTGTCGCGGATCTGCGCGCCCGGATGACCCTTGGCGAGATCGGCGGCGTGCGCCGCGATCTTGTAGGCGATGATGCCGTCCTTCACGTCCACCTTGTTCGGCAGCCCGAGGTGCTCCTTGGGCGTGACATAACAGAGCATCGCGGTGCCGTACCAGCCGATCTGCGCCGCGCCGATCGCGCTCGTGATGTGATCGTAACCCGGAGCGATGTCCGTGGTGAGCGGCCCCAGCGTATAGAAGGGCGCCTCGTCGCAGTCGCGCAGCTCGAGCTCCATGTTCTCCTTGATGAGCTGCATCGGCACGTGCCCCGGGCCTTCGATCATCACTTGCACGTCGTTCTTCCAGGCAATTTGGGTCAATTCGCCTAGCGTCCTCAGCTCCGAGAGTTGCGCCTCGTCGTTGGCGTCATAGATGGAGCCGGGCCGCAGGCCGTCGCCGAGCGAGAAGGCGACGTCGTAGGCTTTCATGATTTCGCAAATCTCTTCGAAGCGCGTGTAGAGGAAACTCTCCTTGTGGTGCGCGAGGCACCACTTCGCCATGATCGAGCCGCCGCGCGAGACGATGCCGGTCATGCGCTTCGCCGTCATCGGCACGTAGCGCAGCAGCACGCCGGCGTGGATGGTGAAGTAGTCGACGCCCTGCTCGGCCTGCTCGATCAGCGTGTCGCGATAAATCTCCCACGTAAGGTCTTCAGCTTTGCCGTCGACTTTTTCCAGCGCTTGGTAGATCGGCACCGTGCCGATCGGCACCGGCGAATTCCTCAGGATCCACTCGCGCGTCTCGTGGATGTGCTTGCCGGTGGAGAGGTCCATGACCGTGTCCGCGCCCCAGCGGATCGCCCAGGTCATCTTCTCGACTTCCTCGGCGATGCCCGAGGAGACCGCCGAGTTGCCGATGTTGGCGTTGACCTTCACGAGGAAGTTCCGGCCGATGATCATCGGCTCGGATTCCGGGTGGTTGATGTTCGACGGGATGATCGCGCGGCCGCGAGCAACTTCTGATCTTACGAATTCAGCATCTATCCTCTGAGGAATGGAGGCACCAAACGACTCGCCGCGGTGCTGCTTCAACAGCAGCTCGCGCATTTTCTCTCCGGTCTTGCCCTGCAGGCTCTCCATGTACTGCTCGCGCTGCAGGTTCTCGCGCACCGCGATGAATTCCATCTCCGGGGTGATGATTCCCCGGCGCGCGTAGTGCATCTGGGTCACGTTGCTCTTGCCGCGCCTCGGTTGCCGCTTCAGGTTTAAACGCAACTCGGCCAGTTTCGGATCGGCAAGCCTTTCTTTTCCGTACAGAGAGCTTGGCCCTTCCAGGACCTGCACATCTCCTCTCTGAAAAATCCACGGATCCCGCAGCGGCGCGAGGCCTGAGCGAATGTCGATCTTCGCCGCCGGGTCGGTATACGGCCCCGAGCAGTCGTAGACCGTGACCGGCGGATTCTTCTCGCCGCCGAGCATGGTCGGCGTATCGGCCTGGCTCACCTCGCGCATCGGCACGCGCAGCGGACCGACGTAGACCTTGCGCGAGTTGGGCAGCGGCTGGATTGCCGCGTTGTCGACCTGCGCTGTCGCGGCGAGAAACCTGGGATTGGCGTTCATATCGCTTCGTTCGGCGGGATTACCCGCATCAGGTTCTAAGGGACTCTCTCACCCGCGCTCCGCTCATCGGAGGGCAGGACCCCTGCGTACTCAATAGTTTGCCGCGCTTGACCTTTTTGCGATGCGATAATATATTACTGACCAGTCAGTTATTTAAATTTCCCCCAATGAATGATCGCCTTTCCGGCAGGACTGGGCGTCGCTGGACGCGACGCAAGGAGGCACGCCCAGAGGAGATCACGAAGGCGGCGCTCGATCTCTTCGTCGAGCGCGGCTTCGCCAACACGCGGCTCGAAGACGTCGCCTCGCGGTCCGGCGTCTCCAAGGGCACGCTCTACCTCTACTTCGCCAACAAGGAAGAGCTCTTCAAGGCGGTGGTGCGCGAATCTCTCGTCGCACGCCTGGTCGAGTTCCGCGACGGCGTCGCGCATTTCCAGGGCTCGACCCCCGAGCTGCTGCGCCTTGCGTTCACGATCTGGTGGGAGCGCATCGGCGCGACGCCGATCTCGGGGATCCCGAAGCTGATCATCTCGGAAGCGCGCAATTTCCCGGAGATCGCGCGCTTCTACGTGCACGAGGTGATCGAGCCGGGCCACGCGACGCTCGCCGCGCTGATCCGGCGCGGCGTCGAGCGCGGCGAGTTCCGCACGGTCGATCCGGAAACGGTCGCGCACCTGCTCGCAGCGCCGATGCTGCAGATCATGCTGTGGCGCAATTCACTGGAAGCCTGCTGCGACACGCGGCTCGACCCGCACGCGATGATCGAAGCCCACATCGAGATGCTGTCGCGCGGGCTCGCGGCCGATAAAGGAACGTAGAGATGGCCCGCAAGCTCTCTGTCATTCTGATCGTCGCGGCGCTCCTCGCCGCCGGCGGTTTTGCCGCCCTGCGCGGCAAGCCCGGCAACAACGGCCCCGCCGTGCCGCGCACGCCGGTGCTGGAATTCACCCAGGCCGACCTCTATATCGTCGAGCCGCGGTCCCTGGAGCGCGCGCTGCCGCTCACCGGGACGCTCAAGACGCTTACCGAGGCCACCTTCAAGGCGAAGGTCGCCGGCGAGCTGGTGGAGGTCGCAGTGCGCGAAGGCCAGAGCGTGGCCCGCGGCCAGGTCGTGGCGCGCATCGACCAGACCGAGGTGCAGGCGCGCGTCGCCGCGCGCCAGGCGGACGTCGAGGCCACCAGGGCGCAGCTCGTATGGGCGGAAAAGAACCGCACCACGCAGAAGGCGCTGCTCGACAAGAACTTCATCTCGCAGAACGCCTTCGACAACATCCAGAGCAACTACGACGTCGCGGTGGCGAAGCTGCGCGCCGCGGAAGCGGACCTGGTGGTCGCGCGCAAGGCGCTCGGCGACTCGGTGCTGCACGCGCCCTTCGCGGGCGTGGTCGCGGAGCGCCACGCCCAGGCCGGCGAGCGCGTCCCGCTGGATGCGAAGGTGGTGACCGTGGTCGATCTCTCGCGCCTGGAGCTCGAGGCGGCGGTGCCCGCCGCCGCGATCGGCCAGGTCAAAGTCGGGCAGAAGCTCCAGTTCAGGATCGACGGCCTCGGCGAGCGCGAGTTCGAAGGACGCATCGAGCGCATCAACCCGGCGACCACCGCCGGCTCGCGCTCGATCAACGTCTACGCGGTGATCGAGAACCGCGACCAGAGCCTGCGCAAGGGCATGTTCGCGCAGGGCGGCCTGCAGCTCGGCACCATCGGCGGGGCACTCGTCGTGCCCGCCTCCGCGGTGCGCGAGGAAGCCGGCACCGCCTACGTCTACGCGATCGTCGACGGCCTAGTGAAGCGCAAGGCGGTCAAGACCGGCTCGGCGGACGCCGCGGGCCTGGTGCAGGTGCTCGACGGCCTGCAGGCGGGCGATCGCATCGTGCGCAGCAACCTCGGCGCGCTGCGCGAGGGCGTGACCGCGAATCTGGCAGGTCCGGCGCCCGTGCCGGCGGCGGCCCCGGCGCCGGCAGCGCAGAAGTAGCGAGAGCGGAGCCGGGCCATGTGGTTCACGCGGGTCAGCATCCAGAATCCGGTCTTCGCGACCATGATGATGGCCGCGCTGCTCGTGCTCGGCCTGTTCTCCTACAACCGGCTCTCGATCGAGCAGTTCCCGGACGTGAGCTTTCCGGTGGTCGTGGTCCAGACCGAGTATCCGGGCGCCTCTCCGGAGAGCGTCGAGGAAGAGCTGACGCGCAAGATTGAGGAGTCGGTCAACACGGTGAGCGGCATCAAGACGCTCTCGTCGCGATCGTTCGAGGGCCGCTCGGTGGTGATCGTGGAATTCGACCTGACCGTCGACCCGAAGCTCGCCGCGCAGGACGTGCGCGAGAAGGTCGCGCTCATCCGGCCGAGTTTCCGGGACGAGATAAAGGAGCCCAAAGTCAGCCGCTTCAACCCGGACGATTTCCCGATCGCCTCGGTCGCGGTCACCTCGGGCACGCGCACGCTGCGCGAGCTCACCACGCTCGCCGACCAGGTCGTCAAGAAGCGGCTGGAGAACGTGTCCGGCGTCGGCCAGGCGACGCTGGTGGGCGGCGTCAAGCGCGAGATCAAGGTGTACCTCAACCTCGAGGCGCTGGAAGCGCAGCGCATCGGCGCCGACCAGGTGATCCAGGCGCTGCGCACCGAGAACCAGGAGCTGCCCGCGGGCTCGATCGTCGGCGCGGGCCAGGAGAAGATCGTCCAGATCAAGGCGCGCCTCAACTCGCCGCGCGATTTCGCCAACCTGATCGTCGCGCGCCGCGGCGCGAACGGCAAGAACGCGCCGGTCACCCTCGGCCAGGTCGCCGAGATCGAGGACGGCCAGCAGGAGGAGGAGAACGTCGCGCTCATCAACGGCCGGCGCGCGCTCTCGATCGACATCGTCAAGGCGCAGGGCGAGAACACCATCGCCGTCGTAGACGGGGTACGCCGTGTCGCGGCCGAGCTCGCGCGCGAGCTGCCCGCCGACGTCAAGGTCGAGCTCGTGCGTGATGCCTCGGTCGGCATCCGCAACTCGGTCGCCGACGTGAAGACGACCATGATCGAAGGCGCCGCGCTCACCATTGCCATCGTCTTCCTGTTCCTCGCCTCCTGGCGCAGCACCGTCATCACCGGACTGACGCTGCCGATCGCGCTGATCGGCACCTTCCTGTTCATCTACGCCTTCGGCTTCACGCTGAACCTGCTCACGCTGATGGCGCTCTCGCTCTCGGTCGGCTTCCTGATCGACGACGCGATCGTGGTGCGCGAGAACATCGTGCGCCACGTCGGGCTTGGCAGGAGCCATCACGAGGCCGCGCTCGTCGGCACGCAGGAGATAGGCCTCGCGGTGCTCGCCACCACGCTCTCGATCGTCGCGGTGTTCCTGCCGGTGGGCTTCATGGGCGGGATCATCGGCCGCTTCTTCCACCAGTTCGGCCTGACGGTGGTGGCGGCGGTGCTGATCTCGATGTTCGTGTCGTTCACGCTCGACCCGATGCTGTCCTCGATCTGGCACGACCCGCAGGCCGAGGGCAAGTTCGGCTCCGGGCCGATCGGCCGGGTCATGGCCTGGTTTCACGATTTTGTTCAAAAAATTTCTTTGAAATATGAAAGGCTTCTTGAATGGAGTCTCAATCATAGGAAGACCGTCATCGCCCTCGCGCTGGCGACCTTCTTCGGCAGCTTCCCGCTCATGAAGTGGATCGGCTCCGAGTTCGTGCCCGAGCCCGATCTCTCGGAGCTGCAGGTGCAGTTCAAGACGCCGGTCGGATCGTCGCTGGAGCTCACCCAATCCAAGGCGCAGCAGGCGGAAGCCGCGCTACGCGAGTTCGCCGAGGTGAAATACACCTACGCGACCGTCAACACCGGCTTCGTGCAGGGCAAGAACCGCGTCAACATCTTCGTGCAGCTCGTGCCGCGCAAGGAGCGCTCGCTCTCGCAGCAGGCGCTGACCCGGCCGATGCGCGAGCGGCTGCAGCGCATCGCGGGCATCCAGCTTACCCAGATCGGCGCCTACAAGACCGTCTCCTCGGGCAAGCCGTTGCAGGTCTCGATCCTCGGCCAGGACCGCGCCTTGCTCGCCGACATCTCGCGCCAGGTCATGGAGGCGATGCGCGACACGCAGGGAGCGGTCGACATCGAGTCGAGCGACGAGGCGAACAAGCCGCAGCTCTCGGTGGAGCTCAAGCGCGAGCTCGCCAGCGACCTCGGGGTCGGCATCGGCCAGGTCGCCTCCGCGCTGCGGCCGCTGCTCGCCGGCCAGGCGGTCGGCAACTGGCGCGCGCCGGATGACCAGTACTACGACGTGCAGGTGCGCCTGTCGCGCGCCGACCGCGCGCGCGCCGCCGACATCGACCGCGTGCCGCTCGCCTCGAGCCGCGCCGACGCGAACGGCGCGCCGCGCATGGTGACGCTGCGCGAGATCGCGCGGGTCACCGAGGCGGCCGGCGCGCAGCAGATCAACCGCAAGGAGCAGCTGCGCGAGGTGCTGGTGAGCGCGAACGTCTACGGCCGCCCCGCGGGCGACGCCGCGAACGAGGTGCAGCGCAAGCTCGCCGGCATCACCCTGCCCGCCGGCTACCGCTTCACGATGGGCGGGTCCTCCAAGGACATCCAGGAGTCGATGTTCTTCGCATCGCAGGCGCTGATGCTCGCCGTGATCTTCATCTACCTCATCCTCGCCTCGCAGTTCGCCAGCTTCATCCAGCCGGTCGCGATCATGGTGTCGCTGCCGCTCTCGCTGATCGGCGTGGTGCTCGCGCTGCTCGTCTTCCGCTCCACGCTCAACATTTTCTCGATCATCGGCTTCATCATGCTGATGGGCCTGGTGACCAAGAACGCGATCCTGCTGGTCGACTTCATCAACCATGAGCGGCACGCGGGCGCCGACCGGCTGCGCGCGATTCTCTCGGCGGGGCGGATCCGCCTGCGGCCGATCCTGATGACCACGCTCGCCATGATCTTCGGCATGATCCCGCTCGCGCTCGGCCTGGGCGAAAGCGGCGAGCAACTCTCGCCGATGGGCCAGGCGGTGATCGGCGGCGTGATCACCTCGGGACTGCTCACGCTCGTCGTGGTGCCGGTGATCTACACCTACCTCGACGACCTTGCCGCCTGGACGAAACGCTTTGGTAAGATGGCGCAGTCTCCCGTAGCGAAGACCTGACATGAACCTCGAGCAGGCCCGCGCCAACATGGTCGAGCAGCAGATCCGCACCTGGGAGGTGCTCGACCAGGACGTGCTCGACCTGCTGCTCGCGGTCCCGCGTGAGGAGTTTGTTCCCGCGCAGTGCCGCAATCTCGCGTTCACCGACATGGAGGTGCCGATCGGGGGCGGCGAGCGGATGTGGCAGCCCAAGGTCGAGGCGCGCGTCATGCAGGAGCTCGCGGTCAAGCGCACCGAGCGCGTGCTCGAGGTCGGCACCGGCAGCGGCTACCTGACCGCGCTGCTTGTGCACCGTGCCGCCGAGGTGGTCTCGGTCGAGATCAATCCCGAGCTCGCCGCGTTCGGCCGCGCCAACCTGGAGCGGCACGGCGTCGACAACGTGCGGCTCGAGACCGGCGACGGCGCGAGGGGTTTTTCTGCCCGTGCGCCCTACGACGTGGTGGTGATCACCGGCTCGCTGCCGGCTCTGCCGCGCGCCTTCCTCGATTCGCTCGCTGTCGGCGGCCGGCTCTTCGCCGTCATCGGCGAGCCGCCGGTGATGAGCGCGCAGCTCGTCACAAGCCCTGCGCCGGGCTCGTTCCAGACGGTGAACCTGTTCGAGACGCTGCTTGCGCCGCTTGCCAACTGCGAGCGGCCGTCGCGCTTCCGCTTCTAGCCGCGGCCCCGATCATGCGCCTGCCTGCCGTGCTTTTCGCCCTTGTTGCGCTCGCCGCGCAGGTTCCGGCTCATGCGCAGGACCTGCTGCAGGTCTATCGGGACGCCAAGGGCCACGACGCACAGTACACCGCGGCGCGCCATGCGCTGCAGGCGGGACTGGAGAAGCTGCCGCAGGGCCGCGCGCTGCTGCTGCCCACCCTGGGCGCGACCGTGGCGCGGACCAGCAGCTACCTCGACATCGAGCGCTACGGCCCGAATCCGGCGACGCCGCAGGAGCGCAATTTCCAGAACCGCAACTACCTGATCAGCTTCTCGCAGCCGGTCTACCGGCCGTCGAACTGGGCGCAGTTCGACCAGGCCGAGCAGCAGGTGCGGCAGGTCGAAGCGGTGTTCGCGCAGGCAGGCCAAGACCTGATCGTGCGCGTCGCGCAGGCCTATTTCGACGTGCTCGCCGCGCAGGACACGCTCGCGCTGGTCGGCGCTCAGAAAGCGGCGATCAGCGAGCAGCTCGCGCAGGCGAAGCGCAACTTCGAAGTCGGCACTGCCACCATCACCGACACGCACGAGGCGCAGGCGCGCTTCGACCTCGCGGTCGCGCAGGAGATCTCTGCGCAGAACGACCTCGACAACAAGCGCAGGACGCTGTCGCAGTTCACCGGCAAGGACTACCCGGCGCTGCGCACGCTGCGCAGCCAGGTGACGCTGTCGCGGCCCAACCCCGCCAACATGGCCGACTGGGTGGCGCTCGCCGAGAAGCAGGCCTATCCGGTCATCATCCAGGACGCGAGCACGCAGATCGCCGGGCTGCAGACGAAGGTGGCGCGCGCCGGGCACCTCCCCACAGTCGACCTGGTCGCCACCTACGGACAGACCTGGCAGACCGGCACGGCGGTTAGCGCGCTCAGCTCGCAGGTCAATCTCGGCACGATCGGGGTGCAGGTGGCAGTGCCGATCTTCCAGGGCGGTGGCGTCAGCTCGCGCGAGCGCGAGGCGGTGGCGAACCACGAGAAAGCCAAGCAGGACCTCGAGAACGCCAAGCGCACGAGCGTGCTGCAGGCGCAGCAGTCTTTCCTCTCGGTCATGAACGGGGTCGCGCAGGTGCGCGCGCTCGAGCAGGCGCTCGTCTCCTCGCAGAGCGCGCTCGACTCGAACAAGCTCGGCTACGAGGTCGGCGTGCGCATCAACATCGACGTGCTGAACGCGCAGCAGCAGCTCTTCTCGACGCGCCGCGACCTCGCGGTCGCGCGCTACAACACCATCACCAACCACCTGAGGCTGAAGGCCGCCGCCGGCGGCCTGCGCGAGGAAGACCTGGAAGAGGTCAACCGCGCGCTCGAGCGCTGAGAAGCTCGTCGCAAAGCTGAAGATGCTTCTGCGTGGCGCCGCGATGCGCTTCGCAGAGGTTTCGTCCGGAGGCTCCCATCTTTTTCTTCCGTTCTTGATCCACAAGCACTGAGAGAGCAACCCCGATTGCTTCGCGTGCATCGGCGACCTGCACAGCCGCCCCCGCTTCCACCGCAAGACGCGTTGCCTCGGCGAAGTTGAACATGCTGGGGCCCAGCACCACCGGCACGCCCGCGGCGCAGGCCTCGATCAGGTTCTGGCCGCCCAGGTCCGCGAACGAGCCGCCGATCAGCGCCACGTCCGCCGCCGCGTAATAGAAGTCCATCTCGCCCATCGTGTCGCCGAGGTGGATCTGGTCCTGCGGATCCGGCGCCAGGGTGCGCGTGCGGCGCGAGCCGGCGAGCGCGGCAACCGCCTCGAAGCGCCGCAGGTGGCGCGGCACGACCACGACCAAGAGCTTTCCGTCCCAAGGCAGCAAGGCGCTAAGCAGCGCCTCTTCCTCGCCGTCGCGCGTGCTCGCAAGGAGCAGCACCGGCCGCCCAAGCCGCGCGCGCCAGGCGCGCCCTTCAGCCGCCTTTGCCTCGTCGATCGCGCTGTCGAACTTGAGGTTGCCCAGAACCTCGACGCGGCGCGCGCCGAGTTGCCGCAGGCGCCCGGCGTCCTGCTCGCTTTGCGCGCCGACGGCGGCGAGCGACGCCAGCGCCGGGCGCATCAGGCTGCCGAAGCGCTGGTAGCCCTCGGCGGACTTCTCCGACATGCGCGCGTTGGCCAGCAGCACCGGCACCCCGAACTCGGCGCAACCGGCAAGGAGATTCGGCCAGATCTCGGTCTCGACCAGGATGCCCAGCCGCGGCCGGTAGTGCTCGACGAAGCGGCGCACCGCGCCGGGGGTGTCGTAGGGAAGCCAGGCGATGCGCACCGATTCGCCGTGCACCTCCTTCAGCGCCTCGCGCCCGGAGGCGGTCGTGCAGGTGATGAGGACCTCGTAGTCAGGAAAACGTGTTGCCAGCGCACGGACCAACTCGGCGCTCGCGCGCGCCTCCCCGACCGAGACTGCGTGGACCCAGAGGAGGTTGCTGCTGGTGCTGTCGCGGTAGTGCCCGAAACGCTCGCCGATGCGGCGGCGGTAGCCCGGCTCGGTGCGGCCGCGCCACCAGAGCCGGGCGAGCGCGAACGGCATGGCCACCCCGAGTGCCACCGTGTAGAGCAGCCGCCACATCAGGCGAGGTTCCCCAGCGCCGCCAGCGCCTCCATCGGCGAGGGCGGCCGGCCCGCCGAGCCGACATTGCGGGCGCGTGCGCTGCCGTAGAGCCCGGTGAGCGCAGGATCGGACCCGCAGTAGATGCCGAGCACCGGCACGCCGAGCGCCGCAGCGACATGCGTAAGGCCGGTGTCGACGCCCGCGACACACCGCGCGCGCGCGATCTGCGCCGCGAGCTCGCCGAGCGCCATGTGCGGCGGCACGACGGCGTCCTTGATCGCCGCCGCGATGCGCGCACAGCGCCTGCGCTCCTCCTCGTTTCCCCACGGCAGCACGCACTGCAGCCCGTGCGCAGCGAGCCCGGCACCGAGCGCGCGCCAGTGCTCCTCGGGCCAGAGCTTGTCGGCGCGGCTTGTCATGGTGAAAAGCAGCGCCCGAGGCTCGGGCACAGCGCCAGCCACGCGCAGGCCGTAGTCGCAGTCGCCCTCGACTGCGTAGCCGAGAGCGACTGCTGTCAGCTTACGGTTGCGCTCGACCGCGTGCAGCGCCTGCGTCACCTCATGCCGGTGCAGATAGAAGCGCGCCGCCACCGGCTCGCGCGCGCTCGCGCGGTCGTAGCCATGCGTGTCGCCCTGCGCGAGCGCGGTGATGAGCGCGCTCTTGAGCAGACCCTGCGTGTCGATCACGCAGTCGTAGCGCTCGCGCCTGAGCGCCGCGCGGAACGCGCCGAACTCGGACCAGGTGCGCGGCGAGAAAAGCGCGCCGTGCCAGCGCCGCACCGCGATCGGAATCACGTGCTCGACCGACGCGTGCAGCGCCGCGACCGCGGCGAAAGGCTCTTCCACGATCCAGTCGATGCGCGCGCCCGGATTGCGCCGCGCCGCCTCGCTCACCGCCGGGCAGTTATGCACGACATCGCCGAGCGACGACGTCTTGACGAAAAGAATCCTCACCGGGGTCGGCTAAAATGGGGTGTGCCGATTCTACGGGAAACCTCTTGAGCGCCCCGGGCCGGGCGCGGCTCTCGGTGATCGTGGTCGCGCACGACGCTGCGGCGCTGCTGCCCGCCTGCCTCGCGAGCGCCGCCTTCGCCGACGAGACCGTGCTGATCGACTCCGGCAGCACCGACGACACCAAGAAGATCGCCGCGCAGCTCGGCGCGCGCGTGATCGAGAAGGAATGGCTCGGCTTCGGGCGCCAGAAGCAGTTCGCAGTCGAGCAGGCGCAGAACGACTGGGTGCTGTGCCTCGATGCGGACGAGCGCGTTTCGCCCGAGCTTGCTGCGAGCATCGTGCGCGCGCTGGATGCGCCGGCAACGCCCGTCTACCGCATGGCGCGCAGGAACCGCTTCCTTGGCCGCTGGCTCTCGCACGGCGAGGGCTATCCGGACTGGAGCCCGCGGCTTTTCGACCGCAGGAGCGCGCGCTGGAGCGACGACCCGGTGCACGAGAAGGTGGTGTATGAAGCCGCCGCAGGCGTGCTACAGGGCGACCTGCTGCACGAATCGGCCGAGAGCCTCGAGCAGTACCTCGAGAAACAGAACCGCTACACCACGCTCGCCGCCAAGCAGCTCTTCGCGCAGGGACGTAGCGCCGGCGTCGGCAAGCTGCTGCTTTCGCCTGTGGTGCGCTTCGTCAAGTTCTATGTACTGCGCCTCGGCTTCCTGGACGGCGCCGCGGGACTCGTGCACATCTCGATCGGCTGCATGAACAGCTTCATGAAGTACGCCAAGCTGATCGGGATGCATCGCGGCAAGGCCTCGCCATGAAGGTCCTGGTGACGGGCTGCGCGGGCTTCATCGGCATGCACTGCGCCGCGCGGCTGCTCGAGCGCGGCGACGAGGTGATCGGCATCGACAATCTCTCGCCCTACTACTCGGTCGAGCTGAAGCAGGCGCGGCTGGCGCAGCTCGAGGGCAGGAAGGGATTCCGCTTCCAGCGGCTGGACATCTCGGAAGGCACGGCACTGGGCGCGCTCTTCACGCGGGAGAAGCCCGCCGCCGTCCTGCACCTCGCCGCGCAGCCCGGGGTGCGCTATTCGCTCGAGAACCCCGCCTCGTATATCCAGGCGAACCTGGTCGGCTTCGCCAACATCCTCGAGGGCTGCCGGCACAACCCGCCGCGCCACTTGGTCTATGCATCCAGCTCCAGCGTCTACGGCGCCAACACCAGGCTGCCCTGTTCCGAGAGCGACAATGTCGACCACCCGGTGAGCCTCTACGCCGCGACGAAGAAGTCGAACGAGCTCATGGTGCACGCCTACAGCCACCTGTACGGACTGCCGGCGACCGGCCTGCGCTTCTTCACCGTGTACGGTCCATGGGGCCGGCCGGAAATGTCGCCCATGCTGTTCGCCACGGCGATCATGGAAAGAAAGCCGATCCAGGTCTTCAACCACGGCGACATGCAGCGCGACTTTACCTATATCGACGACATCGTCGAGGGCACGCTGCGCGTGCTGGACAAGCCGGCGGCCGGCAAGCCGCCGCACGACGTGTTCAACATCGGCAATCACCAGGCCGTGGGCCTGCTCGACTACATCGCCGCCATGGAGAAAGCCCTGGGGAAGAAAGCCGTGCTGGAAATGAAGCCCATGCAACCCGGCGACGTGAGGGCGACCTATGCAGACACCGCGCGCCTCGCCGCCGCGGTCGGCTTTGCGCCCTCTACGCCGCTCGCCGCCGGCCTGGAGAAGTTCTCCGCCTGGTTCAAGGGATACTACGGGCATGGCTGAACTCGCTTCCAGGGACCTGCTCGCGTTCCACGACGGGCGGCTGGCGATCAAGGACTGGTCGAAGAGCGATGCCCAGGTGCACACCGCAGGCCTCTGGCAGGCGATCGAGGACAACCACCGCCACAACTGCTCGCTGTGGGACCAGGAGGACCTTGCGCGCCGGCGCAACGTTTCCGACTCCGAGATCGCCGGCAACAAGCGCGCGATCGACCACCACAACCAGCGCAGGAACGACGCCATCGAACGCATCGACGAGCACCTGCTGAACGCGCTCGCGGGCGTGACGCCGAAGCAGGGCGCGCGGCTGAACAGCGAGACTGCGGGCGCCATGTGCGACCGCCTCTCCATCCTCTCGCTCAAGGTTCACCACATGCGCATCCAGACCGTGCGCACCGACGTGGACCGGGACCACATCGACACCTGCAAGGCCAGGCTCGCGCGCCTCATCGAGCAGCGCGCGGACCTTGCCGGCTGCCTCGACCGCCTGCTGGCGGAATGCGCGCGCGGCGAGAGCACCTTCAAGGTCTACCGGCAGTTCAAGATGTACAACGACCCGAAGCTCAATCCGGCGGTGTACGGGGAGAAGGGCGGCAGGGCCGTAGGCTGAACCATGCAAATCTACCACGTTATGGTAGAATTGCATGGATGCTAAAGCGCGCCGCGGCAGCAAGAGTTGCCGATATGCTGGATCGCCATGCCGCGGTGGGCCTGCTCGGACCGCGGCAGGTAGGCAAGACCACGCTCGCGCTCGAAATCGGCGCGGGCCGACCGAGCGTCTACCTCGACCTCGAGTCCGCGCCCGACCGGGCAAAGCTCGTCAATGCCGAGGACTACCTCTCCCAGCACGAAGACAAGCTCGTAGTCCTGGACGAAATCCAGCGCGCACCGGGTCTGTTCCAGGCGCTGCGCGGAGTCATCGACGCGGGCCGGCGGCGCGGCCGGCGCCATAGCCGATTCCTGATCCTCGGCTCGGCCTCGATCGAACTCCTCAAGCAATCGGCGGAAACCCTGGCCGGTCGCATCGCCTACACCGAGCTGACCCCGCTTGACGCCCTCGAGGCAGGCGGCAAGCGGCAGGCCCGCGACAGGCTCTGGCTCAGGGGCGGTTTTCCGGACAGCTTTCTTGCGCGCAACGATGCGGCAAGCCTCGAGTGGCGCGAAGCGTTCATCCGCACTTACCTTGAGAGAGACATCCCTCAGCTCGGGCCGCGAATTCCAGCCGAGACCCTGCGACGTTTCTGGACCATGCTCGCCCATTCGCAAGGCGGGCTGCTCAACGCCGCGCGCATGGGCTCCGGCCTCGGCGTCAACGGCCAGACCGTCTCGCGCTATCTCGACCTTCTCACTGACCTTCTGCTCGTGCGGCGGCTCGAACCGTGGAGCACGAACCAGCGCAAACGGCTGGTGCGTTCGCCCAAACTCTTCGTTCGCGACAGCGGGATCGCGCACGCCCTGCTTGGCATCGAGAATCTCGAGAGCCTCCTCGGCCACCCGGTGTCGGGACCGAGTTGGGAGGGCTTCGTCATCGAGAACCTGGTTGCTTCCGCGCCCGCGGGAACGCGGTCCGCGTTCTACCGAACCGCAGGCGGCGCCGAAGTGGACCTGCTGCTCACCACGCCAAGGAGGGATCTCTGGGCGATAGAGATCAAGCGCAGCCTTGCGCCCAAGCCCGAGCGTGGGTTCCACCAGGCGGTCGCCGATCTTGGGCCCAAACACAGGTTCATCGTCTATCCGGGCGAGGATCGTTTCCCGGTCGGGGAAAAGATCGAGGCAATCGGGCTGCCGGAGCTGATGGGTGAGCTGCGGCGGCCATAGAGCCGCCCCAAGGGGTATAATGTGTACGAATATTGTGAAAGGTACACACCTTGAGAACGAACATCGTGATTGACGACAAGCTCATGAAGGACACCCTGCGAGCAACCGGACTGAAGACCAAGCGCGAAGCAGTGGAGTTGGGGCTGCGCACCGTGCTGCGCCTGCGCAAGCAGGAAGAGATCCGGCGCTTTCGCGGGAAGTTGACCTGGAAGGGCAACCTCGATTCGATGCGGCTCGACCGGTGATCCTGGTCGATTCCAGCGTCTGGATCGACTACTTCCGCGGAACGCCGACCCCGCAGGCCGACCTGCTCGATTCACTGCTGGGAAGCGAACCCGTGGTCACCGGCGACCTTGTCCTCACTGAGGTGCTGCAGGGCCTTATCAGCGAGCGCGATTTCAACCAGGCGCGCCGGTTGCTGACCTCCCTGGTTGTCGTTGGCCTGGCCGGACAGGACATTGCCATCCAGGCGGCAAGGAACTTCCGCACGCTTCGAGCACTGGGAATCACCGTAAGAAAAACCGTAGACGCGGTGATCGCAACTCGTTGCATTGCGAGCGGCTTTACGCTGCTCCACAACGACAAGGACTTCGACCCGTTTGTGCAGCACCTCGGACTCCGCTCTGCATTCCCGACAACCCGGTCAGGCCGATAGGCCGGGCGACATCATTTCTCGGACCAAGCAGAAGCGGGATGCCCGCAAATAGGCTCATCCCCGTCATCCTCTGTGGCGGCTCCGGCAGCCGCCTCTGGCCGATGTCGCGCAAGCTGCTGCCCAAGCAGTTCCTGCCGCTGGTCACGCGGCATTCGCTGCTGCAGGACACCGTGCTGCGCCTGAAGGGCCTCTCCGCCGGCGCGCCGCTGCTGGTGGCGAACCACGAGCACCGCTTCCTCGCCGCCGAGCAGTTGCAGGCGATCGGTGCGAAACCGCGCGCGCTGCTGCTGGAGCCGGCGGGCCGCAACACCGCGCCGGCCATCGCCGCCGCCGCGGCGCTGGTCGCGCAAGCCGATCCCGACGCCGTGCTGCTGGTGCTGGCGGCCGACCACCGCATCGGCGATGAGCCCGCGTTCCGTCGCGCCGTGCGCCGCGCCGCGGCGCTCGCGCACGAAGGCTACCTCGTCACCTTCGGCATCGAGCCGACCGAACCCGCCACCGGCTACGGCTACATCGAGGCCGGCGCGGCGATTCCGCGCCAACCCGGCGCCTTCCGCATCCGCCGCTTCGTCGAGAAACCCTCGCTGCGCCGCGCGAAGGGCTTCCTCGCGCATGGTGGTTTCCTGTGGAACAGCGGCATGTTCGCCTTCACCGCGCGCCGCTACCTCGAGGAACTGGTGCGCCACCGGCCGCGCATCGCCGCGGTGGCCCGGAGCGCGCTCGATCGCGCGACGCAGGACCTGGACTTCCTGCGCCTGGATCCGAAGGCCTTCGCCGCCTGCCCGTCGGAATCGGTGGACTACGCGGTGATGGAGCATACGAGCGCCGGCGCCGTGGTGCGCGCGAGCCTGCGCTGGAGCGACGTCGGTGCATGGTCCGCGCTGTGGGACGTGGCGCCGAAGGACGCGAAGGGCAACGCCGCCTTCGGCGACGCCTGGCTGCACGATGCGGAGGGCTGCTACGTGCGCGCCGACGCGCGCCACGTGTCGGTGCTTGGCGCGAAGGACCTCGTCGTCGTCGAGACCGCGGACGCGGTGCTGGTCGCCGACCGCGCGCGCGCGCAGGAAGTAAAGGACGTAGTCGAGCGCCTGCAAGCGCGAAAGCGCACCGAGCATCACTCGCACACCCGCGTCTACCGCCCCTGGGGCTGGTACGAGACCGTGGACGCCGGCCCGCGCTTCCAGGTGAAGCGCCTGATGGTGAAGCCCGGGCAGTCGCTGTCGCTGCAGCGCCACGCGAAGCGCGCGGAGCACTGGGTGGTGGTGTCCGGGGTGGCGCGCGTCACCTGCGGGACGAAGCGGCTGCGCCTGCAGGAGAACCAGTCCACGTTCATCCCGCTCGGGGAGAAGCACCGGCTAGAGAACCCTGGCGCGCAGCCGCTGCACATTGTCGAGGTGCAGTCGGGGGGGTATCTCGGGGAGAACGACATTGAACGGTTTGAGGACCGGTATAACCGCGGCTAGGGCGTACCTAGCAGTTGAGGCTACACCGCTTTTCTGAACCGATTTGAAGTGGAAATTCCGGCACGATTCTCGCCTACCTAAAGGGAGGGTCTACTTTCTGAAGCAGTGGTTCAACCTGTCGGACCCCGGGGTGGAGGAAGCGCTCTACGACGTACGCTCGAGGTGAACTCGGGCACGATCGTGGACGCGACGATCATCAGCGCACCGAGTTCGACCAGAAACGAGAGCGGCAGTCGCGACCCAGAGATGCACCAGACGAAGAAGGGCAACGATTGGACTGGTACTTCGGGATGAGGGCGCACGTGGGGGTGGATCGTAAGACGAAGCTGATCCACGCGGTGGTGGCGACGCCTGCAAACGTGGCTGACGGGACGGTGATCGGGCAGTTGCTGCACGGGGGCGAGAAGCGCGTCTGGGGCGATGCGGCGTACGTCGGGCGCGGCGACGCGATCCGCGAGAAGGCGCCCGAGGCGAAGGACTACACGCAGCGCCGGGGCCGGGGGTATCGGTACCTGACGGACTACCAGCGGCGGATCAACCGGGCGCGCTCGCGGGTGCGGGCACGGGTCGAGCACGTGATCGGGGTGATCAAGCGGGTGTTCGGTTCGCCAAGGTGCGCTACCGGGGGATTGCGAAGAACGCGAACCGGCTGTTCGTGACCTGTGCGCTGGAGAACCTGTTCATCGCGCGCCACCGATTTATGCGCGCGCAAGGGGCGTAGTGCGTCCAGCGGGGCCTGATCGAGGTGGCAACGATCAGGAATCGGGCGAAAAACCCTCGAACACACGTGTCACTGCCCCTCGTTGAGCGCGACGAGCCGTCTTGACGACCCAAAACGACGATACTTCAGACGTTCCCTAGGGTTCAACGTGTCCGCGCATTCTTATCGTTCCTTCACAAAACCATTGTTGCTTTCGACCATGCGCCAAGCGGATGGTTCGGAGACTCTCGCATCACGATGCTAGGACCCCGCATCTCGTCGCGCTAACGCAACGAGGTCCTCGCCCGCGTCGGCGCGGACGAGCCCGGCCATCAATTCCAGCAGCTGCAACGCCCGTCCGGCAATCTTCGCGCCGCGCGGGATCGCACCCAACATGTCGAAACGTCCCGTCCGGCGGATCGATCGGCTTCTGATCCAGACGTTGTTCGCATCCCGCACCGAGGAGAAGACCGTCCACTCGCAAAATCCAGCTCCGGACAACGCACGCTCGAGCGAGCGGCGATTGAATATTTGAAGGTGACGTGGGGGGTCGAGCGGAAACCAGTAGGCTCCGAATCGCCGGTGCAGCAAGCTGTCGCTGTTCGGCGTCGCGACGACAAGGGTTCCGCCAGGCCGAAGTATCCGGCGCACCTCGGCCAGCCATCGTCCGGGCTCGTGCACGTGCTCGATGGAGTGGCTCATCGTAACGGCGTCATAGGTCTCGGGTGGAAATTCGTGTGTGAGAAGACCTCCGGCGTGCATCGTGAGGCCTCGCGCCCGCGCTCGCGCAATTGCCTCAGCATCGAAATCCAGGCCTTCCGCACGCCACCCAAGCGCGTTCATTTGTTCCACGAGCCAGCCGCTTCCAGCCCCGACGTCGAGCAACCGCCCACGTCGCGACGCCGGCAGCCACATAACCGAGAAATCCAGTTCCGAGGGACGGCCCGGATAGATCCAGGGGAGGAGACCGGCCAGCCTTTCGGCTGGCGTTGCCCGGTACCCGTAGACGTTGGCGAGGTAGCCGCGCTTGGCAGCGCCGAGGAGCCCTTCAACGAGACCCGCACGTTCGCGAGCCGGGGCATGCGTGTAGTAGCGCCGATAGGCCAGGTGTATGTCGTCCGGCCGCGGCATGGGATCGAGCCAGACCAGACCGCATTCGCGCGACGAGCACCGCCGGTGCGACCATCGCCCCTGCGCATCGAACAGTCGGTCCGGAAGGTCTGCATAGAGTACGGACCCACCCCCCCCCCCGCACAACGGGCAGCGCGGCATCGCGGTAGAGCGGATTTCCTCTCTCACGACACACCGCGCCCGGCGCGCGAAGCCATGCTGAAGAGGAGCAGCGCATCCACGCCGCAGCGAGCAGCCCAGGCGATCGCGGCTCCCTCAATGCCCCATTCGCGCGTCATGGGCACGAGAATCGCCAGGTAGGCGGGCAGTTCGGCAAGATGCAGTCGGCCGGTGAGGTCGGCGCGTCCGCGTGCCTGAAGCAATGTAAGTGGGACATAGGCGAGGCAGTTCAGGGCCACTCCGATGGCGATCCACCGTGCAGCGCCACTACTGAGTTGCGCGTGGTCCGGGCCGAGCCAAGCGCCGATCCACCACGGAGCCGCAGCGGCGGCCAGAATCGAAATAGGCACGGCCGACGCGAGGATGAGAAGTGTGCCGCGGAGAGCGATCGCGCGGGCCTGAGCCTCCCCTGCCGCCGCGAGCACAGGAAACATAGCGCCGGTCAAAGCGGCCGGCAGGATCCAAAGACGCGTGACCGCCTCGTAGGGCGCTGCGTAGTAGCCGACGGCCGCAGCCGATGCAATCACGCCGATCAAGAACCGGTCGGAGTACACCATTAGCGGTCCCACCACGTTGGAGACCGTCATCCAGGATCCCGCGACGAGCAGCGCCTTGGCGGCCCGGCCGTCGACGCGACCCGGCAACGCCATGGACGGCGACTGGCGTCGGCAGGCGAACGCCTGAGCAAGCACGCCGCCGAGCCTGACCACTAAGAGTGACAGGCAGATCCACGACAATCCGCCGGCGTTTGCGACAACGATCATCGGCGCGACAAAGGTAAGGATCCCGACCGGAATACGGATGGCATTGACCCAGTCGAACCTTCGTTCCCCCTCGAGGATGCCGCGCTGTGCGGCACCAAGCGTCATCAGTGGCAGGCCGGCCGCTAGCCATCTCAGTCCAGCGGCAGCATCCGGGGAAACGTCGGTAGGAAACAAGATCAGCGCAGTACATATCCAGTCCGCGCTCGCACCAATCGCGCCGCCTGCGGCCACGCCCAAGACCGTCGACAACGTGAGACCCGCACGGACCTGTTCATGCAAGGTCTGGTCGTGTGGCGCTTGCGCCCGATTCGCGATCAACCGGGTCAGCGTGCGACCGATGCCAAGGTCGAATAGGCTGAAGTAGCCGACCAGCGCCCATGCAAGTGCCAGGAATCCGAAGCGATCCGGACCCAGTCGTGCGGCGAGGAACGGAATCGCGACCAAGGCCGCCCCCAGCGGCGCAAAGTGCCCTGCGAGATTCCATGCCGCACCGTGCGCGATCCTCACCCGGCAGGACCCCCGCGCCGCATCAGCGCCAGCCAGCCGCGCGCGAGTACCCGAAGAATCTTCGCCGGCGGCACCCGGCGCGACTTCTGGATCTCCGCACGCGCGCGCCAGGCATCGGCAACCCCGCAGATCGCGTCACGTTTCGCGCGCAGAACCACTCCGAGCTGACCTCGAGCGGCGCAAACCGCGATCGCCGCCACGTTTGCCGCGAGGTGCAGTGGAAGGTACAGCCAGAACGTCACCCCAGGCATATCCTTCACGAAGGTCCAGACCATATTCCGCTGCCCGTGATACGTTGCGAAATCGCTGCGTCGGCCCGCGATGCCCGAACTCACGTGCCACACAATCGCGTCGGGAACATAGCGGCAGCGATAGCCGAGGAGCCTGAGTCGGAAAGCGAGATCGATGTCTTCGTGATAGCAGAAGTACCTCTCGTCGAAGCCCCCGGCCTCGTCGACGGCCTGCCGGGCGTACATTGCCGCAGCCGCACACGGACCGAAGATTTCACCGCCGGTCGCGACCCCCAGACGCGCCGGCACCCCGTGGTCACGGCGCCATGACAGCCCGCTGACGTGATGCACGTCGCCCGTTCCATCGAGGACCTCCGGCGCCTCCGCGAGCAGCATCCGTGAGCCGAAGAATGCGAATTGGGGCTCTGTCGCCGCTGCAGCGAGCAGGCGTTCGAGCCAGTCCGGGCTCGGAAACGCGTCCGGATTGAGCAGCACGACCCATTGCGCGCCATCCGCGTGCCGGAGCCCGAGGTTGTTACCCGCGGCAAAGCCGGTGTTTCGGCCGGCGCCGATGAACTCGACCTCCTCTCGTTCCCGCGCCGTCGCGTCCGAGCCGTCGGTGCTCGCATTGTCGACAACTATCGTTCGGAAGGCGCGGAAGGTCTGGTGCGAAAGCGCATCCAGGCAGCGGGCGAGGTAGGCGGCGCTATTGAAGTTCACGACGATCACCGCGACCGGGACGGCCACCCTGCCGTTCATGAATGGCGAGGCTCCCGTCGTCGGTGCACCTGACGCCAGCGCAGGAAAGCAGCGGCTGGAATCCCGACGATCCAAATTCCGAGTGACGCGAGCAAAAGCGCCTGGTCGGAGACCAGTTCGGCGTCTCCCGGTTCAGCGACCGGACGACCAAGCGCCACTGACTGGTTATGCATATCGACGAGAATGGCCTCGCGAAGCCTGAGTTTCAGTCCCGTTCCCTTCGCTGTCTCCGCATCCAGCCGATCCAGATACTCAAGCAGCTTCTGCTGCCGTGTCGCATCGCCCGCGACCGCGAGCTTGGCGCGGATGCGATGCATGAGTTCCTCGGGAAGAAGCGATGCCATCGGGAAGCTGGCCTTCAGGCCGAGCCTCCCGCGCGCCAACTCGGCGGCATCGAGTTCGACGTCCACCGAGATCGCAGCACTCGTCACGGCAAGGTTCCATTCGATGCGGCCCTCGTAGTGAAACGTGGTGCCCGTGCGGCCGACATAGCTTGCCTCAGCGATCCGGTAACGGAATCTCCCACCGTCAAGAATGGTAATGCGCCCGCCGCCAAGGGGGCTGGCGCCGATATTGTCCAGCGCCACGAACAGGAACGGCGGCGTCTCGAATAGGTCGATATACTTCGAATATCCGGGAAGGATCGCAATGTCGGTCGCGATCCCCTTGTCCGCAGCGTGTGCCGCACCGATCACACACATCACCGCGAGAAGGCCCCCCCGGAGGCGAAGACGGAGCCAGCAACGATGGATGCCGCGCCAGTCGATCAGACCATGCCCAAACCACCGGCGCCGGGGGCAGCGGCGATTCCATTGCACGGCCGTTGGTTGCTTGGCATGGTCCTGCTCCTCTTCCTTGGAGTTCATGGCCCATTCATCTTTCCCAATGGGCAAGATCGGCTCGAAGGCAAGGACGTGTTTCATGGCGATCATACCTACTATGTCGATGGCGCGATATCGGTACTGCAGACGGATCCGCACGAGAAATTCAACAACAAACATCAACCAATCCTGCCCAGCAAGCCCGTTGCGCCCGGGTCGATGCCCGCCGGTGCCGGGATGCTTGCGGCCGCATATCCGTTTCCGTCGTTCAAGTTCGGATACTCCCTCACCGCCGCGCTTCTGACGTGGCCCCTCGAGAACGCCCTTTTCGAGCGTACCGTGCCGCGGCTGTCGGCGGTCAATCTGTTTCTCGGGGCCCTCACGCTCGTCCTGATCTTCGCGATCCTCTATTCCATGACCGGAACGCTCTCGATTCCGGCATCGGCTAGCGTGTTCTACATCTTCGATGTCTACAACATCCACAACAACTACATCTACCAGTCCCACACACTCGCAGGCCTATTTTACGTACTCCTCGCGCTGTTTCTTTTCCTGCGCGTGCCGCGGGTCGGATTCGGCCGCTTCTTCATCGTCGCCAACCTGCTGTTCTTCTCGCTCCTTACGAGCTCGCATGCGGTACTGCTCGCGGTGGCGCTCGGCGGGCTGATGTTCGTCTGGGTCTGTACTCAGGCGCACTCCTGGAGGGAGCGGACGAAGTACGTTGTCGCAGGATCGCTGGGCGTGGCCGCGTGGCCCGCCTACATCGCTACCGTAGAGATCCTACTCGATTTCAAGAAGCGCGGGCTACCGAGCTACCACGAGCAGTTCATGAATTACGGTGACACTGTCTCGAAGCTGATCGACACCTACCCAGCGCTTCAGCGCCAGCTTTGGGATCTACGGCTATGGAACGCGATGATCGTCATTCTGGTCGTGGCGACGATCGTCGCCGTCGTCCTCAGCCTACGGGGTGAGAGACAAGCGCGCCCGAAGGAAGGGACCTGCCGGGAGGCGGGCCTTCAGTGGCTCCTCGCGCGCTGGCAAGACCGCACGCTGCTCTTTCCTTTGGCGGCACTCGTCGCATTCGCCGGCACGGCGTTCTACTCGCAGCCGATCGTGAGGGCGATCGTTCCGCACCTCTTGGTCCTCGATCTCTTCCTCGGATGCCTCGTTGGGTACGCAATAGCGCGCATTCCCAGGGTCGCGCCCTGGATCACGGTCTTGATCGCGGGCTGCGTCGTCGGTAACTTCTACCTGTACATGTCCGTGATCAAGAAGGAAGGCGGAGGAGATCGGTACGTCACGATGCCGGTGACCCGCGTCAAATGTTGATCCAATGTCAGTGAGAGTTTGAAGACTAGCTGTATCTCATTGCAAACTCAATCGTTGCCTGACCTCCTGCGGTGTTGGGATCGCTGGAAACAGGCTCAAGTGCAA
>Ga0233425_10000787_pt1 | contig 78013 bp, 35 predicted proteins | sample Watercolumn_Towu_2_FD_181712 | JGI IMG/M metagenome (GOLD analysis project Ga0233425, IMG submission 181712) | Freshwater microbial communities from Lake Towuti, South Sulawesi, Indonesia - Watercolumn_Towuti2014_140_MG | ecosystem: Environmental > Aquatic > Freshwater > Lake | place...
AACTGCGGGCTTGGTTGGATGGACGTCCTCGGGATGAACGCGTCTTCCCACGGATGCCCCGCAATATGGCCCGATCCTTCCGCAAGGACCTGGCAGCGGCCCGGGACGCATGGATTGCTGAGGCGACGACGGATGTTGAACGGCAGCGGCGGGCAGAATCGGACTTCTTGCGGTACGCGGACGCGAACGGCCGGGTTGCCGACTTCCACGCGACGCGACACACGTACATCTCGGGCATCGTGGCCACGGGTGCTTCGGTGAAGACGGCCCAGGAACTAGCCCGGCATTCCACACCCGTGCTGACAATCGGGCGGTACTCCCACGCCCGACTGCACGATCTGACGGGAGCATTGGAAGCTCTGCCCAACCTGCAGCCCGCCAAATCCGAACCAACGACCCAGGCGGCAACGGGAACTGACGGCGGTAAAGGACTTACGTGCGGTCCCGAGCGGGGCCAAAAGCGGGGCCAGTGGGCCGGCAAAACGGTACAAAACGTGGCCAGTAGTGGCGAAAGGCATGATGGTTGCTGCGAGCCGAAAGCAGCAGAATCGGCCAACTCGCAACCCGTTATCTTGTCAACTCTTGGCAACAAGAAAGCCACATCCGGCGGGACGTGGCTTGCAGCGGAGGGCACGGGACTCGAACCCGCAACCCCTTACGGGGCACCTCATCTCCAATGAGGCCGCTCGCCATTCGCTTACCCTCCGAAACCTTTACGGCGATACGGTTTACATCAGCAAAAATCTGGTAATTGCGGCCGTACCCCCCACTACGTCTTGAGCGACGCAGTGCACAGCCTTCGGCGACCCGCCCGCCGCCATTTGGACTATACCATCACCACTCGCGGTAGTCCAGTTGAGCGTTGAGCGCGGACGTGCCGATATGCCGGCGAACGCCCCGGACACGAGATGGGTCCGCGAAGGAACAACCGGGGCACATCCAAAGGTGAACCGGAGCCCCTTGGCTTTCATGCGTTGCTCCCGATAATGACCCAAGAAACGGCAATCCACTGCGCAGAGGGAAAGAGGACGGCCCCCATGACACGCCCTTCCTCCCCTTGCTCATGACCGCAGCGAGACACCAGGATGGCGCACACTCCCGTGGCAATCGTTACCGGTTGCGGCAAGAACCGCCTCGGTACCTTCATCGCCGAAGCGTTGGCCCACCGTGGCTATCGGCTCGTGTTGCCCTACCTCACATCCTCGCGCCCGGTCAGCGAACTGGCCGCGCGATTGCAGCAACAGGGCGCGGCGGCGGTGGCTGTCCAGGCGGACTTGACGGACGAACGTTCCGTTATCGGGCTATTTGAAACCGCGCGGCATGAGTTCGTCCGCCTCGACGTGCTCGTCACGTGCGCCGCGATCTGGCAATCAAAGCGTCTGGAGGACATCACGGCGGATGACGTCCGCCGCCATTTCGATGCGAATCTGCTCAGCACTTTCCTTTGCTGCCAGCACGCCGGCCTGGCAATGGTGCAACAGCCAGAGGGCGGCGTCATCGTTACCTTTGGTGACTGGGCCATCTGTCGCCCGTACCTGAATTACGCCGCCTATTTCCCTTCCAAAGGGGCCGTTCCCACACTCACGCGCTGCCTGGCTGTCGAACTGGGAACGCGAAATCCGCGTGTGCGCGTCAACTGCATTCAACCGGGCCCCGTGTTGATGCCGGACGAAGTTGATGACGACGAACGCCGTGCCGTCGTCCGCGCGACGCTGGTCGGTCGCCCGGGAGGCCCGGAACCCGTCGTCCAGGCCGTGCTCTACCTGGTGGACAACGACTTCGTCACGGGTGAATGCTTGACCGTCGACGGCGGGCGCACGATCTTCGCCGGCCCCGTATGATGCCGGTTCGCCGCGGCAAAATTGCAGTGACTGCCTGTGACGAGTAAACTCGGCACTTGTGCAAACAGCGTCTTTCACAATCCCAACAAACGAGGAACAACGAATGAAAGCGCGAATGGTCGTCGTCGTCTTTCTGTCTCTTCTTGCTGCGGTCGGAGAGTTTGCGGCGCAATCGCGCGCCGACGAGCACCCGGACACCAGCGCCTGGAAGAGCCTGTTTGCACCGGATCTCTCCGATGCCGAGTTCCCCGCCGGGGTGTGGTCGTTTCAAGACGGAGTGCTTACGGCCACTGAAGACCAGTGCATTTGGAGCCGCGCCTCGTTCGGCAGCTCTATTTTGGACCTAGAATTCAAGAACGATGCGGAAACGAACAGCGGGGTTATCGTTTACGCCAGCGACATCAAGGACTGGATCCCCAACTCGGTCGAGATCCAGATTGCCGACGACTTCGCCGAGAAGTGGGCCAAGTCACCACGAACCTGGCAGTGCGGTGCGATCTTCGGACGGTTGGCTCCTCAGAAGAGCGCCGTGAAGAAACCCGGCGAATGGAACCGCTGCACCATCACCTGCAAGGGACAGAACATCTCTGTGTTGTTGAACGGCCAATTGGTGACCGTGATGGACATGTCGAAATGGACCTCGGCCACAAAGAACCCTGACGGCAGCGACATCCCGCCGTGGTTGAGCAAGCCGTTAGCCGACTTGAAGCCCTTTGGCCGGATCGGCCTGCAGGGTAAACACGCGGGCGCGCCGATCTATTTCCGCAACGTTAAGATCGCGCCCATTCGCGAGTAGCGGGCAGAGGGCCAGGGCACAGCCAACTGACGGGGTACCGGGCTTGGACATTCAAATTGACGAAACAGGGACTGAAGTATCGATCCGCCTGGCCGGAGAACTCACCGGCGCCATTCGCACCGATGTCTTCGGGCAGATCCTCTCCCTGGCCCAGAAGGGCGTGCGCATCGAAGTGGACATGTCCCAGCTCACGCACATCTCTGCCATGGGATTGCGCGCGCTGCTGGTGCTGGTCCGGAGCGTGAACGCCTTTGGCGGCCAGGTCCGCGCCCACGGGATCCCGCTCGCCCTGATCGAAACCGCGGAGGCCACGGGCTTTTCCGCCTTGTTTCGCTGGCAATCATCCCCGCCGCGATCACTGCTGCCGCGTTCCTGGATCCCCCGCATCGACAGTTATCCGACGCATTCGCACTCGGGCTACGCGTTGCGGCCCGGATTCCTGCTGCCGTTCGGTGCCACGGAGGTCCCGCGCGGCATCAATTTCTCCGTCTATTCCAAACATGCGACCAACTGCACGTTGGTGTTGTTTGAACACGGAGCCGCCGAGCCGCTGGCGGAGATCCCCTTTCCGCCCGAGTTCCGGTTGGGGGACGTATTTGCCATGACCGTGTTCGACATCGAAGCCGAGAACATCGAGTACGGGTTTCGGTTGGAGGGCCCTCATAGCCCCGCGGAGGGCCATCGCTTCGATCGAAGACACGTACTGCTGGACCCCACCGCACGCTGCGTCAGCGGGCGCGAAGAATGGGGCAAGGTACTGGACCCGGAGCATGCTCATCCGTATCGAGCGCGCATCGTCCCGGAGGATTTCGACTGGGAAGGCGATCGTCCGCTGCAATTGCCCATCCAGTACCTGGTGATCTACGAAATGCACGTGCGGGGTTTCACGCGCAACCCGTCAGCCGGAGTGAGGCATCCTGGCACGTTTGCGGGACTGCGGGAGAAGATCCCCTACCTGCGTGAATTGGGGATCAACTGTGTCGAGCTGATGCCGATCTTCGAGTTCGACGAACTGGAGAACGACCGCATCAACCCGCTCACCGGCGAGCGGCTGTACAACTACTGGGGCTACAGCACGATCGGTTTCTACGCGCCAAACGCATCGTATGCCGCCACCGCCAGCGCTGCGATGCAGGCGGACGAGTTCAAAGCGACCGTCAAGGACCTGCACCGCAACGGGATCGAAGTGATCCTAGACGTCGTCTTCAATCACACGGCCGAAGGCGATGAACGCGGCCCGACCATTTCCTTTCGCGGGCTGGACAACCAGGTCTATTACATGCTGAAGCCGGACGGACGCTACTTCAACTTCAGCGGATGCGGCAATACGCTGAACTGCAACCATCCGGTCGTTCGGGACTTCGTGCTCAACTGCCTGCGGTATTGGGTCGAAGCGTACCACATCGACGGTTTCCGGTTTGACCTGGCAAGCATCCTCGGGCGCGATGCGCAAGGCACGCCGCTGCCGAATCCGCCGCTCGTGGAAGCCATGGCCATGGACCCCGTCCTCGCCAAGACCAAGCTGATCGCGGAGGCCTGGGATGCGGGCGGTCTCTATCAGGTCGGCACGTTTCCGGCCTACGGCCGCTGGGCGGAGTGGAACGGAAAGTTCCGCGACTGCGTGCGGCGGTTCTTGAAGGGTGACATGGGACAGGTGCGAGAGTTCTCGCAACGTCTGGTCGGTTCACCCGACCTGTATGCCACCCGTGGCCCCACGGCATCCGTCAATTTCGTGACGTGCCACGATGGTTTCACGCTGGCGGACCTGGTGAGCTACAACACGAGACACAATGAAGCCAACGGGGAAGGAAACCGCGACGGCAGTACGGAGAATTGGTCATGGAATTGCGGAGCGGAAGGAGACACGACCGACCCGAAAATTCTCGCCCTTCGCCAGAAGCAGATCCGCAACGCGCTGACCATGCTCTTTCTCAGCCAAGGCATCCCCATGCTGTGCATGGGTGACGAATGCGGCCGCACGCAACAGGGCAACAACAACGCCTATTGCCACGACACCTCGTTGAACTGGCTCGACTGGTCGCTCGTGAAGAAACACGGCGATCTCTGGCGATTCTGCCAGCAACTGATCGCCTTCCGCCGCGCACACCCCGCACTGCGCCAGGCCAACTATCCCGGATATCGGCTGCGCGGCGGTGATCTGCTGGAGGTCAGTTGGCACGGGACCAAGGCCTGGCAGCCGGATTGGGCGCCGCACAGCCTCACGCTCGCGGTGATGCTGCGCGGTTCCGCGAACGGGACGCGCGACAATATCTACGCGGCCTTCAACATGTTCTGGGAACCGCTGGATTTCCAGTTGCCTGACCCGCCCCCGAATTCGCATTGGCACTTGTTTCTCAATACGCATAGTCCGCCGCCGCGCGACGTTTATGCGCCCGGCACGGAGCCTCGTGTTTCCCACACCCGCCCATTGACGCTTGCCGCCCGCTCGTCGGTAGTGCTCCTCGCGAAATGAGACGTTCTCCGTGGCCATGCGGCGGCTCTTCTGGTTCCGTACCTCATCCGGGCTATTGTGGCGCGGGCCCCGTGGCGTGTTCCCGAGTGAAAATCTAGAATCAACGTCCCGGCCCGACATCCGGCAATCGGACGACTTCGTGACGGAGTCTCTTCTCCCAGCCCTCGCAAATCAGGAAGCAACGCAGCATGGTGTACCGGCAAACTACTCCAAGTCGGTTGTACTGGGGCGTAGCGTTGGCATTTGCCATGTCACACACGATGGAACAAGCCAGTGCCGAACAGCCCCGGCGCAAGCCCGCGGCAACGTCAGCGGCCGTATCACTCAGCGATCAAGATCCGGCCGGCAAGGTCTTTCCCTACACGGTCGCTCAGCGCACCTTGCCCAACGGCCTCAAGGTGCTGGTCATTCCCTTGGAGAGCCCCGGCATCGTCACGTATTGGTCGATCGTGCGCACCGGCAGCCGGGACGAAGTCGAACCGGGGCGGTCGGGCTTCGCGCATTTCTTTGAACACATGATGTTCCGCGGCACGAAGAAGTACCCCGGCGAGGTTTATGACCGGATCGTGACCGCCATGGGCGCCGACAGCAATGCCTACACGACGGACGACTACACCGCGTACCACATGACGTTGGCCAAGGAAGATCTGGAGCAAGCATTCGAAATCGAGAGCGATCGCTTCCAGAATCTGAGTTACAGCCAACAGGCCTTTCAGACCGAAGCCGGAGCCGTATTCGGGGAATATCGCAAGAGCATCACCAGTCCGTTTGCGCTGCTGGACGAAAAACTACGCGACATCGCCTATGACGTGCACACGTACAAGCACACGACGATCGGCTTCGAGGCCGACATCAAAGCCATGCCCCAGGCTTACGATTACAGCCTCGACTTCTTCCGGCGATTCTACCGGCCGGACAACGTCGTGCTGCTTGTGGCCGGGGACATCCAGCCCGACTTCGTATTCGCGCTGGTGGACAAATACTACCGCAATTGGAAACCCGGCTACGAACCGCCGAAAGTGGTTCCCGAGCCACCGCAACAGGCGGCTCGCCAGGGAGAAGTCTCGTATCCCGGCCAGACGTTGCCCATCCTGCAGATGTCCTACAAAGGCGACGCGTTTGACCCGGCCAACGCGGACTATGTGGCCGCCGTGCTGCTCGGAGATCTCGCGTTCGGCGAAACGAGTGAAATCTACCAGAAGCTCGTGCTCAAGGAGCAGACCGTGCAGATGCTGGGAGCGTACACTCCCATGAATCGCGATCAGCCGCTCTTTGACATCCTGGCCATGGTTCGCGATGTGAAGAACATCGAGTCTGTGCGGGCAGAGATCGAGCAGACCTTGCAGCGATACCAGACAGAACCGCCGCCGGTCGCTCGCCTGCAGGAGCTGAAACGTCATTATCGCTACGCATTCCTGATGGGACTCGACACTCCCAACGCCGTGGCGGAAGAACTGGCGCGGCCCATTGCCTTGACGGGAGGCGTGGAATGCGTGGACCGGTTCTACCAGGCCGTTGAGCGTGTGACGCCGGGGGATGTCGTCCGCGCCGCGCGGAAGTATTTTTTGCCCGAGCGGCGGACTTCGATCGTGCTGAAGGGAGCCAATTCATGAGAACCTCGCCAGTCATCCTCCTGGGAATCACCTTTGTGTGTGCGTTCACTCATGTTGTGCGGGCTGGTGAGAGCATCTCCAGGGACAGACTCGTGCTGCTGCCGGCGACGAGCGATCCGACGGTCAGTTTTCGGCTGTGGTTTCAGGTCGGATCACAGAATGACCCTCCGGGAAAAGCCGGCTTGGCCGCGTTGACCTCCGCGCTGCTGACTGAGGGAGCGACGAAGAGTCACAGCTATGAGGAGATTCTGAAACTCCTGTATCCGATGGCAGCGAGTTACTCCGCCTCGACGGGCGTCGAGATGACGGTGATCGCTGGAAGGACCCACCGCGACAATCTAGACGCTTACTACCAATTGCTGTCCGAAGCCGTTCTCTCCCCCGCATTCCGCCAGGAAGATCTCGACCGCCTGAAGAATGATGTGCTCAACTTCCTCGAGAACACGCTGCGCTACGCCAGTGACGAGGAATTGGGTAAGGCCGTCCTGTACAACGAGGTCTTTGCCGGCACGCCCTACGGCCACCTGCCCGTGGGTACGATCAATGCCGTGAAGTCGATCACGCTGGAGGATGTCCAGAGCTTCTACCGCAAGTACTACACGCGCGACAACGTCGTGATCGGTTTGGGTGGTGGTTACGACGAACAACTGGTGAACCGACTGTGTGCGGACCTGGCTGCATTGCCGGCAGGGCACGTGGAGCCGCTGCCGCCACCAGCACCTCGGCCTATCGAGGGCCTGCGTGTCACGATCGTCGAGAAAGACACGGCAGCGACGGCAATCAGCATGGGCGCTCCGATCAGCATTCTGCGCGGCAACCCCGAGTGGTATGCGCTGGCGGTGGCCAACTCGTGGCTGGGAGAGCACCGCAACCAGAACGGACGGTTGTTCCACGTGATCCGCGACCAGCGCGGACTCAACTACGGGGACTACACGTACATCGAGCACTTCCCGAACGGCGGATCGCGCACCAAGCCGCCGCAGAATGCGTGTCGCCGGCAGCAGCTGTTCGAGATCTGGATCCGGCCGGTTCCCAACGAGACGCGGCACTTCGCGCTGCGGGCGGCGCTGCGCGAATTCACGCGACTGGTGGACGATGGGCTCGATGAAGAACAGTTCACCCTGACACGGAAGTTCCTGCGGAACTACGTTTTGCACTACGCGCCCACGACGATGGAACGCCTGGGATATGCCCTCGACGACCGGTTCTACCACATCGCGGGCAGTCACCTCGACAACTTCCGCCAAGCCATGGGAACGGTGCAACGGGAGCAAGTTAACGCGGCAGTCAAGAAATACCTGCAGTACCGCAATCTGCACATCGTGTTCGTTACCAAGGACGCGCAAGCTCTGCGCGAGTCGCTGGTGTCCGATGCGCCCAGCCCGATTCAGTACGCGACATCGAAGCCGGAGTCCGTCACGACGGCCGACCAGGAGATCGCCCGGTTTCCGCTGAAGATTCGCGCGGAAGACGTCAAGATCGTCCCCGTCGTGGAGCTGTTCGTGGATTGATGCCGACTCAACTCCGCGGCGCGTGCCACGATTCCCAGGCCGGATCGATCAGCCGTCGCGAGATGCTCTCCAGCGCCAACAGATGTTCGCGACTGGCTCCCGGGGGTGAAATCAGCAGAAACACGAGGTGGACGGGGCGGCCGTCCACGCTGTCGAAGTCGATACCGGCCGGAATGTACCCCACGGCACCGACAACTTCCGTGACAGAGGTGTGCTTGGTGTGCGGAACCGCCACGCCTTCGCCGATACCCGTCGTCCCCAACTCTTCACGCCGCAGAACGGCCTCATGGAGTTCGTCACGATCAGCGGCGGCAATGGCGCCGGCGCCGACCAGCGAATCGATGAGCAGACCTATGGCTTCCTCCTTTGTTCCCGCAGCCAGATGGGGCAGAGAAGCGCCGGGAACGAGGAATGCAAAGTTCTCCGTAAACTGCCCCCACTCCGGGCGTGCCTCCGTGGCCGTCCTGTGACAGTCCAGGTCGGCCGGTCGCGAGGCGCCCCGTGCACATTTCAAGTCCAATTGCCCGCTGAGCGTAGTGGTCGATGACATACGTTTGCCTGTACTCCTTCGCTGTTCCGATATCCGATGCCCAAGCACACCAACACGTTGCGTCGCTCACTGCCTATCGCAACCGACATTCGAGACAGCCAGAAACGAGCGCATAGTGCAACAAATGCAATTGGCGCTGTCTAATTCATACATAACATCCACGATTGATTTCGGCGAGTGTCCGGCAAGGCGGCAGCTGAAAGAAACGCATTCAGAATAGACCGACACGCCGGATGCAGTCCGTCTGAAGAGAACTCGCGATACAATCGGGAAGCACCCAAAGAAAAGCCGGATTTTTCGCAGATCCCGTGGGGCGTTTGGTGGGATGTCGCGAGTGAACATGATGTGGGAAGGGGCGAGTTGTGTGCTCTTCGCTGTCAAGTGACGACGAACAGATCAAGGCTTTGCTGGCCGGTGAGTCGCAAGCGGTTGCGAAAGGCCTGACCTGGATCGACCACAACTACCGGTACAAGATCTCGGGCCTGCTGCGGCAGCGATTTGCCGGCTTGTCGGCCGAGGATCTTGCGGAGGTTTGGCAGGATTCGCTGGTGGCGCTGTATCGCATGATCAGCCAGGGGACCTTTCGGCCGGAAGGGCAATTGGCGGCCTTGTTGTGGACGTTGGCGGTAAGGCGGGGGCAGGACCGGCTGCGGCGAAACGCCACCTGGCATCGCCCGATTGACGTTTTGATGCACGACCTGCGCGAACCGCAGCTGACCGAGAAGTGGCACGCGTTGAATGCCTTGCAGCGGCGCGAGGCGGTGGAGCTGATTTGTGATTCGATCGCTCGTCTGCCGCCCCGCCAGAACCTGGTGTGGCGTGTCTACGTGCGCCATTTTCCGGACTCGGAACGGCTGGAGTTCCTGACAACGGAAGTACGGAGAGCCTTGTCCGCCGATCGATCGCCGAGCGCGGCAGCGAGTGGACCTGACGAGTCGCTCGCGTTGACGAAGAAGTCCGTAAGCAGTGCGTTGTTCGCAGGGCGGGAAAAGATCCGGGAAGACCTGAAGCGTAAAGGGTACGACTTGTGAGTACTGAATCCGAGGCCGGCCAGCACGAAGAAGTGCAAGAAATCCGGGTGGCCCTTGATCCGCTGCTCGTCGCCGCCTACCGGCTGGGTGGTGACGACGCGGACGTAGTTACCGTGGACTTGACCGGTGCCGAGGACCATCTGCACGAGGAAGATCGGCAGGCCTTGGATAGTCTGCCGACGGATCTCGGGAATCGCATTGTCTTCGGGCAACTGCAGGAAACCAATCGCGTGCGTGTCTCAACCACGATGGACCACGACAGCGGCGCGCTGCCCCGCGACGAGGGATCGGCAGCCGTGGGGAACCGGGAGTTGCTGGCCCATTACGACACGATTCTCGCGGACAAGTACGTCTCCTGGGTCTCGGAGTTCCGATTCAAGCGGCGTCTGGGGGCGGGAGGGCAGGGGGTGGTGTACCTGACGGAGACGCGGGGCCACGACGATTTCGCGTTTCCCGTGGCGCTGAAGGTGTTTTCCCCGGAGCGGTTTCGGGATGCACGCGACTACGAGGAGACAATGCACCGCAACGCGCACGTCGCCGCGCGCGTGGCGCAGATCCACCACGAGAACCTGCTGGACGTCCACAAGTTCGTGCACCGCGACCGGATCCGCATGATGATCATGGAATTCATCGACGGCTACGACCTGCGCCGACTCCTGGTCTCAAGCTTGCTGGCCGGCGTGAAGGGGCGCGTGAGCAACCGGCGCTGGGAATACATCAACCGCGTCATCATCACGGACGGTCCGGAACAGCCGCGATTGAAGGCCGGCGTGGCGGTGGACATCATTCGCGATTGCCTCTCAGCGCTGGCCGAACTGCACCGGGCGGACATCGTCCACGGAGACATCAAGCCGTCCAACATCATGCTGAAACGCACGGGCACGGCCAAGATCATCGACATGGGTTCCGCCTTTGAATGGAACGTGCTCCCGCGGCAGTTGAATTTCACGCTGGCCTATGCCGCGCCGGAAGTGATCGAGCACCGCGTCTGCACGCCTCAAAGCGATCTGGCCAGCTTGGGCTACGTGCTGGTGGAACTGTTGTCGGGGCGAGCCTTGTTCGCGGGAGCCACCGACGAGCGTCATCTGCTCGAGGTCAAACGATCGCTGCCGCGCAGGCTCGATGAGATCTTCCCGGACGAAGTGCGGCGCAGTGACGTGCTGATGACTTTCTGCCGCCGGCTGATCGCGCCCGACCCCACGCGCCGCTTCGCCAGCGCGGAGGAAGCAGATCTTCAGCCTAACGAAGGTGCCTCGGCCTTCCACTTCCAACTCGTACGGGGCAACCTGGCATCGGTGTTTCATAACGACCTGCGGATCTGGATCGAAGCCGTCAAGGAATGGGACGAGACCCGCGGGATGCTGACGGAAGGACGCGAATAGCCCCTGCCACCCCGCGTCAGTCGTAGGGCCGGTACGATTTTTGCTCGACAATCCGCGAGCCAGCCAGCTCATTGATGGCGCGTTTGATGGCGGACCGACGATCATTGTGGCGGTAGACGGCGCGCGCCAATTCCACGAACCGCGGGCCAAAGTCCCGCTGCCGTTCACACTCCCGAATCTCATCTTCGATGTCCCACAGCTTTTCATTGACGGTCTTTAGTTCCTCGGTACAACGCGCGAGTTCTGGAATCGGCGTCAGCGCCCGATCGCGCGCGGCGCGCAGAACGTCAAGCTCGCACCGGATGTGCTGCAACTGGCGCGCATCGTCCATGCGCTCGTTCTTGATCTCCAGGATCGTGATCTTGTCTAGCAGTTCTCCGGCGGAGATCTCTACCTGAATCGTCTTGGCGGAACTCACAGTCGTTGCTCCTCCAGCATTGGCGGCGGTCAGGTTGCTGTAAGCGTCCACGTATACGTTCACGCGGTGCGCCAATCGCTGTCCGGCGATGTGATCGGCGCAAGCCCGGTGATCGTGACATCCGATTCTTGGGGAACGCACAGCATGTTCACGGAAATGACCTGGCCAAAAACGTTCTCAGGATTGCCGCGGTAGTTGTCCGGCGCGAACAGCGGCGGGCAATGCCAATACAGTCGGTACTCCTGCTCCAGCAACAAGGCGATCAATTCGCGGGCATGTTCCTGGCGGTCGTTCTCGACATACAGGAATGGACGGCAGCGCGCGATGGTCTCGCGCGCGCCGCGCAGCACCTGGACTTCCATTCCCTCGACATCGATCTTGATCAACCGGCATCGCTCCAACTGCAGCGCATCGAGCGTCTCGACGGATACGTGTTCGCCGGTCCGATACTGCCCCAACCCTAAACCGCCGAAGTTGTTGTCTTTGGCATAGTCCAGTGCCGGCACACAGATCGTGCCCGGCGAGTCGCCGAGAGCGGCCTGCCGGCAGTACACGTTCGTCAAGCTGTTGAGCGCCACGTTCGCGCACAACGTCTGGAACACGACGCGCTGCGGCTCAAACGCGTGGACGGCTCCTGTCGCTCCCACAGACTGTGCAAAGGGAACCGTGTGCGCGCCGATGTTGGCGCCGGCATCCACGACCGTGTCACCGGCTCGCAAATGCGGTGCCAGCAGGTAGACCTCTGCCGCTGAGAATTCCCCATACAGCTCCAGGGACCGGCCAATGTAAATATCGTGCCGGTTTATGAGCATTGGCCCGAATCGCGTGGTGGCCAGGTGATTGAAACCGGTGGGCGCGGCTGGTTCGGGCACAGGCGTCACGGACTCCCGTGCTCGGCCCAATCCAGCCAGTTCCGCGGCCATTCGCCCGAACACTTCGTCCCAATCGCCCAGCGTCCGCTGCCGGAAGAGCCGGGCCGTCGGATACCAGGGACTGTCCTCGCGATCGAGCAACCACCGCCAATCCGGAGAGATGGAGAGCGCAATCCAGACGGGCACTCCCAGAGCGCCCGCCAGATGCGCAATGCTGGTATCGGCCGTGACCACCAGGTCCAGATTGGCAATGATCGCGGCCGTGTCCATGAACGGGCCTTCGACTTCGTCCAACTCGTGCGCATAGTCCACGACCTCAAACGCTCCGCGGAGTTGGGCTACCTGCTCCGCGCCGTAGCCCTTCTGCAGGCTGATCAGATGCACGCCAGGAACGGCGCCCAGTGGTGCGAAGGCGGCGAGCGGAATCGATCGCTGGCGGTCCGCATGAAAACCAGCGCTTCCCTGCCAGGCAATGCCGACCTTGTAGCCGGGCAACGACGCCAGCCGCGCGCGCCAGCGAGCAACCAGATGCGGTGCGGCTGACAGATAGGGAATCGACGCTGGAATGCTGCTGGCGGTGGTGCGGAGCAGCCCGGGGATACTCAACAGGGGGACGGCCACATCGAACACGGGTGGCGTGGCCTTCTGATCGACCAGCTGATCGATGCCCGGGCAGGATTGCAGGAGCCGCAGCAACGGGCGCTGACAGGCAACGATCGTTTGCGCTCCCTGCTCGCGAAGAATCGCGGCGTATCGCACAAATTGCAGCGTATCGCCGAGCCCCTGCTCCGCAAACAGCAACAGGGTGCGACCAGCGACCGGCGAACCGTCCCAAAGCGGCTGGACATGGGAGGGCAGGGTACTGCCAGGACATCTCCAACGCCATTCGTATTCCGGCCATCCGCGTTCGAAGTCACCCAGGAGCAGCCAGACAATGGCCTGGTTCTTGTGTGCCTCGGCGTAGTTCGGATTGGCGCGCAGGACCTGCAGCGCAGCCTCGCTCCCCTCGCCGAATCGGCCCTGCCGCACGAAGGTGGCTCCCAGATTCGTGCGCGCCACGGCGTCGTTGGGCATCAGTTCCAGTGCTTTCTGAAAACTGGCGGAAGCCTCCGCGAGCCGTCCCTGAGCCACGAGTGCAACGCCCAGATTGTTGTGGGCCGTACCGTAGTCGGGCTTGTAGCGGAGAGCCTCCCGACAGCGCGTAACCGCTTCCTCGAGTCGGCCCAGTTGTTTCAGCGTGTTCGCCAGATTGTTCAGCGCGACCGGGAAGTTCGCCTTGATCCGCAGCGCCTGGTCGTACGCCTGCAAGGCCTCGTCATAACGGGACTGATCGTGACACGCCATGCCCAGAAAGCACCAGGCGTTCTCATCGTGCGGCGCTACCTGCAACACCTGGCGGTAGATGTTCTCCGCCGCCGCCACGTCACCGGCCTGATGACGGCGCCAACCGATTTGCAGAGCTTCCGCGACAGACGGCATGGACCCACGAACTCCGAATTCCCCTCAGTGCGGGGGCAAGTTATCGGCGAACAAGGTTGCTGCACAAGGTTACCACTTGTTGAGATGGCCGGCACCAGACGGGCCGCAAATCGGCCGTTCACGGACGCGTCGGCCGTTGCGCTTCGCCGGTCATGGGTACGAACGCCACGGGCGCCACCGTCCAAGTTCTGGTTGCGCCGGCCGGGCCCTTCTCGACGACCAGCAGTTCCTGTGCGTATTCCCCGATGGGTATTACCAGCCGCCCCCCCGTGGCCAGTTGTTCCACCAGGCTTGGCGGCACGTGGTTGGGTGCCGCCGCCACGATGATGGCGTCAAAGGGCGCATTCTCTGACCAGCCCCGATATCCGTCGCCAGTGCGCGTAACGATGTGATCGTATCCCAACTTGGCCAGATGCTCCCGCGCCTCCGTGGCTAATGCCGGTACGATTTCGATGCTGTAGACTTCCCGGCAGATTTCGGCCAGGACTGCCGCTTGATAGCCCGATCCGGTACCCACGTCTAGGACGCGCGAATCGGGGTTCACGTGCGCCAACTCGGTCATCAGCGCCACAATGTAGGGTTGGGAAATCGTCTGACCATGACCGATCCGCTGCGGGCAATCCTCGTAAGCCACCTCGGCCAGCGACTGCGAAACGAAGAGATGCCGGGGAACTCGCGACATGGCCTGCAACACGCGCTCGTCGGAGATTCCGCGCGCACGCAACTGGGACGAGACCATGACGGCGCGCTGACGAGTGAACTCCGGCGATTCTTCGGCGAGAATCTCCGCCAACCGTTGGTTTGCAGCCGCCAGATGACTCGGCTTATCCGCGGGATCCGCGGAGGCAGTACGTTGCGCCGGAGCTGACTCGGTGGCGGGCTCCGGCGAACTCACGCCCGGTGACACGTCCCTTTCCGTATCTTCCCGCATATCTTGGCACCCCGACCCAAGCAGGATGGCCGCAGCGATCAACGTACCGCTCGCCAGGGACAAACGATCGGCGCACATTTTCGGCAGACGCCAAATGAACATCCAAGACCCAACTCGGACTATTATAGAACGGCAGAACCCGAGTGCGGAGAACGGGGCACCGAAATAGCCGGCGGTGCGGCCCCAGCAATGACCCGGATGCCCGTTTCGCGCGGCATCTCACCTTGCGAGCAGCCGGAAGAAGAACCGTCCGCGGAGAATGGAGGGCGAGGGATTTGTGGCGAGGTCAATCAGCTACTGGCCAAGAACCGGGTGCGGCGGGCACGGCGCTCTGCTCGCAAACGAGCACGCCGTTTGATTTCGCTCGGCTTCTCGTAATACTCTCGGCGCCGCATTTCTTTCTTGATGCCGCTTCGTTCCACCAGTTTGCGGAAGCGGCGCACTGCTTCTTGAATCGATTCGCGGTCACGTACGACAAGTCGGACCATTCTTCCTCCTGATGAGTTTAGGGATTGACAGAAGACACCCCAACCGCCCGATTTCGGGTGAACGCGGTAGTCTATACCACGCGCATGCCTGTTGTCCAGAACTCTTTATCGCCCAAGAGCTATCCCTGTCTCGCTACGCAGTTCCGCGCACCGGAAAAAATTCCCTCACCGGCACAACTGGAGCCTCCGCAGGTGGGGTCATCAGCAGCCGTACGAGCTGCCGATGCCACTCCGGACGACCCCGGCAATGGAATCCCACCCCGACCCAGGATCGACAATGTCGATTCCCGCCAGCGAAAAACGAAACCTGCTCGAAGAACTGGATGCCCGCCAAGACGACGTCCTCGCACAGTTGGATCAGCTGAACGCGCGGATTGAGGCCGTTCTGAACGAATGCTTGGCCGGATGGTCGGTGAAACGCGACGACGAATAGGCGTTCAGTTCATTCCGATCACTTCGCGCCGGGACGGCAACGGACACCGCTGCGGACTCTAGGCAGTGAACGCAACCTATTTGAATTTCATTCTTTACGATCCAAATGCCCGGACTTGCCGATCGCCCGCAACAGTCGCAGGCCGAGAAGGATGGCAAGGCTGCCGCCACCTAGCCCGACGATTGACAGACGGTGAATCCCCAAAAAGGGTGTGTCTGGAAAGAGGAGGGGGGGTAATTCGCGGCTCAGCACCAGCGACGACCCCAGAAACAGGGAACTGGCCATCATTGCCAGCACGAGCCGATTAACGGACGGACCGAGTCCGCGATGGTCCAGATGCACATCGAACTTCCCGGATTGAATCTGTTCGAGGATCTCGCCAAATCGTCGCGGCAGCATTTCGGCTAGTTGTTCCACCTCGAAATAGACCCGCCGGAGTTTCTTCAGTTGCCTAGCCGGCGAGAGCCTGCGCAGCAGCATCTTGCGGTGGTAAGGCTGCATCACCTCCATCAAGCTGAACTTCGGATTCAGCAGTTGGCCGGTACCTTCGAGGGTCACGAGCGCCTTGATGAGCATACCCACTTGTGGTGGCAGGCAAATGCGGTGGCGGTACATGATCTCGGTCATGTCGTTTAGCGCGCCCGCCAGATCGAAGCGATCCAGCGCTTGTGCCGAGTAATGGCTGACGAAGTCTGCCACATCGACCGCCAAAGCACTCTCATCCAAGCCAGGCGGAACCATCCCCACTTTCTTGATGAGCGACGTGAGGATGGGAACATCCTGGTTCACGATCGCCAGCAGCATTTCTTCGATGTCTTCGCGCAGCCGTTCCTCGATGCGTCCCACCATGCCGAAATCCAGCAAGCCCAGCACATCGCGATCGATCACCACGATGTTGCCGGGATGAGGATCTGCGTGGTAGAAGCCGTGCGTGAAGATCATCTCCATGTACAGTTCGGCGCCGCGCCTGGCAATCTCCGCCAGGTCGGTACCGTTAGCCAGCAGCCGCTGCGACTCGGAAACGGGAATTCCGTCCAGGCGGTCCATGGTCAGCACACGCGGCGTACACAGCTCCGTGATGGGGCGCGGCACGCGTACCGCGGGATTATCGCCGAACTGGGCGGCAAATTGCAGCAGATTTCGTTCCTCGCGGCCGAAGTCCAATTCGCGGCGCAGCGTGCGGGCCATTTCCGCCACGGTAGCAGCCGGACGATACGGGGCAAATTCGGGGATGAGTTCCGCCAACTGCGCGAGTCCGGTCAAGACGTCCAGGTCTTCGCGCACCTTGTTCTCGATCGCGTCGTGCTGCACCTTGACTACGACGGGCTGGCCGTCCGGCAGTTCGGCCGCATGCACCTGCCCAATGGAAGCGGAAGCCAAGGGCTCGTCCGAGAACTCCGCGAACATCTGCTCGATGGGCTGCCCAAGTTCCGTCTCGATAATTGCTCTCGCGCGCGCCGGAGGATCAGCCGGCACGTGGGACTGCAGCTTCGATAGCTCATCTGCCAACCCGCGCCCCACGAGATCGGGCCGCGTACTGAGAAGTTGGCCGAGTTTAATGAACGTGGGACCCAGTTCGGTGAGCGCCATGCGAATGCGTTCGTCGCGTGTGTGGCGCGCAATGGCGTTGCCGTCCGCATCCCGCAACTGATCCTTGACGAAATCGAGATTCAGGCGGCTGATCCAGTTAGCCAGCCCGTACTTGCTGAGGACCGAGATGATCTCCGTGCCGCGGCGGAGGTTGCGGTAGATATGAGGTATGGTGCTGATCTTCATCGACGGCACACCGGGCAAACGGCCATAGTCCTACCACAGATTCTAATTGGCTCGTTTGCACGTTGGCGAGATGAATTCCGGTCAGAACGGCGTTCGGCGTGCTTGTCTATTGAAGAGCGGTGAGGTGTTAGCTCCCCTTTTCTGAGCGCGGAAACAAGACACCTCCCTCTTGTACCCGGTCCACGTCTCACCCCGTGTATCCGCAACGGGCAACGGGAAAGTGAGGCAGCATGCGGGCTTCGAGGATGTCGAGCATGACCTCCTGATACGTCAGTGAGTGGCAGGCCGCGGCAAAGAACGCATTCGCCATAGCGCTGGAGACTGCGAAGTTGGTAAACACGATTTGCCCTACAGACTCCGCCAGTTCACCACACCCCAGTTCGTGCGGCAACGGTCCTTTCGGCCGGGCAATCTCCGGATGGTATTTGTCCAAGGGAGCCGTGATGTTCCTCCCGGCGGTCCGGATGACAACCTGGACGTTACCGTACGTGCCTCGCTCTCGGGGCGGGTCGAAACCGTCGTTGCCACCGCTGATCAGCACCACGTCATCCAAAGTCTGACAGTAGTCGGCCACCAGCTTCCGCGAGGGGTGGTTGTCCACACAGAGCAGCACCCAATCACCAGCCCGCAGGATGCGCGAGAGGTTGTCGGGCTGCAAATACTCCGGCACCGCGACCACGGTCATTTCCGTTTCGCCGAGCAGGTCGAGCATTTCCGCGGCTTTCACGCTGGCCTTGTTTCCCAGTCCACGAAATGCCTGCCGTATCTTGTCGCGCGGTACGTAGGCATCGCCGTCCACCAGCACGACGCGCAACGGCAGGTGCAGACTGTGCAGGAACAGACACAGGGGCAATAGAAGTGCGGAACCGATTCCGCCCAGCCCGACAACAACGATCCGGGCTCCGGGAGGCAGGTCAACCGCGAGCTGGCTTCTGTCGTCCGCGTTCATGGGGTTTCCTTTTCTCGCGGGGCAGGGAGACCCGCGCCCGGCGCGAAGGTGCGGGCCGCACTGGTTTCTAATCCCGGGACGTTGAGGAGCGATAGCCGTACTTCTGTGATGCGGAGGGCTGGACATACGGCTGCGGTCGCTTCACCTTGACGTGCACGGCTTCCATCCATTGGGCCGGGACGCGGTGCCTCCGGCGCTGGTATCCACGGAACATCTGGTCGAATCGCATCTGAAACCGGGAGCCGGCAATGGAGATTTCCACGCGAAACTCCGGCGGTTCCCGCTCGTCGATGCGTCCGACGATGGCGTGGACGCCATCCCGAAAGCGCTCGTCGAACTTATCCGTTGCCGAGGCTCCCGCGGCGAAGTCGCAGTGGCTGTGGATGTCTGCGACCAGCACGTGGTCTTTGGGAAAGGGAACTGGCAGTTCGTAGGTGACGTCCAGTGCCGTGCGTACGCCATTGAGCGATTCCCACACCGTGGCCTCCTGCCGCGGCACCCAGACCTTGTACCGCTTGCGGCGTTGATTCCAGAGCAGCAGCACGAGCGCTTCGGCCCCGTACAATTGGTACACGCGATCAAAGAACCCCACGATGTATTCGAGTGCTGCTCGACCCAGTCGTGGAAACCGCACGCGGCAGAACGCACTGTGTGGTTGCAGTCCGCGCGGAAAGCCTCGCACCGGCACGTCCGCCACGAAGAACGCGTGATTTCGGCCGAGAAACGCGCCGTCCGCCGATATGAGGTAGAACTCGGAGTCGGCCGGGCGGGGCATGTCCGGGTCCGTTTTCAGGTAGATCGGAATGGCCATGGTGGACTTCCTGGGTAGTGGTGGAATCACGAGGCAGCCGCCGTCCGCTGAACGTAGTTCACGAACCGCGTGACGAGGTTCGCGGACTTCGGGGTTTGGCGGCGGCGGTGCAGCAGGTAATGATGGTGGCGGTGTCCGACTCGGCACTCGGCCAGCATGGCGGCCATGGTTTCCGCGACATTCAGGGGCGCTGGCAGCCACGGCACATGCAGGGCAAACGCTTCCTGCCGCGCCGTGGCCCGTTCCCAGCGTTCGACGGGGTAGAGGTCTTCGTGTACCTGGTGCGATTCCCCGTACCAGCTCGCCCCTTCATGTTGTTCGGAGGAGAGAGTGAACGCACCGTTCCAGGTATGATCCAGCAACGCACCCAACTGGCTCGCCCAGGATGAGGAAGGATCGGCTAACAAATTTTGAGTGCACAGCCAGGCCCGCTTCCGGCGGGGCGCATCGATGCAGGAAACGTTCAACAGCGCCGGGTAGCAGAGACGATCGGTGCAGATCTGCAGCGGTTCGTTGCGAAAATAGAGTTCGTTGTAGCTGGTCAAGGACAGCCGTTCCGACACCCAGCAGTAAATGACAAATGTGATGCTGTAAGGCATGCTCAGCCGGCGGTCCTGGAACAGGGCGCCGGGGCCGTAAGGCACGGGCGAATCGTCACGAATCCAGCGGAGCAGCCGTACCTGGGCCGGCAGTTGATGCACGACGCACAGAAATGGCGCATCCCATTTCACAAACTTCACACCGTCCGGCAACGCCAGGTCGCCCAGTGGTGGCTCGAAATCGCCGCGTAACATGTCGATCATCTTCTGCTCGGGGTAGGCCGTCTCACTGCCCTCTGCAGTCACGACTTTGACCTTTCCGGTCTCCAGTACCACTTTGTCGTTCATGAATCGGTACCCCCACACGTCACGTTCCGACACGCGACCTGCGTGTCCCGCCTCTTCTCTCCGACCCCGCTCAACCTTTCTCACCGGCCTCCTTCACGAAATGCAGTACGTTGCCTTCCTGGAGGATGGTATCCTCGGGCACGCGATTGCCGTCCACTACCGCGATGGCTTCCGGGTCGATGTTCATACGGTCCTGCAACTCGGCCCGCGCCTGCTCAACCGTCAGGCCGCCAAGGGGCAGGCTGTGCGCGTAGACGCCGTGGTAGACTTCGACTCGACCTTCGGCGACAGCTGTCGGAGCGCCACCATCATCACTGAAGGGGGCGGGCCCCGAGGCAAATGATTCCTGAATCTGTCGTTCGTGGGACATGTTCACCTCCACATGGTTCCTTCTTTCGTTGCTACACGGGAAACTGGTCCACAAGACGCTGTTACGATTCGTTCAGCAACACGTCGTTCAATCGTGACCTCGGTGGATTAGCACGCCGCACGTTGGCGACGTGCGTGTGTTCGGGGAGGTCCACAAAGTCCGCGGCGTTGAACGGTGCCACGTTCTCGACCAGAGAACCGATCTGGCGGCGGAGCGCACCGATGAGGCAGGCGCTGTCGAGGCCGATGTCCTGCCGCTTGGTTTCCTCCGCCCGCATCGTGACTTCGTCAATGGCTTCGGAGAGGGCCTGTTCGACCAGCGCGCCGGTGAGGAAGTCGCGCGCGAACTTCTTCAGTTTCGTGCCGTCGCCCAGCGTCAATTCCACCACGGCCGCGTCGTCGTTCATTGGATCGAACAGGTCGGAGACGACCTGGTCAATCAGCAGCTGCCGGAGTCGATCGGGCGGAGTTCCGTTGCGGGCGGCCAAGGGATAGCCGGGCCGGATCTTTTTGCCGAGGACCGCAGCCAGACCCCGGCGATTCAACCGCTTGAAACGAGCAACCTTGGCTCCCAGACGCCTATGCATCGCGACATCGATGGCCGACGGAAAATTGCTCGTCGATATGATCACCAACGGCAGACGGCCCAGATCATCCGTGGGATCGTCGAGCCTCTGCAGCAATGTGCCCATGATGCGGTCCATGGCCCCGCCAGAGCCGTCGTGGCCGGAAACGGATCGCCGGCGAGCAGCGGCATCCACCTCCTCGATGACCAGAATGACCGGCAGGCGGATCAGCTCATCGTCGGCCGTGCGCACTTCCTGCGCGGCCAGTGCAGCGACGTCGTTGAACAGCTCTTCGATGTTCTTCTCGCTCCTCCCGAGCCATTCCGACAATTGTTCCGAAAGGCGATAGCGGACCACGCGGCTCGGCAGATCCGCGAGTCCGGTGCGGGCTTGGATCATCTGCCGGTAGAGCGTCAGAAAAGCCTTGATGGTCAACGTCTTGCCCGTGCCCGAAGGACCCGTCATGAGCAGAGAAACACGCGGACGCAGCTCGTACTTCTGCAGCAGATCCGGGCGCGAGACGAGGATCTTTGTACGGCGAACGAGCCAATCGAGGCACGGGTGGGGGTTGCCGATATCGCGATGAGGCAGCACATCGGGGATCTTCGTGGTGTCCACGAACCGAAACTTGCGGTCGTCGTCGGCGGGAACCACATCGAAGGCGAACTGCTGTTGCGGGCAGATCAGCAGGCGGTCACCCCGCTTGAGCTGGCCGCGGTCAATGGCCGCCAGGACGCGCTGCGCAGCGTGGAACGTGAGCTTCTCGTCGCGCACGCTGATTTCCACCTGAGGCGATCCGGCCAACCGCCGCAGAAACGTCGCCTGAGCGCCGGCAGTCGGATGCCATTTGCCAATTGCCATCACCATCGTTCCTTTGGCATCGAGGTAGACGGTCCGACCCGACTCGAACTTTTCCTGGCTGAGCCGCGGATGGACGAAGGGAAATCGCCGATGGCCATCGGGCGTGATGACGTGGGCACGCGGCGTCGCACCCGGCAGATCGACATCGGCGAAGTCAACGAAGGTGGCAACGCGCAGGCCGCCTTGCTCCAGTTCCTGCAACATCTGGGTGAGTGCCGCCGTCTTCTGTTCGAATTCGGCAGCAGGACCTGCCGCCTCCATCTTGCTCAGCAATGCGTCGGACAGGGATTGGGCTGTGGAAGGGTCGCTGGACTGCATGGCTGCGGCCAGCATGGTCGCGCGAATTGCCCGAGGCTTCTTCGGATCGAGGACGGTGTTCGCAAACTTCGCGTGGGCCGACGGGTTCTTCTTGTCGTTCTCCGGACTGGCTGTGGACATGGCGTGGTTCCTCCTCAGCGTGCAAGGGTCTCCAGACTGCGGGACAGGACACGAACGGACCGCGGCTCCAAGGCCCCGTTCCGCAAACCGTAGACACGGAAGTCTTCTTCTTCGCGAGCCGTGTAGCCCCAAACGACCAGCGTCGCCCATGGCTGGCCAGCGAACACAGAGCGGTGGAATTGGATGTCATCGGCACTGGCGATTGCCGTCGTGCGAGAACAGGTGGCACGCTCGGCGCATGCATCACATGTTCGGCTTCCACGCTCGTCGACGCCGGGCAACCAGGGATGACGGTGTACCGACGCCAACATCACTTCGTGTGGACGACCCAGCCGCTGGCGGCGTTGCGACAACAAGTGACGCGCGTGCGACCAGGTATCGCCCGTGAACGTGACGGATTTGTCGTCCTGCAATGCATGGCACACTTCCAGGCACGCCTCAAAGCAGGCAAACACCTCCGGTGAGCGGCGGTCGCGGAACAGACGGCCGCTGAACAGCGCTGCCGACTCCTGAGTACCACCGGCGTGCGCGTGCAGGCGACCTTCCTGCCAGACGTCCCGGGTGACGAAAACAGGCATGGGAGCGGCTGATGCCTCCGCCGGCAGAGACGATGAACCGCTCAACGGTTGACTGGCCGCCAGGAATGCCTGCAGATCAGCTGGTTCCAGTTGCAGTCGGGGTGAACGCGATGTGCCGCTCAATGGCAAGCTGTCGGTCGAAGAGGCCGGCGTCGCAGGACAGGTCGTCAGGTAGAAGCGGTAGGTCTCACCCGTCGAAACAACCTGGGCCTCGCGCAACTCCAGGACCTTCTGCCGCGCGAGGTTGGCCATGACGGTGGTCGGATAGTGCCGACGAAACGAACCGGACTCGTTACCCAGTTCAATCCAGAAGCCGTCGATGACGTACCCCTTGCGGTCTCCGGGCCGAACCTGACAGTGGTACAAGCTGAGTTCCGGTTCCAGGCGGCCGGCACGCACTCCCAACCAAAACGCGTCGTCGCGCGCCGCCTGGATGTCGCTGTGGTGGTGGCTAAGCGGGATTCGCGCCAGCATCTGGCCGTCCGGCGGGCTCTTGTCCGCCAGTTCCAGTACCAGTTGGTTTCCGTCAGCCGTGAGGATCGGTGTCGCCGTAGAGCAGAGATTCATGTACTTGGCCTCCCCACATACGCGGCAGAATCGATGGCCGTAGCTGAAGTGGTCATTCGGGAGATGCTGCGGACGGCGCGGACCGGACGTGACATCCGGCCCGCTACCGCCCGCCGCAAGTCACCCCGCGACGACCTTGGAGCGGGACCTCAAGGTCGACCGAGGTGCGATTTGGGGATCACCACCAGTTCGGCCTCGCGGTCGACCTGGCGACCAAGCGGCCCTTCCTGGTCCAGCATCCGCGCTCGGCGCTCGTCGCGCAGCGACCACGGAACGTCCGTCGGCAAGCTCATCGCCAGAGCTACACTTGTCGCGACATCCCCCGCCAAACGGTGCCCGTCTACTCCGGCAAAATGCATCCGTCGGAGCCCGGTGACGTCCGAAACGGAAAACGACAGGTCCCCGATCGTCGGGGCCACAGTAGCGGTACTCATGAGCAATCCTCCTTCTGTTGAGACACCAAAACCCGGACCGCTGTAGCAACCCGGTTTACACTCCTTACCTGGGGCGACGGCGAGCATCAGCGTTCAGCGCCGCCACTCGCTGCGCCAACGATGCGTTGGCGGGATCCGCCAACACATCCAATTCGTGACCGAGCCGACGCAGGACCAGATCCATGCCGGAAACAGCCAGTTGCAGCATGTCGGGCCAGAACTCGTTATCGCCGGAGGTCGGGACCGGCAGACCCGTGAAATCGACCTGCGCCTCGCAGCGCCGCTCGACGCCGCGCTCGAACCAGGCCACGCGTACCAATCGGCTCGCGGCATTGCAGGCGCGAGCCAGGCGCAGCATGGACAACTCGGTGTACGATTCCAGCTCGGACCAAGCACCCAAGCGCATGGTCATGCGCAGATTGTCCGCGTGCCGCGCAAGCCGGACCTGTCCGTCGCGGCCGCGGCTGCGCAGCGTCAGATGCACGGTGCCGTCGTCACCCACCGTAGGTGCATAGCCCCGGCCCGTCAGCCAAGCTGAAAGCAGTTCCACCGGCGGCGGAGTCCAGTCCTCCGCCGGCACGAGCGCGGCCATGCGCTGCACGTACTCCGGCAAACCGGCCAGGAACTCCGCAGCGTCGTCGTCGGCAGACTCCGCCTGCGGCGACAGGTGTTGGTCCAAGTCACCGGCATGAACCTCGGCACGAACGGACCACTTGCCGCGGACTCTGACCAGCTTGACCGGACCGGGCCAGCCGTCATGCAGCGTCAGTGGTTCGTCACTGGGATTGACCGAGTAGGGACAAAGAGCGACCAGCCAACAGGACATGTCGCGCACGACAACTGGGACGCGCGCAGACGTTGCACGCGCAGTGACGGCGCTGCGGCCATTTGCGTCAACGGTCATCAGTTCACGCATAGGATTGCTCCTCGGCATTCAAGTCCTCAAACAGACCAGCCCGCGTCAAAGGCACGTAATTGGGCCGGCAGCGAAAGTACTCCGATGCGAAAGGGTTGAGCAGCCCGTTTGGATCGCGCTCATCCAGCGTCAAGTCCTGCAATGACACCAGGAAATAGCCGAGCAGGATGATCTCTGCGGGCGGAATCCCGGCCGGCAGGCTACCTAGACATAGTGCCAATTCGCCGCGAAGACCCGCTCGGGCGTTCGGGTGGAATAGGCTCTGCGGTGCGACGATGCCCAGCGGCCCCCAACCCGGCGGCGGCTCCTCGCGCCAGCGGTCCAGGTAAACCAGGTGAAAGATGGCGAAGTTGCCGATTGTCAGTTGATCGCCGTCGGGCCAGCACGGGGTAGGAACATCGATACGGTAGATCATCTCGAAATCCCCGTAGAGGTCCGCCTGCAGAATCTCCAGGCGCGGAGCACGGTCCGCCATGTGAAACACCTCTTGCAGGGCGTCCGTCTTCCATTGGCGGGCGCTGCGGGGACCGGCAACCCCAGCGAGCGCCCTGTCGCGCACGAGACGCTGCCGCTCGGATCGGACCGACTTCGTGCTCGAGTTCTCAGTCATGGTGCCACCTCCAACGCCTGATTCCGCGCGACGCGACGACGATCACACGGCTGCCATGTGCGGGAAGAAATACGCCCATTGTTCACCGTCCAGCACACCGATGGCTCGATCGGGCCCAAGCCCAAGCTGGGCCAGACTACGGTCGCGGACCGCGCAAAGATCCGCGCGCGGCACAACCTCATGCATACTTTGCCGGTCGGCCAACAAACCCGCGCCGCAAGAGCACACGCCGACCGGAGCGCCGAGTCGTGCAAACCGCCGCACCGGGGCCGCAGCGCCGCATTTGCCACAGACTGCGGATGCAAACCAGGGGACCTCAGCGCGCACCCAGGGAGGAACGGCCGGCCAGGACCCGCTCACGTGTTCGATGAGCATTTCGATCGTCATCTCGTGGTGGGGCCGGGGCAGGTCGCAGAGGACCCACCGCTCGTGGGCAAACGAGCAACCTTCACGCCGCGGGAGTTGCGTGCGCAAGGACCGGTGCGTCCACAACGAGTACGTGCACTCTTCACCACGCAGCGCAAGCGAGGCGGCTCCCGTACACCACTTCAGCGATTCGGAGCCCAACAACTGGCCTGCGAGCGCCGTAATCGCGGGCAGCGTACGCGTGGCCGGACCCCCGCGGCTCCGCGCCGCAGACGGGTCGCAACTCGCCGCGGACGCCGGTTGCCGCGGTTGGCCCCAGACGCAACGCGGACACGCCGCGGTCTGATCGGTGAACGCAAAGCCCCGAACAATGGCCGTACCGGTCTCACCGTGCACGGCCCCCTGGACAACTGGCTTGGCCAAGGCGGCGCCAACCCGTGCAGCCCACAGCAACAGGTCCTCAGAGTCCCCCGCCACCACGAGCACCGTGGCGGCCCGCAGCAGCCACAACGGGAGGTCTTCCGCGTACCCCACGGCCGTGCAGACACGCGCAGCGGGATTGATCCGGCGCGCCTTGTCCCCCTGAACGCGCGCCTTGTGTTGCCCGCGATGACGCCAGAAGATCGGCTGCGTCAATACCGATTCGTCGCCGTAATCGTCGGGGTCAACACCGACCAGCGCAGCGACGCCCGATCGCGCCAGCGTCTCCCAGCACTCACCGCCGACAGCCCCCAACCCGGCTTGCACGACGAGGCTGCCGCTGAGATGCCCGGCGCCCGGCGGATTACCTTTCAAGGGAACCGAGGCAAAGAGCTTCGCAGCCTCAATTGCGCCGGTGGCGCCCGGCAACCGAACGTGCCAGGAGAAACTGTCATTCGCCGTGAGCCAATCCTGTCGCAAATCCACGGTCACAGCCGATGAGAAGGGCGGCTCGCCCCGTGTCGACAACATGGTACCAGCCTCCGTAACGTGAAGCGTCAGGCAACCAACAGCCAATAGGCTGATCAGACTGAGGGAGGGTCCCACGTGAGTGACTCCTCGAGCGTCATTGGGTGACTGCACGACAGGCAGACGCGCAGTTTCTCGAAGCAGCGCAGACGATCATCGTCCGGCACATTCGGGTGGGTCGTCTCCGTTTCGTGATGATATGCCAACCCGCAGCGGTGACGGACGACGTGCGTTTCCGGGGTGAGCGGGATCTTGCACGATGGGCAGCGTTGCCCCAACAACTCGCTTGTCGGCCTGCCCACATAGGGAATGACCCGCAGGGTCACGAACGTGGGAGTACCGGGTAGTAACGTGAGTGTGTCTTGCGGTTGAACGACCGTCATGCGCAGCGCGGGGAGACCGTTCACGAGCACTTCGCGCCCGGTGGAGACCATGGCGAGCGCTGCCGACGTGCGCCGACTGACGGCGTGAAATTCGGCAATCGCCGGCCCTCCTCCGGCTGCGCGCGTCAACTGCTGGCCATCGGGATCAACAGCCACGCGAAACGGCAGGCCGTCATTGGGAATCCGTAGCACGTGATATTCACCAGCCGCTCCGTCGTGCGTAGACCGTTCATCACGCGTTGCGGAGTCTGACAGGCCCGAAGCGGCAGTGTCACCAAGCGGCGTGTGTAGTTCAAAGAAACCGTGAGTCCGCATCATGCTCCCTCCCTAATCTGCGTTCGTTGTTCATCGATCGACACGGAGACGACGCGACCGGGCGATGCTCTGCGTACCGACAAAAAAAGGCTGCTTCCCGGCGGTCTCGTGCACCGACGGGAAGCAGCCTCACCAGGGTTCGGTGTCAGCTGCTACGCGCACACATTAGTTAATTTGGGGTATTGCTCTGCCTCCGTTTTCCAGCTGCTTGTCTATTGCGACGGGACGTCCTTGTGGGACGGCTTGCGGCGGCGGCGGAACTCCCAGTGGGACACCTGCCCGCGGGCCACGCGCGCGACGCACGATCCGAAGCTGCCCACTTCGTCGCGCAAGTGTCCGAGGAAGCGTCCGTCTTGCACGCGTTCAGCTGCTGCCAAAAACAAACTGACGGTCTGGGACTTCGTTGTGATCCGGCCGCTGCCGTCAAACGTAACTTTGAAGGTGGCTTTCACGGTGACCACCGACACCTTGTCGTCATGCAGAGCGATTTGGATCTTCCCTGCCGACAGGTTCACATCGCGCACCAATTGTTCCAGGAACCCCCAGCTGCCATCGTCAGCACTTCCACTTACTGTCCCGCCTCGTTTCACTGTGCTTCTCCTACTCGCGAGGGAATGACCGATACTTTCGGATGAGACGCCCAGGGATTGATGATGCTGAATCGTTGCAGGTAATTCTCCGCGGGCAAGTCTTCGCGAGAAATTCCCGTGATCTTGCGCCAGCGTGGGTAGTCATGAGTAATAGACATCCCAGCCCGATTTGTGTCGCGGCGGCCGCTGATGTGGATGATCTCCGTTCGTGACAAATAGTTACTGCCGGGAAGCACCCGGTGCACCCTTTTCGCGCACGGGCCGCGCGCCTGATTCACCGCGGCACGATCGGGTCAGCAGTCGCCCGGCGCGCGCGTCCGCCGTCACACACGAAACGCCCGCCACATCGTTCGTTCGCGCGGAAGTCCGCGCAAACGACAGCGGACGAGCACTGGTGTCCCACCTGTCCAAGTGTCCGCAGGGAATCAATGTGGGCATTGTTGGTGAAGACTGCGCAGGTTACATTGTTGGGGGCGATCAGTTGTTCATCCCGGTGGGTAGTTACCATGGCAGTCGGTCAGTTTTTTTCACAGCGGTTTGGGTACGGTGTGCATGCTCTGGCGTATATCGGGAGCAAGCCGGCGGGCGAATTGACGACCCTTCCGGAGCTTGCGGAATGGCTTCGCACGATCTGGCCCAACGCGTCGGAGACGTACCTTTCCAATGTCGTCCAACGTATGGCCCGGGGCCGCCTGCTGCGAAGCCATCGAGGCATTTCGGGCGGATATTCGCTCGCGCGGCCGTCCAAAGAAATCACGGTGCGCGACGTGGTGGAACTCCTGGAAGGAGTGGACATCAACCGCTGTAACTTGTCGCTCGGCAACGCCTGCACGAGCGAGAAGAAATGCATGATGCAACGCCGCTTGCGGCAGCTGGAGATCGACTACCTCAATTCCCTCGAAGGCGTCTCCGTCGCGGATCTGGCAAGCGAGATTGTGATACCGAAACGAAAGAAGCGGTCCAAGCCTTGATATGAGGATTGATCGCTGGCAGCTTCGGCTTGCCTATGTCGTATCCGCTGCGCTGCCGCGGTGATGCTGCCCGGACTGCACGTCGGCGGCTAATGCGCATGGCCGTGGGCATCGCCGTGCTCGTGGTGCTCAATTGCGCCCCGGTATGTCGCACCGGCAATTTCTACCACGATCGTCGCATCGACCCCTTGGCCCGCGGCTTTCAGCGCCTCGACCAACGGCTTATCCAGGATTTCAAAACGACTCGCCGTCGCAGGAACGGACTGGTCCCGATCAGCGGCTGCGAGCGCGTGCTGACGCGCTGCGCCCGCAATCGCAACTTCGATCCGCAGCGCGTCCGCAGTCGTGCGGACATCGGTCTTGCCATCCGCTGCCAGCAGAAACACGGTCACTTGCCCGCTTGCATCGTCATGCAGCCATTCGGCGTGATAGGCTTCGTCACCCAAGACAACGACATGTCCACCGTGGGGACCTTCTTCGGCATGACTATGCGCAGCTTCCTCGCCGTGTTCCGCCTTCCCCGCTGACGGGGCAACCACTTCCGGCCGAGATTCAGACGAGTGCTGACAGGCTGTCAGCAGGGTAGTTGACGCAATCCACAACAGCAGTTGTAGCCTCAGCCGCATGGCAGGACACTCCCTCCTTTCGGCATTCGGGACTTGAGCTGTGCCAGACTACCACACATTGACAGCGGTGGGCAGACATCTTCCAGCGGGTGATTCACTTCGCAATGACTCGAATGCCGCTGCAACTTCCGCCATGTTCCGATAACGCTGGTCGGGATCGGCCGCCGTCATGCGATCGAGGATGACCGCGAGCGGTCGGGGGACATCGGGGATTGCCTCGGTGCGCAGGGCAGTATCGGCGACCGTGCCGGCAGGGTCATTTGGCGCGCGGATCGCGACGCGCGGTGGACGACCCGTCAATAGGAACTGCATTGTACGGCCCAACGAGTAGATGTCGCTACGAGCGTCGGGCGGTGATGGCTCGGGCGCCCGATAGCAGCCTGACACATCCGTTTCTCGGGGTGCGACCTGCGGCCGCGACCAAGCCGCGACCCCTTGGATCTTGACGGTGTCTGCATCGGTCACCATCAGGCAGGCGGGACAGAGACGGCCATGCACAACTCCGTGCCGGTGCAGGTACTCGCATGCCTCGGCGACCTGCAGTCCCCAACCGATTACTCGCGAGATGTCAATTGGTCCCCGCTTCTGTACATACTGCCGCAAGTCGGTTCCCGCGACGTATTCCATTACTACAAACGTGCGTTCGCCATCGCGGCCGGCATCGCTGACTTGTATGAGATTCGGGTGTTCCAGGGTCGCCGCCAGGCGAGCTTCCGCCAGGAAGCGTTCGACCTGGACCGTTTGTGTCGAGAGTTGCGGGGACAACACCTTCAGCGCAACTCGCTTGCGGAGCTTCCCATGGTCTGCCAGATAGACCCGGCCCCAATAGCCGCGGCCGATTTCCTGAGCCAGATGGTAGTTCCCGACCACCAATCGATGAAAACCGCCCAGCAGCTGCCCGGCCTGCCATTTCGTCAACCAGCCGTTGGTTACGAGAAAGCCGGCGCCTTTGCGTGCGTCTGATGGAGCGCTGGCATCCAGAGCCGCAAGTTCCCGCGGGCCCAGCAGCTTGCTTGCTTCGAGCAACTGACGCAGATCGGCGATGCTGGTAACGGTGACCGGTTTGTTCATCTCGGGCCCGAACTACGGAGGAACAAAGGGGACGCCAATTCCGATTCTCGCACTCAGGTTGCTCCGCCGCAAGAACTTGCACCACTGCCAAGGACGTGACGGGAAGTGACTGACCATCAATTGCCAAGTCAACCTATCTTATCGGCCGCAGGCTGAATTCCGGCGTTCAGAGCGGAAGTGGCGGATGGAACACGCAGGATTTGCCGGAAACACAGGATTTCTTGCCGGACTCTGCCGATTAAGGTGACTATTCCAGCAATGCGGAAAGATTTGTTTATCCGCATTGTTCGGGACCGATAGGTTATCTCGAGCGACGATACGCTTGAGGGTCGCAGAAAGCACAATGGCGATAGCGGATTTGCGCCGCGGAGAAATCCCGATGAGAACACACAGGGGGTCACAGGTGACGACGCTGTTCGTGGTGCTGCTGGCGGTGACACCGCTCGGTGCTCGAGCGCAATCTCCTCCCAGCGGTCCAGCTGGTTACGGTGCGTTGTCGTCCCCGATGACCGCTGGAGCTCCCGTGAGTCCCGTAGCGGCGGCGCCAATGCCGATGGCTGCGGCACCGAGTGCCATGGGTTACGGTGGAGTCATGCCGTATGGTATTGCGCCGGGAATGGTGGGACCGCCACAAGCCTACGGATACCCAGCATCGCCCGCTCCCAATGGCGGAGTCTATCCGGCCATGTTCAGCGGCGACCCGAACGCTCCGCAACCGCTGCCTGCCGGACCGGCGCCGTCGGCGGCCTATGACGCTCAAATGCCCGGCTACTACGGTGCCGCTATGGCGGAATGTTCTTCGTGCGGTGGCGCGGGCTGTCCGGGCTGCATGGGGATTGCCGGCTTTCTGGCACGCGGTGCCTCGTGGTTGCTGCCGTTCTCCGAAGCAGGCATTTGCGCACCGCGGTGGTACGACATTACCGCGGATTTCGTCTATTTGCAGCGTGACAACGCCGGGCGCCAGATGGATTTCGCGTCGCAAGGCATCCTGGGGCCGATCGTCCTCAGTACCAACTCGCTCGAATTCGATCCGTCGGGGGCCCTGCAATTGACGGCCGCCACGCAAGTCACTGCCGGTGGAACACTGGAATTCACCTTCCTGGGATTGAATAACTGGGAGTCCGCAGCGTCGGTGACCAGCGACAGCGATGATCTGTTCTCCGTGATCAGCGATTTCGGCACGAATCCGTTGTTGGGCTACGACGAAACCGACCGTGCGCGGACCCAGTCCATCTCGTACTCTTCATCGGTGGACAGTTTTGAGCTGCATTTCCGGAAGCGGTGGCAAGGACCGAACTGCCGCTTGCAGGGATCCTGGCTGGCCGGTGCTCGATATATCTACTTGCTGGAGGATTTCCAGTACTTCACGCTTGGCGGCGACTACGATCCGTTGCCGGGACTCCAATCGCGTGGGCAGATGACGTACGATGTCCGCGCCAAGAACAGCGTGACCGGCTTCCAGTGCGGCGGTGATATCTGGACCTGTGTGATTCCGGGAGTCAGTTTCGGCGGTGAAATGAAAGCCGGCATCTACGGGAATTACGCCCAGCAGTCGACGCACATCATCGCGACAACGACGGTGCCGGCGCAGACCAACGAGGCGTACGAGAACGACACCACGGGAGCGCTGTCGTTCGTGGGCCAGGGCAGTGTCACGCTGGTCTACAAGACCAGTCCAAATTGGGCTCTGCGGGGTGGCTACACATTCCTGTTCCTCGACGGCGTCGCGTTGGCACCGGAGAACTTCATCGCCACCGCGCCCTTCTCCACGGCTCGGCCCGCGCCGAGCGTGAACGACAACGGGAACGTCTTCCTGCACGGTTTCACGGCCGGTGTGGAATGGATGTGGTAGCCTCGACGGTACTGTCCGTCTAAGGCAGCCCAGGCTTGCATCGCACTACATCCCCGATCAGAAAAGAAGTCGGCCCTGAATTGGCCGACTTTTTTATTGCCGCACAGAGGCTCCACCTCCCGGCCTGGACGAAATCCGACCAGCAGGACTCTCAGCAGTCGCTCGTTGTACTACATCGTCTGCGCCCCCAACGGGCTCGCCCATTGGTGAAGGAGGCTGTGTGGTACAACGAGCCGCGGTGCAGACCGAAGTCGATCGACGTACGAGATCTCTTCACGACCGGCGCCGCTCGTTCCACCAAAAAGTTGACACGTTCTCCAGCCCATTTATAATCAACGGGTTATTGTTTACCCATTTTGTCCTTCTACCCCATTTTCACATACGCCTTTCGGTGTAGTTGGTTGACTGGAATTCTGTTCGTATGTCCACTGTCTGGTGTACCGGTGGTCGCGTGAGAGCCGGTTAAAATCAGGCAATTGTGCGGTTTCTGCAAAATAGTGGAATTCTTTTTTTCGCGTGATTAGACTGGCTTAAGTAGTCGTCTCACGCCTTGGATTTACCCAATTCGGGGGAATCGTTGTGAAATCACCCATGGCTCACCGCAAGCAGTTCTTTGGGAAACGGAAGCTCCAGACGCAGTCGCTCGCACGGCAGCGGTTGTTTCGCTCGATGCGTATCGAGTCTCTGGAAAACCGGTGCTTGTTGACTGCCATTCCACCGATACCGGTGTCTGAAAGCGTTGATCTGGATGAGCACCCGCACGGGTATGTGTATTCTCCCCCGCAATATCGTCAGATCGACAACGATGATTACCTGACGGCTGCGACGCCGGGACAACCTCTGGACATCGCGCTGACGTATTTGACGCAGAACGCCAGCAAGTTGGGGCTCAAGGCGAGTGATCTGCACAACTATGTTGTGACCGACCAATACACCAGCGGGGATCTGGGGATCACGCACATTTATCTGCGGCAGACGTTCAACGGCCTGCCGGTTGTCGATGCCGATTTGAACGTGAACGTGACAAGTGACGGACGCGTGGTGAACGTCGGCAGTACGTTCCTCACCGGACTCTTGCAGACAGGATCAGGCGCGGTGACGCCAACCACTCCGGCGACGCAAGCCTACCAGCAATTGGCGGCGCGCCTGGGTTTCCAGCTGAACGCGCAGCCGGCAGTGGTCGAGTACAAGGGCGGGCACTCCCAGAAGACCATTGTTTCTCCAGCAGGGCTGGCCAGTGAGAACGTCGTTGCGGAGTTGAGTTATGCGCCGACACCAGCGGGGCCGGAGCTGGCCTGGCAGTTAAATGTGCCCATGCTGAAGCAGGGGCATTGGTTGTATGCGACGGTCAGTGCGGTCGATGGCGAGTTGCTGCAGTACCATGACCTGGCCAAGCGCGCGACCTACAACGTCTACGCTTTGCCCACCGAGAATCCCAATGACGGCCCGCGCACGACGGTGACCAATCCGCAAGATCCGGTGGCCTCACCCTTTGGCTGGCACGACGTCAACGGACTGCCAGGACCCGAATTCTACGACACTCGTGGCAACAACGTGGACGCGCGACAGGATCGGGACGGCATCTACGACGCGACCGGCAACGCGCTGCCCGGTGGACAGGCGATTGGCGGGGCGACACTGAATTTCAATCACCCGCTCGACCTGACACAGCAACCATCCGGTTACACGAACGCGGCCGTTACCAATCTCTTCTATTGGGTCAATGTTTCCCACGACATTCACTACCAGTACGGTTTCGACGAGGTGTCGGGGAACTTCCAGGCTACGAATTACACGGGCCAAGGGGCAGGCAACGACCCCGTGTTGGCTTTAGCGCAGGAAGACGGCGCTACGGCTGGCGGGACGCGCAACAACGCCTATTTCATCACGCCACCCGACGGCACCCAACCGGTCATCGTGATGTACGAATGGGACACGGACCTGTCGGACGCCTTGACCGCCAATCCGGTCGGTGCTGTGTACACTCCCAATCGCGACGGCGATCTCGATTCGCAGGTGATGGTCCACGAGTATGGACACGGCGTTTCCGACCGACTGACGGGCGGCCCGGCCAATGTCACGGCTTTGACCAACGTGCAGAGTGCGGGGTTGGCCGAGGGCTGGAGCGATTACTGGGCGTTGGCTTTCTTCCAGAAGCCGACCGATACGAAGAATACCCCGATCACCTTCAACTACCTTAACGGCCCCAATCCAGTCCGCAACGTGGGCTTCCGCCGGTTCCCGTACAGCTATGACATGACCATCGATCCGCTGACATTCGCGGATTTCAATGCGGGCGGCCCCGCCTATTCGCCCAATTCCGAAGCCCACAACGCCGGCGAAATCTGGGCGTCCGTGCTCTGGGATATGCACTGGCTGCTGGTCGAGAAGTACGGCTTCGACCCCGACTTGTATAACGGCCAGGGCGGCAACAACCTGGCCCTGCAGCTGGTCATGGACGGACTGAAGCTGCAGCCAGCGAATCCCTCGTTCCTCGACGCACGGGACGCGATCCTGCAGGCGGATCTCGTGCGGAACAAGGGGGTGAACTACAAGGAGATCTGGACCGCCTTTGCCCGCCGCGGCATGGGCGTCAGTGCGATTGACGATACCACGGGCACCTTGGGATCGGATTCTGAGAGCGTATCCGCCGCCTATGACATGCCCATCAATCTCGGAGCCATTACAGGCACCGTGTGGCGCGACGACAACGGTAACAACAACCAGGACGGCGGCGAACCGGGCCTTGCCGGCCGCACGGTATTCATCGATCTCGACAACGACCGCGTTCGCGACAAGCTCGAGCCCGTCGCGACGACCGACGTCGTCGGCGATTACCGGTTCGACTTCTACGTAGCCGGCACGTTCAATATTGCCCAATTGGTGGCGCCCACCGATACGCAGACTTTTCCGGCGAACAACGGTTCCCATACCGTGACCATCACCAACGGGCAGGTAGCAGCCAACATTGACTTCGGCAATCGCACGGGTGCTACCAGTTCGTTCGGCGTCAAGTTTAACGACCTGGACGGCGACGGCCGACGCGACGCGAACGAGCCTGGAATCGCGGGAGTCTGGATCTACGTCGATTACGATGGTGATGGCCGCATCGACCTGGGCGAACCCAAGGCTCAGACGGATGCCCAGGGCCGATACCAGCTCATTCTCAATGTGCCCGGCAATTTCACGGTGCGGGAAGCCATTCCGGCCGGCTGGACACAGACCTACCCGGGCGGTGCGACGCAAGGCCACGCGGTGAGCTTGTCCTCGGGCTCGATGAATGTCAGCTTCGATTTCGGCAACGCGAAGTTGGACGATTACAGCGATGCCCCCAACGGTGACATCAACGGCGTAGTCTACAACTACGGCGTTGCCGCGCATCCCATCCTGGCCGGACTGCACCTCGGTGCTGCCGTGGACGGTGACGCCCAGGCGCTGGTGGGCGTGGAAGCCAACGGCGACGACACCGACAAGACAGACGACGAAGACGGCATCAAGTCGATCACCGGCCTGGCACCCGGCTCTACCGCCACGATGGAAGTCATCGTCACGACGAAGACTACCACGACCCCACCCAACTCCACGATCCCCGTCGAGGAGACGCTGCCCGCGGGACGATTGAATGCCTGGATCGACTTCAATAATGACGGCGATTTCCTTGACGCCGGCGAGAAGGTCATCAGCGATCAGCAACTGGCCGGTGGAACACACAAACTCACGTTCCCCGTGCCCGCCAATGCGACGCCCGGACTAGTCTATGCGCGACTGCGGTATGGCTACGCACGCAATCAGACGCCAACCGGCCCTGACTTCGCTGGCGAGGTCGAAGACCACCGCCTGCAGATCCTGGGCGACAAACCGCTGGCTCAACCCGATCAGTTTGCGGTGCGGCAGTCACTGCGCACCGTCCTGCCAGTCCTGGCCAATGACATCCCCAGTGCGAATGCACCCACGAAAGTCAAAGAAACGCCAAAGACCTTGACGAGCCTCGGTTTCTACGAAGTCAAGAACGGCGTTCTGTACTACACCGGCAACCTGCTCGGTGCGGATCGCTTCGAATACACGATTGTCGATGCCAAGAACAATCAGTCCAAGGCCACGGTCACCGTCAGCGTGCTGCCGGGTTCCGTGTTCGGTGATCCGACGGCCGTCGATGATTCGTTTGACGTCAACTTGGACACGGACGTGCTCCCCAAATCGCTGGATGTCTTGGCCAATGACTTTGCCGGCCAGACGGGTGTGATCAGTATCGTCAACATCGGCACGCCGTTGTTCGGGACCGTTCAACTCGACACCAACAACACGGCAACACCGGCCGACGACGTAATCGAATACACGCCGGACCCGAATTCGCTTGGCCAGACCGATGAGTTCTTCTACACGATACAGGACACGAACGGTGTTCAAGACACCGCCACGGTGACCGTCCACGTGAAACCGGCCGATGATCTGGACAACTTCGTCCAATATCGCCTGGAAACAACGGACTTGAACGGACGCGTCATCGACACCATCGGCGTGGGCCAGGAGTTCCTGCTGAACGTCTACGTCCAGGACGTGCGACTTAACCCGCCCGATCCGACCAAGATGGGCGTGTTTGCCGGTTACCTGGACGTCTTGTACGACTATCGCATGGTCGCAGTCAGCGGTGCCATAGACCATGGCAGCGGCAACGATTCCTACAGCAACGGGGTATCTGGCAGCGTGGACTTGCCGGGCCTGTTGGACGAAGCCGGTGGTTTCCAGGCGGATATCCAGAACCCGCTCGGCAACGATGAGAAGCTGCTGTTCCGGATACCGATGACGGCCAATGCGCCCGGTGAGGTCCAACTCGTGGGCGATCCCGCCGACCAGACGACGGACAATGCGGACGAGGGCATGCCGCCGGACCACGATACGCTGCTATTCGAACCGCCGACGGCGGCCACGCTGCAGCAGATCGGCTATGTGAACAAGACCCTGACGATCGTCACCGGCAACTTGCCGATCGCCGTCGACGATACCTTCCCCACCTTCTTCCCGGATGTGCAGATCAATCCGTCGGTCGTCACCATCCTGGATGTGCTGGCCAATGACTTCGCCCAGACAACACCCACGGGCTTGACGGTCGTAGACATCATCGTCGATCCGAACAACGGCTACCACGGTGCCGAGATCTCCATCGAGAACGACGGGCAGCGGATCGGGTACAAGCCCGCCCAGGGATTCGTGGGCACGGAACAGTTCCAATACAAGATGGAAAACGCCCTGGGACTCACGGCCACGGCGATTGTCACCGTACAGGTGGGAGCGGTCAACAAGGTCGTGGACTTCCACGTGGTCACGACGGATCTGAATGGCAACGAAATCACCACGATTCCCCAGGGTGACCAATTCCAGTTGCGCGTGTACGTCACGGATATCCGCCTCAATCCGCCGAACCCGCTGCGCATGGGCGTCTTCGCGGCCTACACCGATGTGCTCTACAACTCGGCCCTCGTTTCGACGACGCCCAACCCGAATATCAATACCAGCAATCCTTTACCGATCGTTACGGAATGGGGAACTACCTTCCGGAACGGGCGATCGGGTGCCGATGCAGGACTCAACCTGGTTGATGAGTTCGGCGCGTTCCGCAGCGACGATATCACTGGTTCGGGCCCGCTCAACCCCGGCCCGATGCTGCTGGCGGCCATCACCTTTGACGCAGATCACACGGGCACGGCCGTGTTCAAGCTGGACCCGGCTGACGCGTCGCCACTGCACGACGTACTCGTCATCGAACCCGACGATGATTCCGTTCCCTTGAGCGCGATTACGTTGGGCTCCACCCAGATCACGATTACCTCGGATGCGGTCGGGGAATTCGCGTTCACGAATCCGAAGAACTCGCTTGACGTGAACGATGACAACGCCATCACGCCGCAAGATGCACTGTGGGTAATCAATGCCACCAATCGGCAGGGGACAGGGAAACTCTCCCTGCTGTCCAGTGCGCAGGGTGAAGGAGAAGCTGCAGCTCGTCCTTCACTCGGCTTCGTGGATGTCAATGCCGACGGCTACCTGTCACCCATCGACACGCTGCAGATCGTGAACTACCTGAACGGCCAATCGAATGCCCAAGGCGAAGGGGAAGGCGAGTTGGCGGCGCCAACGCTGGAGATCGCCCCCGCCACCTGGATTGCCGGACCGCAAGTCAATTCGGGCAACAGCGGCCCCGCGGCACTCCCCGTGTTGTCCATGCCTGAACAAATCGGGAATGCCGACCTCGATAATTCCGCCTACCTGACTGGCCAAGATTCGGATTCCATCTTCAGTAACTGGGATGTTAACGAACAGCCGGAGGCAACCGACATCGTGGACAGCCTGGCGGAAGCCGTCGCCCAGGTTTGGGGTGACTGGAACGGCATCTGAACGTCACTGCGATTCGCTCCCGTGTGCATGACGAACCGGCTGCCCTCAAGGCAGCCGGTTTTCTTGCGCGCGAGCGAAACCTATCGAGCAGCCAGGGAGTGCCTTCTGAAGACCGGCCACGGCCGTCTCCGTCACGACGGTCCCACTCAGATCGACCGCCTGTGACCGTGAGCCCAATCGCGGCCAGCGGTCGCCTGCGACAGATTCCTCACTCTTTGGCGCCGAGCCGCGTGCGAGCGTCTTTGGCAAGCAGCAGGATTTTCGCGCGCTTCTCGCCGTCGGCGCAGTGCAGAAAGCCCACGAGTCGGCTGTTGACAAAGCCCGGGCTGCCATGCCAATCGCTTTCGCATCCCGCTTCAGGAGACACGATCCACTCGGATCCTTGCGCTTTCAAGTGGTGCGCGGCCAGCGTCAGGATGCGAGACCCGACTCGCAGCTGCAGGTCTGCGACTTTGTCGGCGTATCCCAACTGTTCGGGACTGCAGACGCGCCAGTTGCCGAGCGGTTTGGCGACCATGAACGTCAGGCCGTTGCCCACATTCCGTGTGTAATAAACTTTGCGCCCGCGCTCATAGGGAGCGCCCGACACGGAGAATTGGATGTCGGTCAAACCATCATACGTCCTTGGACAGAGCAGATCCTCCACACCCAGGAGCCCCGTGGGGAGCGCCACCACCCAGCCTTGATGCGCGTCACGGGGAAAGGGAATTCCCGTCGTGGACGCCAGCCGTGAGCGGATATTGAGGCCAGTCGTACTCACCCGATACGAAAACTTCACCTCCAGCGGCAGCGGCAGTTCCTTCAGTCGAGCGACCGCAACAGCCGGCGCGGTCAAGGCAGTCATCCACGTGAGCCACTCATCCTCCGGCTTCGCATGGAGCCGAAAACACTGTCTGTGCGTGTCAAGATCCACTTGTTCGCCAGCCTCGGGAGGAGTGCGGAATTCGATCCGGTCCTCCGCCAGACTCTCCAATTGGGGCAATTCGAGTCCTTCCTTGCCGCTGATCAGCCCGGTCAGGCTGAGGCCGACTTCGGGCTTCACGAGAAAGAGGCGTGTGTTCTTGGTAATCGTCGGCTGAGCCCACGGGTAGATCCGTGCCTCCGCGACTAGCCGTTGCCCTTGCGGCGTACAGTTCAACACATAGCCGGCGGCATAGCCCTTGAAGGCGATGCCGGTGCCCGGCTTCACTGCCCGCTCGCACTCGAGCCACATTCGTTTCTCGCCCGGCAACGGGCCGTACTTCGGAGGATTGCCGCTCAAGATCGGCAGTTCATCAACGACACGCGATGCTGCTCCTAGCGGGTCAAGGACTGCCGCAATAAACACGCCCTCAACGGGCGTCGAGGTGTGCCCTGTTAACCCCGTGGGAGTCCATCCCAAGGACACCACGTAGTAGCGAGTCAGCAACCGCCGGTAGCAGGTTGCATCCAGCGACCGCCGGAACTTGACCGTCAACAGCCAACTGTCGCTGCGCGGTTCGGGTTCCATGCGGCAGACACGGCCGATGTCGCCGCCGTGACGCACGGCCGTCCCCACCTGGACGCCGTAGACATCGCGACTGCTCCCTTTCAAAACCAACGCCGGGCCTGACATCGATAGTTCCGGGTCCGGCGGCGGTTCCGGCCGTCCCTCGTATTCCACCATTCCGCCAGGACCTCGCAGGCGCGCCGCCGCCTGAGGATCGGTGCGCACCACAAAGACCTCGGCGCCGGTGAAGACGGTACGCGCATGATACGCCTGCATTCCCTGCAGATAAGGGCGCGCAATGTAATGCTCAACTCCCTCTCTCGCATAAGGGCATGTATCCGCGGGTTGGTAGTAGGCCAGAACGGCGTGCACGCTCTCGGCGAGTGTCACGTTCTCGACTTCGCCTACGCGTTCCTGCGTTTCGTTGTCATACACCGGGTCGCCGCGTTTGAGATTCCATCCGACCGGAAACCGCACGAGCGACCTTGGACTTGCGGGACCGATGCGTGAATCGAGCGGTTGCCCTTCCCGGCCGACAAAGTCCGTACACCAGGCGTCGGCTTTCTGACCAGGCGAAACGTGAATTGCGGCACCGTCCCAAGCCTGCACATTCTCGACTTCCGCGTCCTCCACATTGAAGTAACCGATGCGAAACTCCGAGTCCGGCCGGCAGATTTCCCGAGCCAGTTGCGGGTTGCACTTGTCAAGTTCCAGTGTGAATTGCCAACCGACCACTCCGCCGCGATCTGCTGGTTCATAACCAACGACCTCGCCGACCGGGCAACCCCGCACCAGAACGTCGGCGCCCAGCGCAAGGCGATGACCATCGCGCCACCAGCAGGAAATTCGCTGGTTGTGCACGGGCAGGCGCACGTACACGAGCCAACCAATCGCCACGAGGACGCTCGCAATCAGGGTGACCTTTGCGGCCGTCAACGCCGTCTGCCCGCGGGTTCTCACTGGGTCTGTTCCTTACATTCCTTGATCCGATGAATGCGAGCATCGAACTTCCAGGTGGCAATCAGATTACACGCCACCATGATCGTGTAGACTTCGATCCCCGCCAGAGGCTTGACCTGAACCAGGTCGATGGGCTTCAACAGAACAATGTACAGGCCGGCGACAAACACCTCGATCAAGCCGCTGGCTGTCAGCTTGAACACAAGTTGCACCAGCCAGTGGCCGATCGGCAGGCGGTGCCCCCACTCCGTCGCGCAGAGCAGGAAGATCACCTTGAGCACCACGAACACAAGCGAGGCCAACAGAATCACCGTACCGATGAACACCTCGCGGTAACGGAACAGTTCGATCACTACCTCCACGAGGCAGGCCTCGAACCTGTCGCCGACTCGCGGGTCAACCAGTAACATCGGTGTGAAGAAGGCCGGGACAAGTAACAGGAGTGTCAGCATTGCGAACCGCCAACTCGAACGCACGCTCCGTTCAATTGCGCGATCATCCAGCAGGGGAGCGGCGCATCGACAGCGTCCATTCTCTGCGGGCGGGGCATTAATCGGATGCTGCCACACCCGGCCGCAAGTCATGCACGTGCAGAAGGCCCATCCTGCCGGCGGTTGTACTTCAACGAGCCCAGTTGCCACGGGTGTCTATCCTCCGTCGTGATTCAGCTGACTCAATGCAGTCTATGCATCCAGGACCCCGCCGGAAAGCCTGACGAGGCCGCGGCAGGCGGATGAGACAGACGTGACAGAGGGGGGACAGACGCAGAATGTCCGCCGTCAAGCGACTCGGAAAGGAAGGGCAGGGCACCCCGTGTCGCATACGGCGGATGCGGGTCTCGATGTCTCCGTAAGAAACACCGTGTTCTCACGGAGACACCGAGATTCAGGTGATTTGCCTGCTGATCAGATTCTGCTGTCTACTCAACCGAAGATCCGGGCGAGCGCGTCGTCGAACTCGTTTTCCTCGGCGAATTGTTGCGTCGCGTCCTGCGAGAGATCGTCCAGCACGTCGTCGATGGCCGACTGCAGGACGCTATGAAGCGCTGGCTGCTGTCGTGGCTGGTCAGCCGTCGCCCCGAACAGCATGTCCTCCACATCCTCGCCAAACAGTGCGTCCCTGGCGCCGACTCGACCGGTCGGACCGTTACCCGGAGTGGATTGAGCAAGGACGTACGTCGCCCCCCACGGGTTCGACAGTCCCTGTTCTCCTTCCGCCCCTGACGCACCGGCCGTCGCTTCACCTTTAGCCTCACCTTCGCCGCTCGATCCGCTGTTGATGGAGTTGATGACGATCAACACGTCCAGCGATGTGAGCAGGTTGTCCCCGTTCACATCATAGTAGGGCGGAGGTGCATTGACACCCGGAATGGGCGGGGGCAGCGGCGTTCCTTGTCCCACCTTGTTGATCTGATTGATGATCTGCAGGGCGTCAATGGCGGACACGAACCCGTCGTTATTGACATCCAGCGGATTCCTCGAGTTCTGCCAAGGCGTCGGGTCCTTGACGGCAATTGTGACCTGCACTGGTGCCGTAGACAGCCCCGTGGAGTCCGTGGCGATGTACTGGAAACCGTCCAGACCACGGAACCCGGTTACCGGAACGTAGGTGAACGACCCGTCCGCATTCAACGTCAGCGATCCGTGCTGCGGACCGCTCGCCGGAACCAGCGCTGCTTCCAGGGTCTCGCCGTCCACCTCCAGGTCGTTTTGCAGCACGTTCCCCGTCAGTGTGGCTCCCGCATTGATCGCGTAGGAATCGGCGACTCCGATCGGGGCGTCGGCTTGCGGCGTCACGTGAACGGTAACTACACCCGTCGCCGACAGGTTCGTCGCATCCTTGACGCGGTAGGTGAAGCTGTCGGTGCCGGAGAAGTTCGGTTTGGGGGTGTAGACGAACGACCCATCAGTGAGCATCGTCACAGTCCCGTTCGGCGGGGATGCCACCAGGGAGGCGGTCAGCGCGTCGCCATCCGCGTCGCTGTCGTTGCCCAGGACACCGGGAGCCCCGATGTCCAAGACACCGTCTTCACTGACCGTGTAATCGTCGTTCACAGCGACCGGCGCGTCCGGTACCGGAGTCACTACAATCGTGACCGTCGCCACGTTCGAGTCAGCCACACCGTCGTTCGCCTTGTAGGTGAAGCTGTCCGGACCCGAGTAATCGGTGTTCGGGATGTTCGGCGTGTACGTGAACAGCCCGTTGTCGTTCAGCGTCAGAGTACCGTGTGTCGGCCCGCTGACCAGGATCGCTTTCAGCGGATCGCCGTCCAGGTCGGTATCGTTGAACAGCACACCCTCGCCGGCTACGACCAGTACGCCGCCTTCACCGACGATGTACGGACCGTCGTTCTGCGCCACTGGCCTGGCATTGACCTTGATTGTCACGGTGGCCGTGTTGGAATCCGCTGCGCCGTCGGTAGCTTTGTAGGTGAACGTGTCGAAGCCGTAGTAGCCGGTGTTCGGCGTATAGACAAACGACCCGTTGGCCGCTAGCGACACGGCTCCGTGGAGCGGTGCGGACACAAGCAACGCCTGCAACGAGCTTCCTTCCACATCGGTGTCATTGATCAACACTCCCTTGGAAGCGGCCACGGTCAACACCTGGTTCTGGTTCGTCGCGTAGCTGTCGTTGACCGCTACGGGCGCGTCGTTGACCGCGCGGATCGTGATCGTGACGGTCACGACACCCGAATCCAGCGCACCATCGTTGGCCCGATAGGTGAAACTGTCCGCACCGTTGTAGTTCGCTTGGGGCGTGTAAATGAACGAGCCATTGTTGGCAAGGCTCAGCGTACCGTGCGATACGCCGGCCACCAGCACTGCCCGTAAGGTATCGCCGTCAAAGTCCGTGTCGTTGGCCAGCACGCCCGGCAGACTCTGAGCGGCTGTGTCCAACACAACGTCTTCGTTGATGGTGTAGCTGTCGTTCGCCGCCACGGGCGCGTCGTTCACGGGAGTCACGGTTATCGTCGCCGTGGCCGTGTTCGATTCCAGATCACCGTCTGTGATCCGGTAGGTGAAGGAGTCCGAACCGTGATAATTCCCCTGCGGCGTATACGTGAACGAACCGTTAGGATTCACGGTCAACGTGCCGTGTGACGGGTCGGTGTGGAACGACACGGTGATCTTGTTGCGGTCCACGTCCGAATCGTTCTTGAGCAGTCCAAGCACCGAAGATGGCGCCAATACGGCGTCCTCGGCCACCGTGAAGTTGTCGTCCACGGCCACCGGGGCATCGTTGACGGCCCTGATGGCGATCGTCACCGTGCTCGTGCTGTTCAGAGCCGGATTCGAATCGACGGCCGTATAGGTGAACGTGTCGATACCGTTGGCATCCGGCAACGGAGAATACTCGAACGAACCGTTGGGATTCAGGATGACCGTGCCTTTGGTGGGTGGAGTCAACAACTGGGCCGTCACGTCTCCGTCGAAGTCATTGTCATTTCCCAGAACACCCGGGTTCGGCACGACCAAGGCGGTGTCCTCATTCGTCGTGTAGCTGTCCGGGTTGGCACTCGGACCGTCATTGACCGGATTGACCGTGATGATCACCGTCGCCACGTTGGAGTTCAAACTGCCATCGTTGGCCCGGTAGGTGAAAGAGTCGGTTCCGTTGAAATTGGGGCTCGGCACGTAAATAAACGAACCGTTCGCGTTCAGCGACAGTGTGCCATGCGCCGGCTGACTGACGATGGCAGCCGTGAGACCACTGTTGGGAAGTACGGGTGGCACGTTGTCCACGTCGGTATCGTTCGCCAGCACGCTCGGCCGGCCAAGGGCGGCCGTGTCGAGCACGCCGTCCTCATCGACAGAATAGCCACTGTCGTTCACCGCCACGGGTGCGTCGTTAACGGCGTTGACGGTGATCGTCACCGTGGCAAGGGCCGTGTTGCTCGACGTCGATTCCCAGGCTTCATACGTGAAGTACTCCAATCCGTTGAAGTTAGGCGTGGTGGGAGAATAGATGAACGCACCGGTCAATTCGTCCAGCGAGACCACGCCGTTGGCAGGCTGTGCGACGACTCTCACCTTCACGTCGCCGTCCACATCGTTGTCGTTGGCCAGCACTCCCGGTAATCCGCGGGCGGCCGTGTCAAGCACCGTATCCTCATCGACGGGGTACGCGCCGTTCTGGCCGTCGTCTGCCGCCGTGGGCGGATCATTCACCGGCGTGACGTTGATGGCGACGGTCGCCGGCGCCGAATTGGCCGCACCGTCGAAGGCGGTGTAGGTGAAGAAGTCCGAGCCGAAGAAATTTGCGTCGGGCGTGTACTGGAAACCGCCGTTCGCGTTGAGAGTCACCGTGCCGTGGGCAGTCCTCCAGGTGGTCGAAGGCTGCGTGGGATACGGCCTGGCCGTCAGCGCGTCGCCTTCGACATCCGAATCATTAGCCAGTACGCCCGGGGCCGAGATGGTCAGCCCGAACTTAGTGTCCTCGGCAATCGTGTAGGTGGAATCCGGATTGGCCAACGGGGCGTCGTTGACGCCGGTCACGGTGATCGTCAGTTTCCCGGCATCCGTGGCTGGCGGAGCGGCGTTGTCCTCAACGACGTAGTCGATGATCACCGTCGCCGTCGCTCCCGCGGGCAGAAAGTCGAAGTCCGTACCCGGATTGAACGTGATGACGTTGCCGGACTGAGTCGCTGTCGCGGAACTCCGTGCAATGCCCGATCCATCGAAATCCAGCGTCATCGAACTGATCTGTACGGACCCGGCCTTCAGGATCAGGACCGTATTGATGTCGGCGTCGGTATCATTTGCGATGACGTCCACGCCAACGCTCGTGTTTTCCGTGGTGTTCGCCGTGTCATCGACGGCGACGGGCACATCGTTAACACCCTGGATTGTCATGGTCACCGTGGCCACGTTGTTCGAGACCATCGATGCACATGGCAGTTCTGCGGGCACGTTGCAGGTGGGATTGTCGTTCGCACGATACGTGAACGTCTCCGTGGCCCACGTGGTGGGGTCGGCGGGATTGTATGCGCGAAGCGACTGGAACAGCGTGGAAGTCCGCGGATCGTAGTTCAGCTGACCGCTGGCCGCCAGTGTCAGAGTAGCGCCGGAAGCGAGCACAACGGGTTGCCCGACAGCCTGCGTTGCACCGTTGACTTCGTACACGCTGAGCGGATTCCCCTCGGTGTCCGTGTCATTGACCAGCACTCCGAGCGGCGGCTGGTTCTTCACCAAGTCTTCGGTGGTTGTATAACTGTCATTCAGGGATACCGGTGGCGTACCGGCAATAACCGTCACCAGGTAGTCCTCGACTTCACCGCCAATGGCGATACCTTTCGGGAACAACCCGCCTCCGGCACTCAGTCGGAAGCGCGCAAATGTCCGGCCCGGCTGGGCGAACGACGGCACCCGGATAGTCAGGTCGTTGGCGCCGGTCGAGAGCGCAACACCGTCAAACACCTTCTCGGCAAAATCGTCCCAGTCGCCGTCCCGGTTGTAGTCAATCCAGGCGTCCAGCAGACCCGGACCGGAACTGACAACCGTCACACGCGAGTCGAGGTACTGGTTCAGCGGGTCGAGGATGGTCACACCGTCTTCGTCATCCTGCGACAGCGTCACCGTGTCTGCCGCCAGCGCTACCGTGAGCTGCGCATCCGCGCCTGCGATGGCAGCGGCCATCGCACTCGCCACCCCGGCACTGGAAGTCGTGACGAAGGAACTCGTGATATTGTCCAATGTCACCGCAACATTCCCCAACGTCACCTGCCCATTGCGGTCGAACTCAAAGGTGATGGTCTGCTGCTGATCGTTGAGCGTGAAGGTCTGACCGTCGGCAATGCCGCCGGCTTGCCCCACGGCCGATAAACCGCTGGCCAGTGGGATGAACGTTTGGATAGTTGCATTCGAGAGTTCCAGAACCGCGTTGCCCAGGTTACGGGCGTTGATACCGGCGAACTGCCCGTTGATCGCCGACACCAGGGCGTTGGCGATGTCGCTGGCCGAACTGCTGTTCTCCACGAGCGCCGCATTGCCGACGAAGCTCACCGGTACATTCGTGCCGGAAACACCACCGACTTCGTCAAACTCGAACGTGACAGGCAGCAGAGCAGCCGGGCCATCGGGGTCGATCTGGAAGGTGACCTCGTCGAACACGGGCCCGCGGCGCCGCAACGGATTGGAAGCCACCAACCGGGTTTCGGCGGTCGCGCCCAAACTCACACCGAGATCACCACCGAGATTGGAAGGACTCAATCCCGCCAGGTCACCGTCACTTACGGCATCCTGAATCGCCGAGAAGACCTGGTCGTTGATGTCCTTCTGCGTCAATTTGCCGATCAGGTTGACTTCTCGATTCAGCGTGTTGTTCAGCGTTCCCGATTTGTTGTACTCGAACGTCACAGGGGGATTAACACCGTCGGAGATCGTGAACGTCTCGCCGTCGTCAATCATGTTCACGTTGGCGGGGGCCACCACGGCGAAGGAGAGCGGCACCTTGATCGCCAAGCCAGCAACCTTGGCCTGGATCGTGGCCGGCAGTTGGCCGGTGAGCGACAGCGGCGTAGCGGGCGTGACGTTGAGGTTCAGCGAGTGCTGTTGCGGCTGTCCCCCGAGGAAGACGCGTCCCGCACCCAGATTGGCCGGAGTAAGGTCTTTCAGGGTCTTGGCGTTCAGTTCGCGCTGAACGGCCGCCACGATCTTGTCCGCCAGAACATCCTGGCTGTCAGTCGTTCGGAACACGATGGGTTTGTTAGTACCCGCGACGCCGTCGCCGACGTTATCCGTAGGCGTACCAGCCAGCGCGTCATCGTCGAACTCAAACGTGAGGCCGTCGAGCACAAACACTTGCTTGTCAACAAAGTTAGTTCCACCGCTGGCCGGTACCCGAACCGAGAACGGCGAGCCGCTGGTGAACGTGAGGTTGCTGCCCGACACGTTCAGCGTGTAGTCCTGGTCGTCACCGGTCGCAGTGGCGTTGGGTTGCCCATTGGGATCTGCATCAACGCCCGCTCCGAGGTGGATTGAATCCGCAACGACCACGTGCCGTGCGCCGTCGCGGGACTCGACCGTGGGATATCCGCCGAGCACGTTGTAGTACGGATTTCCGGTTTCCGGCGCATCGCCGTAATCCAATTCGGCCCCGGGCAGCATGATCGTGAACTGAGTCTCGTTGTTCGGACGATTGGGCTGCAGGTCGTTGCCTGCCAGGTCCTTGATCCCGTCCAGCCGCCCGTCGGCATCGCCCGGTTGGGCGACGGTAGCGATCCCGCTGACCGCCGTCGGGCTGCTGAGGAAGATCGTAGAACCGGCTCGCAGCCGCGCGAAGACATTCGAGTCGCTGAAGTTGATCGCGTTGATGATCACGCCCGCCATGTCGTCGCCGGTGAACGAGCGATCCGGCACATAGACGACGGGCACGGCCCCGCCCTCGATCCCCGAACGCGTCAGTGCCGTGGTCGGCGGAATGGTCAGCTGATAGTTCGCCGTTTCATTCAGCCGGATGATGCCTGTCCCCGTAACGGACTCGGTCCGGAGTCCCAGACTGGCGACACCGTTAATCACGTTGACAATGGCCTGCGCCAGTGCGTTGCGATCCGTGTTCGCATTGGAGAACGAAATGATCACGTTGCCGAGCGTCGTATTACCATCCAGCGCCTCGTTGAATTCGAAAGTCACGGGAGCGTTGGTGCCGCGACGGATCGAGAACGTGGAACCGTCGACAATACCCGCGCCGCCGTTGGCCGGCACGGCAATCGATACCGAATCCACCACGCCGGGCTCACCCGCTTCCGTCAACAAGCTCGTCCGTTGCGGCGGCAGACCGGAACTTGTCAGCTGCAGATTGTGGGTGACGGCCGGCATAGTCACGCGTGCCAGGCCGCTCGGATCGACCGTGACCACGAGCTGCGACAGACCTAGCTTGCCGTTCGCTTCCAGGGCGGCCTTGACCCGTTGAGCCATCTCGGCCGCTGTCGGTGCCGGAGTGCCGATCAGCGAAATAGCGGTCGAACCCAGCGCGACCGTATAGTTCGAATCGAACTCGAACGTGACGGGAGCCGCCGTCCCCTTGCGAATCGTGAACTTGTCGCCGTCGGCAATAGCCCCGGCCGCCGGGATCTCCAGGTCGATGAAGCCCCTGCGCCCGGACGTCCGGTTCTGCTTCAGCACGCTGGACGCGGTGTCCACGACGTAACCTGCGGTCCCGTCCAGATGAATCTGACCGTCACGCAGGTGAGTGGGATCCAGCGCCAGTGCCGCGCGCACCTGTGAGTTGACTCCGGCCACCGCGGCCACGACGTCGTCGGCAATCTGCAGATGTGTCTCGAACCGGGTGAACGGAATCGGCACGCTGCCTGGGATGGCCTGGCTGCCGTCGCTGTCAAATTCAAAGGTGAAGGGTTGATATCCGTAGTGCAGCACGAACGACTGCCCGTCATCGATGCCCGCCCGCTGCCCGTCCGTCGTCAGCACGCTGCCCGTCGGCACGCGCACGTCGTGCTGCGGAGAAAGATCAGCCAGCGTCCGCACGCCCAGATGGATCACGCCGCTGCCGAGGTAGCGCGGACTCAGGTTAAGACCATAGCTGCCGTCAGGCGTCGTGTTGCCGGGAGGATTGTTGAGCAGGTCAATCGCGCGAATGATGTACCCCGCCATAACGTCTTGCGGGTCACGGCTGAGGAAAGCAATCGGGATGTTGGTGGATACGAAGTTGCTGTTGCTGTCGAATTCAAACCGCGTAAGCCGGCCGTTTTCGTAGATGTCGAAGGTATCGCCGTCGCGGATTCCGCCCGAATCGGCCCCCTCGGGAGGCACGGTCAACGACAAGGTTTCGGGCACCGTGATGCTGTAGCCGCTCTCGTATTCGAACACCACCAGCGTGCCCGCGGGATCCGTGATGCGGAACTGATCGCCGTCAGCGACTTGATCGCCGGCCGGTGCTGCGACCACGAAACGATCGCGGTTGTTCAGCGTGATCTCGTAGGTCCGGCCGGGTTTCCAGACACCCGACAGCGGCGTGAGACGAATCGTGCGATTGGTCGCATTGAAACCGAAGCGATAGTCCACGCCCTCGGTCAAAGCATGACCGTCCTCAGTAATCGTCACCTGGAAGCTGGTCACAGTGTCTGGGTCCGGTCCCGTACCTTCGCCGTCCACGAGCAGAATGGCGAAGTAATCCGGTGTTCCCTCGATCAATTTCACGACCGTCTGGGAGGCGTCCTGGTCCGTGCCCTTCGTATCATTGTCAAAGGGGTTGATCAGCAACGCGGTTGGACCGATGAAGTCAGAGCGGTCGAGAGCCCCGCGGTCCTTGAACACGTTGGCGCCTTGCGGCCCGGCGTTATTGACCGACGGATCGTCGGCGCGCAGCTGCCCGACGGCGTCGCGTTCTGGTGCGAGGATTGGGGAAGCGGCAATGCCGAGCGGAGCCTTGACGCGCGTGGCGTAGTCCGCGCGATCATCCAAGGAATCCAGCGAGCTGTCGATGGCTTTCGAACCGGCGCGCAGGTAGAACTTGTCACGCGTGGCATCGACAAACCGGGGATCCGCGATGATCGGGAAGGTACCCAGCCCCGTGTTATTCGGTACGTTGGGATCGTAGAGATTGGCACCGAGCACCGTGCTGGCTGTACTGGTGGCTCCCACGGTAATGCCGAATTGGACGTTGGATAGAATGTTGTTCAACACAGTCGGGCTGGCATTGTCGTCCACCAGGATGCCGTGATCGTCCGTCTTTGACCCGTAGACGGTGTTGTTGACAATGCGGCCGAAGGGGGCTACTCCCGGCACTTGGGCATTGGGGTCTCCCCGAAACTCGATGCCCGCGAAACCGGAACCCGCCACCACGTTGTTGAAGATCGTCACACCGGGCGCCAGTCGCTGCGTGTTCAACTCGCTGAAGTTCTTTGGCGGCCCTGCATGCGGGAGCGAGCCGGCCATCGGCGCCAGGTCCGCACGCGTGCGGCTACCGTCATCGACGCGAATGCCAGTAACCAGTGAATCCGTGATCCGGTTAGACTGGATCAGAATCTGGCCCTGGTCGCGGAAGCGGTTGGAGTCGCTGTTGTAGCCGTGCTCATTGAATTGGTCCGCGGTGGTCCCGTACACACGAGCGGAGATTTCTCCAAAATCGAAACTGCCCGTCACGTCGCCCACGGCGTTCCCGACCAGATCGATGATGGTGCTCGTGCCGCCTGTACCGGCGACCGTTTCGTCCGACAGAGCGGCAACCAAATTCAGATTGGCTTGGGCCTGAGGACTGTTGATCGCATCGCGGATCGAGGAGGCAACCATGTCCGCGGTGTCGGAAGCCCGGAAGGGCACCGCCACGTGCCCCTGAGCCACACTCGCTAGCGGGTGGCCCAGCGGCAAGTCCGCGTCATTGAACTCGAACACCACCGTATCCACGCCATCGCTGACCTGGAACAACTGCCCGTCGTACAGCATGCTGCCCATCGTGCCGGCCGTGTGGTCACGATCGGAAATATGCAGGGTGTAGTTCTCGGAAGTATTGGGACCGTCCAGCATCAAGATCACGACGTAGTAGGTCCCCGCCGGCGCGGTCGGAGAGAGATTGACGGTCATCTCCGGATTCACGGTGAGGTTCGTGATCGCCACCGCCGATCCGAATGGGTTCAGCAGGTAAGCCACAAACTCCGCTTGGATATTCGCGTCGTCGATGTCCACACGAATGAGGTCACCCGGACGTGCGGAGAAGGAATAGTAGTCGTAGTCGTCGATACCGGCACCGAGCAGACTGATGTTCCCGGAAACGCTGACGTGTGGATCTGACGAGGAACCGAAGACGCCGGGTGCCTGGCTGCGAGTCCAGGTCAACAGTTCGAGATTCTGCGCCGTCAGTTGCGTGCCGTTGAACTCCACTTCCTGAGTCACCACGGGCGTGGCGACCAGTGATGACTGCTGGTCCATGCGCTCATTCGAGTCAATCGTCTTGAACAACAGCGTGTCCGGACCGTCGAAGTTGGCCACACCGTAGACCAGCGGCTGCTGTGATGTGGGGTAGTAGGGCGTTTGTTGTGGGGCGGGAACGGGGTTCGTCTGGTTCCAGGCCGCATACTGCTCGCCCCGCCGAATCTCCAACTGATACTCGCCGACCAGAATCTCATTGTGCGGCAAGGCGTTGACCGTATTGCTGAGCAATTCGGTGTTGTCGATAAAGGTCGGATTCTGATTGGCGTTGACAACCATTTCGCCGCGTTCAGCCAGGCCGATAATCACATCATCGATCCAGGCCCCCTGATGCACGTTGTCCATACCTTTGAGCGAACCGGACCCGTTCCCTTCCTGCGTGAAAGAAGCGTCGAAAGCGCCGAAGACATCTCCGGCGAGTGTCAGGTCAACGCCCAAGGGCTGTCCGTTATATTGCCCGGGATCCTGGCTGATGAAATTGTGGTTCACCAGCTTCACGAGGTCGCGATCCACCTTGAAGTTGGCCGCATTGCCACTCCCGAAACCGGAGTAGGCGTGGTCGTCCGCGGAAACGTGCAACGTGTAGTGGCTCAGATTGGCCACGTTGGAAACTTCCACAAAGTACGTGTCATCGGCCGGGAGCGCCGGAATCACCAGGTCGAAGGTCGTCGGACCACCGATCAACGTCCCCACCGAATTGTAGAGCCGAATCGTCGGGCTGGTGGTCGCATCGTCAACGTCGATGACCGCTCGGCTGCCCGACGTGCCCGTAAACGAGTAGTAATCCACGTCTCCGGTCGTACCTGAGCCGCCGGCCAGAGCAATCGCGGAGTACGGGAGGAACAAGTTGCGCACGAACGACCCGGTTGGAGTGCGGACCTGCACGATCGTACTCACTGTGGAGCCAAGGAACAACTCACCATTCGCACTCGTCAGACCACCGTCGGTCATCGTGCTGGCGAAACTACTCGTCACAAGCCCCGTCGTGGGACTGATGAAGTACTGCCGGGTGCCGTCAAACGCGATCAGGCTGGTCGAAGTCGCGCCCAGGCCTCCGATCAGGTTCAGCCCCGGGTTATTCAGATCAATGTCCAACGGCGTCAAGAAGATATCGAACGTCGGGTGGAACACCTGAATGTCATCGGCCACCGCGTCCAGGAGATAGACGCGCCGGTTTGTGCCACCGATGGCGGCGATGCTGTCGTAGGTTCCCACGGCGGTAATCGGGTCCGAATCGATGATCGCACCCGTGTTGGGGTTCAATTCGTACAGCGTTGTGCCGGCACCATCCATGAACCACAGGCTGGTACCGTCAAACGCCAGACCATCGACTCCACTGGCGGATGCCGCTGGTGACGCGAAACCGTTCAATTCGGCGCCCGTCTGGGGATCGAGTTCCACAATCCGATTCAGGTTATTCCCCGGTACCGCGAACAGTCGGCCCTTCGAGTTGCCGAATCCGGTAACGGTCACGTGCGGCGTGGTGAGCGGATTCGCGATGTCCTGGTTGTAGGTCCGCGTCCAATTCAATAGATCCAGGTTCTGGGCCTGCGGCCGGGTATCGTTGACCTCAACTTCGCGGTTTACTGTCGTGGAGTAGATGTCCCCCAGTCTCTGTTGGATCGCCTTGGCTACCTCGTTGCGGTCCATGCCGGAATTGACACGGATCAACACGCGGCCGAATCGTTGGACATCCGTGATGTCATCGACTACGTCGGCATCAGGCGTCCCCTCCACAAACGTGGCAGGCAGTCCGGACTGGTTGACTACCATCAACGTTGTGGGGTCACCGTCGATCAAGTTGAGCCGATGACCTTGACGGTCCATGGTGAGCGGCAAACCGGCGGCCGCGAGCGCTGCCTGCATCCGCACGGCAACCTGCGCCGGCGTGTCGGTGGGAGAATACTGAATTTCATTCAGGCCGGGAACGCCGCTGACGAAAGTGAATGTTGTACCGGGACCCAAGCCGTCTGGATCAACAGTAAATGAATCGAGGTCGTCGATGTTGGCTCCCGAGGGCGCGACGAGCGTGTAACCTAGATCAAACTCAAAGGTCTGCGTCCCCACCTGCACATTGGGATTGGTGCGACTGAAATTGCTGATCGTGAACGACTGCCCGTCGCGCAGCACGTGGCCCGGGAGAGCGCGCAGATCATCACCCGCCGTGCGACGATCGATCGCACTGGACACGCCGCCCAGGTACTGACTGCCGGTGCTGGCCGCACCCGCGCTGGAGAATTCAAACCGCAAGCGAACACGTTCCTCACCGGCGTAGGCTCCCAAGGGGATCCGCGCCTGCCGCCACCCACCCGTGTTGTTGAACAGCGGGTAGACGCAAGGCACGACCTGAGCATACGAGTGCTCGCAGGTCCAGTAGTCCGACTTGGTGCCAATATCATATTCATCAAAATAGACGTGCGACTGGAACGAGTTGTTCGTGCCGAGCAATGTCCAGTTGCCGTCGTCGCCCGAGACGAACACGCGGAACGTGTCGCGCTGGTCGCGCGGCACTGTCGGACTGTAGTCATTGGCATCCGGCTCGGTGTCGAGGAAGTAGCTGAAGTAGAGCATGGGCTGGTCTTCAGCCGCATAGCCCTTCAAGCTGATTTCATTGCTGATGAGACTGCCGTGGGCGCCGCCGGGGAAATCATAATGGTTGTCGCCCGGGCTGTTGCTGTTGCCATCCAAGCTGCCGAAGTAGTACGAGGTGTGACCGTCCCCCTGATCCCAGCGGCTATTGTCGAATGCCGGGTCAACACCGTGTCCGGCATCACCATGCCGGTCCTGAGTCGTCTTCCAGAGGTTGCTGGTCAGCGTCGAGAACGCCAGGCCACGTGCGTTGCCGATGCCGGTCGGAACGCGGGTCTGCCCGTCCACGAATACGGGCCGCAATTGCCCCGCCGTGTTGAAGGCGTACAGGTTACCGTTGGTGTCAATGGCGAACAGGATGTCCTGGTACGTGGTTCCTTCGAGTCTCTCCGACGACGAGATATTGGTGTCCGAAATTACGGCCAATCCCTGGAATTGGATGCCCCAGAGATCGTGCGCCGAGGTCTGCACATACGTGGCGGTCACCGACTCGCCGAATGTTCCGGTACCGTTGAAGTTGTTGAGCGTGTAGAGACCGCCCTGATCGCTCACCACGTACATGACGCCGTTCTTGTAGGCCATGCCCGTGATATTTCCACCCGGCCCTGTCAACGGAGTGCCAGCGCCGGAGTTGATATCCAGGATGCCGCGCTCCACGATCTGTGTGGCTGCGGGATAGGGCTCGGTCGTGGAGTTGTACATGTAGATTTCCATCGGCGTCTGGCCAGTGCGCCGATCGCGTTGATTGAAATACCGGCTGGCGAAACTCTGCGCCGCGCCCGAGTCCGCGTCGAAGTAGTACAACACGTTCTGGATTGTGGCTGGTGCTCCTGGAACGAGATTTCCACTACGATTGCCCACCGCCCACAGATTGCGTCCGGTGTCCGTCACAAACGTCATCGCATTGAATTGAAATCCCACATCCGCCGTGGCTTCCTGGAGGCCCGCGGCGTTCGGATCGTCGCGGTAGGTGACAATCCCGTCGTCCAGAGAACTCAGGATGTTGGCGTCACCCGTGCTCAGCTGTCGCAACTGCACGGTGCCGTCGTTCTGGTTGCCGTTCGTGTCGTACGTCGAGAAAGTCCACAGTGTGCCTTCAAGTTCCGAGTGGCGATCGTTGAATTCGGGACGCATGGCGATATCGCCATGTCCATACTCGAAGTCGCCCAATGTTGTGTCGCGCATTCCCGTGAACGGATTCACGGTGTACACTGACGATTCGTCGCCGCCGTCGAGGCCGCCCAACTGGCTGACGAAGAGCACGACATCACCCAGGGTATACGGCACTGGGCTGGTCGTATCGAACAGCACCGGGACGGTGCGTGCATCCACGACCTCCGAACTGTCGATCGTGTCCATGCGGTCTTCGGCAATCCGCGCGACGGAATCGATGGGCTCCAACCTCAGAAGCGGATTCGAGGAGGCGGGGTCGTAGTAATTGTTGACAACGCCCTGACCTAGGAACTGATCCATCACCTGCGGGATCGTGCCGTTCGATGTCACTACCACGGTATAGGTACCCTCAGGCATCATGACCGGCCCGATGTAGGGATCAAGTTCGCCGGTCGAGCCCCGTGCTAGGTCATCGAGGTCTGCTCCATTCAGGGCCGCGGGTCGATCCCCGGCGATATTGGAGTCCTTGCCACGCAAGACGAGGCGATTCTGGGAGTCGAAGACCCACAGGGACGTGTCGGGACGGCCGATCCCATCGGCGTAGTCGATATCGAAGACCGTGCTGACGTATTCGCTGTTGTAGTTGGCTTCAATGCCGTCGTAACGCAGCTGGAACTGGTACGAATCGGTATCACTACGGTTGGTCAGATCTCCGGAGATGGAAACGGCCGCACGGTCCGTGTTGAGCAGGTTGCCCAGATCCTGCACGGCCACGGAATTGTCTTCCACGACTTCGCCGGCCAACGGGGTATGGATGGGCATGCCGTTGACTTCTATGCCGACGGTGGCATAACGAATGTCCGCAAAGTGCACGGTGGAACCGGGAACTTCATCGGTACCGCGCAGGCGGATCTGAAGCTGATAAACGCCGGAGGTCAGGCCGTCTCCGAGCAGCGCGTCGTTCTGCAGGTTCGCGCTGGGATCGCCCGTGTTCAGGTTACTGCTGCGCACGCGCACGTGGAACGTGCCTGTCTCGCCCACAGTCCCCGGCAGGACGACGCGGAAGCCGGCATCGCGCGGATTCGTGGTGTAGTCGTCCTTGCGCCGCCAGGAATTGTTCTGCAGGATGTTGGCGTCGCGAGTCGGGAGGTCTTTATAGAGAGGTGAGCCTGCCGCAGTCTCCGCACCCGAATCATCGGTCTGGGCGATGATCTGGCCCGTGGCATCAATCAACTCGACGACGGTATCCAGGGAATGCGTGGTGCGGTCGATGTCGAACCAGACCTCGGTGCCGGAGATTCCCAGGAAACTGTACACGTCGATATCGTTGGCTTCGTTCAGATAACCCTGGATCTCAAAGCCGAGGCGCAGGTTGTCGTCGCTGGACTTCTCGCCACTGGCGAGCGCTCCCAGGAACTGAGCCGTAGTGGGAGTCGCGTTTACACCCGGAGCGGCCGCGTCGGCGGCCTCCCGTTCGAGGACGGACTCCACGTTGCGGTCATGGCTGTACTGGTCAATGAGAATTCCGCGCCAAGCGCCGGGTGCGCCGCTGCTCGAACCGTTGCCGTTGGTATCGGTTTGTGGAATGCCATACGGATCAAAGCCGCTGCCCACTGAATCATCGGCCAACGCGGAGAGAATCACGGGGAAGCCCGGCTGCCCGACGATGTGCAGCGCGCCGCCGATGCGATCATCGATGTCGAGCGGCCGACCGGTGGAAGTGAATCCCGTTGAGCCACCAGAGAGCTTCACGACCAGGCTTTCCGTCGCACTGCTTTCCAGGCGCAGACCACCGAAGGCGTGGAAATCCGGCACGACCACTTCGCTGCGCACCACGTGTACGATATCCGTGTCGTCCCAAACACCTTCCGTCGTCAGGATGCCTCCGCGCACTTCCATGCCATTGATGCTGTTGCTTGCGAGCTTGTTCTCGCGTACCAGTGGGCCCTGGTTGTCGCCATAGAGCTCGATCTTCTCGGCAGGTCCTCTCGAGCGGCCCAGGTCGCGCACCAGGTCCGAGTTCAATGAATTGACGTTGATGTGGATGGCTGAACCCGCGTTGGTGCGAATGGTGTTACCCACCACCACCGGCTGTGCACCGCGGACAAAGACAGCCGCCGCCGCGTTGGACCCACGTCCCAACCGATGGGATTCCGCGTTGCCCCCGGTCCCGTTGGCATTGTTCTCGATGATTGAATTCGTCAGCCGGACATCGGCCTGGTGGACCTCGATGGGGTTGAAGCCGGCAAACGCGCCTTCGATCGGCGTGATACCGCCACCGAACGTGATCAGAGAGAAGTCGATGCTCCCTTTGCTCATCTGCCCCAGGAACAGACCGCCCCAGTTTCCCCGCGCGGGAACGGTGGCAGCGGCATCGTTGTTGGTGTCAAACGCACCCGCGGCGCCGTAGCGATCGTCCAGTCGCGACGTGAAGACGATTTGCATGCCGTCGCGCGCTTCCGCCAGGAATTGCCCACCCATCGTAGTGTCGATACGGGACGATTCCAGTTTCACAATCGTCCCAGCATCAATGGCCAGGCGCGCATCGAGCCGCGGCCGGTCCACTGCCGCCGGTAAGCTCAACGTTCCACCCGCCGTCTTGCCGGCATCGCGATACACCGTGGTGGACGCGTCGAGTTGCGTGACGAGCACAAACGTACCAGGAGGGGCGGCGGGATTGCTGCGATAGAGGCGACGCGCTACAAAGGGGGACGATGCCGGAGGCAGGTTCGCTAACAGAATCGCGTTGTGTCCGGCCGTCGAGATGGTAATGGTGTTGGTGGCCGCCGATGCGGAGGTCTCGTAGCCTTGAGCATCCACGAACGTCAGTCGGTAGCTGTAGGCCGTGCCCTGTGCCAACGATCCGCCCGGTTGCGAGACCAGCGTGATACCGGCTGCGGGAGGAGCGGGCTCCCCGACAATGGGACCACCGGGCGTGCCCTGCACCACCAGGTTCTGCGAGATGATATGCGTGATATCAGTGTCGTCGAAACGCGCGGCGACCGTAATGGGCCGCAACTGATTGCCGGCCGGTGTCTGTACGCGTACGAACAGCCCATTATTGGAATTGGAACTGACGCGATTTCCGCGGACATGCGGGCCGACGCGATCATAATCCGACGTGAATTCGCCGGAGAACTGTGCCTGGGGAGTGTGGAAATTCGTTTCCTCGAAACTGTCAGGATCTGCCGCGATGGCCGCCTGAGCACTGTGCGTAATGGTATTGAACGTCACAGCAGGTCGTGCTTTGGCAAGATCAACCGGGTTGATTGTCTGCAGGACGGAATCGACGTATACACTGCCGCCGCCGTAGCGGATGTCGGCATGGTTAACGTAATTGAGGAAGATCCCTTCTTTCTCGTAGACAAACCGGCCTTGCGCCCGTTCGACGTCGTGACGAATCGCAATGCCACCCCAATCTCCCGCCGCGCCCGTCGTTGGGTTCGGATTGGTGTCAAAACCGAGGGTCTCGTCGTTGTACGACGTGAAGAACACATCCTGCACCGGCGTTCCCAGGACCTGGATCGATGCGCCGCTGCGGTTCACCGAAGCAGTGGAGCTGCCCACGATGATGCCGGCCTGACGCAGTTTGAATACCGCGCCGGAGTCAATCATGACAGTGACACCCTGCGGCACATTCATGATGGACCCGTCGCTGAGCATGGGGTTGAGCGGTCCGCCGAACCCGATCTCATAGGCGAAGCTGTCGGCTTCCGTGTTCAGATTGCCGTCGATGCCGCCGTTACCCACAATGCGCACGATGTCGCCCGGCTGAACATTAGCCAGAGCATTGGTGGCGCTCGGATTGGCTATATTGTTGAAGGGCCGCAACAGCGACCCATCCGCGTTGGCCGCGGCCGTCTTGTCCACAAAGACCGTCTTGCCGTGAACTGTCACGCCGACGATGGCAGGATCCAACGTGATGCGGCGATCGCCGGAGAGGATGACGCGGTCGACACCTTGAGCCGACGCCGTGACGCCAAATCCCGCTAAGTTGATGGCCGTGACAATGGCGTCGCGCACGTAGGTGGCATTTCCCAGGGGATTGGTGATATTGACTTCGCGATTGGACCCCGACACTCCGCCGACCCGGTTGAATTCGAAAACGCGCGTGATCCCTTGCGCGTCGACCAACGTCATGGTCTTGGTGTCGGGAAAGGCGTTGGCGGCGGCCGTGACTTCCAGCGCGCGATCCAACGGCTTGCTCTGGAACCAGAAATTGTGCACGCCACCCGGTACACCGTCCAAGTCGCCGTCCAGCGCGGTGCCCGTTGCGTCCACGATGGTACTCGAGACATTAGGACGGAAATTCAGCCGCAAGTCGTAGTTGCCTTGCGAGCGTCCCCCGATACCACTGTCGTCGATGGTCGGATCGTAGTCGTTGTTGCCGCTGGCACTGATTCCGACGTAGTACGTGCCCGGCTGCAATAGCAGTTCAATATAGGAGTCATTGCTGAAGTAGTCGTCATTCTGCGAGATCAGTTCCCGCGTACCGTCGGCGTTCTGCCGATACAAGCGCAGATTGGTATCGAGCAGACTCGAGTCGGGTAAGCGTTCGGCGAACGTTTCCGCGGTGAACAGGCCCGAGCCGCTCACCGTGAACCGGTACATGTCGATGTCGTTGCTTTCGGGCCGGTAGAGCCACTGGCCGTGGACGATGTCGTCATCGCCGGGATAGACGGTCTCACCCGTGATTCCCAGCGTGGACGTGACGCCGGTGGTGAGATCACCCTGCAAGGTGCGCCCGGGCAAGTCGTAGGTATGACCGAGCCCCAGGATGTTTCCAATCTCTCCCATCGCAACTTCAAACCAGCTCAACGTGTTGCCCGCCACGTCGTCACCGAAGCCGTCGTACCATTGTTCGGCGTTATCCAGAATCACGGTGCGACGCCCTTCGGTGCCGATCGTCGGCGTACTTGACGATCCGTAGGTGCCGTTCAACGCGTACGGATAGCCCGCACCGTTGGACATCAAGACGTTGAGCGCCCGCAAGTCCCCGGTGGCGATCGTGATATCCGTGTCGGAAATCTCGCTGCCGGTTGTTTCGATGAACTGGATGCCCGTGTACTGGCTGAACAGGGCAAAGATCTCGCGTGTGCGCTGCTTCTGCGCCTCGGTGATCGCGTTCTGCAACGGGTTTCCGAATGGATCATAACCGTAGATATTGCGGAAGTTGTAGCGCTCGACACTGATCTCACCATCGAGCGCGTCCTGATCCCGATTCTGATAGTAATGGAACTCGAACGGAATATCGCGATGCCCGGCTTGGTCAATGGCGCCGGGGAACTCAATGCCGTAGGGCAGTACGTCAATCTGGGAGGAAATGATCTGGCTCGTCGTGCCCAGTACGTTCAAGTTTCGGGCGCCGACGAAGCTGGAGCCAATGTCGCTCCCCAGGGTCGCGAAGGTCAGATCCTGGTGATTCGGAGCGGCGGGGATCGGCTCATCCGTACCGATCCTCAGGCGGTAGGTTCCCGCCACGTCCAGCGGATTCGGCGTGACAGAGTCCGAGAATGTCAGGACGGCTTTGTCCACTTCCGGATAGTACGCGACCTTGACAGGCCGGTGCACCACGTCGTCCTGATTGCTCACCGTATCCTTGGTCAGTATCAGCTGGTAGAAGTCCCGGTTGGTGGCCGATGTGGGGTCATTACGCAGATTGTCATCGTTGAAGTAGACGATGATCTGGTCGCGCGCCTGCGACAGTTTGGAGGTCGCCTGTGCACTGACGCCCGGCGCGCTCGCGCCCGTCAAGTCGCTGGGATCCGTGACCAAGAGCGGCACTTGTTCACCGGCGTAGCGGCCACGGAAGGTCACTTCCCAAGGCCCGCGGGACGGGCCGGTCACAAAGACGTCCTCTTCCGCGACATTCGCGAGGTTCCTCAGCCGTTCTTCCACCAGCGCGCCATCCGCGTTCCAGGGTATGCTCGCCGTTGTCTCGCCGGCAAACGTCAACCGGAACGACCCTCCGCTGACGGTGCCCGTCAGCTGCACACGCTGCACACGAGTCACCGGTTGCGGCACGATCGCGGTGATCTGCGCTCCCAGATCCAGGTCAAAGAAGATCGTATCGCGATCGGTACCTTCGACCGTCGGGACGAAGAGATTGCCGGCCTGGTCCTTCAAGCCCGTGAGACCCAGGTTGGCGTTGTCCACGCCCAGTACTTCCAGGCGATAGAGATCATCGGGCAAAGTCTCGGCGAAGCGTGCCACCACGATGCGCGGCGTTTCTCCCAAGCCGATAAACCCGGGCGTGATCGTCACATCGTTCACATTGCCGAAGATGCCGTCCCCGCCGCTGCGCGTGATGCGAATGCCGTCCAGCGTTGTGTTGTCGATGACCGCACCGCCGTCGAAACGGAAGGTCAACTCGCGCGGTGCGACGTGCAGTGTGTTATCGAGCCCGACATTCACGCCGGGATCCCGATCCGGCTGGAAGATGTCACCTTCGTTCGGATTGACACTGATCAGCTTCGGACCCGCGGGTTGGCCGCTGAGGCTCAACCCCAGCGAGTACATCTGCGCGCGGTCGTTCAGACCGGAGACACGCACGTAGTAGTTGCCGCCGGGAAGCCGGACGTTGGAGATCGCTTCCGTGCCTCCGGGGCCCCGTGCGTTGGCTGACGCCAGTACCGTGCTGCCGTCGGTATCGAGGATTTCCACGCGCAGATCGGTCTGCGCGAGTGCATTGAACAACGTGCCGGCGGAACAGGTGCCATCGGAGTTCTGCGGACCGTCCAAATAGGACGAACCCAGAGGCGTCACCGAGACGCTCAGCACCGCGTTGCGACCGGCGGTGACGCGATACAGATCTCGGTCACTGAGACCGTCGATCGACACGTTATCGATCAGTGTCGTCACGGTCGCGCTGGTGGCCACGGGAGTGGCCTGCCCGGTCGCATCATTCGGTTCGAGACGGTCGCCATAGCCGCGATTCACGGCCAGGATGTCATCTTCCTGCGGGCCGTCAAATGTGTCCGAGTAGATCGGCTCCATCAGTTTCGTCTTGTCATCCGGACAGACGTGGTCGATTCCCAGTCCATGCCCGGACTCATGCGCCAGCACGTTGCGCAGGTGGAGCGAGTTGTTGCTGATGTCTTGGTAGAACAAGTCGCCGGTGTCCAACACCAGGTCGCCATAGTCCGGGAAGAAGTTGTAGCCGAGGATACCGAAATTACCGTCGATACTGCGCCCGCCGAGACGCACATCGCCGCGCACTCCCAGTGTCCCCGGAGTAGCCAGGCCGTACCCCTGGATGTCATCGTTCGGCTCGTAGACGAAATTGACTCCGGAAACTGCCGACCACCGGTCAAATACCTGTCGCAACAGCGGAAACCACGGCCGTGATTCGAACGAGCCGGAGCCACCACCATAGATGCCGTCCAGAAACGCAACCAGGTTGCTGGTGCCCTGATCGAGCGCCGTTCCGTCCCGCACGATACTCCAGGTCAGCGTCGTGGGATCGCCCTGCTGCAACCCCGCGCCATCGGTTGCGGTCCTGGACCAGCGGTTACTGTCCTGGAAGCGGAATTCGTTCCCTGCTGGAGACGTGGAATCGGCGGGAAACACGTCCGGGTGATTGGCCATGTATTCCGCCGACGTGCCGGGCGCGTAAATTGCATGGACGTGTGCCAGCAGTTGTCTCGTCTCCAGCGACTCGAAGAATCTCTTGCGGCCGTGTTCGATTCGGCGGTCTTTCCGGGAGCGGGCCAAGAGTTCTCTCAGCTTTCGTCCGACAACCATTTACGTATCCTCTCGAAGAACGAATCGTTGATTCCCGAGTGCTCAATGCGTTAGTTCGAACTCGCAATGCATCTTCGCGAGCTCACTTCGCAGCCATTGGTTACCAGGATATTGATTTCGAGTCCCCAATCCTTGCCGATCATGAGCCGTTGCTCGTTACAGGTCCTCACCGCCAAACAAGGCAAAGGCCAGGTCCACGGCGGCCGCTGCGGTCTCATTGCCGTTATCCAGCAGGTCCTCCAGCACCTCCTCTGTCTCGCGGATCGTCGCTTGCGCGGCGGCAGATGTCTGCCCGGCAGCGTCGCGGGCGATGCCGAATTGCGACAACGCTTCGTCATGGGCCCGATCGGCGGCAGTCCCGCTTGCCGACGAAGTCTGGCCGGAGAGCAGGTTCTCTGGCACGCCTGCCAGGTCCACGACGCCTCGGAGGCGATACTCAGCCCAGCCCGCGCCCAACGACACCACCGTACTGCCAGCTTCCCCTTCTCCTTCCGCCTCACCCTCACCGGAACCACCCGCGTTCAACCGGTTAATCAACTGCAACGCGTCCAGAGGCGTGAGCAAGTTGTCACCGGTAACGTCGTACCAGGGAGCCGGTTGATCGCTACTCGTCGGCGGAATGGGCAGCGGTTGCCCACGGTTCAACCGATTGATGACCTGCAGGACATCGATTGGTGAGACGTTGCCGTCGCCGGTAACGTCAAAGCGATTGCTGGAATTCTGCCAGTAGAGTTGCGGTACAACCGCGATGGCCACGGTGGCTTCATTGGAAGTCTGGCCATCGTTGTCCTTCACGGTATACCGGAAGGAATCGGCTCCCTGGTACAACGCATTGGGCGTGTAGGTAATCTGACCAGTTTGGGGATCGCGGACCGCCGTACCATGCGCCGGAGTGGCAGTGACAACCACCGAGGAGAGCACTAGCGAGCCATCGGGATCGCTGTCGTTCTGCAGGACGTTGATCGGGATGGCTTGGGCTTGGTTCGTCTGCACGGCATCGTTGTTCGCCACAGGAGGCGCCTTCACGTTCACCGTGACTTCCGCCGGAGCCGACTCGGCGCCGGACACGTCTTTCACGGTATACGTGAACTTGGTGACACCGCTGAATCCGATGGGCGGAACGTAACTGATCTTGCCGCTCGTGACTGTAGCCGTCCCGCTGCTGGGGTTCGTCTTGACGGTCAACGTTGCCGGATCGATCGCGTTGTCGATGTCGAAGTCGTTGGCCAGCACGTCGATCAACGTCGTCGTGTTCCTGACCATCGACACGGAGTCATTGACCGCTGTGGGCGGATCATTGACGGGCGTCACGGTGACCGTGAATGTGTCAGAAGCAGTGAGCGCCCCGTCCGATGCCGTGACCGTGATGACCGCGACACCATTGCCGTTTGGCTGCAGCGTCAGCGTCAACTTCTTCTGCAAGGCATTGATCGACGTCGCAACCACCGCGTTGTCGCTCGATGCCGAGAATGTCAGCGACTGACCGGTCGGGTCGTCGGGATCGGCGAAGACGCCGGGGAACAGCACAATCACGGTCTCCGGCCCGTCCTCCGGAACCACCCGATCGGCAATGGGATTCACCACTTCCGGTGGATCGTTCACCGCCGTCAGGCTGATCGTCACGGACTTCTGGTCGGACTTCGCGCCGCCCGATCCGGTATTGCCCAGGTCGTTGGCGGTGACCAGCAGCACGTCGGAACCATTGAAGTTCAGCTTGCCTCTGTAAGCCACACCCGCCAGCAAGGCATTGATCGCCGTCTGCGGACCCTCGACCACCAGGTTACCGGTGTTGTTACCGGCAAGCGAGGTGAGGCCGCCTGGAACCACGGTGGCACGCAGGGTGCCATTGCTTGCGGTGAGCGTCACGCGCATCGTGCGCGCCGAATCCTCTTGCACTTCCGGGTCCGTGGCCGAGATACCCACCAGCGGCAACTCGATGTCTTCCGTGCCCGACTGTGATACGGGCGCACTGACAACCGGCGGGTCATTCACGGCGTTGACATTGATCGTGACCGTGGTCAAACCGGAAGCCGCGTCGAGCGCGTCCACGGCTCGGTAGGTGAAAGTCACGCTGCCGTTGAATTGGGCCGGCGGCGTGTACGTGAATGTGCCATCGTCGCGGAAGACAAGTCCCGCGGGAGCGGACGATGGCGGATCCAACTTGGCGGTCAACGGCGTGTTATCTTCGGCAGGAGCCCCGTTATGCGCGTCACTGTCGTTGGCCAATACCGAGGACCCCTGGAGCACCGTGCCTTCATCCACGTTGTACACGTCCGTCTGCGCAACGGGCGGATCATTAACCGAATCTACTGTCAGGGTGAGCGTGTCGAGCACGCTGAAACCCGCGTGATCCGTGGCACGAATGACAATCCTCGCCACACCGTTCTGGTCCGAAGCCAAGCCCAGACTCAGGACCTTGCCGTTCAGCGTTGATGTCGCCAGAGCCGGGTTGTCCACCTCTTCGATTTGATACAACAGCACGTCGTTGTTGCCGTTCAGGATGTCCACGTCGTCGAACACGCGTTGCCCCGAACCACCAACATCCTCCAGGTCGATGACCAAGTTCGGTCCATCCTCGAGAATCGATGCCGGCAACCATCCGGTGGCGATGAAGTCGTCAAATGAATTGGCAACCACGGGCGGCTCGTTCGACAGTACCCGGATCCGATAGTCCTCGACTTCACCATCCACGGCCAGGCCGGTCGGTGACAGGCGTCCCAACGTGCTCAGCCTGAATCGAGCGAACGTGTCACCCAGCGCTGCCGCTGGCGGAGTAACAATGCTCAGCGGCGGATCCTGGCTCCCCTGCGTCACGGGCTGATCCGCGAAGATCTGTTCACCCGGATCATCCCAATCACCGTCGTGGTTCCAGTCGATCCACGCGTCCAACAGGCCATCCGCGGAAGCCGTCACGTCGATGGTGGTGCTGAGCGTCGGGAAGAACAATTCGGGGAAAGCCACGCCGTCGTCGCTGTCTCCATCGGCGGCTGCCGCCGGCTGCCCGTCCGTCTCCGTGGTGACACCGCTGCCGAGATAGAGCACCGGGGTAGCGGGCACAACGTGGCGTGCTCCGTTGTTGCTGAAATAAGTCGGATAGCGGCCGTCACCCAGGAAGGGATCCGGCGCATCACCGAAGTCGGATTGCACACCCGGCAACAGGATCGTGAATACCGTATCGTTGGTTGCCTGGTTTGCTTTCAGCGAATTGCCGGGCAGGTCCTTGACGGCCGGCAGGAAGAAGTTGTCGATTCCCACGATCGCGGCGTGGCCGCTGGTGAAATTCGCTGGTTGCCCCTGAGCATCCGTGATCTTGACGAACAGGGTCGACCCGCCCCGCAGCTCCGAGGTAACTCCCTGGAAGCCGCGATCTTCGTGCGCCATGTTGATGGAGCGGATGATCGCGCGGGCCACGTCGCTGTCGGTATCGCTCCCGGACACGGGCACCGGGACGGCACCGCCGGGTACACCGACCGTGGTGAGGCTGCTCTGTGAGACATCCGTGAGGTGGCGGTACGTGTCGTTCAATTCCAGCCTGCCCGTGCCGACCACGATGGTAGTCTGCAGCCCGAGGTTGGCACCGTCGATGGCCGCCTTCATTGCTGACACCACGTTGTCGACGGCCGCACCCTTCGTGAACGGAATGGCAATGTTGCCGAGCGTCACGCCGTTGGCGGCGGTGGCTTCCTCAAACTCAAACGTGACGACCTGCGATCCGTCGTCGATCGTGAATGTCTCGCCGTCATTGAGCTTGCCGACTCGATCAGCGCGCCGCAGGTGACTGTCCATCAGGTCGATGACGTGGTTCGGGCCAGCGCCCACGGCGATGACACCCTGTCCCAGGTAACGCGGCGACAATCCGAGTCGGGCTTGACTGATCGAATTAACGACTAATTGAGCGAGGGTGTCTTGCGACTCCGTTCCTACATACTGGATCAACCGGTTGTCCGGCACATTGTTGCGGTCGGTATCCTGGAAGATCCCGTTTCGGTCAAACTCGAACACCTGATTGATGATGCCGTCGCTGATCTGGAACCGTTCGCCGTCCACGATCCCTGCAGCGCCGGCGGCCGGAATCAGCAGCGCGGTCTCGACGGGGACCTGAAGCGTGGTACCACCTTGGACGCCGGGTCTTCCCGAAAGAGCCACGCCCGGTGATTTGGCGACGTTGATCGAAGTAGTGTCATCTCCACCCAGATTGATATTGCCATTCCCGACAGCGGCGGCCGTCAATCCCAGCGCCGCGTTGTTGATGGCAATAACGACCTTGTCGGCCAGTGCGACCGCAGACTCGCCGGACACCAGCGCGATGGGCACATTCTGGCCGCTGACGCCGTCGCCCGTGTCAAACTCAAACGTGACGGGGACGTGGGTGCCGTGAGTGATGGTAAACTGTTCGCGATCTTTCACGATGCTCGTGCCGGGTTTCTGCCCGCCAACCGTTCCGAGAACGCGGAGGTTGTAGCCGGAATCGAATTCGAAGACGGCCGTTTCCCCGGTCTCGTTGGTAATCCTGAAGACGTCACCATCGACCAGCGTGTTGCCGGCCGGAGCGTCGATCACGAAGCGGTCCGTGTTGTTGACCTTGATGACGTAGACCTTGCCCGCTGGCCAGATTCCCGCCAGAGGCGTCAACCGGATCGTGTTGCTCGTCGCATCAAACCGGTAGGTGTAGTCGATTCCTTCGAGCAGGAACTTACTGTCCTGATAAATCGTGACCGCCGGACCCTTGAGCTGCAGCGGGAGGCCGCCCTCATCTACCGGGATGACGCGACCCGTCAACGTTCGATCATCCACGCCGACTCCGGGGAATGGATCTGCGGCTTCGAAGCCGTCGACGATCTGAATGGAGAAGTCGGCATAGATGCCGCTCTGCAACTGCACGACGGACACCGCCGAGTCGACATCCTGGTTGCGGGCATCGTTGTCCTGCGGATTCACCAGCACCGCGGCCGGACCGATGAAGTCCGCGCGATCCAGCGAGCCGCGGTCCTTGTAGACATTGGCACCCAGGCCGGATGGTGTATCGACGGTGGGATCGTCCACGCGCAGTTGACCGGTGCTGTCTCGATCGGGCGACAGTACGGGCGACAGCGACAAGCCGATGGAGGTCCTGATCGATTCGAACTCGTCGCGCTCCGACAGCGTGTCAATGGAGCTATCGATGGAGAACGCGAAATCCGCGGGGAAGAAATTACCGGCAGCCGCGTTGACGAACAGCGGATCCGTCCCCGGAATCTCGACGTTGAAGTCGTTGGCCGAGAAGGGGATGTTCGAGTTGAACAGCGTGTTTTGGTAGAGCGAACCGCCTTCCACCATGCCGCCGGGCACGGACGCATTGCGATCCACGGGACCGTCGCTGCCGGCCTGGAAGTCGACTTGCTCCACTCCAAACCGCAGATTCGCCAGGACGTTGTTCAACACTGTTGGAGTGGCCTGTTGCGAGACGAGAATGCCGCGCTCCTGAATGATCTGATTCAGGTCGTTGCGGCCGGTGTTGGATCGCCGCTGCACGACAGGGCTGTTGTTGCGGCCGTCATTGTCGGGAACAGGATCCAGCAGGCTGGCGGGATTCGGATTGAAGTAAATGCCGCTATTGATGTCCACCATTCGTGCGACGTTGCGAATGATCACCAATCGTTCGCCTTCCGCCCAAGGCGCCGTGTTGAGCAACTGCAGACCAAACCGCTCCTGCCGGTTACCGCCGAATGCCTCGGCACTGACGGGTGCAAGAGGATTGGCCGAGCCGAAACTGCCATTGGGGAGGTTCTGCTTGTTGTTGAGCGGTGCCGGGAGCGGATTATTGGCGCTATTGTTGTTGTTGATGGCCTCTTCAATGCGGCGCGCGATTTCCGGATGGTTCCAGGCAGCATTGATGGCAATCGGGATATTGCCGGCGGTCACACCGCCGCCGGTGTCGAACTCAAATGTCGCCGTCCTGCCGGTCACGTCCTCCAATTGGAACGTAGTGCCATCGGGGTAGTTCGCTCCGCTCTCCACCACCAACAAATACTGTCGAGGCGCCCGTACGTTGATGTCGATGGAGTAATCGCCCGTACTGGCTCCGCGAGCGCGGTCTGCCAGGCTCAGGGGACTGTACGTTTCATTGCCAGCGCCGCTGACACCCACGTAATAGGTACCGGGTACCGTGGCCGTGAAGTCAATCAACGGATCTCGGTTGGCTGCCGGGTCACCACGGCTGACCATCAGTTCCTGCCCGACCGCGTTGAACAAACGCAGTACGGAAGTCAGACCTCCGCCGGATTCCAGGGCATTGATATCGATGACAACGTGGTCACCGACGTCCAGTTGGAACTGATAGAAATCCACATCCCCCGACGCGTTGTCCCGGAAGTTGATACTGTCGCCGATTTGGGCCGAGGCAGCATACGAGACCGGGTTTGCCTGGCGCCCTTGGTGCGTGTCGATTGCCTCGGCGATGGCGTCGTTGGGTTCTGCAATCGAATCCGGGAAGTAGGCGAAATTGCCGTCGTTGCCGAAGATCGTGTTGTTGACAACGCGGGTGAACGTCTGTGGACCGTGCCCAATCGACAGCTGGCGCGACACGAACACGCTCCGCCCGCCCTGACCGATGTCGGAGGCGTTCTCGACGTAGACTGCCGGATCGATTCCCGTCCGGCCCGACCCCGTCGTCCCATGAATGCCGAACACATCATCGCCGCCGGGATGGCGTCCGAGGGAGACCTGGGACCGAACGGTGAGCGTCGTGTCGTTCGATACCAGAGGGCTGGAGTCAATCGCGTCCTTGATCGCGACGGCCATTTCGATCTGGGTATAGCCCAGGGTACGAGGCGGCAGATTCTGAATCTGAGGATGCTGGGCGTTGCAGGTGTTTCCCGTCCGGCGATAGAAGATCGGAATGCGCCCGTCAGCCCAGCCGTCGCCGCAGGCAGTGGAACTCCCGATGGGTGCCCAGCGAGTGTTATCCGTGCCGGAGCCGGACAAGTCCTCGAACTCGAAGACGACCGTCTGGCCGAATGCGGTAATCGTGAGCGTATCACCATCGTTCACCATATCGCCGGCGGTGTTGTTCGCCGTGGTCTGCGACGGATACACCGTGGTGCCGGCTCGATCCTGACCCGGAGGACGCTGCGGCATCACTTCATAGGTGCGCGAACTGCCGCTGACGTGGACACCACCGATGCCACCATCGCTGATCGTGTTGTTGGCGATAATGACGCTCGGGGCAAAACCGCCGTGAGCCGGGAGGTTCTCGACGACCAGATTACGTGCCGGTCCGGGGTGCGGATTCTGCAGCTGTACGGGGGTCAGATAGGTGGCGAAGTCCGTCCCGAATCCGCCGGGAATGAAGTCCCCAAAGTCAATCACATCGGGAACACAGATATCGCCATTGTTGCAGCTGACGAACGCCGGTTTGAGGCTGCTGTTGTACGAAATGATCGTACCGGTGGAAGTGTTGGCCATCAGGCCGTCGGTGTCGCGCAGGCCCGCGTCAGCAACCACGCCGAAGTTCTTGACGTGGGAAATCGAGTTTGAGTGCACTAGCACCACGCCTTGCGGACGTTCCAGGTTCTGGTCACCCTTGCCCGTGTGGCGAATACTCTCGATCCCGGACGGTGTGCGGATGTACTCGCTGCTGGCCAGGCTCAGGCTCTCGAGAAACACGGCCGTGTCACCAGTCCGGTCGTTCACATCCGATAGGACGATCTTGATGCGATGGATTCCACCGCCGAGGCCCATGGCGCGGGCCACGAGCCTGGTCGTGAAGCCATCGTAGCCAATCTCCTTCAGAAACTGGCCGCCGTCATCGGGATCGTTATTCCGGAAGAGGCTCGCGTTATCCGTCCCGTTGATGGTGTCAATGGAAACGGGATCGGGCGTCCCGGGCACCAGGGCAATGTTCACTCCATCCACGAACACCGCGAAAGCGTCGACAGCGCCGGTGGATTCAGTGTACTCCTCCGACGCAAAGACGAAGTTCAGGTACAGGTCATCGTTGGCGGGATTAGTGAACTCGAAATCGAATTCCAGAGAAGTACTGTCCGTCGTAGCGACACTGAACTCCGTGTCGAGGTCCGCGTCACCGCTTCTCGACGCGTGGCCGGTCGCGCTGTCGCTGTTGTTCGGGCCGGCCGCCAACCGCACGTCACCCGTGCTCAGGATGACCCCCGAGTCCAACCCCAAGAGATTGCGACCACCAACGAAGAAACCGGCCGACGTATCGCTGCCCGTGAAGCTTGCGTTGGACGAGGTAGCTGGAACTCGAATCCCGGCTCCCAGTAGTTTGTCGCGCAGTTGATTCGCGTCCGTGGTCGTTTCGGTGATCGCGAAAGGTTCCAACTGAGCGACGACGGACGATCCAAAGAGATTCACCTTGTTGGACTTGCTGGCCGTGCCACTGACTTCACCGTCGGCCATGGCCGCGGTGATCCTGAGCGTCGTCTGCACGCGTGCGTTGTTGATCGCATCGCGAATACGTCGGGCAATCACATAATCGCGGTCGGCGACCCAAATCGCGCCCACGCGCGACTTGTACGGAATCTCGACGTGGCCGGCAATTACTCCTGTTGCCGCCTCGGGGTCTTCGAACTCAAACACCTCGGAGTGGATTCCGTCACTGATCGTGAATGTCTGTCCGTCGATCACTTCGTTGCCTGCAGGGGCGATTAGCGTCGTCTGCAGCGCGAAGCGGTCATTGGTGTCAATGCTCTCGTCCAGCACCAGAGCGTCCAGATCGCTGTCGTAGTGCGCGTAGTCCGTGGCGCTGCGGATTTCGAGCTGATAGTCTCCCTGAGAAATGTCGGTGACGACAAACTTCGGATCCGCGACAAACTGGCTGCTGGAACTGGCACCCGTGACCATTTCACCGCGTTCCGCGAAACCGATAATTAGGTCGTCCACATAGACGCCCTCATCAATCGAGTTGGCGGAATTGTCCTTGTAATCGAATCGCAGCTTGAGTCCCTCTTGATTGGCGAAACGACTCAAGTCGATGCGTGCCTGACGCCACACCGAATTCCGGCCCTGGAACAGCGGCTCAATGCCGCCAAATCCCGTGGGGTTCGTGGATGCCACGGTGGTGGCCGTGCCGCCGGCATTGACAACGACTACCTCGAACAGGTCGGCGGGAGCAGAATCCAGGTAGTAGTTGAAATACAGCGCCGGCAAATCCTCGGCTGAGTAACCACCCAGTGAAAATGTATTCGAGGTCAGACTGCCTTGCGGAGTACCCGGCCCGGTATTCCCCAAAGTCTCGTCACCAAACCAGAAACTTTGTCCCGCGGTACGAGCAGTGAGGCTGTTAAAGGCATTCAGCCGAGCGCCCGTGACCGACGTGCCTCTCAACGCGGGAATGCGATCGCCACCGTTCAGAATCGCGGACTTGATTCCGGAGACGGAGATGCCGGGACTCTGCGCGGCGATCAATGCCGCCACGCCGGCCACGTGTGGCGAAGCCATGGATGTGCCACTGAAAGTACCATCATAGCCGCCGTTGGGCACTGTACTCAGGATGTCAACTCCCGGAGCCGCGATGTCAACCGTCGTTCGCCCGTAATGGGAGAACGACGCCAACCGATCGATTTGATCGGATGCCGCCACGGAGATGATCCCCGCCGAGTCGTAGCTCGCGGGATAGAACGGGAACACGTCGTTGTTGATGCTGAAGTTGCCGGCGGCGGCAACGAAGGGAATCCCCGCGTTGATGCTGACATCGATCGCTGCCTGCAGGGCGGCACTCGCGCCAAACCCGCCCCAACTGTTGTTGCTGACCACGACATTGATGCCGTAGTTGGCCTTCATCCTCGTCATGTAGTTGATAGCTTCGATCGCTCCGGCGGTTGATCCGCCGCCGATTCCGAGGAACTTCAAAGCCATGACTTTGGTGTTCCAGTTAACACCAGTCACTCCGATGCCATTGTTGCCCACGGCCCCGATCGTTCCGGCCACGTGGGTCCCGTGTCCGTCATCGTCCATGGGGTTGGTGTCGTTGTTCGCAGTGTCAATGCCGTACACGTCGTCAACGTAGCCGTTGCCGTCGTTATCGATACCGTCGCTGGGAACCTCGCCGGGATTCTGCCACATGTTGTTGGCCAGGTCCGGATGGGTGTAGTCAACACCCGTGTCGATCACCGCGACCACAGTGTTTGGCGACCCGGTGGTGATGTCCCACGCTTCGGGAGCGTCGATCCTGTCGAGTCCGTACATCGCGGGAAACATGGGATCGTTGGGGACCTGCGTGGTCGTGTAGACAAAGTTGGGTCCGGCGAACGCGACACCGTCTTTCAGGGCAAACGTCGCGGCAGCCTGTTCTACGGTCGTGCCCCATGGCAATTGAATCAGTGTCGTGCTGATGAAATCGAAGTACTTCAGCAGCGTTGCTCCTTCGGCCTGCAGCAGGGAATCACGCGCTGCCGCGTCGATTCCTGGTTCGAAGCCGACCAGCAGTTGTCCCGCGACGTAGTCGGGGTCGTCTGTCTCAACCTCGTACACACCGGGCATCGGCTGAACAACGTTCAGGGGAGTCCCACTTCCCGTCTGATTGGGGTCAGCAATCGTAATTCCGGCGGCAGCGCTGCCACCCGCGACCGCTGGCCCGCCACTCGATACGACGGCGCTGCCGGTCAAGCCGTGCCCGGAGTCAGAACCGCGATTGCTGGTTACTTGCCAGCGTGTTCCGGTCCCGCCCGTCGGATGACTGATCAACTGCGGAATGATGGGAGGTTGGGCAGTCGATCCGCCCGACGACTCGACGTGGTCCTCAGCCAGACGCGTAACCGAGTTGACGGGTTCCAGCCTCACCAACGGATTGGTGGTAAAGGGCGTTGTGAATTGATCGAGCACGCTCGGCATCAACGCGGAAGAGGTCATCGCCGCATAGTACTGGCCTTCGATCAGCTCCACAGGACCGATGAACGGATCTTTGCTGCCGGTCGATCCTCGAGACAGATCGTCGAGATCGTTGCCCTGCAATGGACCGGGGCGATCCTCGGCGACGTTCGAGTCGCGGCCGATATAGACGAGCGTCCGCGAACTGTCGAAGACGCTGAGCGTGGAATTGAATCGCACTAGGGCATCCGCGTAGTCGACGTCGAACAAAGCCGGCGCGTAGTGCGTGCTTTGATTCTGCGCATTGATACCCAGATAGGTCACGTCGAACGTGTAGATGTCGACGTCGTTGGCACTACTGACAGTACCAGCGACACTGATCGCCGTGCGATCAGACTCCAACAGGTTGCCAATGTCTTGGGGCCGGTCGCCGGGGAAGATAGGATCCTGGAAGAAGGAACCGTTGTCCGCCCAGTTGGAACCGACACCCGCCGCGTTAGCTCCCGCGGATTCGTCCTCCGCGGCTTCGCCCAGCAACGGTGAATGAGCCGGCAGGCCAATGACTTCGACGCCGTTGTTCGCGTAGCGGATGTCAGCGAAACGGACAGTAGATGCCGGGAACTCGTCGCTTTCCCGCGCGCGAACCTGCAATTGGTATACACCGGACGTCAGTCCGTCCTTGCTGCGCACGCGAATGTGGAACGTGCTACGCGTGCCCACGGTGCCGGGCAACGCGATGCGCATGCCGGCATCGAGGGCGTTTGTGGAGAAGTTGTCCTTGAATAAACCGGACTGGTGCTTCTCGTCGCTCTGCTTGCGAAGCGGGCTGGCAACCACGTCGGGTCGCAGCGGCGAAATGAAGTCAATGCGCCCGTTCTCGACTTCGGCGATGGTGTTGTCGGAGCGGGCCAGGACGGTCCCGTTTGCATCCAACAATTCAATGACGGTATCCAGCGTCGCCTGCGTGCGGTCGATATCGATCCACACTTCGGTGCCCGCGGTACCGCCGAAGCTGTAGACATCGATATCATTGGGCTCGTTCAGGAGGCCATGGATGTAGAAACCCATGCGCAGGTTCTCGTCACCTGCCTGCTCGTTGGCGGCCAGGTCTCCCAGCACCTGGGCGGAGAATGTGGTGGCATTGAGCCCGGGGGCGGTCGCTTCCGCCGGCTCCATCTCCATGGTGATTTCGACGTTGCGATCGTTGCTGTACTGGTCCAACCGGATGCTGCGCCAGTCATTGGGGCGCGGAATGGTGGCAATGCCGTTATTGTTCGTGTCCGTTTGGGGAGAGTCGTCCGGGCGGATTCCCGCACCGACCGTATCGTCATGCAGGGATGTCAGCACCACGGGGAAGCCCGGCTGTCCGACGACGTGCAGCATGCCGCCAACGCGATCATCGATTTCGAAACGCCGGCCCGTGACCGTGAAGCCGGCCCCGTTGTAGGCGTTTCGATTGGAGATTGCGCCGTCGTCAATCAGGCTGTAGTTGTTATTGAGATGCCCGGCTCCCGAAAGCTTGATGACCAGGCTCTCGGTCGGACTGCTCTGCAGCCGCAGTCCTCCCAGCGTGTGGTATTCTGGAATGACGACTTCATCAAAGGCCCATTTGCGGCCGGCGTTGCGGGAATCCTGCTGGTCGAACTGGTTGGTCAGAACGTGCGCGATGTCGGTATCATCCCAGACGCTCTCCGTCGTGAGTTCCTCCCCCCGGACCACCATGGCGTTGATGGCGTTGTTCGACAGGCGGTTGTCGCGGACCAAAGGTCCACGATTGTCTCCGTACTCTGTAATCAGACCGATTCCACCGCGCGATCGCCCGTAGTCCACGATATTGTCCGCGGTCAGTGAATTGGCGTTGATCGTGATGACCGGCATCTGGTAGCGCGGCGCCGACAGCGCGGAGTTCCCTTGGACGTTGTTGTCGCGGAAGATGTTGTCCACGATGATCGGCTGGGCAGCGCGGACGAAGATCGTGGCCGGCAGGTTGTAGCCCCGCCCGAAACGATCGAGGGGCCCTTGGCCGCCCGTGCCCAGCGTGTTGTTCTCGATGACGCTGTGCGTCAAACGCAGGTCCGCCTGGTGGACTTCGATGACATTGAACGCCGAGAAGGTGCCCTCGATCTGGCTAACGCCACCGCCAAAGGCAATCAACGCGTGGTCGATGCTGGCACTGCTGAGCGGCCGCAGGAACAGCCCGCCCCATTCGCCGCGCTGCGGGGTCTCCTCGCCGCCCAGCCTCAGGTCATCATTGTTGGTGTCGTAGGTACCGCCGGCACCGTAGCTGTCATCCAGGCGCGATGTGAAGATCACTTCCTGGCCGTTGAGTCCTTCCGCAATGAACTGAGCACCGAAGTCGACCTCGATCCGCGCGCCCTGCAACTTGACCACCGTACTGGGATCGATGGCCAGACGGGCGTGCGGTCGCGCCCGCACGACGCCAAATGACGCGATATCCAAATAGCCGCCGAGTGTCACTCCGTCATCGATGTACTGCGTGCTCTGGGCATCGATTTCCGCCACCAGAGTGTACGGGGCGATCGCGCCCGCGGTGCTGCGATAGATTCGGCGACCGACGTACTCGCCTGTCGTGGGCGGCAGGTTGTTCAGCACAATCCCACCCTGGATGCCGCCGAGTGCGATGGAGACAGTCGGATCTGAGGACGCACCTTCGCGTCCCTGCGCATCCACAAATACGATGCGGTATTCGTAGGTTCCCGCGGGCAGCGAACCGCGCGACTGCGTGGCCAGTGTCACGCCTGTGGCCACTGGCGGGTCGCGCTGCAGTACGGCGCCCAACTGGCTCGTGGCGAAAGGATCGACATACACGTTGGACGAGCCGTCGATTTCCGCAACCAGCCGATAGCCATTGGCCGGATTGTCGGAGCGGTAAATGCGGCGGCGCACGAAATCTCCGTCCACGGGCGGCAACTGGTTCAACTGAATCGCCGTATCGCCGGCAACCACGGCCTTGGCAGTCGATGGTCGCCCTTCGAATCCATTGATATCGACGAAGACGATCTTGTAGCTGTAGGTCACTCCGGGAGTCAGATTACCGCCGGAGCGGGCCGAGAAAGTGATGTGATCGAGGGACGGGCGCTCCAAGTCCAGATAGGGATCACCGGAACTGCCTTGAATTACGAGGTTCTCCGTGAGCACATGGACGATGTCGGTGTCGTCGATACGTCCGGACACGGTCAGAGATCGCAGGGCGTCTCCGGCCGGAGTTTCGATACGAATGAACAGTCCATTTGTCGAGTTGTCGAAGATCCTGTTCCCATGGATGTCCGGCCCGACGCGCTGATAGTCCGAGGTGAACTGGCCGTCCTTCTGGTACTGCGGTGCGTGGAAGTTCG
>Ga0233425_10000788_pt1 | contig 78003 bp, 63 predicted proteins | sample Watercolumn_Towu_2_FD_181712 | JGI IMG/M metagenome (GOLD analysis project Ga0233425, IMG submission 181712) | Freshwater microbial communities from Lake Towuti, South Sulawesi, Indonesia - Watercolumn_Towuti2014_140_MG | ecosystem: Environmental > Aquatic > Freshwater > Lake | place...
CTGAGCATCACACTCTTCGAGAAAACCCCCATTTCACAGGCTCTTGCTCAACATCCACCGGAACTCGATGAGCCGAACTTCACAAATCAACTGTGTTTTCAGGGCTTTTAAACCAGACAGCACTGATGCCATTCCGTTTGAAGTAGTCGCCCGCTAAATGTTCCGGTATTGTTCTGTGGATGAAACGCAGAGAATTCTTTCAGGTTCTCGGCGGCACGGTCGTCGCCGCCAGCTTCGCGCCAACGCTGCTCGCCAGTGATAGACGCGATTGGTTCCGACGAAAACGTTTCGGCATGTTCGTTCACTGGGGCTTGTACGCGATCAACGGTTTCCATGAACAAGAACAATGGCGCGCCCGCGTCCCGCGCGCCGAATACGTGAAGTTGGCGCAACAGTGGAACCCGGTGAAGTTCAACCCCGACGCCTGGCTCGACCTGATGGAGCAGGCCGGCATGAAATACATCTGCCTGACGACAAAACATCACGACGGCTTCTGCCTCTTCGAGAGCAAGTTGACGAAGTTCAACACGATGAACACACCCTACGGCAAAGACATCGTCAAACAACTCGCCGACGCCTGTCACCGGCGCAACGTGCCGCTTTGCCTTTACTACTCCATCGCCGACTGGAACCAGCCAAACTACCCGAACGAAGGCCGTCACCACGAACTCCCGCCGCAGCCCGGCGATTCGCCGGACTGGATGAAGTATCTGGAGTTCCTCAAGGGCCAAGTCCGCGAGCTTTGCACCAACTACGGCGAGATCCACGGCTTCTGGTGGGACATGAACGTGCCGAAACACGTTGACCGCTCCATCAACGACATGATCCGCAAACTCCAGCCGAGCGCCGTCATCAACAACCGCGGCTTCGACGACGGCGATTTCGGCACGCCGGAGCGCGACTACGAGAAGGACGACGCGATGAGTTTTCCTCGTCCGACGGAAGCTTGTCAATCCGTCGGCACCGAAAGCTGGGGCTACCGGAAGGAGGAAGACTACTACACCGACCGTCATTTGTTCCGGAGCATAGACAAATATCTCGCTCGCGATGGCAACTATCTTCTCAACGTCGGCCCGCAACCGGATGGTGCCATCGGCCCAAACGAAACCGCCATCCTCCGGCGCGTCGGCAAATGGTACGGCAGCGTCAAGGAATCGCTCGAAGGCGTTACACCGGCGTCGCAACTCACCTCGAATCGCAATGTCCTGCTGACACGCCGGGACAACACGCTTTACGTTCATCTCTACAAAGATCCGACCTCGGAGTCGGTGAAACTGAAACCGATCACCGTCTTGCCGCGCAAAGCGACGCTCCTAAACACCGGAGCGCCGGCGGAATGTTCCGTGGACATGGTGCCGAGCGAACACGTCGAGCAAGGCCGGTATCTCCGGCTGCGCAGATTGCCGGTGAACGAATTGTCCAACACCGTGCTGGTCGTGAAGCTGGAGTTCGACAAACCCTTCGCTTCCGGCAAAGCTGGCTCGGAGAAGATCACCGACTCACAGAAATAACATATGCTGCCCGCAGTCCTTACCGTTTTCTGTTGGGCGATCTCGATGAGTTGCGCGCATCGGTCGGCGCTGACGCTGCGTTCGGGCGCGGCGGCGAACCTGGCGCGGCTGTCGCTCGGCACGTTGTTGCTGGCGTTGTGGGCGCATCTGTTCGGGAAAGGACTCGGCGGCGCAGGATTGTGGTGGTTCGTGTGGAGCGGGTTCGTCGGATTCGGCCTCGGCGACCTCGCGTTGTATGAGACGTTGCCGCGGCTCGGGCCGCGGTTGTCGGCGGTGCTCGCGCAATGTTTGGCCACGGTGTTCGGCACGCTGATCGAATGGTTGTGGCTCGGGACGAGATTGAGTGTCGCGCAAATGACGGCAGGCGCGGTGGTGCTCGTGGGTGTGGCGCTGGCGTTGGCGCCGGAGGAGCATGTGCAGCGGGAGCGTCGTGTGCTGCTGGCCGGCGTTGTGCTCGGCGCGCTGGCGGGACTCGGCCAGGCTGTCGGCGCGGTGTTGAGTCGCAAGGCGTATCTCGTCACGCAGTTGGCCGGACAAACAGTGGACGGCGGGACGGCAGCGTATCAACGGATCATCGGCGGCATCGGCGTGGTGGTGGTTCTGTTCGTCTGGCTCGCGCGGCACAGCGACGGCGAGCGCGCGACGCCGGACCGGTGGCGCAAAGCCGCGCCGTGGATCGCGGCGAACACGTTGGCGGGACCGGTGATCGGCGTGACGTTTTATCAATGGGCGCTGAGCATCGCGCCGAGCGGCGTCGTGTTGCCGATTGTCGCGACGACGCCGCTGGCAGTCGTGCCGCTGGCGTATGTGTTGGAAGGCGAACGTCCCGGCGTTCGTTCGCTGGCCGGTGGCGTGTTGGCCGTGGCGGGTGTGGTGGCGTTGACATTGGCGCGGTGAAGCGTCACATGAACTGACGCAGCAACACAGTTCTTTTGGAGGGCCACGCTCCGTCGTGGCCACATGGTCCAAACGGACGCGACGGAGCGCGTCCCTCCACTACTTCACTCTCTCGGGTCAGGGTTTCTCCGTAATGATGACAGTGAAACTGCCATGCGAATACTGGCGGAGAGGGGTCGAATCACTATGAACCACATTGATATAGTGAACGGTGGTTTGCCCGGGTTTGAGCGCCTCGATGTCCACGGTCCCGGAACGGCGGTTGTTGTTCTTATAAAGCACTCGCGCTATGGATGGATCTTCCGAGCCTAATCCTTGGCTGAATCCGTATTTCATCAACATCAATCCTTGGCTGACCACACGCACGCGCTGTCCAACCACCAAATGGACATCGGGTAGCTTCTCCGCCTTGGAATGCTCCATCAAGGCGGCATGGCCTTTGAGGTGATAGGTGTAGCCGCAACCTGCGGTGAGCAGGAGCAGGCCACTAATCAGAAACCTTCTGCAAATCCACGATGTTGTCATAAGAACTTGTCCAATACCTTCTTCTGTTCTTCAGATGCGGTCGCACAAAACTGATCCTTGATCTTCACGACCGACGGATGTGTCCGACAGAGGGCTTTAAGAGACCAACGGGCCGCCTGCTGTGCCAGTACGTTCTTACTGTCCGGTTTCCGGGGCGCTACGGCACAGCGAATAACGGTTAGCACGTAATCTTTATCTCCGGTAACGAAAAAGGACCCCCAACAACCATCCAGTTCGTTCGGCGTTGGATCTGTCAGCGTCTTGAAATCTGGCGGAACAGAAGCAAGTATCTGGCTGCAGTATTTGCCAAACTCTCCCCGTGCCAAAGCATATTGCTTGAGCAGGCTTATGGTGTTGGTCGTGTCTGCCCATCGAAGAGCGGTGACAAACACCTTTCGATCTTGCTCGGGGAAACGATCAACCACGGACATCCACTGCTGCACCTTGTCTCCATTAAGAGCGAACAGGCGCGCAGAAAAAGCTGCCATCGAATAATACGCGTTCTTGGTGGAGAGTGCGCCTCGCTGTTGAAGTTTCTGCACTTCAGTTTCAAATCGTTCGGGGGATGGATGCTGATAGTATTGTTGAAACCAGTCATCACTGATTTCTTTCGAGGCTGCATGCAACGAGACCGCATGTGCAATCGCAGCATAAAGCACGACATGAAAGAAAGCTCTGGCTACACAACAGGATTTGTTCATTGATTTCTTCATCGTTCACCGCGCTGGTCAAGCCTGCACTAAAACATGACTCCCCAAGAAACCGGAAACGGATTTGGTGGATCCAAGTCTTTTCCCCGCTCCAAGCTTTGTATCTTTATGAAATCGTCCTCCACAAAGGGAACACTAATCAGACGTTCCATCGTCGGACGGTCAACGTGGTGCCAATCCAGCCAAGCATATTCCGGAGCGTCAACAGGATCGTAGAAAAGGTGTGGTGTGTTGGCCTTCCTTAATCTCTCCACGAACTGATACCAATCCTCCTCGGGGCATTTGAAATGCACCGTTTGGACCTCGCCCTCGCCGTTCAGAACCATCACAAACGTATGATGGCGTTCCCCCACCAAACGTTGACACAAGTTTGTAGCGAAGTACCACACCTTCTCTTCAAACGGGTAAGCATTGGTAGTGCGTGGCATTGTGCAGTTATCTTCCGGTTGTCACAACTCGCCTCGGAACGCTTTCACGATTACGACGATCGCGGCAACAATTGTCAGTGTGAGCATGACATGACCCCAGCCGTCATTATCGAAGAGGGCGTACGCGGTCCGTGTAGTAGCCACGCCAAATATGGCAATGATCGTTAATGCTCTTCCAAGTTTCATGTTCATCACACATACCTCATCGGCAAACGATGCCACACCCTGCCCGCATCACTGCTACCTCTCCTGAAGTCCAAACACAGACAGAACCTCCGCTCCTTTGGAATTATCGGAATTATCTGGTGACTTGTCAAAAGTGTGGGCCACCATCATTGACACTGGATCCGCATCGTTAAAACCAAACCACATGAGATATTCAGTATCCGGTTTCAATGAAGACTTATCCAGCGCCTGAACATAGACCTTATTGAAGGGCTTTCCATTCGGAGTCTCTTGGGTTGTTAGTTTGAAAGGAAGGTAACGGTAGAAATTGTGAAAACCCTTGAATCCCGAATACTCCTCGCGTGGCAGGATGTACCAGTTTCTAAAGCCGGGACTGTTCAGTACATAGCATCCCCATACGAAAGAACCGGAGAGATTTGCGGGGGTTTTGATCCGGAAGCCATCGTAGCAACGCCCCTCGTGCAGTACCCTCGGTGGATTGTTTAATTCGATCTCCTCAAATTTCGGCATCCCGCTCTCCGTTGTCTGGCACTTCAAAATCGGAAAACTGGCAAACACCTCTCGCAAGGCCTCATTCAGGGTGCCGCTGCGAAACTCGCGCGTCACAATTGTAGCATCAGCCGGTTTCAATTTCCTCACTCGCTCTAGCAGGTTATCCTTCAAGGTCGCCGGCATGGCTTTCGACTCCGTGGCTTCTTTCACCATTGCTTCCCGGTGTTTGGTGGTTCGCAGGGTGACACGCGTGAACAATCTCCACGACTCTTGCTCTTCGGGAAACTCCGCGACCAGTTCGCGCGCCAGCTTCACGGCCGCATCTTCGTTAAACGGGGTCTCCTGTAAAGTCGCCGACACCGAGTATTGTTGAAAGGGAGCTCGAACGCTGGCAGTAACCGCATACTTCTGCAACTCACGGAACTGCTTCCTGAAGGCCTTATCATCACCACCGTAGGAACCAAAAACCTTCAACAACTCACTCACGGCTTCCGACTTCTTGCCGCGCATATCCAAAAGATTGGCACGGACTAGCCGGAATCCATTTACCGCAGACGGATCATCCCTATGTTTTCCGCAGTATAACTCCAAAACCCTGTCGAGTTCTTCGTCTTTCGCATCCCGCTCCAAAGCCGCTACGTTCTTTTGAAGAGCGTGGATGCTGGCACGCGTGATCAAAGCACTTCCTCTAGCGTCACGAACCTCCGCTATGTTTGGATTCTTGATGATCTCATCCAGATCCACTAAGGCAGCGTCTAGTTGTTCCAACTTCCTCAATGCGAAGGCCCGATAGAGTTTAGCCTCCCATCTGCCCCAAGCATCATCCTCGTCAATGTTCGGATTCTTGACGATCCAATTCAAATCCGCTAAAGCAGCTTCCAATCGTTCCAAATCAATCAGAGCTTTTGCCCGATACAGTTTGGCCCACCATCTCCATCTGTCTCCACCATCGAACTCAGTAACGTTCGGATTCTCGATGAGTTCGTTTAGATCCGCCAAAGCACGATCACATTGATTCAGATTCACCAATGCGCTTGCTCGTGCGAGTCTTGCAAACATCAGTGCACGTCGGTCTGACAAATCATCCCCGGTCTCTATCCGTCTATCCTTACGGGTAGTCACCAGTTCGATGACTCGTGTATAGACCTTAACCTTGTCTGTGTAATTGGTTGTAGCATGACCAAGGAGGTACCAGGCACTTGTGTTGTCTGGTTCCAATTCCGTTATCTTTTGTAGCTCTGCAGGATGCCTCTGAAGGAGAAAACCCCACTTATTGATTTCGGGACCATGCATTCTTTCCATTGGGAAGGATTTGGAGGCTGCCCCCAAGTCCGCGCGCACTTGGTCTACCGGGGTCGGACTGTGCAGGGGCCGCAGAATCTGCCGCACCTGCACAGGTGTAAGAACCATCTCCCGTCCTCCATCATTCCCTACGGGCCCCATCAAATCTCCCGGGTGCGCGTCCATGTTCTTTGGGTGCTTAAGCCCCAACCAGTGTCCGACCTCATGGGCGACTGTGACAAAGAGCACAGATTCCGGTAATGCATGGCCGTTGCGCGCCAGCATCGGCCAATCGTGTGTGGTAGCTAGCACCTCCATAGCTGAGGCCCAATTATCGTAAACGTAAACCGTGTTCCCACATCGCTGCCAATCGTTTTTACCCGACTCGAAGCAGCATTGGAGTTCCAAGTCAACGCCGTTGCGCCGATAAAACCCTTCCACCCAAGCCACTGCGGCAGCCAATCGCCGCCGAACTTTCTCGCGATTCTCTGCCTTGCCCCGGTAAATCGCATAAAGTGACAGGCTTACCCGATTCCGCCCACCTCGCCGCTCAAGGTCATAAGCGCATTCCAAGCCTGGTGCAAAAACAGTAAGTTTCCGCCCCTCTGGCACGGATGCTGTGGCCAACCATTTGTCCAATTCTTGCTTCTCGCGTTCCAGTTGCCGTGCTGACTCCAGTTTCTCTGGCAATTTCGACTTCTCGACATCGGGACATTCCCGGACACCCAATTCAGCAATCTTCACCGCCTCACCATACGCACCTTGCCTCATGTGACATTCCCAGAGGTAGGCTACAACGAGATTCATTATCCCCGCTGCGTGTAACGCCTTAGGGAGGGCTTGCTTGGCTTCATCCAACCGACCCAACTGCAAGAAAGCTGAACCGAGATAAAACCAACAATGAGGAACTTCCGGGTATTCCTGCGTCATGTATAAAGCAATGGACAGACACTTGCGCTTTTCGGTCAAGCCTGTTTCATAATCCCATATCTGTTCAGCCTTCAGGGCAGCGGTCATATGCTGCGTATACTCATCCTTTAGATCTGGCGATTGTTGTCCATGAGAGACCGGAAGTGAGATAGCCAGCAAGCCAATACCAAGGCCAAGAATGACCGTTCGCCGCCACCAATAGCCGGAACCCTGCTCAATCATCCGCGTGTTCGTTGTCGCCCTCTGAGTCATGATGTTCTCCAGTCCGATCTACAAAGTGCGTTTCCCCATATGGTGGCCTTTAATTTTATTGTTTCGCCAATTCCCCGACAAGCACAAATCCATGGCGAGTTTTCTGAACCTTTCAAGCTTGACTAGAGCTCCTGACCCAGGAGGTATTTTTCACTTTTGAAGAAGTAAATGCAAAAGCGTTTGACAGCATATAGTACAGTAGAATAATGTTACATAGTAGAGTAAGTCTAGGAGTTTTCAGCATGAAAAAGTTAAATTGTTATGGGTTTGTTCTTGCGGCAATGATTGTTTCCAACCGAGGAGAAATCTATGGTACCATTAACTGAGAAAGCCGCATATTGGACAGATTCGAATGGGAAGATATGCGTCTTCCTCATTCAGCGTACAGCGGCAGGGCAAAGCAACTTTACCCTTTTCGTCGTTGGCCCAACCGGACTCAAGGTCACCTACCGCAGCAAAGTAAACAGCGTCACCCCAATAGTTCTGGAATTGACACCCAAAGTAGAATCCGCAATCGAAGGAATGCAGGAGTATGAGTTTAAACACTCTTTCTCCAAAACGACGATTTGGATGGCCCTGACGTTTGAGAAGACTGGCCACCATGTGGAAGATCTAACGCGGACTTTTTACGGAGGAATCGACAAAGTCGTCTGTAATGAACAGTTTCTCGAAGGTTTGTGAAAAAGGAATTTCCAACCCACTTTTGCGGGAGATCAGCAAGGGCACGCTCCCATAGGAATGGAGTTAGTTAGGGAGAGAAGGAAAAACATACTGCCGACACGATGAGGAAACGGCCACCGGAGGTGGTGTCAAAGTATGGGCTTAGGTGTTATGGCCTTGAGGCGCGCTGCCAAGTCTTACTGGTGTCAAGATAGCAATAGAGAAACAACAAGTGAGGCATAAAATGCAACGAGTTCAGAAGATCGCAGATGTAAAGCCGGTATTCCTCAGGAAGAGGCCACCGGATTTGGTGGTTACAGCAATTGGCGAGGTTCCGACTCAAGGTTGGAGTGGGACTCAGTTGTTGCCACGTTGTTATCTACTTCCGCCGGCCGACGGTATCTGGGAATATGACTTGATCGCACAACCTCCAGAAGGACCTGCTGCCGAGCAAGTGTCGCAGGTGGAAGCGACACACAAATGGTCAAACTTTGCACTAAAAGGAATCATTGTCGGCGTGCGTGTCTATGGTGTCGGGCGCGGAGTTAAGGAATGCCGGTTTGCAGACGTAAGCATAACGTCCCGATCACAGAAGCGTTGTCTTGTCATTGCCCCACGTTTCCCCTCGAAGGATCAACGCACACTGGTGCGTATCGTTCCAGTGGACGCTCCTTACGAGGCAGTCTACAGACCGGTGTTCGGCCCAGCCGAGAAAAATGAATGTGCCGCATGGCTTAAAGGTCTTGATCCCACAGTAATGGGCGACGATATGCCATTTCCATTATCACTATAACGGTAGTGTGAGCAGGACATAACCCCAGCCGTCGTTATCGAAGAGGGCGTAGGCGGTCCGTGTAGTAGTCACGCCAAATATCGCGATGATCGTTAATGCTCTTCCAAGTTTCATTTAACCCCGGCAATACTCATACACTGTCTGTGCCTCACTCTGCCAACAGCCGCTTGACCTTCTCCTCCAACCCTTCTCTTCCATTGACATCTCGTAGGATTCCCTTCTTGTCCACAAGCCACAGGGTTGGGATTTGCTTAATGTCATATTTGGCCAAAATCTCGTACGACCTTTTCCCGTCGAAGTGCTGTGGCCACGGGAGCTTCTTATCGGTAACAAACTGCTGCAGTTGTCCCTTGTCTTCATCACAACTGATGCCGATGACATCGAATCCTTTCGAGTTCAATTCCTCATATACCGGAAGTATTTTGGGTAGTTCCCATCTTACTGCAGGCGGAGCCCAAGTAGCCCAGAAAAACAAAAGCACCACTTTGCCACGCATCTTGGCCAAGTCCACTTCGCGACCGTCGAGCGCGGTGAACCTGAGAGAAATGGGGTTATCCAACCAGACACCACCCGTTCTCTGTCGTGCGGCGTCCAGTATTACTTTCCCCACCTTTGATTCCTTGGCTTCATTCACCATCGCCTCTCGGCTCCGGTTGCTCTGCAACGCGATACGAATAAACAAAGTCCACGCCTCTTGATCTTCAGGGAAATCCGCAACTGCTCCACGCGCCAACTTCACGGCCTCGTCTTCGTTGAAGGGAACTTCCAACAGAACCCGCTCCACAGGATAACGACGTATTGCACGCTTATCTTCAGCAGGAGCCCCGGAGTCTTTCAGCATCTCCTGTTCAAGAGCGACCAGACGGTCGCGGACTTTTTTCTCACCCAATATGAAAGCTTTGTTCAAGAAACAGACTTCGTAGAACCGAGCCTGTCGCATCGTTTGGTCATCCGAAAATCGAACATAGAACTGCTTGGCCAAGTCTGCGCCGGCTACTAATTGCGCGGCTCGTTTCTGGTTCCAAGCTGCGGTTGCCTCATTGCTTGGCGACTTCCATTCCCACTCCACCGGCAACATTGGCGGTCTGTAGCATTCCATTACTTCCCGCCATGCTTTTCGGGCGGGCGCTTCTTTGGCAGCCAGTGAAAGCCACAGCGATTTTGTCCGCTCCACCTGCTTTCCAACGGCCAGTTTCTCGCCAAATCCATCAGCCCGCAATTCGAACACCGCCGCTTGTTGTGGCTCGTCCTTGGCGAGTTGCGCTGCTTCGCGTTCGGTTTGCGCAGCCTTGGCAAAATCCCCGGTCTCTGCTTGGGCGCGGGCCACTGTGTCGAGGAACTCCGCCTTCTTCTGCAAAGCACAAGCTTTCTCGGCCACTGTCACCGCCATTGCTCCGCCACCGGCTTCGGCCAACAACCTGCAGGCGATTCCGTTCAACATGTCTGCGTACACCGGTCGAAGTTGCTCGTTTGCAGCCGCCAACTCCACCGCCTTTGCATAGTCTTCCATTGCCTTTGCGGGCTGGCCACGTTTGCGCCACAACTCGGCACGACTGAGGAAGACCGCTGGACGAAACTCCGGCTTCAACTCCAGCGCCAGTGCCTGATCGTAGAGCGCCATTGCCGCTTCCGGGGTGCCACCGTCACGCGGTTGACAGAACTCCAAATATTTCTTCTTCATCAACACCGCCATTTGAACATCAATGCACTCCGGCAATCCTATCGAACTCCCCGGCCGCAGTCGAAGCTGCGCCTGCGAGTTGACCCCAGTCAGGCTCTCCCAAATGCGGTTGGCATCGCTTGTCAGACTCGCAGCTTTTGGGGAATTGGTTGACCCTGCTTCGAGCGCCACTTGGACGATCATCTCTTCCAACTTGCGATAACCGATGGGTGCTGGCGTACTAGAGGTACGCATCTCCACAATAGCCAGAGACTTCGAAACGGCTTCCTGCCAATTGCCTTCTTCAATGAGTTTGAAAACCGGTTTCAGATTTTCCTGTAGCAATGTGCCCACCCCAGGCACGAGCCTTGCATAACGCGGACGAGTGCCTAGCGTGCGATACCATCCTGCCATCTTGTCCATGTAATATCGGCCCAAATCCAAGTCCAAACGTTTCGGCGACGAAACGCACTGCCACGACAGTTGCACGATGACTTCTGGCCACAGACGTTTCGCGTCTTTCGACACGGATGCGCCTTCCTTGAAGGCGGTCTCCTCATCGCCATCCTCGGCCGCCAGTTCTCCATGCAACACCCGGCACTTGTAGTCATCGGGAGCAAGCTCCAATGCCGCCTTCATATCGGTCAAGGCAGCCTTGCGGTCCCCCAAGCTATTCTGGAGCAACGCCCGCAGCCGATAGAGTTTGACGAGACGCTCCGCTGTCTCCTTGGTAAGCTGATCCATTGACGGAGCGGACTTGATTCGACCCGACAACCACTCCATTGCCTCGCGCGCCTGAGCCGGCGTCAGCGCCATGTCTCCTTCCGACAACAGGGTGAGCTTTCGCAGATTCCGACACCCCAGTTCAATGGCTCGCTCCCGCCATTCCGTTCGCGGTTCCTGTCCTTGTTCCATCGGGGCGAGGCTCTCCGCGAGATCCCATGCCAATCGCGGGAAACAATACCCTGCCTGCAGCGCCACGCAGAGCGCGTAGTGGAAATCCCACAGCCCTCCTTCGCCCCGTGCCTCCAACGCCTCCCCTCGCGCCATGTATGCCAGCACTACGAGGCAACCACGCAAGCTCAACTTCAAATGCTCATCCAACCTCGATTGTTCGGGATTCGGCGCCACCAACGCCTCCGAGAGATTCACCCATTGGACGTTCCGGCGAATGGAGGATTGTGCTCCTCTCACCGTCGTGTCCGCGGCATCGCCGTCGCTCACAGCCGTTATTCGCATTTTGCCGAGACCGGCCTTCTCCGCCGCGTTGATGTCCTTGATGGCCTCGGCCCAGTCGCCGCGAGCCGACCGGATCGCCCCGCGCAGAGCCAAAGCCCAGACATCATTCGGGTCCGCCTTCAACACTTCCTCCACCGTCGCAAGAGAACGATCTACTTGGGCGGCACCCCAGAAGGCACACGCCCGCTCAATCGCCTGCCAGTTGCCGCTGCTGGCTTGCGCGGCGGCTTCCTGCGTCTGCGCCACGCTGACCAAAGCGCTCATCAACCACACCGCCAACACCCACCGAATCATTTGCAGTCTTTTCATTGCTTCGCTCCTTTTTCGTTGCTGACGGCGGTTGTCTTCTCCGCCAGTTCCTTTGCTTTCGTCTCATCCGCCTTTGCCCCATCGGCTAGGCCCAAGTGCCGCCGCACCACCGCCCGCCACTTGTATGCCTCCGCGTAGTCGGGGCTGATCTCGATTGCCTTCGTCAAATCCGGCAGCGCCAGCGATGCCTTGGCCTTGTCCATCCGAAAAGCCGGTAGTCGTTTCCCTGATGACGTGACCAACCCGCACCGGCCCAGACCCCGCACCAGATACGCTTCGTGAAGCGGCATGCCCGTCTTCCCCAGCAACTCCAGCAACGAACTGTCGTCGGAAGACAAGCTGACGGCTTCCAGCAAGTCCTCCCGTGCCTTCTCCGTGTCGTTCTTCAGCAGCCACGCCTGCGCACGAGCGAGCAGGGCGGCTTCGTGCCGGGCGGACCCCATGCCCTCTCGCTCACGGCGATTCCCGCCCCAGTTCATTATCACCCAAGTTAAATCCGCAATGGCTTCATCCGCGCGCTTCAACGCCAAATAAACTTTCCCCCGCCCCAACAACACGAGTTGTTCGAACTCTGGATCGCGGTCCCTGTAGAGGTGGCTTGTTGGTTTGGGGAAGTAGTCCCTCGCGGGTTTGATTCCGTAAACACTCACCGCCTTGTCCGGCTCACCCTTCTCGAGATATACCTCCGCCAACTCGAGATAGAGCTTCGCCAAAGTGATTTTGTCGGCATCCGTGCTGATCAGATTGTAGTCCTTGATCGCCTTATCGAATTCCTTTTTCCGACGATAGGCAACCCCCCGCAAGTAATGCATGTTCCTCAACTGCACTGCGCTCAGGCTGCCGCCTTCGATCATCGGAGTCAAATCGGCAATCGCTTCGTCGTAACGTCCAACGCAAGCATAATGATACGCCCGTTTGTACCGAAACTCCCGAACAGTTGCCGCATCCGCCAGTTTCTCCAACCGACTGAAGGCCTCCGTATCATCGGGGCGGTAATTCAACAACACACTCTTCACCTCTTGTATGGCCTCCGCCCGATTGCCCTTCTCAAGCAAGAGATCAGCCCGAAACAATCGCAGGCGCCCTTCCAAGTGTTGTTTCATCGCGCCCCACCCCCATAACGATTCCAAACGCTCACTAGGCCTTTCGGTTGTCCTCTCTTTCATGTCGCGTTCCGCCGCCGGAAAGTCTTTTCGATTCCAGTGGACGTATGCTCGCAGTGTTAAAGCCCCTGCTTTCAAGCACGTGTCCAGCATAAATTTTGGCGTTTCGAGGATCTCGTTCAGTTCCGCCAATGCCCGATCCAGTTGATCCAAATTAAACAGAACTTCCGCCCGGCGACATTTGGCCTCTCCCACATTACTCCAATCTTCCTTTGCAGTTGCCGCTTCGATGGCTCGCGTATAGAAGTTCAACCGGTCTGTGCAATTCGTTGTTAAGCCGCCCAAAAGGTGCCAAGCTTGAGAGTTTTCCGGTTCCAATTCGGTGATTCTTTTCAGTTCCGCGAAATGATCCTGCAAAAACCAACGCCAGTTATTATGCATTTTCTGACCTACGTGTTCCCGTGGACAAGGTTTGATGGCTGCGCCCAATTCGGCACAAACTTTGTCCAACGGGGTCGGACTAATCAAAGGCCGCAAAATCTGCCGCACCTCCAAAGGCGTGAGAAGCCTACCATGCCAATAACTGCCCCCCACCATCAAATCTCCCGGACTCGCGTCGCGGTCTTTCGGATGATCAAGCCCCAGCCAGTGTCCAATCTCATGGGCGGCAAACTTGAAAACTGCAGATTCTGGCAATGAGTAACCGTTCCTCGACAGCATCGGCCATTCAGCTGTGTTAGCCAAGTAAAACCCTGTGGCCAAATTATCGTACACGTCAACTCCCCGCGCGCATTTCAGCCAATCAGCAATACCCGGCTCGAAGCAGCATTGCAGTTCCAAGTCAACGCCGTTGCGCCGATAAAACCCTTCCACCCACGTCACAGCGGCAGCCAATCGCCGCCGGACCTTGTCGCGATTCTCCGCCTCGCCCTTGTAAACTGCACAAAACGATAAGATTACCCGATTCCGCCCACCCCGCCTCTCAAGAACATAGGGAGTAATTTGGTAGCCCGGTGACAAATACGTGATCTTCCTCCCCTCTGGCACGGATGCTGTGGCCAACCATTTGTCCAATTCTCGCTTCTCGCGTTCCAATTGCCGAGCCAAATCCAGGTTTTTGGAAAACTTGTACTTCTCATCATCAGGAAACTCCCTCACACCCATTTCAGCAATCTTCACCGCCTCACTGTAGGCGCCTTGCCTCATGTGACACTCCCAGAGCAGGTCGGTAGAACTCCTTCTGACACCTAAGATGACTGATATAAACTCCGGGAATGCTTTCTTGGCCTCGTCCAACTGACCCAAGGATGATGTTAACTCCACTTGGAATGCCTGCTTGGCCTCGTCCAACTGCCCCAAATAATAAGAGGCAAGCCCCAACCGATACGAAGGGCCAGACCAATCCGGCTTTAGCTGGATTTCGCGTGAAGCAATCGCCAAACACTCACGCCATTCATTCTGCATCTTCTCAAAGTCCTCCATCTTCTGAGCCTCGCGGGCGGCATTCTGATGCTGCTGGTATTCGTTCGTGAACTCGTCTCCTGACGATTGTCCGTGAGCGGCGGGAACTGCCATAGACAGTACCGCCACGCCAAGGCCAAGAATGGCCAGTCGCCGCCACCAATAGCCAGCCGCATTCCAAAACTTCCGTCTCTTCGTCGTCGCCCGCCGTGTCATAGTGTTCTCCAATCCCGTCTGTGTGAAGCGCCTCTCATTCAAGACGAAGGTTCGTCGTCGCGCTACGGACTCAAGTTCTTAAAATCATTGAGAATGGAATCCACATCCTTCGACCATAAGCCGATGTTTCCTTCGCGAACCAGTTCCCCTCCACGAAAGAGATATCCCCCCGGAGTTTCCCGACTTCCACCCGGGAAAGAGGTTGTGATCTTCAATGTGCCCGATTGAATGAACTTGGCGTATTTTGTTGAAAGCCCGGCTGCGGTATCCTTCCAGTAATCATGCTCGAATTCCTCAACCCCATAAGGGGTGCTGACCAACAGGATCTTCAGGTGTTCCTTTTCCGCTTTCTCACATGCTGCTTCGATGAATTTCGTTACGGCCTGATAAAAGCTGTCACTTGGACATGGTAGTGGAACAAAAACAAAACAAGCCGGGGATTTTTCATCCACAACGCCCCCTTTCACCATTTTCTGCCAGACTGTTTTGCTGGCAGCCTTGACGAGGCGATCAATGATCGCTGCGTTGCGACTCAGGAACTCCTTTCCCGTAACCCTGCCGTTCGCCTCCAATTGTTTTCCCAATTCAATTAAAGAACCATAGTGCTCTGCCGGCAGATACTTGAAACTCAATCGTGTGCCGGACATGTTTTCCATGACCAACTTCCACGCATCGGCTGCTTCCTTTTGAGTTTCTCCGTAGCAGGGTGACGGGGATAGTGTTTGACTCACCGAAACGAACACCGTCAAGCACAACGAGAGAATCGGCGCTCGAAACCTCGTATGTCGGTGTTCGGCAATTTGGTTCAACCACATCGGAGCATATTTCCATCTGATCATTTTATTCCTCCAGTTCCTTGCAGTTTCTCGAAGTCTATGTGCGCAGCAATCCTCGGACAAGCCGAAAAATGCCGTCGGGTCAAATCTTTTCAATGGTTGGACGGACAGGTGTGACAAACTTGCCGCGCCCTTATTGACAGGCGGGGAATCGAGCACACAATAGAACGAGTGACAGCTAAAGAATGTGTTTGGAAAATGGGGCTGTAGCCGCGAGCTTGCTCGCGGTTTGTGTCGAAGTCGCTTGTTTTTCCAAGGCCGCGAGCAGGCTCGCGGCTACAATCGGAGGTCGGAAATGACTTTCCAAACACGCTCTCAAGAATGTCTCATTGGCAATCTACGGACTGTTTCTACTGCAAGTCAGACAATCTGGAGCGTCTGCTTCCATGGAAAGAGATTGCCTTTTGGTCAGGCACCGGACTACAAAACAAACGTTCCGAAACAAAGCGATGAGCAGGAGTGAATGATGAAACAACGAATGCTTGCAGGGCTCTACCCGTGGCTGTGTTGTGCTTGCCTGGCGGTGACGGCTCTTTCTGTTGGGGCGTTCGATAAGAAACCTGTCTCCACCCAGACTGGCTTCGTTTTGCGGATCCTGGCAGAGAACTACGAGAGCCTGCACTTGGGCTATACATGGGACAGCGCTTGGCCGGTCTTAAGCAAAACCAATGCGTACACCACCTCTGCTGAGATTACGCTGACCGATGTGGCGCATTACGACTGGACGAAACAGACGCTTGTCTTGACCCCGAAAGCCTCCCGCGCGCTGAACGCGAGATTCAAGATCCGCAAAGACACGGATTTGGCCGCGCAGTTTGGAATCGGGCACCGGGCGTTTGTGGTCCGGCTGGACGGTGTCCCCGTGTACGGGGGAGTTTTCTTGGAACCACAATCACCCATGGCCATCAAGTATCCCGTGATCAATCTCAACACCACAAAGGACGGCTGCTGGCGCCTGACTCTCCGACCAATGAACACCGTCGGGGATGCGGTAATCAAACTGAAAGCGGACGATCCAATCTGGGAACGCATCCGCCGGGAAGAAATCCGTGCCGCTTTCGAGAAAGCCAACAAATTGACGCGTTAAGAGTGCACGGAACGCAACCAAAATGAAACGCTGCCCCGTTGATGGCGTTGGTTTGTGGCCCTTCACCCGTTCAACGGTTGTGGCGTGTGTGCTGTTGGCCTTTGTTGGGATGATAGCCGTGGCTGCACCGCAAGAGCCGGTAACTCCGAAGCTCAAGAAACGGGTTGAAAACATTTACGAAGCAGTGAAAGAAATCTCTGAGAATCAAGCATCCGCGTTCATCACGTTTCTGGACAAGTTGGCTAAGAAAGACACAGAAGATACGGGCGGAAAGCTTGAGCAGTTCATTCGTCAACATGTTGACATCAATCATCTGTTTGCCCCTGACGAAAGGGTCTTTGGGCTGGTGATCGCCCAGTTGGTCGGAGACCGCGTCGTTGTCGCGGCAAATAACCCGGACGACAAAGCAGGTGTTGTCATGTTTTTTGACCGCAAACGCGGCAGGATGCTCTCGAAAGACGAGTGCCACCAGATCGGCTCAGTCGAGGTCGTCAGGATTCCCGGTGCCACCCCCAGCTCGTTGGTACTCGTCAAGCATCGCATGGTGAGTGCCACGTCTTGGAACTACGAGGAAGCTCGTCTGTATCTTCCGTTGCCGACTGGCGGAATACCGGTCTGGAAGGGCATATCTGAGGAGCTGATTGCTGGCTGGAATGCCTTCAAAGAAGAAGCGAATGGGCCAATGGTTTTCAGGTTTGACACTGCCTATTCTTCAAAAGACGGCAGGGTTGTTCTCCGTCGAACCGGTCGAATTGATTTTCAGAACTGGGATGAGAAAGTCGTTCGCACTCTGCCCCTGCCCGCGGAAGAATTCACATGGGATGGAACTGCTGGACGGTTTGCTCAAACGGTTGGGAGAACGAATGGAAACCTGCTGACAGAGCGCTATTGCGACTTCGCAACACCGATCGGTGATTGGTGTAAGAAGCAAACACGATAATCGGCTGACGAAATCGCGTCTTTCGAGCCATCTATACAGTGGTCGGTTAGTCTCTTTCGTCGTGGGATCTGAAAAGAAAGTGTATATCCGCTGAACAGCCTGACGGTTGTAGGCCACGCTTGTCCGCCGCAGGCGGATAAACCCTCAGGTGGAGAATGCTCCAACGCCGCGTCGGTGACGCAGCCTGCTACAAGGATGGTTGCGGCTGTGCCGCGTTAAGAGAAAAGCGTCCTCAGTTCGCAGCCACAACCATCCGCAAGCCATTGGCGTCGCTGCATGTCGCCGGGCGGGCAGTGCCATGCTTCGCTGACCGGCAAAACATGGCCATGCATTCGAATGAACCACCCCGGTGCCAGTTGTTTGACAAATACTGATCCTGACACCATTCGGTCACGTTGCCATGCATGTCGTAAAGCCCCCATGCGTTCGGTTTCTTCTCCCCGACCGGATGCGTCTTGCCGCCGGAGTTCTTGCCGTACCAAGCGTATTGCCCCAACTCCTCTTCGTTGTCACCATAGCAATACTCGTTGGTGCTGCCGGCTCGACAGGCGTATTCCCATTCCGCTTCCGTCGGCAACCGGAACGCGTAGCCCGGTACTTTCTCGCCGAGGGTTTTCACAAACGACTGGCAGTACTCCCAACTCACCCGTTCCACCGGGTTCTTCTCTCCTTTGAAGTAGCTCTTATGATTGTCGCCCATTACGGCCTGCCACTGCTCTTGGGTGACCTCATACTTCCCCAGATAGAATGGCTTCGTAATCGTCGCTTTGTGAGCGCGCTTTTCACCGGTGCTTTCGTTGGATCCCATCATGAACGTACCGGGTCGAATCAAGACGAACTCCATTGTGATGCCCTTGCCGAGTTCAATCGTGAGATTGGTTTGGGTAGTAGGACTCCCCATGGACCGAGGGGGATCAGAACTGACCGCCATGGGACAAACCGCCAACAGCAGTGTCACGCAGGCGGCAGTAAGGAAAACCTGATGTTTCATAAAATGACATGACCTCGTTTCTGGTGAGCCATTTGTATTGTCAGCTTGAATTTTGAGAAGGTCCCCAACAGGTGCTATGGAAGAGGTATCATGGCTCTCCAAACTACGCGGATCGCAACAACCGGATTGCCCGCAGGGGCGGTCCCACCCAGATTGGCAGAGCAAGTACACTTCCCAATATCTCCCACACACTGGGAGCATTCGCCATCCACCCCAATACCATCAGTGTCACCGGTAGCACGACAGCCAGCCAGCACACCACTTTTGCCTTGGTAATCGCACTGCGTTGCCCCTGCCGCACGGAGCGTTGCAGTACGAAGAATGGGATTGCTACACTGAGGTAGAACAGCATCAGTCCCGTAAAAGCTAATTGGAACGTCAGCACGATGCCAGTACCAACAGCTTCCGCGACGTTTGCAACAGGATCCGCTCGCTCGCTGCCGTCCCCCACATAGCTACCAAAGACGACAAATGCCAGAATGCCAAATATAAGAGCAAAACAGGCATAAACACTCGCCACCCCCATCATCCAGTTTGCCGCCCGTTGAGCGGTTGTCAATGGAGTGGGTTGTGCAGCATCAGTCGTCATATCAAAGGCGAACTCCGATACCCGTCGAATTATAACCCGGTTTCCTCAAGTTCATGTTTGTTGAAGCAAGATGGTTAGCATATAACTGGACAGCTACAAAGAACAAAGAGGGATCAATGAGTATATCTCGAAAACTTGCCAACGTTGTCCAGCACCGGCACGCTTACTTCAATACCCCCCAGACCTCGATTCTTGCCATGTCGGGGTGCGTGATTCCCTTTTCGCGGAGTGTCTTGAAATCATTCATCACAAGCTCCCAGAAGCTGGTCTTTACGCCGCCATACTCAATTTCTCGGTTTTTGTTTTTCAAATAGATACTTTGCGCTTTTTCGAATTGGCCGCTGAAGAGATATCCATGTGCTTGGTTGATCTTGATCCACTCCTGTCTTGGATCGGCAGCCAGACCTTTTTCGGCCGCCGTGATGGCCTGGCGAGGGTGGCGATTGAGTAATTCAGCCCACGCTAGGTGGCTATAAGCATTGGCAACTCGAGTATCAGCCTCCGGCTGATCCGAAGCGATTTTACGCAAATAAGTGCAGTTCTCAACCCAATGATCTGCAAATCTCAAGAGTTCTTTGTGGCTTCGAAAGCCCAGCCTGTCCAGCAGTTCCATCCAATCACAAACTCGATACCAAACCCGTTTGTCTGTCGGGTTGTTCTTGCCCAGCAATTCCATCAAATCAACAAGCTTGCCAACATGCCAACGCATGGATTGCTCGAAATCGTCAGAATCCAAAGTATCCAGCAGGAACCTCGAGTATGCCTCCATCCAGTCGCTCAGATAATGTCGGCCATGGACAAGCGGATTTCCCGCTCGGAGTTGTTCCTCGGTCAACCGTAACGCCGTTACGTAGGCTTGCTTGGCATCATTCGCTTGGCCTTGTCGCGCGAGCATGGCCGCCCGACACCACCAGACGTCCGGTTCTCTTGGTGACAATTCCACCGCCCGCATCGTGTGCCGTTGGGCAAGAACAAGGTTCCTGTTTCGTGCGTGAAAGTAGCCGAGTAGTGCATGCAATGAGGCATTGGTGGCCGCAGCAGCCGTCTGTTTCTCCAAGTCAGCTAGAGTAAGTTCATCCGTGTTTTGCTCCGGTGATAGAACTAATGCGGAAGCGAGCTTGTCCTTTGTGATGGCTCTCGAAAGATTGGTTATGTCCGGATAGGATTGTCCGCAACAACGTGACGGGGATGAAGTCTGATTCACCGCGACAAGTACGACCAACCACAACACAAGAACTGTTGTTCGATAACTCACATATTCGGGCTTTGGAGTGTGCTTAAACAACTCACCGTCGAGTTTCCGTCGGATCATATATTCTCCATGTTGTGGTCGCTCTGAGGCTAGGTTATCAACAGTCCTCGGACAAGCAAAAATCCAAGTCGCTAAGCATCCGTTGCTGGCGGGCGTGGTGGCGTTGACATTGGCGCGGTGAAGCGTCATATTCGCGCCACTCATGAAACTACTTCTTTCCCTTTCGCTGGCCGCCATCGCATTTGTTTGGTCGAGCATCGCAGCGGACGTTCCGAAACCGAAGACGTCCGACGAGGCTTGGGCGCAAATCCAGGAACTCCAGAAAGGCCCGCAAGAACAACCGCAAACTGAAGAGGAAGCCCGCAAGATCACCGCGGAGTTTGTGAAGCAATTCGACGCGGCGCTGGCGAAATTCATCGAGTCCTATCCGAAGGATGCGCGTTGTTGGGACGCGAAAGTGTTACAGGTGCAGGTGTCGTTGACCGGCGATTTTCTGGAGAACAGAAACCCCTCGAAGAACACGGCGGCATTGGACAAGCTCCAAACCGTCGCCTCCGCTAAGGACGCCCCGGCCAGCGCGCGCGCCAACGCCGGGTTCATGTTGATCCAGATGCACGGAAGCGCGCTCGGCCCGGATCCCGTGAAGGAAACCGTCGAGACTCTGGACAAGGAGATGCTCGCCTTCATGAAAGCGTTCCCCGAAGACCCGCGCACCTCGCATGTGAAGATGATGCGCGCGGACATGCAGGAACGGATTGACCCGGCCAAGGCAGAGGCGCTCTACAAGGAACTCGCCTCCGACAAGGACCCGCGCGTCGCTCGCCGCGCCAAAGCGAAACTGCAGCGGCAACCGCCCGGCGATAGGAAGTCCTGACACTCCCTACTATTGGCGATTGCAAAAGAGCAGTGAAACCATATAGTGAGGCCGCTATGAAAACAGTCTTCTCTCTCCCCCTCGTAGTTGTTTGCCTTTGTTTGGCAGGTTGCGAACGCAAGTCGGGGCCCGAACTCAAAACATTCGACCTCAAGTACACCGCCGTGGACGGCAAGCAGGTGGATTTGACCAAGATGCGCGGCAAAGTTGTGTTGGTGGATTTCTGGGCCACGTGGTGCCGTCCGTGCCGCGACGAGGTACCCAACGTCGTCGCCGCTTACAAAAAATATCACGAAAAAGGTTTTGAAGTCGTTGGCGTCTCGCTGGACGAAGACAAGGACGCCATGCTCGCCTACACCAAGGAGCAAGGGATGACTTGGCCGCAACATTTTGACGGGAAAGGTGAAGTCAGTTCCCGCTACGGCATCCAATCCATCCCCGCCATGTGGCTGGTGGACAAGAAAGGCATGATCCGGTCCACCGAGGCCCGCGGCGAGCAACTCACCGCGTTGATCGAGAAACTGCTGGCCGAGTGAATGCCGAACCTATCGTCCAGATCCGCGACCTGACCAAGCTTTACCGGCACGGCGAGATTGATGTCACGGCGCTCGACAATGTCTCGCTCGATATTTCTGCCGGCGAATTCGTCGCCCTGATGGGGCCGAGCGGCTCCGGCAAGAGCACGCTGCTCCACATCATCGCCGGCGTGGACCGGCCGACGAGCGGGCAGTGCGTCGTCCAGGGAACCGATGTCGCCGCGCTCAACGAAACGCAGCTTGCCGAGTGGCGCAACCATCACGTCGGGTTCGTGTTCCAAACCTTCAACCTCATTCCAGTGCTCACCGCGTTCGAGAATGTCGAATTGCCGTTGTTACTCACCAGTCTCTCGTCGCGCGAACGCCGCGCCCACGTCGAGGCCGCCCTCGAACTCGTCGGACTCGCCGACCGGATGCGCCATCTGCCGCGCCAGCTTTCCGGTGGTCAGGAGCAACGCGTCGCTATCGCTCGTTCGCTGGTGACCGACCCGACGCTACTCGTTGCCGACGAACCGACTGGCAACCTCGACGCGCATTCCGCCACCGAAGTTCTGTCGCTGCTGCAAACGCTGAACCGCACCGCCGGCAAGACGGTCATCCTCGTTACGCACGACCCGAAAGCGGCGGCGTATGCGGGACGGACGTTGCACTTGGAAAAAGGCGAATTGTTGAACGGTCATGACGATTCCCGGCTTCATTCTGCGTAACGCGCTCCGCAACAAACGACGGCTCGTGCTGACGTTGTTGAGCGTGACGCTGTCGCTGTTTCTGTTCACGATGTTGCAGACGGCATTGCACGAGATGACGCAGCCGTCGCAGACGGAAGAGTCCTCGCTGCGCGTCATTGTTCGCCACAAGGTGTCACTCGGCAACGCGCTGCCGACCAAATATCAGTCCCGCATCGAACGCGTCCCCGGCGTCCGCACCTGCATGAAGTTCACTTGGTTTGGCGGAATCTATAGAGATCCGAAGGATTTCTTCCCGCAGTTCGCCGTGGACGCCGACAAGCTCGCCGACATTTTCTCGGAAGCAAAAGTTGATCCGCAGGAGAATGCCGCTTTCATCAAGGACCGGGCCGGTTGCGTCGTCGGCATCAAGACGATGGACCGGTTCGGCTGGAAACTCGGCGACCGGATTACACTGAAAGGAACCATCTGGCCGTGCGATCCGGTGCTGACCATCCGCGGCGTTTATCGCGGCGGCATTGACGAGACCAACCTGTTCTTCCACCACGAGTACATGGACGAACTCTGCGGCAAGTGGGGCGTGTGCCTCAATTTCTGGATCCGCGCCCACAGAGCCGAGGACATTCCCGGCCTGATCAAGCAAATTGACGAGACCTTCGCCAACACCGACGCCGAGACGAAGACAGAAACGGAACGCGCCTTCCTGTTGGAGTTCGTTTCGATGATCGGCAACGTCAAGGTGCTGATCAACTCCATCTGTTCGGTGATCATCTTCACCTTGATTCTGGTCACCGCCAGCACGATGAGCATGGCCATCCGCGAACGCGCCCGCGAGATCGCCATCCTCAAGGCGGTCGGCTACGACGGTTGGCAGATTCTCGGCCTCATCCTCGCGGAATCGTTTGGCCTCGCATTGACCGGCGGTTTTCTCGGCTGCTTCGGCGCGTGGTTCGGCGCGACGATGTTGTTCCAGTACGTCAATATCGCCACAGTTTCCAACGGCATGTTCATCAAACTCGAAGTCACGCCGCATATTGTCGTCAGCGGCATGCTCATCGCGATCGTGTTGGGCGTGGTGAGTTGTATCGTGCCGGCGTGGAGCAGTGTGCGGATGAGCGTTGTGACCGGCTTGAAGGAGCTTGATTGATGGCTGTCCCGCTCCGCTACAACTTCCGCAATCTTCGCGTTCGTTGGCGATTGACGATTGCCACGATGCTTGGCATTGCGCTTGTGGTTGCCGTGTTCGTGATGGTCATGGCGCTGTCGCAGGGCTTGAAGTCCACCTACGTCAGCACCGGTGACCCGCGCAACCTGCTCGTGCTTCGGAAAGGTTCGACTGCCGAATCGAGCAGCCAGATCACCCGCAGCGAAGTCCGACTCATCAAGTATCTCGATGGCATCGCGCGCGATGGCGACGGCGAACCTCTCGCTTCCGCCGAGATTCTCATACTCATCAACCTCGACCGCATTGACCACCACGGCTCCGGCAACGTTCTCGTGCGCGGCATCGGTCCTGTCGGCTTGCGGCTGCGCACCAGCATCCGGCTCATTGAGGGACGCATGTTCCAATCCGGGCTGCACGAGTGTGTCGTCAGTCGCAAGATTTCCGAACGCTTCGCCAACTGCCGGGTCGGCGAACAATTTCGCTCTGGCCGCACACTCTGGCGCGTCGTCGGCATCTTCGAGGCGGCAAAGACGGCATACGAATCGGAAATTTGGACGGATGCCGACGAGATACGCGATGTCTTCAAACGCAATTTCTACGGCTCGATCCTCATTCGTCCCGTCGAGAATTCCACTATGGTCGCCACGATGATCAAACGGATGGAAGCTGACAAACAGTTGTCCATTCGTGTGTTGCCCGAAGTCGAATATTACATCGAACAGACCAAGACCGCCGCGCCGATCCAGTGGCTCGGCAGCGTGCTCGCCGTCGTGATGAGCATCGGCGCCGCGTTCTCCGCGATGAACACGATGTACGCTGCCGTCAGCGCGCGCACCCGCGAGATCGGCACGCTTCGAGTTCTGGGGTTCCGTCGCCGGCACATCTACGTGTCGTTTCTGTTGGAGTCGGTGATTCTTGCGTTATTTGGCGGAGCGGTCGGCTGCTTGTTCTCGCTGCCGCTGAATGGCATGGCCACCGGCACGATGAGTTGGACGACGTTCTCGGAAGTCGCGTTCGAGTTCCGCGTCACGCCGGAATTGCTGGCGAAGGGAATGGCGTTCGCGCTGGTCATGGGGGTGCTCGGCGGTTTGTTGCCGGCGCGGCTGGCGGCGCGTAAACCGGTGCTTGACGCCTTGCGTTCTGTCTAAGAATCTACGGACACACGATGAACACCACCGAACAATCCCTCTCTCGGCTCGCCATCCCGGCCGAGAAGAAGACCCGGTACCGCACTGGGCCGTGGACGATGTTGGTCATCGTGGTGTTGTTGCTGGCCGGGGCAGCGGCGCTTTTCTTCCATACCCGACAGGACGAACGCCCGCCGGTTCCCGCGGCGACTCCAGCCTCCGCGGTTGCGCCGAAGTCCGGCGATGCGCTCTTGGCGGTCAGCGGTTACATCATTCCGCGCGAACGGATCGAACTCAGCCCGCGTTTCATGGCGACCGTCAAATGGATCGGCGTGAAAAAGGGCGACACGGTCAAGAAGGGCGATGTCATCGTTCAACTCGAAGACGACGAATACAAGGCGCGCATGCTCGAAGTGGAAGGACGCCTTGCCCTCACACAAGCCAACCTCACGAATGCCGAACTCAACCTCACCCGCCAGCTTGCGCTCGACAAGGAGAAGGTTGACAGCGCCCGTTCGCTCGACGAGGCGCGCCGCGCGCGCGACGTGGCCGCGGCCGAGTTGACCGTGGCGCAAGGACAACTTGCGCTGGCGAAAACCTACGTCGAGTGGTGCAAGATTCGCGCACCCGTGGACGGCGTGATTCTCGAAAAACTCGCGGATGCCAACGAGCTTGTCGTCCCGCAAAGTTTCGGCGGCTCGCGCGGCCCGAGCACGGCGCTCGTCTCGCTCGCCGACCTCAATGATCTTCAGATCGAGATTGACGTCAACGAAGCCGACCTCTCGAAGGTCCGCATGAAACAACGTTGCCGGATCGTGCCCGAAGCATACCCGGACAAGAAATACAACGGCTACGTCGCCGAGATTGCGCCGGAGGCGAACCGCTCGAAGGGCACCTTGCAGGTCAAGGTGCAGGTCGAGAAGCCCGACGCCTTCCTCACGCCCGAACTGACCGCGAAGGTCGAATTCCTCGCCAGCACACCATGAACAAGATCGAACGCCAGAAAGTCACCTCCAGCGACATCGCCAGCATCGGCTACGACGACGCCAGCGGCACGCTGGAGATCGAGTTCCACGCCACCAGTGTCTATCGTTACTTCTCCGTGTCGAAGGAGATTTACGAGGGGCTTCTCGCCACGCCGTCGCCGGGAAAGTATTTTCTCCAACACATCAAAGGACGCTACGCATGGGAAAAAGTCGCCACACCATAGGTCTGCTGACCACGCTGTTGTTGCTCGGCTGCGCCAGCACCGGCCCGATCAAGGGAAGCAGCTACGCCAACCGCTCTGTTCGGGCGGAAGACATCACCTACGTGATCGCGCGACAGCGTGATGATCTGCGCTACGGAAAGTACCTCCTCGTCGGACAGTTTCCAAACCCTGCCACCCTCACGGCCGGGATGCCGTCGTATGCAGCGTTCGATCGGCTTGGTAAGGCGACAGGGGTCGAGGTGGGCATTTCCAGTTTTCCCCCGGCAGAGACGGCGATGAGAAGCGCGCAAGACGTCGCCATCGAATGGCGTGCCATCGCCTACTGGTCGCTGGCGCGTCGTCATTCCGACCAGCAGATCGAGACTGCCGACATTGCCGTCAGCTTTGTCAAACACACGCGCACCAGGGCGGAGATCCAGTATGTCGGCAGCCCGTTGTTTCGCGAGCTTGACCAGGGTTGGTTCATCGAGCAGGTGAAAGTCTTCCCGCTGCTCCACAACCTCGACAAGCAGCCCAAGCGCTGATTCAATCCGCCGGCAACACGATTGGCCGATGGTTCTTCCATCCGAGCTTGACCCAAGAAAGATACCAGGTGCGACCATGGTCGTTGTTCGCCTGAAAGAACAGATAAAGTTGACCGTCATCATTCTCGAAGACACCGGGATGACCGGACTCGGAGGAGTTCCATTCGCCGGGTTTGCCGTTGGCCAAGAGCGGCTTCTCAACAAAGAGCCGCTGGAAATGAATGCCGTCCTTGCTGACGGCACAGCCAATCTGCTGCGGGTCGTTGTTGTAGCCACCGCCATAGAACAGGTAAAGCGTGTCGCCGCGTTTCAACACCGACGGCGCCTCGATGCACTTCGTTTCCCATGGCAACTCCGGTTTGAGGACGGGACCATTGAGCAGCGATTTCCACGAGTCCCGGCCAAAATCGGATTTGCGATTGGCGGCAATGGCGTGAAGCATCTGGATTTTACCGCTGGGATCGCGCGTGGCGTAATACTGGATGAGTTTGTCGCCCCACTCCACCACGTCCACGTCAATCGCGCGTCCGTTGTTCCAGTCGCCGGTCGGACGCCAGACCGGGTTTGATGGATTGCGCGCAAAACGCAAGCCGTCGGTGCTGGTGGCGTGACAAAGCGCATCCTTCGCGCCATTGCCGTAGGTGTTGTAAAATAAATGGAGTTTCCCATCGAGCAGGATGATTCGTCCGTTCACGATACCGTTCTTCTCGCACTCCTGTTCCGGCAGGATCTCTCCGACCTTGTTCCAGCGAACGAGGTCGTGGCTCGCGGCGATGCCGATGGCCCAACCTTTTGGAACTGCCTTGTTCGTGGAAGGGGCCATCGAGTAGAACATCAGATAACGACCATCGAACTTGATCACCGATGGGTCTTTCGCGAACGGCCGGCCGTGGCGCGTCGCATCGCCCCATTTCATCACCGGCGCGGCGCCCAATGCCAGCAAACAAAATGCAATGATGATCCTCTTCATCCTCAGTACCAGACCTGCCACAGAAACAGACCGTGTGCCGGCGCTGTCTCGACCAACGCCGTCCGCTTCCGCATTGCCGTCAACTCCTCCACCGTCATCTTGCCTTCGCCGACCTTCACCAGCGCGCCGACGATGGAGCGGACCATCTTGTAAAGAAACCCATCCGCCGTCACCGCAATCGTCAGCAGATCACCTTGCTTCGTCAGCGTCAGCTTCGAAATCGTCCGCACCGGATGCCGGTCAGACTTCGCCGCCAGCGCGCTGAAATCGCGTCGCCCTTTCAACAACCTTGCCGCGCGCCGCATCGCGACAAGATCGAGCGGCCTCGGATGATGCCACGAGTGGCACCGCAAAAACGGGTCCGCCACCGCGCCGCAATCAACCTGATAGCGGTACTCCTTCTTCCTCGCCGAGAACCGCGCGTGGAAGCTCGCGTCCACTTCCTGCACGCGGAGAATGCGGATGTCGTCCGGAAGATTGGCGTTGAGAGCACGGAGCAAAGTGAGCGGTGAGTGGTGAGTGGTGAGTGTGACGCTTGCCACCTGCGCCCGCGCATGAACGCCGGCGTCCGTTCGTCCCGAACCGTGAACCGTGAACCGTGAACCGAGAACTTTTTCCAATGCCTTTTCGACAAGCTCCTGCACCGTCACCGTATTCGGTTGCCGCTGCCAGCCGCCGTAGCCGGTGCCGTCGTACGCAATGGTCAATTTGTAGCCACGGCGCTCCGCCGCCGTGCGCGCCGACAGAGCGGCGCGGCTACAGTTGTTCGTGCTTTGCATCGAGGTAACTCTGCAACAACAGTTGCGCCGCAATCTGGTCGCGCTTCTCTTTCCGCTCCGCTCGGCGAACGTTCCCCTCCGTCAACACCCGCTCCGCCTGCACCGTCGTCAACCGCTCGTCCCAGCCTTCCACCGGCAGCGTTGTCGCGACACGCAACGCGGCAATGAACGCCAGCGCCCGCTTTGTCTGTTCGCTTTCCGTGTTGTCGAGACGGCGCGGCACACCGACGATGATCTTGCCGGCACCGCGCTCCGCCGCGACGCGCAACACGTCCGCCACACTGCCGACGTAACCGATGGATTGCGCGACGGTGCCGGTTTCGTCGCTGATGGCGAGGCCGACCCGTTTCGTGCCGTGGTCAACGCCGAGGACGCGCATCGTTCACCGCCTTGACCATTGGCGCGACAAACCGCGCCACGTTTCCGCCCTTGGCTATCTGGTTGACAATCGCGCTGCCGACGACGACAGCGTCGCCATGCTGCGCAATGTCCCGGCTTTGTTTCGGATTGGAAACGCCGAAGCCAATCGCAATCGGAAGGTCCGTGTGCCGGCGAATCGCTGCGATTTTCGGCGCGATGGAAGTCGCAATCGTTTTCTGCATTCCGGTGACACCTTCGCGCGAGACGTAGTAAATGAATCCGCTGGCGTGCCGGCAGATTTCGGCGATGCGTTTCTCCGGCGTCGTCGGCGCAATGAGGTAGATCGGGCAGAGCTTGGCGCGTTTCATCGCCGCCTCGTAGCTGGCGGCTTCTTCTGGCGGCAGATCGAGCGCCAGCGCGCCGTCAACGCCGGCCGCGGCGGCATCGCAGGCGAATTGTTCGACGCCGTGGCGATGGATGAGGTTGTAGTAGATGTAGAAGACAATCGGAATCTCGCAGCCGGTGCTGCGAAGCTCGGCAACGGTTTTGAGGACGCCATCGAGCGTGGTGCCGCTGTGCAAGGCGCGCTCGGCGGCGAGTTGGTTGACGACGCCGTCGGCGAGCGGGTCGCTGAACGGGACGCCGAGTTCGAGCACGTCCACGCCAACGCGCTCGAACTTGCGCGCGAGCGCCGCGGTGGTTTTCAAGTCGGGATCACCGGCGGCGATGTACGCGACAAAGCCTTTCCGCCCGGCGGCGCGAAGCGCGGTGAATTTGGCGTCAATGCGATTCATATTCCCCCACTGTCACCCTGAGCGAAGCGAAGGGTCGCTCCCCGGCAAGACAGGGATTCTTCGCTTCGCTCAGAATGACAAACTTAGGATTCATGGTGCAGGTAGATAAACCGCAAGCCGTCGAGGGTCAACATCGGATTGACGTGTTTGATTTCGGGAACATGACGAGTGATGAGACCGGCGTAGCCGCCGGTGGCGACGACCGTGGCGCGCGCCATGCCGGGCTGGCGTCGAAGTGCGGCAAGGATTTCCTTCACGAGGCCGCGGTAGCCGATGACGGTTCCGACTTGCATGGCGCCGACGGTGCTCTTGCCGATGACGGCGCGCGGTTCGCGTGGCGTGACGCGCGGCAACAGCGCGGTGTGTTCGTGCAGGTAGTGTGTCATCGCCGCCAGCCCCGGCGCGATAACGCCGCCGGCAAATTCGCCGCGGGCGTTGACGACATCGAAGGTGACGGCGGTGCCGAAGTCCACGCCGATAACAGGTGCGCCGTAGAGTTGGACGAGGGCGACGGCGTTGGCGAGGCGGTCGGCGCCGATCTGGTGTTTGTTCGGGTAGCAAATGCCGATGCCGAGATCCGCGTTGGCGTTAACGATGATGGGTTCCACGGGAATCCATCTTCGCAGTTTCCTGGTGGCCGAAGGGACGACGGAGGAGAGGACGCAGGCGGTGTAGGCGCCGAGCGAGGCAGGGATGCCGGAGAGTTTTGCGGTCGGGAAAGTGACGATGCGTTGGACGCGACGCGGTGTGGCGATGGCGAAGTCGGTGTTGGTGTTGCCGGCGTCAATGAGGAGGATGCGCGAGGTCATGGTATGTTGGCGTTGCTTTGCCACATCAGTGTCATAGCTATTACATTGATGTGGCAGGGGTGCGGAGGGTGTGGTTTCATTTCTCGACCTCCACGTCGGCGCCAAGGATGCGCTCGACCTGGCCGTTGTCCTTGCGAAGGAGCAGCGCACCGTCGGCGTCGAGCGCTTGGGCGTGGCCCTCGATGCGGCGGCGTCCCATCTTGACGGTGAGCTGGCGTCCGAGCGTGGCGCAAGATTCCGCCCACTCGGCAACGATAGCATCGAAGTCGGTGAGGGCACGGCGGTAGCAATCATCAAGCGCGGTAAGCACGGCGGCAACGAGGGCGGCACGGTCTTGGCGATGGCCAACCTCAATGGCGAGACTGGTGGCGAGCGAGGCAAGATCAGGAGGGAAATCGTCGCGAGTGCAGTTGACGTTGATGCCGATACCGAGGATGGCGGCGTTCTTTTGGACCTCGGTGAGGATACCGGCGACTTTCTTGCGGCAGAGGATGATGTCGTTCGGCCATTTGATGCGCGGGTCGAGCGTGGTGGTCTGGCGGATGGCGCGCGCCACAGCAACGCCGGCGGCAACCGTGATGCGTGGGAACGCTGACGGCGGGAACGACGGGCGAAGGACAACGGAGAACCACAGTCCTTTGCCGCGGGGCGATGCCCAGACGCGTCCGTGCCGGCCGCGGCCTTTGGTCTGGGCTTCAGCGAAGACGACGAGTCCTTCGCGGGCGCCAGCGGCGGCGAGTTGGGCAGCGACATCGTTGGTGGAGGCAGTGTTCTCGAAAACAAGTATTTCGGCGCCTATCCGCTGAGGATTGAGCCGCGCCTTGATGTCGTCGGCCGTGAGGCGATCCGGTGAACTGAGGAGGCGATAGCCGTGGTGGGGATGGGATTCGATATGGTAGCCAAGCGTTTTGAGTTCAGCGACGGCGCTTTTATCAAGCGCAGCGCGGGGAACGAAGTTGCCGCAGGCACGGTAAAGTTGTCCGAGGATAGCGCCGGTCGTCATGGCGCGGTCATTCTAGCAGAAGAGGCTTGAAAAGGGAGGTCTTTTCCGTTATTGCCACGCAGGGTCAAATGCCGTATTTTCTACTGCCATGCCTGTGCTGACGATACATCCCGCCACGTCGCGGGAACGAGTGTTCCGCTGGAACGAGCCGCGCTGCGACATTGGTCGCGCGCCAACCAATCAGCTTTCGCTGGACCAGGATTCGATCAGCAGTTATCACGCGCGCATCGAGAAGCGCGGCGAGGAATACTGGCTGGTGGACCTGAAGAGCACCAACGGTACTCTTGTCAACGGCGCGCCGGTCATGGAAGCGCGATTGCAGGAAGGTGATCTGGTGCAGTTCGGCATGGAGACGCAGGCGCGGTTCAGTTGTCCCGTCGAGGAGAAACCCCGGCCGACGGAACCTCAGACGACCGTAGTGATCATTCCTGAGCAGCCTGCCGCCGCGCCAGACGTCCCCGTGACACCGGAGGCGACGGTGATGCCGGCTGCGCCGAGCACAGCTCTTGCACAGCGTGGTGTGCAATGTCCGTCGTGCCAGGCGTTCGTTCCGTTCTCAGTGAATTTTTGTCCGCGTTGCGGATTCAGCCTCGCGCAGACGGCGCCGCTGGCGTTCCCAATGCAACCGCAGCCGGTCGGTTTTGTGCGCCCGATGGAACATCCCGGCGCGCAGAGCGTGGGGATGCTGCCGTTGTTGGCGTTGTTGTGCGGCGTGTTTGGTTTTCTCGCGGTCCCGTCCGTGCTGGCGATCATTCTTGGCCTGTTGGCCATCGGCCAGATTCGGCGGCACGGCGGCTTGGAGTCGGACCGCAAACAGGCGACGTGGGGGGTGTTCCTCGGATTCTTCTGGGTCGTCGTGTGTATCGCAGCAATATCGTGGTACAGTTGGAGCCAGGTTCAGAAAACGCGACGCGAACAGTTGGTCGAGCAGCGCGACATCACGGAGAAACAGGTGGCTGAGAATGAAGCCACTGTCATCACCGACCTCAAAGGCATCGCGTGCGCCCAGAAATACGCGAAGGTGGCGCGCCTGAAAGATCCCAACCAGACCGGCAAAGGCCAGTATCTGACGTTCAAAGAACTTGCGGAGACCCGTCCGCCATTCTTCAAGCCCACACTGACTGAAGGGCGCGCCAATGGCTATCGTTTCACCATCCGGGACACCTCCGAGGCCAATTATCTCGCCCTCGCGGAGCCGGAACATTATGGCGTTGACGGCAAACGCACGTTCTCGGTGGACGCTTCCGGCATCATCCGCGGTCAAGACCTCAAAGGTCGCACCTACGCGCAGGTCAACAGCCAGTTACCGGCGGTGACGGAGACAAAATCCTCGTTCGATGGCATGGACAACGCCATCGCCAGCGAAGTCCTTGCCCACGCCAAACGCCTCGCTGACCAGGGCAAATACGAAGCGAGCCGGCAGATTCTCGACGACGTGCCCGCGCAGTTTGCCATGACCACCGCGGCGCAGGAACTCAACTCACTCAAGAAAAGCGTGGATCCGTTCATCATCGAAGCACAGGCCTCGCTCAAACACCAGAAAGCGACCGATGCCGCCACAGCCAACGACCTGAAACTCGCCATCAGCTTGTTGAAAGAAATCACCGAACTCTACCCGACCTACACCAAGATCAGCGCCGTCACCGACGATCTCAACAAACACCAGACCGCGCTCGTTCAGCGGCTTGACAAGGAAGCCAAAAACCTCTTCGACAAGGCCGAAGCGTTCGAGCGCGACGGCAAACCGGAAGACGCCCTCAAACTCTACGTCGAGATCGAGAAGAATTATCCGACCACCGACTGGGCCAAACGCATCATCGAACAAAAACCTGCCCTTCAGAAATCCATCCGCGAGAAAGCCGCCGAATCGCTTTTTGCCCAGGCCCGCGACCTCAGCATCACCACCGCCTCCCGCGACATCGTCAATCTGCTCCAACAACTCCAACGCAGTTACACCGACACCGACTACGTCCAGCGCAACCGCGAGTCCATCACTGCCTTCTACCAGAAAGCCCTCGCCGAACAATATCGCCTTCTCGCCATCGAACAAATGAAGGCCGGCCGGGATGCCGACGCGCTCGCCCGCCTCGAAGACGCCTGCGCCAACAATCCCGACGTTCGCATCTCCTTCCGCGACCTGTTCCTCCAACTCTACCCGCGCGTCGCCCGCAAACGCATGGACGAAGGCGACGCCCGCGATGCGTTACGCCTCTACACCAGCTACCTGATGCTCGAACCGGCCACCAACGAAGTCAACCTCGCCGTCCTCAGCCGCCTCCAGTTCAACGTCGCCAAAGTCGAGTTCGCGCAGGGCCGCTACCTTGAAGCGCTCCAGTTGCTCATCGGCGCCAAACCCGAATTCGGCAAGGATCCCGAATTCAATGACCTCTACGGCTCCGTCGAGGTCGCCCGCGGCAACTATCTGGAATCCCTCGAGTACTTCAACGCGGCCATCGCTGCCAAACCCACCGTCGGCAACTACTACGCCCGGCGCGGCTACGCCCAGATTTTGATGGCGCTCCAGATCGAACAGGAAGCCATGATCGCCTACGCCGGCTTGTTGCGCGCGCCCACCAACACTGCTGCCGCGGCCGCCGCCAGTTCCAACGCCCCCTCCCCCAACATCACCATCAACATTCCCTCCGCCGACGGCACGAGCGCGCCCGCTTCCACCAACACCGCCGCCGCGGACGACTTCGGCCCCGTCTTCAACACCGTCCTGCCGCCCACCGCCACCGGTCTCAAACCGGAAATGCAGGTCCGTTACGATGCCACCGCCGCGCAGAACCTCCTGGATCAGATTCTTGACATGCTCGACAATATGTCCGCCACGAACGTTGCCATTCGTGTGCGTTCCACTGCCCGTTCAGCCCAAGCCGCCGCCCAGACCTCCTCCGCAAACTCCTCACGCAGCGGCAACAACGCCAATAACAGCAATACTCAGTCAGCCGGCACCACCGCTTCCCCCACTGGTCCCAACCCCGACAACCTCAACGCCAGCCCCTCGCGCGACCGGCTGCGCCGCATCAAGACCACCATGGACTTTGGCAAGGCGCTCAGCGGCCTGCGCCAGAGAATCCTCGATTGCAACAAACGCCGCGAACGATCGGTCATTGCCATGCAGCGCATGTCGCAACTGCTCGCCTACGGCAACCGCGACCTTGCTGAAGCTGTCAAACACAAAGCGGATCGCGCCCCCCAACTCATCGAAATCTGGAAAGCAACCGACCAGCACGAGAAACTCGTCGCCAAGGCCATTCCGAAGATCACCGCGTATCTGGCTGTTGAAACCGACACCATCGAAGTAGTCACGAAGATGACCGAGGCGATTTATCAGAACATGCGCATCAGCACCACCACCGCCATGGACCCGACGGCAATGCTCGACATCCATTTCGCGCGCTGGTTTGACCGCAGCCAATTCGACCAAGGCGTCCAATTCCTCCGCGAAGCCGGCGCCATCAAAGTGCCGTTGGAGAACTACTCGATCCTGCCGCCTGCCGCCGCGCCGCCGCCCTCGCCCACGGCGCCCCCAAAACCCGCCGCCGCAACAAAAACCGCGCCTGAGCCTGAGATGCAGTAAGTCACGCCGGTTCGTCGAGCAGTTCCAGCGAGAAATCCGCCGCCCGCGCCGAGTGTGTCAGCGCGCCCACCGAAATGTAATCAACGCCCGTTGCGGCGATCTCCGCGACGTTTGCCAACTGCACACCACCGCTGGCCTCCGTCTTCGCGCGGCCCGCTACCACTCGCACGGCGTCGCGCAGTTCGGCCGGCGTCATGTTGTCCAGCAGAATGTGATCGGCTCCTGCCGCCAATGCCGCCTCCACGTCCTCCAGCGAATCCGCTTCGATGATGATCGGAATCTCCGGTTTCATCGCGCGCGCTGCGGCAACGGCGTTGCGCAGCGCGGCAGGGCCAAGACGGGCGAGCACGGCGCGATGGTTGTCCTTGATCATCACCGCGTCAAACAACCCCATCCGGTGATTCGTGCCGCCGCCGACCGCCACGGCGTATTTTTCCAACAGCCGCAACGTTGGCGTTGTCTTGCGTGTGTCCAGAATTTGTGTCGCCGTGTCCGCTATCGCCTCGACGAACTCGCGCGTCAACGTCGCAATCCCACTGAGCCGCTGGAGAAAGTTCAGCGCCGTCCGCTCGCCCGTCAAGATCGCCCGCGCCGGGCCATCCAGCCGGCAAACAGTTTCTCCGGCAACCACCAGCGCGCCTTCCGTTGCCAACCGCGTCATCTCAACCCCACCCAACTCCGCAAACACCGCTTCGACCAACGACAAACCTGCGACGACGCACGGCTCCTTGGCGAGGATGACCGCCTTCGCGCGCAACTCGGCCGGCACGGCCGATTCGGTGGTGATATCGCCCGCGCCGACATCCTCCGCCAACGCCGCGCGCGCGACGCCGCGAATATAGTTTTGATCCAGTGTTGTCATTCTGAGCGAAGCGAAGAACCTCTGGATCGCAAGACCAACATTGCGAGGCCCTTCACTTCGTTCAGGGTGACAATCAGTGGCGTTTCCGTTTCTTCCTTACCACATTCACCTGCAACTTGCGGTCATATTTCACTTCCCGCCGGACCGCTGGCTTGCCTTCCTGCAATGCCTTGATCTGGTCGCGCAGGATCGCTGCCTTCTCAAACTGGAGATTCTCCGCTGCCTCAATCATCTCCGCCTCCAACTCGCGGACCAACTCCGCCGTCACATAGCCCTCGCGCACGACCGACGCCTCGACTTCGCGCGCTTTTGTCATCTCGGCGAGGCTGAGTTGTAATTCGCGCTTCACTGATTTCGGCGTGATGTTGTGCTCCTGGTTGTAGGCAAGCTGTTTTTGCCGGCGATACTCGGTCGTGGCTAGGAACTTCTTGATCGAATCGGTCATCACGTCGGCGTACAGGACAACCTCGGCGTTGATGTGGCGCGCCGCCCGGCCCGCCGTCTGGATCAAGGATGTGGCACTGCGCAGAAAACCCTCCTTGTCGGCATCCAGGATGGCGACGAGCGAGACTTCGGGCAGATCGAGACCTTCGCGGAGCAAGTTGATGCCGACCAGCACGTCAAAATCGGCAGCGCGCAGGCCGCGTAGGATCTCGACCCGTTCGATGGCGTCAATCTCGCTGTGCAAATACTTCACGCGGATGCCGACATCGCGCAAGTAGTCGGCCAAGTCCTCGGCGGTGCGCTTGGTCAGCGTGGTCACCAGCACGCGCTCCCCCTTCTCCGTCCGTTGCCGGCATTGCTCGATGAGGTCGTCAATCTGTCCGGCAAGCGGTTTCACCGTGACCGGCGGATCCACAAGACCGGTCGGGCGGATGATCTGCTCGGCGACGACGGCGCTCTTCGACAACTCGAACTCGCCGGGCGTGGCGGACATGAAGATGCACCGGCAGACGAGGCTCTCGAACTCAGCGAAGTTCAGCGGCCGGTTGTCGAGTGCGGACGGAAGACGAAACCCGTGTTCGACAAGCGTTGTCTTGCGCGAGCGGTCGCCGGCGTACATGCCGCCGACTTGGGGGACAGTGACATGCGACTCGTCCACGATGAGGAGAAAATCTTTCGGGAAGAAATCGAGCAGGCAGAACGGGCGCTCGCCGGGGGCGCGCCCGCTGAGGTGGCGCGAATAGTTCTCGATGCCGGCGCAGAAACCCATCTCCTGAAGCATTTCCAAATCGTACATCGTGCGACTGTGGATACGCTGGGCTTCGACGAGTTTGCCGCGTTGCTCGAACCAGGCGACGCGCTCGGCGGCCTCCTCCTTGATGGCGTCCACGGCGTTGGCGATTTTGTGGTAGGGCGTGACCCAGTGTTTGGCTGGGTAGATCGAGACGGCGTTGACGGTTTCCTTTTTCTTGCCGGTCAGCGGATCGAAACGGGTGATGCCCGCAATACGGTCGCCGTCGAACTCGACGCGAAGGGCGTCGTCGGTGTAGCTGGGGCAGACCTCGACGGTGCCGCCGCGGACGCGGAAGTGGCCGCGGGTGAACTCGTAGTCGTTGCGGTCGTACTGCATGTCCACGAGCTTGCGCAGCAGGTCGTCGCGGGCCATTTCAGAGCCTACGTTGACGAGCGCCATCATCTCGAAGTAGTCCTCCGGCGAGCCGAGACCGTAGATGCAGGAGACGCTGGCGACGACGACAACGTCGCGCCGCGAGAGCAACGAACTGGTGGTCGAGAGTCGGAGCTTCTCGATCTGCTCGTTGATGCTGGCGTCTTTCTCGATGTAGGTGTCGGTCTGCGGAATGTAGGCTTCCGGCTGGTAGTAGTCGTAGTAGCTGACGTAGTACTCGACGGCATTGCGGGGAAAGAACTGTTTGAACTCGCTGAAAAGCTGCGCGGCAAGCGTCTTGTTGTGTGAGATGACGAGTGTGGGCCTGTCAAACGCAGCGATGACGTTGGCCATGGTGAAAGTCTTGCCGCTGCCGGTGACGCCGAGCAGCGTTTGGAAACGCTCGCCCGCTTTCAACGAATCAGTCAACGCCTTGATCGCCTGCGGCTGGTCGCCGCGTGGCTTATACTTGCTGACGAGTTCAAAGCTCATCGAAACCGAAGTTACCACAGGAACGGTTGTTTGGGGAGTACGGGGGCGCGCCTGCGTGCCTGAACCAGACCGGAACATCTTCTCTTACGAGTTCAAGCTGCTACCGCAGAGCGCAGGATGCTCTTGAAGATGAACCGGCCGTCTTCGCTGCCGAGGATCTTCTCGCTGGCGCGCTCGGGGTGCGGCATCAGGCCGAAGACGTTGCGTCCTTCGTTGCAGATGCCGGCGATGTTGTCCACGGAGCCGTTCGGATTGTTGACGTAGCGAACAAGAACGCGGTCTTCCTGTTGCAACTGCTTGATCACGGCCGGCTCGGCGAAATAACAACCTTCACCGTGTGCGATGGGAATACGGAGGACCCGGCCTTTCTTGCAGGCGTTGGTGAACGGCGAATCGGTCGTCTCGACGCGAAGCTCGACGTGTTCGCAGATGAACTTGAGGCTGCGGTTGCGGATGAGCGCGCCAGGCAATAGATGCGCTTCGCAAAGAATCTGGAAACCGTTGCAGATGCCAATGACGAGTCCGCCCGCCTTCGCGTGGTCGGCCACGGCTTTCATCGCCGGCGAGAACCGCGCGATGGCGCCGGTGCGGAGATAGTCGCCGTAGCTGAAGCCACCGGGCACGACGACACAATCAACGTCGCCGAGTGAGGTCTCCTTGTGCCAGACGTAACGGGTCGGCTGGCCGAAAACGTTGGCCAGCGCGTGATAGCAGTCCTGATCGCAGTTGCTGCCGGGGAATTGGATGATCGCAAACTTCATTGGATCTCAAACGTGTAATCTTCGATGACAGGATTGCTGAGTAGCTTGTGGCAGGCTTCGTCCATTTTCTTCTGGAGCGCCGTCTTGTCGCCGCCTTCGAGTTCGATTTCCATGAACTTGCCGATGCGGACATCCTTGATCCCCTTGAAGTGGATGGATTCCAATGCGTGTTTGACCGTCTTGCCCTGCGGGTCGAGCACGGTCTTCTTCGGCATGACAATGATTTTGGCTTTCATTATTTGATTCCGACTTTCTTAAAGGTGTTGTTCACTTCTCGCATATGGATGGAGATGTCAAACAAATCCTCCACCGCGCGTCGGCTCAGGTGCGCCATCACTTCGGCGTCCTCCAGCAGAAAATCCTTGAACGACTTGCCGGGCGTGCGCCACGTGGCCATCGCGTTGCGCTGGACGATGGCGTAGGCCGCCTCGCGAGTCATGCCCTTCTTCGTCAGCGCCAGCAGCACAGCCTGCGAGAACGTCAGCCCCTTGCTCGACTCGATGTTGGCCTGCATCCGCTCCGGATAAACCAGCAGCTTGTCGGTAATGTCCGTCAGCTTCACCAGCATGTAATCGAGCAACGTCGTCGAGTCCGGCAGAATCACGCGCTCGACCGAACTGTGGCTGATGTCGCGTTCGTGCCAGAGCGCGACGTTCTCCATCGCGGCCAGCGCGTTGCCGCGCAACACGCGAGCGAGACCACACAGTCGTTCGCAGGTGATCGGGTTCCGCTTGTGCGGCATCGCGCTGCTGCCCTTTTGGCCTTTCGCAAAAAACTCCTCCGCCTCCAGAACCTCGGTCCGCTGCAAATGACGGAACTCCTGCGCCCACCGGTCGATCGAACACGCCACCAACGCCAGCGCCGCCGAGTATTCGGCGTGCCGGTCACGCTGTAACACTTGCGTCGAGATGCTCGCCGGTCGCAGACCGAGCTTCCGGCAAACGAACGCCTCGACTTTCGGCGAGAGATGTGCGTGCGTGCCGACCGCGCCAGAAATCTTCCCCACGGCCATGATCGCGCGCGCGCGTTCGAGCCGCGCGAGCGCCCGGCCAAATTCGTCGTACATCAACGCCATCTTCAAGCCAAACGTCGTCGGCTCGGCGTGGACGCCGTGCGTGCGCCCCATGCAGGGCGTAAACTTGAACTTCTTCGCCTTGCGAGCGATGACCTTCCGCAACACCTTCACGTCGGCGATAAGAATGTCCGCCGCCTGCACCATCTGGTAGGCGAGCGCGGTGTCGCCGACGTCCGACGAGGTCAACCCCTCGTGGATGTGACGCGACGCCGGGCCGACATTCTCGGCGACGCACGTCAGGAACGCGATCACGTCGTGGTTGGTGGTTTTCTCGATCTCGTTGATGCGCTCGACGGAAAACTTGGCGCGTTCCCGGATCGTGGCGAGGTCTTTCGCGGGAATCTTCCGTGCCTCGCACGCTAGGATTTCGATTTCGAGCCAGATCCGGAACTTGTTTTCGTCCGTCCAAATCTGGCGCATTTGTTCGCGGCTATATCGTCGAATCATGGCGCAGCGAGGCTACCGAAGCCGCGCGCCATTGTCAACGCGCCGCAGCAGCACGCCCGGTTGACGATGCAATCCGCTTCCGGGAATTACACGTTGTTTTGTAACAATTGTTACACAAAAGCGTGTAATTCAGTCCGGGCTGGGAATCGAGACGGGCGGCCGGAACATGGAACTGCGGCGAACTACTTCAGCGCTTCTTCGCGCGGGACAATGGTGATGCGCTCGATGACGAGCCGTTCCTCGGGCGTGCTCTTCTCCTGGCTGTACGGGTTCATCTTCGTTGGCAGGCTGCCGATTTGTTTCAGGACATTCGTTCCGGTGATGAGTTTACCAAATGCGGTGTACTGGTTGTCGAGATCAGCACACCGGTTGAGGCAAATGAAGAACTGCGAGCCGGCGCTATCGGGATGTGACGAACGCGCCATCGAGAGCGTGCCTAGCCGGTGCGGCTGGTTGTTGAACTCGGCCTTGATGCTGTAGCCGGGGCCGCCGCTGCCGAGGTCGAGGTTCTTCGGATCCTTGCTGAGCGGGTCGCCGCCTTGAACCATGAAACTCCTGACGAGCCGGTGGAACGTCGTGCCGTCGTAGAAGCCTTTCTTGGCCAACGTCTGGAAGTTGGCGACGGTCTTCGGCGCGTCCTTGTGGAAAAACTCCGCGATCATCTTGCCGTGCTTCGTCTCGATGACCGCCACGTCATTCGTGTTGACCGGCAGCATTTCCGGTTCAGTTACTTTCACCGTCTTGTTTTCGCAGCCGATGATGAATGCCAGTGCCATGATGATGAATGTGTATCGCATGGTTATGCTCCTTTACTTTTTGGTTTCCACTTCATACCACAATGCCCGGTGTTGCGGGCTGATTTCGATGTTGCCGTTGCGCACGGGGACTTCGCTCTTTCGCTGGCCGCGTTCGTCGAGCGCCCACGCTTTCGCGGCACGCGGCAACGTGATTGTCGCGGCTATGCCTTCGACGAGCGACGGCGCTTTGCCCCAATCGCGGCCCACTGTCGTCTTCTCGGCGTTCTTCCAACCCATCTCGGTGTTCTCGGTGTAACCGGTCGCAGTCACGAGCCAACGTCGCGGTTTCATCTCGGTCAGCGCAATCGCCGACCACTCCGTCGCGGGCGCGACGCGGACGCCATCGCCGAGATCGAATGTGCGACTGCGCGCGTAGCCGACGACAGCCTTGGCGCGCGGTGCGGTGACGGTGAAGACGCCGTTGGTTTGGTTCCACGCCGGAACTTTCCAGAGCGAACGCGAACCACCGGTGCGGAGTTTCTCTTGCGTGTCGGCGATGTCGGGCAATTCCGTCGGCGTTGGCGCAGCGGGAACAAGACCGGAACACAACATTGCGGCGGCAGCGGGGAACGTGGCCATCTGGGTCGGATGCTGGTCAACGTCGAAGTAGCTGCGTATCTTGCGCGAGTCCCAATCGCCGGTGTGGCTGTAGGTGAAGGCGAAGATGCCGTCCCAATCTTCGCGCGCGGCGGTGGCGGCGATCATGAGGAACGCCTCGGAGTTGAAGACGTTCGGCGCGGGATGGTTGTACTCGGTGCAGACGTACGGCTTGCCGGGCACGCGACCGGCGATGAGGCGCGGCAGATTGCCACCATCGGGCGCGGCGGCCATTGAAGTGTTTTTGATGCGCCAGTTGTTCGGGTCCCACGGTTTGCCGGGGAAATGCGGGTGCTGCCAGTAGGAGTGGATGTCCACGATGTCGAGCAGCGACTGGATTTGCGGCGGCGAGTAACCGAGTTGCGTGCCGATGACCAGGCTGCGCGCTTTGAGGTCGTCCTTGATGAAGCGGGCCATGCCGGTCCAGTAGCGCGTTTCGGTGTCCCAGAGGAACTTGATCCAGTCGCGCTGCGCGTCGGGCGAGCGCGTGCCGAATTCTTTTTTGCGGAAGGCGGGGATGCGTCCGAGCATTTCGCCGGCGCGGAGGCCGAGGATGCCGCCGGGTTTGAGCGAGATGGCGGCGAACTCGATGGCGCCTTTTTCGGAGGCGAAGCCGGAGAAGATGAGGCGCGCGTCGGTTTCGTCGGCGTCGGGCGCGATCGCGATGTTGAACGTCTGCCAACCGTGCGTGAGACGGATGCTGGCATCGGCGAGGTGACCCCACGGCGCACGGGTTTGCGTGAAGCTGACAGAGAGGCTGCGCGGCTTGTCGGCCTTGGCGCGGAAGTTGATGGTGTAAGTTTGGCCGCGTTTGACGGAGAGACCGGGCTGGTTGAATTGGACGTGCCAGCTTTCCTTGCCGGGCTGCGTGACCTCGAGGCGAAGCGTGTCGTTGGTGGGAGTCAACTTGGCTTTGGCGCCTTGGTGTTGTTCGAGTCTCCACTTGCCGGTGATCATCTCGGCGCCAATCGGTTCCTCCTTGATGTTCCACGCGCGGCGCAACGCGGCGTCGTTTGCGTATTTCTGTCTGAGCCACGCGTTCCACTGACGGGAGAACTCGTCGGCGATGACCGCCGGCATCTCGTCGCATGAGCCGCTGGACCAATCGCGGAAGAGCGCGTTCTCGTTGTTGATCTCGATGAACGCGATGGCCGGCTCGTTGAGGAACGGCGTGAGCAGATCGCGGGCGTACTCCTTCTGCATCTCGATCATCGGCGGATAGAAATTGTCCACGCCCTTGAAGTAGTGCGGCATCCCCTCCCACGTCGGCATGCCGGGATACATCCGGCCAACGTGGAGGTTGATGTTGGCGTAGATACCGTTCTTCTTGAGCTGGCCAATGAAATACTTCAGCTTCTCGAACTGCACCGGGTCGAGCGTGCGGCAGTCTTTTTGAAGGATACCGCGCGGCGTGACGCTGGTATCCATGTGATGGAACCGGACGCAGTTGACGCCGAACTTCGCCATGCGGGCGGCGATCTTCTCGGCGTCGGCGTGCTCAGGGAAGCAAGCGCCGAAACAGATGTTGACGCCGAAGAACCGGATCCGTTTGTCGCCGGCGTAGAGGTGACCGTTGCGTGCCGTCACGAAGCCGCGCGCCCCGGCGGGTTTGTCGTGTGAAATACTGACGATGCTTGGGCTGGCATCGTCCCACGGCAGGACAAATGGAAAAAGCTCGGCAGCATTGACGCGGACGCAGATGAACACGGCGAACGGAAGGACCAAGCGTTTCATGCGCGGCAGTGTACGCGGGTTCACGCTGCGTGGAAAGCCGGAACATGGTATAGTGCGCGGCGTGCAAAACGTGTTGATCACAGGCGGCGCGGGATTCATCGGGTCGCACTTGGCGGAGGCATTGGTCTCGGCGGGCTGCGCGGTGTTTGTTATTGACGACCTGAGTACCGGGTCGCGGGCGAACTTGGCGGCGCTCGACGGTCATCCACGATTCCATTTCACGAAAGGTGACATCCTCGATGCTACCGCGCTGGAGCCGTTGGTGGGGAAGGTTGACTTCGTTTATCACTTGGCGGCGGCGGTCGGTGTGGAATTGGTCGTGCACAAGCCAGTACACACGCTGGAGGACAACGTCGCGGGCACGGAACACGTGCTTGCGGCGGCCGCGCGGCACGGCGTGGGTGTGTTGCTGGCGTCAACATCGGAGGTGTACGGCAAGAGCGAACGTGACTGGTTCTCCGAGGATGATGATTTGCTGATCGGGCCGCCGTCGTTTTCGCGGTGGGGTTATGCCTGCTCGAAGTTGCTCGATGAGTTTCTGGCGATGGCGTACTGGCGGGAGAAGAACCTGCCGGTATTCATCGCGCGGCTGTTCAACACGGTCGGGCCGCGCCAGACGGGCCGCTACGGGATGGTGTTACCGCGGTTCGTGGAGCAGGCCGCGCGTGGCGAGCCGATCACGGTTCACGGCGACGGGAAACAGACACGCTGTTTCTGTCACGTGAGCGACGTGGTGCGCGCGTTGGTCGAGTTGCCGAAACACGCGGGCGCGAGCGGACAGGTGTTCAACATTGGCAGCATCGAGGAGGTCTCGATCTTGGAGTTGGCACGGCTGGTCAACGCAGCGGCGGGCGGGCGGGCGGAATTGAAGTTAGTGCCATACGAGGTAGCGTACGCCAAAGGCTTCGAGGACATGCGACGGCGGGTGCCCGACATCAGCAAAATTCAACGCTGGATCGGCTGGACACCCACGATGTCGCTGGCGGAAATCGTGCGCGACATGGTCAGCGACAACTCTTGACGAACCGCAGACGGATTAGTCGGACATTGCTTCCATGTCGGGACGGGGCCGCTCTTTGAGCAAGGCGTGGATGGGAGCGAACGTCCGCAGAATCTTCTGGTAGTCGGGGTCGTTAATCGTCGCGAAGATTGGTTGACCGCACTTCTGCGTTCCGCCGGCGTTCGCGGCGAGCGGAGCCAACAGGAAGTTGTTCTTCTCCGGCTTCAATACTCGTGTGTAAAACTTCCGCGGCAGGCTCTCTTTGTGGCAGGAGACGCAACGCCGAGCGGAGACTTCATTGAGTGTCGTGTCCAAATCGAGCGGTAACATCCGACGGCTGCCGAGTTCGGTTTTGTGCTCCGATGACGAGGTGCCGTAGTAGGGGATGTTCAGGTCCATCCAAAGATAAACGCGCCGGCGATCTTCGTCGGGCACGTTGACGCGCGGCTTGCCGTCTTTGTCGGGATGACCGTCGCGGATGATTCTGGCCAGTTTGCTCGCGGGGCTGCCCCAGCGACGCGGCTCGATTTCGAGGATGTTGGTCTCGCTGCCGTTGATCGTCCAGATCCACTCGACGTACGGACTCATCCCTCGCTCCTTATCGTAGATGGCACCCGACGGGCTACCGTGTTTGACCCAGTCCTTTTCTCCCTGCGTGCCGGTCCGGCAGAGAACATCGTAGGAGACGTTGAAGAAGTCGGTCATGTCGCCGCTCAGATCAACGTTGCCGGGCTGCTGGCGTTCGTTGTGGCACTTGATGCAGTGGCGGTCGAACACGCCTTGGACGACCTCGGTGTAGCTGAATCCCTTGACGCCCCACGATGGCTTGCGGAGTTCCTGCGGGGCGATGCGTTTGAAAAGCGCCTTGTCCACTTTCGGCGCGACGGAGTTGCGGTCGGCATGACAGCCGACGCAGCCTTGGACTTCGCCGGGCATCAGATGCGTGAAGGTCCTCATGCGTTGGACGGTTCTGCCTTCGGCGTCGAGCGCGAGGAAGTAGATCGGCACTTCGGATGGCACTCGAAACGCCGCGCTGCCGTCCTTGGCCACGTCCGCGTAGCCCCAGACTTTTTTCGGCGCGTAGGTCGCGCCGCAGGAGACGAGCGGGAACTGGAATCCGAACACGGCGATGTTGCGCATGCTCTTGCCGTCGGGACACAGGTTGTTCTGCGGCGTGTGCGTGCTCTTCTCGACCTCCTGCACGACGACGATCCGTTTGATCTCGCCGCGTTTCACGTGGGGTTCGAGTCCGTTGTAAACGTCCTGCATGTACAGCGTGGCCCAGTTGCCGGAGACGCTGCCGTCTTCGGGCAACTTGGCGTTGTGGTCCATGAAACTGCCGACGAGGACCGGCGGCGGCTTCTGCGCACGCAGTGGCTGCGGGCTGTAAAACCCCATGCCGTCCTTCGGGCGCAGCAACGACGCGGCATGGGCATCGAAGTCGCGGAGTTGGATCGTGCCGCCCTTGGAAACCAGCAGGTGGTTTTCATCAATGGCAAACGGTTTCTCGTATTGACCGTGGATGCCGCAATTAAGCATGCCGTTGCCGTACGGTCCGCCGCCGATCTTGTGCGCGTAGATGTCAATCTCGGGCGTCAGGTTGCGGACCGACTCGCGCGCATTCGCTCCCTTCGCGGGGTCAATCTCGACGATGCCGCCGCGGCACGGGCCGTTGTGATTCGTCGCCGTGGTGACAACGCGCCGTGTGCCGGGAACCGGCTGCGCGTCCATGAACGTGCCGGGATTCAGCACGCGGTTGCCGTAAAAGCCGGCCAGCCCGGTGCCGTCGGGGTTGATGGTCCAGAGACTTTGAATGGGACACGCGGCGCGGTCCACGTATTCCCAGCGCGTGTAGATGATGCGCCCGTTGCTGAGCACCGACGGCGTGAAGTCCATGAGGTAGTTCGCCGAGAGGCGTTTCGGTTTCGAGCCGTCGCGTTCCATGCGGTAGAGGACCGGCGAGGTCACGACGTAGCAGTACGCGTAGGCCGGTTTGCGGTCGGAGATGAACGCGATGCCGCCGTCGGGAAGCCAACAGGGATCGAGATTGTTGTGGGAGCCGTGCGTCAGTTGCGTGAGGCCGGAGCCGTCAATGTTGATGCGGAAGATCTGGTAGTTGCTCGACTCGTCGGCGTAACAGGAGATGTCCTCGATGTGCGCCACGGGATTCGACGCGACGTGGCCGCCGCGTCGCAACGCGAACACGATTTCCTTGCCGTCGTAAGAGAGCGCGGCGGTTGTGATCATGCCTTCGCCGGCGTCGAAGATGCACTTCAACTCGCCTTCCTTATCGTCGGGACGGAAGACGTATAACCCGCCGCCGGGCCGGTAGCCTTCGACGTGATAGACATAGACGTGCGAGATGTCGAGCGGCTTGCGTTTGACGAGCAGGATGTCGCGGAACCCGAACCGCCCGGCGACAAGGTCCTTGCGCAACGCGAGCGCCGCGGGCGTCTTCTCTTCCGGCGGCGTCAACATGTCGGCCAACATCGCCGCGCTCATCGGCGTGGCAAAAACGGCGATCTCCGCCGCGCCGGGATTCGGTGAGTTGGGATACGACGAAAGGAATTCGATGCGAATCTTCGTCACGCGTTGTTTGGGGAAATTGATCGCCTGTGGGCCGCGACGATGCTCCAGCATTCCCTTCGCTGCCGACTTCTTCTCGCCGTTCAAATAGACCGCGTAGTCCTTGAAGCATTCGATGAGTGGGCTGTGCGTCCGCGCGTAGTAGATGATCTGTGCGGCCTCGACCGGCTGGTCCCATTGCAACTCGAACCAGCCGTCTTGCTTGGCGCGCGTCGCCCAATCGCCGGCGTCCTGCTGGCCGTCGGACGGCAGGATGCCGCTGATGGCGTTTTGCGGGCGATAGATGTCGCTGTGCTGGCTGCTGGCCGAGACACGGGCCTTGGTCGCCTGGTTCTTCGGCGCTTCAACAGTGGCAGTGGACACTACTAACAACAGGGTTGCGATCAGCATCGTCACCTCCGATATGGCTGCAGGCTATGTCCGGCGATTCGGACTGTCAACTTCAATTCCTTAGAGGAACTGTCTGCGATCCATCCCGACTTCAATCTTGTGGGCTGACATGACGCGCCTGCATACCGCAGCGCGCACCGTGACAGAAGAACTTCTTGTCAATCACGGCACGGGGCAAGCCGCCGGCTTGCCCGCGGTTGACGTGTCCTACTCCCGGTTGCTACTCTGTTTTCGCCATGCCGCTTCCGAATCGCAAATCCCTTCCACACGAACCGCCGTTGTGGGTGCGTCGCGATGAGGCGTTCTTCTTCCTCACTATTTGCTGCCAAAACCGGAGCGCCAACCAGCTTTGCGCTTTGGAGACGAGCACAATCCTGCTGGAGGCGGCGCGGTTTCGTCATCAACGCGGCGATTGGTGGCTCGATTTGATTCTGCTCATGCCTGACCACGTTCATCTGCTGGCGGCGTTTCCTGCCGACAAAGAGATGACGGTCGTGGTGAAAGAATGGAAGGCGTACACGGCGAAGGCGGCGGGTGTCCGTTGGTAACGCGGCTTCTTCGACCACCGGCTGCGAGGCGAAGAGAGTCTGCGCGACAAGGCCGATTACATCCTGCACAACCCGGTTCGCAAAGGTCTGGTGGCGCGTCCCGAAGATCGGCTGCACGTCTGGATGCCGCAACAAACGTAACGAAGCGGACGCGCCGGCGGCGCGTCCCTACCAGCGAATCGCCGTGAGGTAGGGGCAAGCCGCCGTCTTGCCCATGTCGTTGATAATTCTCGGACGAGCCGGCGGCTCGTCCCTACCTTTCCTGCCGGAACAAAACCGGAACTTCCAACCTGCGCGGTGCGGTCAGGAGCATCGCGTTCATCGTTGGCCGCGGGCGAGAAGAACAGGAACGGTGGTGTGGTGGAGGACTTGGTGGGTCGTTGAGCCGAGGACGAATTCGCGGATGCGCGTGTGGCCGTAGGCGCCCATGACGATGAGGTCGGCCTTGGTCTGGTGCGCCCAGTGGAGAATCTCGACTTCGGCGTCGCCGTGGGCGAGTTGGGCGTGGACAGGGAAACAGCGCGATTCCGCTTCTTGCTGGGCTTCGCACAGGAAAGCGGCGGCGGCATCTTCGCTGGCGTGTTGGCAGGCGGTGAGCAGCGTGGTCTCGCAATGGAGTCGCTGGGCGAGGTCGAGGCCGTCAGCGAGCGCTTTGCGGGCGCCGGCGCTGCCGTCGTAGGCGATGAGAATGCGTTCGATGGGACGGAAAGAGCCGGTGGTGACAAGCGCAGGTTTAACCGAGGCGCGGATGATGCGTTCGACACCGGAGCCTAGCATGCCGTGGCTCCATTGGGCGTGTTCGCCGTGTTGGCCGAGGACGACGAGGTCGGCACGTTGTTCGTGGCGGAGCATGGTGGGAACAAGGCTGCCGGTGTCGTGGGCGAGTTCGCAGGGGATGTTGTGGTCTTGGCATTTTTTCTGGACGGCACTGAGAATGGCGTCGGCTTTGTCGCGCTGGATGGTCTCCATCTGTGGCACGAGGGCAGCGTAAGGTTGCGCGCCGATGGCGCCGGCAAAGTCAGCGAGCCACGGGCCTTCGAGGAGCCGGATGTCCGTGACGTAGAGGGCGAGAACGCTCGCGGAGAAGTTCCCCACCAGCCAAACGGCGTAATCAGCGGCGATGTCGGCGGCGGGAGAACCGTCGGTGCAGAGCAGGATGCGCTTGTACATGTGAGCCTCCTTTCTTTCGCCTCAAGATACATCAAGGCGGTGTGTCGGCCAATGGTGATCTTGCTATTTCTTGTCGCGCGTCTTGCTGATGCAACGCCAGCCGCCACTGGGGTCGCGAATCCAGTTGTCGAAGAAATAGGCGATGCCGCGGAATCCTTTGAGGGCGCGGAGTTCGTCGTCGAGTTTGCGCATGCCGGCTTCGGTGCCTTCTTTTTCGTCAGGATTGCCGCCGACTTTCTCGACGTGGCCTTGGAGATTGATCACGCCGCGGATGACGCGGATGCGGATTTGGGAGACGTCGAGCCAGTTGGAGGTGATGATTTTTCGCACAAGGATGGACATCTGGCGGTCGTCGGGCATGAGCGAAGAGTAGCGCGGGGATTGCGCGTTGACAAGAGTGGGGTTTGGTAGTAAAGGAATCGCCCGCGTGCGCTAAGGGCGCTTAGCTCAGTTGGCCAGAGCACCTCGTTTACACCGAGGGGGTCAAAGGTTCGAGTCCTTTAGCGCCCACCAGCCTTCGCTCGACGCGGAAGCAAGAGCGTAGGCGGGCAAACAGTCTGCGATCCGCAGCGTTAAGCTGCGGCTGGCAGGCCACGTGAATTCAGATACTGGCGCGGGGGCGTAGCTCAACTGGTTTAGAGCGCTGCCCTGTCACGGCAGAGGTTGCGGGTTCGAGCCCCGTCGCTCCCGCCAGTCAATCGCCACGCCTCACGAGCAACTCGTGAGGCGGCTCCGTCAATGCCGCAAGGCCAGAACATTGCGCGACAGGGCTATGCCTTCGATCTCCACCAACAGGTCCGGACGACAGACGTCGGCAACCGCATAGATCGTCGGCAACTCACCCAAACGCTCCTCGCAGACCGCCCGAACCCGGCTGTAGTCTTCCTTCCGTTTGATATAGACACGCGCCAACCCCATCCCGGCCAGCGTGGTTCCCAAGCCCGGCAGTCCGTGGCGGGACAGATTCTCTTCGGAAATCAGCGCCGCGATGTTCTCAAGCGTCTCGCTCGCCTGTCCCGCTGCGTCGCCAATATGTCGTGTCTCCTCAGCCGTAATGCTGGCGGTGCCGGAAATGAATATCATCGCGTAGTTGCCGCAGGTGACAGCCATGGCTCGCGAGAACTTGGGGCTCTTGGCGCCGTATTTAACTGAATAGTCATAAGCCGCGGTCTGCCGGGGATTCTCGAGCGGCACAGTCAGGACTTCCGGGCGATCCGTTGTCAGCGCAATGGCGCTCAGTTCCAGACCGCGACCTTCGGTGCCAATGCCGGTGCTGGCCGGGTAAACTCCGGGCGGGTGTCCCTTCGGCAAGCGGTCGCTGAGAAACTGAAGCCCCTGATACTCGTCTGTGCGCGCGCGATTCAACTCCTTGTATCGCTGCGAAGTTCCTTCGTCTGCCACAATCCCACCTTGATAAATCCACGTCCGAAACACTTGTTCCATCCGCATATTCACGCTGCCCAACAGAGTCTTCAATTGCCGGAATGCTGAGACTCCCTGCTCGTAAGCGCCGCCGGCGCTTGTCCGCGGAGCAACCAAGGCGGCATGGGTCCAAGCCATCCCGCTGTGCCGCGCGATCACCAACTGTTCGCTGACCCGTGTGATCTCCGCGTCTTTCCGGCCGCTCCCCAATCCGATGGCCTCGATCGCGATCAGTTTCCCTTCGCACGGCGGCTGGGCAATGTAACTGGTCGCGGGCAGATCCTTGCCGTAAAACCTGTGGATGATTCCGCGGCACTCGTCAATCAACGCCGGGTCGGGCAAAAAAACCGCCTGCTGAACGATGGCGCCTTGCGCTCCGTGTACGCTGATCACAGCCTCGATAATGCGCAGCGCGTCATCGGCCTGCTCTGCCAACGTCGTGCCACGCCGTGGAACCGCGGCGGCGAACACGTGACGCACGTCGCCCCAATCGGCCACTGAGTATCCAATCCCGTGCGAAGAGAACTTTTGAATCGCCAAGCTCAGATCGAAGCGTTTACCAAACAAGGATCCGCGACCAGGGATGTATTTCCCTGCATCTTTTACTGAACGGAAAACGAGATTCGTCTGCCCCAGGCGGAATTCGGCGCCATAGTCCAGCGACATCTCCGATATCCTGACCCCGAAGACGAACGTGCCGTTGGTGCTTCCAAGATCGCGAAGCAGGCAGCCGGTCGGCGTGAACCGTATTTCGCAGTGCCGACGGGAGACGGTGGGATCGTTGAGAATGATATCGCAGGTCGGGTCGGCCCCGATCAAACATTGGTCTTTGTTCAAGATGAACTCCCGTCCCTGGAGTGAACCATTAAGGACCAAGAGTTTCCCGTTCCGAGCCACGCTGTCTGTTTTCTTCTCGAGAGGGGGAATGCGGACGGTTTGATTGAGGCGGCACTCGTTCAAGTCGTCCCCGACGCTCTGGCCACTCTGGTCTGGCTGGTTGGATTGGTTCTGCGACATTCTGTTCACCGTTCTTTTTAACTGCGAGAATCCAAATCTGGAATCTTCAAGTTCATGGTTGTTTCCCTCGGAGACAACCGTTTGACTTCATTGCCGCGCAGAATACCTATACACACCGGGCGATGCAAGCACGTCTTGCTTCCGTCACGGGAAGAAACTTGAAGTCTCTCACAGTCTTTCTTACAGTGAACACGCTTTCCAGTTTTTGTACTGAGCCAAAGAACCAGCAGATGAAACCAACCGCTTGGCCGTCGAAACTGCCACGTTGTATCGGCGTGGCAGCAATGGTTTGTTTCGTGTCGCTGAGGGTCATGGCCGACACCGCGAACCTGTTCTCGAATCCCGGTTTCGAGATCACCGGGCTTGGCGCCGGCGAATGGCGCATTGACCGGGGCCGCGACACCGAAGCCGAGTTCGCCGTGGATCGTCAGGACGCCGGCGAGGGCGACCGCAGCGCGCGGGTCCGCATCGGGCGCGTCAGCGGTTACGGCATGCAGTTCGGGCAATCTGTTCCCGCTGGTCAACAAGGCCGGAGCTACACGTTCGCCGTGCTCGTCAAGGCGACGCAGCAACCAGTCAAACTCGGCCTCCAGATCGAACGCCGCGCCAAACCCTATGACCGCCCCACCAAAGGTGCGACAGTCACGATCGCGCCCGGCAAGTGGATGGAACTGCACGAGACGTTTACCGTCGAGAAGGATTTCGCGCCGGGCTGGTTCGCGTACATTAGTTGTGCCCAACCGAACTGCGAGTTCCGCGCCGACGCCTTCCGCCTGTATGAAGGCGATTACGTGCCGTTCGAGAAACTGGCGCGCGAAGAAGATGAGGCCACCGGTGTCCGCGTGAACCAATCGTCGGCCTCCGAGATTCGCGTCGCCAACAATTTCCTCACGCTGCTCGTCCGCCGGGGCGCTCCGGCTGTCGAAATGGCTGGCGCGAAATTGGCACCGGTTGGAGCCAAAACGATTACCGGCTTTCGCATCATCGAAAACACCGCCAAGCGCGCCGTGCTCGAAGTGACATCGGATCGGAACATCCGCACCCGGTATGCGGTACGGAAGAACAAACCGGTCGTCGAAGTCGAAGGCGATAGACGGTTGCTTGTCACGAGTCGCAGCCAGTATGCCGTGGTGCCGGACATTTTCGCCAGCGACCTTGTGTTCGACTGTGGCCAAGACCGGTTGCGAGTACCAAACGAACACGTGCTGGCGCAACTGGCCGACGACGGCAACAGCATCGTGGTGTGTGCGTGGCGGTCGCGCACCCAACCCGTGTGGCTGACTTCCGCCGGCGTGGAGATCAGTTGCCCGGTCGCCGTCGCGGTGCTCGCGGCGCCGAACATCTGGCAGCAGAAGAAATTTGCCGAACTCGATCTCGTCAAGGACGTGAAACTGGATCAGCCGGTTCCGTTCCGTGCACTGTGGCGGACGGATTACCGGCGCGCCGACGGCTTGATTGATTCGTGGAAGGTTGTCATCCGCCAAGCGCCCGGCGAGTGGGAGAGCTTCGGCGCCGGCTTCACCAAACCTAAGACGCGCACCGTCTGGACTTCGGCTCGCGGGACGTTCGCCTACCCGGCGTTCATTGACGGTAACGACGTATTCCTGCGACGCACGCACTTCGACGAACTGAAAGAACTCAAGTTCAGAGACGATGATTTCGCGTTGTTGTATCCGGTTCAGAAGATCAGCCGCAGTCCCGCGACGGCGTGGGGCGTGTTCGACGTATTGCGCGACGTGGCCGAACAACAAGCCGACGACCTCGTCATCAAGCACGTGGAGCGCGACCGTTACCCGGCTACCTGCGCGGTCACAGCGGAGTACGAAGCGGTCTTCGATGACGGCAAGGAACGCGAGAAGAAACAGTTCCTCCTCAAACGTCTCGACGACATGGACAACTTCGTCCTCAGCATTCGGAGTCGGATTGACGAGTATCTGGCGTGGCGCAAGAAGACGGGTGAGTTCATCGCTGCACAGAAAGCCGCGAAGCCGCAACTGGGCCCGCTCGCCGACGAATTTGCGTCGGTGCTGGCGCGGTTCGAGAAACGTCTTGATCACCTCAAGCTCGCCGAGCGGACGCCGCCTGCTGCCAAGGTGCTCATCGCGAAAGTGGCGGCGTTGATTGACAGCAACGAGCCGGACAAAGCCGAGAAAGCCAAGCAGATTGGCCGCGAGACGCGCACCATCGGCGGCAGCCAGGACCACGCCATCGGCGATTTCCGTATGATCACGAAAGAACTCCGCCAGCGCGCCGGCTACCGGATGACCATGGCACCGGATGACGCGACGTTCGAGTTCGCCCGCGTCGTGCGCGAGCGGACGATGGAGATGTTGCAGTGCGCCTTCGGCCACGAAAGTGCGAATACGGATTAAGTATGAACTTGTTTCTTTTCCTCGCAGTGCTGGTGTCCGGCGGCACGTTCCAAATGGGTTCAACCACCGGCGGCCCGGATTGCCAGCCGTTGCATCGCGTCACAATCAGTCCGTTCTACATGGACGACCGTGAGGTCACGCAAGAGTCGTTCAATGACCTGATGGGCGTCTGCCCGGCGAAGTTCGAGGGCGACAACCTGCCCGTCGAGCGCGTCCGCTGGACGCAGGCGGCAAAGTATTGCAACGCCCGCTCGCGCAAGGAAGGATTGACGCCGTGTTACGACGAGAAAACGTGGCAGTGCAACTTCGACGCCGACGGTTACCGTTTGCCGACCGAGGCGGAATGGGAATACGCCTGCCGCGCCGGCACGACGACAGCGTATTCGTTCGGCAATGACGCTGCGGTGTTGAAGACGCACGGCTGGTTCAAGGGCAACGCCGACAAGACCACGCATCCCGTCGGCGCAAAACCGGCCAACGCCTGGGGGCTTTTCGATATGCACGGCAACGTTGCCGAATGGTGCAACGATTTCTACGCGCCCGATTATTACCAGCGCAGTCCCGCCACTGATCCGCGCGGCCCAACCGAAGGCACTAAGCGCGTGCTCCGTGGCGGCCACTGGTCGGCCACGGCGGAGAAATGCACGTCCTTCTTCCGGATGAGCGACGCGCCGGGTTTGCCGGATGTCTGTCTTGGCTACGAACTCTACGGATTCCGTTGCGTCCGCCGCGCGGCGAGCAAAGCGGGTGCAGTTCAAACCTCTGGGCAGGACCGCCGCCGTCCCGGCGGTTTCAGATCAGACTCCGACCGCCGGGACGGCGGCGTTCCTCTTGTTCGCGCGGACAAGGCGACCAGTTTGCGGCAGCGATTACAAACGACGCCGTTCAGAATCACACACGAATGTTACACCAACAACAACTGGGAAATCTTCGTGTCGAACGCCGATGGCTCGGCACCGGTGAATCTCACGCAGACGCCAAAGGTGCACGAGCATTACCCGCAAGTCTCGCCCGACGGCGCGAAGATTTGTTTCTCGGTGGACGAAGGCGAGGGCCGCGACACCGTCCGCAGCCTGTGGGTCATGGACAGCGACGGCTCGCGCCGGCGCAAGCTGGCCGACAACGCGCGCGAACCGTTCTGGTGTCCCGACAGCAAAGCCATCGGCTACCTGCCGCAGGAGTTTCCCAAGTTCAACGTGACCGATTACTACACCACCGGCATGAGCTTCTGCGATTTGGCGACCGGCAAAATCACGCCGCACATGAACAGCACCAACCTGCATCATCTCTATAATCCGTGTTTCGCCCGCAACGGCAAATGGATCGTCTCCACCGTCCACGCCGGCATGGGATTCAAGCACGGCATCCTCTTGATCGAAGCGCGCGGCAACAAAATCATCAACCTGAACATTCCCGGCTGCCGGCCTTGTTTCAGTCCCGACGGCAAACAGATCGCGTGGGGCGCCGGCGACCACAAGATCGCCGCCGCCCCGATCAACCTCGACGCCGACGCTCCGTCGGTCGGCCCGTGGCGTCTGACGATCAAGGACGAAACGAACAAGATTTATCACGTGGACTGGTCGCCCGACAGTCGGTTCCTCTGTTTCAGCCGCGGCCCCAACGGCAAAGGCGACCCGACGAAACCCGGTACATTCGCTGCCGCGTGTGAGATCGTCGGCGTCCACGCCGCCGGCTGGGACTTGGGCGTGGTGTCAGCCGAGCGCGATGGCGAACTGGACCTCAAGACGGCGAGCGATGTGGATTTCATCATGCTGACCACGAACGGTTGCAGCAACAAAGAACCGTCGTGGTTCCGGAAGGAGTAAACAGCTCCCGAATGAATGTCATTCTGAGCGAAGCGAAGAATCTCAAACTTCTTTCCGTAGGGATTCCAGAGATTCCTCACTCCGTTCGGAATGACAGGGAATTTATGATGCGTAAGCCCTGTTTCGGAAGGAGTGACCGCTTGATGCGACGGATTCCGCTCTTGCTGCTCGTGCTGTTGAGCGCGTGCGAGAAACCCGGCCCCGTCGAGATCGTCACCAAGTCCGGTGTCGTGATGGTCGCTGTGCCCGGCGGCGAGTTCGTGATGGGTTGCGACCAAGGCCAGCCCGACGAAAAACCGGCGCACAAAATCACCGTGACCGGTTTTCTCATGGACAAGTTTGAAGTGACGCATGAGATGTTCAAGAAGGCGCAGTTGCTCAATCCGTCGCACTGGCAGGACAACCCGCGGAAACCGGTGGAGAGCGTTCGGTGGCGCGACGCCAAGCAATACTGTAACGAGCGTTCACTGCTCGAAGGCCTGAAACCTTGTTACAATGAGAAGACGCCCGACTGGGATTGCGACTACACGGCAAGCGGCTATCGGCTGCCCACGGAAGCCGAATGGGAATACGCCGCGCGTGCCGGCGGCGATGACAATCTTCGCCAGTGCGCGTGGTTTGCCGAGAACGCGGACAAGCAAACGCATCCGGTCGGCCAGAAGCGTCCGAATCGCCGGGGCTTGTGCGACATGCTCGGCAACGTCTCGGAATGGTGCGAGGACGTGTACGATCCGAACTACTACCAGACCAGCCCGTCGGTTGATCCGCACGGCCCGCCGAATCCGGGCAAAGATGTGAAGCGCGTGATTCGCGGTGGCAACTGGAAAGCCAGTGCCGATCGCTGCCGGGCCACCGCTCGCCGCGGCGAGCGGACCGGTGACACCGACGCTTGTTTCTCGACTGACTACTGCGGCTTCCGTTGCGTCCGGAGCGCCCCGCCGAAATAGACCATGCTCTTCCACACTTGGCCATTCTTGATCTTTCTGTTGGTGGTGTTGCCGGTGTTTTTTGCGCTGCGGAAGACGCGGCTCTGGATTCCGTGGTTGATGGCCGCTTCGTATTTCTTCTACGGCTGGTGGAAACCGTACTACCTGTTCTTGGTGCTCTACTCGACGACGCTCGATTACTGCCTCGTCGCACTGATGGATCATTGTCCGCGCAAAACACCAACTGACGACCGTGTGCTGCGGGTAGCGTTTGGAGTCTGCACCGTGGCGATGTTGGGCTGCGTGAGTCTGGCGGTCGCGGGGCCGAATCAGTTACGACCGACGGCGATGGTGTTCAGCCTGATTCTGGCGTTGATGGCGGCTGGCGCGCTGTTCGGCAACCGTCGAATCTGGTTGGTCGTCAGCGTCGTCAACAACCTGCTGTTGCTGCTGTTCTTCAAGTATGCGCGGTTTGTTGTCGAGAACTTGAACGCCGCGTTCCCTGCGCTCCACTTATCCGATCCCTCGACGCTGATGCCGTGGGGCTGGTCGTACGTGTTGCCGGTAGGGATTTCGTTCTTCACGTTTCAATCGCTAAGCTACACGATTGATTTCTATCGTGGGCTGGTGCCGCGCGAGCGGAATTTCCTCCGGTTCGCCACGTTCGTTTGTTTCTTCCCGCAACTGATGGCCGGGCCGATTGAGCGCGCGAAACATTTGTTGCCGCAGTTCCAGCAATTTCCGGCGATCCGCTTGCAGAACTTCACCGATGGCGCGTCGCTGTTCCTCGTCGGGCTGTTCAAGAAACTCGCGCTGGCCAACTATCTCGCGTTGTATGTGGACCGGGTCTATGACAATCCGCAGGCGGCCGATGCGGCGACGCTGGTATTGGCGACGGTCGCGTTCGGCTGGCAAATCTTTTTCGATTTCAGCGGCTACACCGACATGGCGCGCGGCGTCGCAAAGCTGATGGGGTTCAATCTGATTTTGAATTTCAACAATCCCTATCTCGCCACCGGCCTCGGCGATTTCTGGCGGCGCTGGCACATCAGCTTGTCGAGTTGGTTCCGCGACTACGTTTATATTCCGCTCGGCGGCAACCAGCGCGGCGCGTTCAACACCTATCGCAATCTATTTATCGCCTTCCTGATCTCCGGCGTCTGGCACGGCGCAGCGTGGACGTTTGCGATTTGGGGCGCGCTGCACGCCATCGGCGTCATGGTCACACGCGAACTGGAGCGGTCGGCATTCTACCGGGAGCGCGTGCCGAAACTCGCCAAACAACTCGGCGTGTTTGCGTTCGTCAGCTTCGCGTGGATTTTCTTCCGTGCGGCAACGCTGTCCGACGCGCTGCTGATCGTGCGCCGGATTTTTACGGCGGCATGGCACGACCCACAGGCGCCGCTGTTGATGCTGGGGCTTGTCGGCGCGGTCTGGCTGTACCAGTTCGTGTACGAATCCCGGTTGCGCGACGTTTTGCGAACCGGTTTTGTGCGGATTGGCTTGGCGGTGTTCATGGTGCTGTGGATGTGCCTGCTCAGCTCAGGCGGAAAGGCGTTCATCTATTTCCAGTTCTGACATGACGACGCCCATTCAAGACATGCCGTTCGTGAACGAGTTCCGGCTCAACGTCCGCCAGTGGGCTGCGGCGCTCGTCGTTGTCGCGCTCGCGCTGACGTTGACGCCGCGTGTCTGGAAACGGCTGGAGAAATTCGATACCGGCCCCGATTACCGGATTCCGTATGCGTTGAGCAAGGACTACTGGCTGTACGAGCGAAGACTCGAACAGTTGACGGACACCGATCAGATCATCGTGTTTGGCGACTCGGTCATCTGGGGCGAGTACGTCCTGCCCGACGGCACGCTCTCGCATTTCCTCGGTGATAGGTTCGTCAACGCCGGCGTCAACGGCTTGTTCCCGCTCGCAGAGGAAGGTCTGATCCGGAATTACGGAACCGCGTTACGTGGCCGGAAAATTCTTCTGCACTTCAACCTGCTCTGGTTGACCAGCCCGAAAGCGGACTTGCAGGCGGCACAGGACGAGTTTAACCACGCCCGGCTCGTCCCGCAATTCTTCCCGCGCATCCCCGCCTACAGCGCAGACGCGAGCGAGCGGCTCGGCGCTGTCGTGGAACGCAACGTCCAGTTCCTGTCGTGGGTGAATCACATCCAAGACGTTTACTTCGGCCAGAAAGACATCTTGCGTTGGACGCTGGCCGACAATCGCGCAGTCCGGAATCCGCTGTTCACTGTGGATTCCAAACGCGGCCCCGCCAGTCGCCGACACCGGCCGTGGACGGAAACGAGCGAAGGTCCTGTGCAGTTTGAGTGGGTTCCGCTCGACCGTTCGCTGCAATGGCAGAGCTTCCAGCGGTTGGTCGCGCTGCTGCGGCGGCGCGGCAACGATGTGTGCACTGTGGTCGGCCCGTTCAACGAGCACATGATCGCGGAAAAGAACCGGGCCGCCTATCGCACTTTACGCGACGGTGTCGCCGCGTGGCTGAGCGAACAACGTTTGCCTCACGTCGTACCCGATGTTCTGCCCAGCGCGTTGTACGCCGATGCCAGCCACCCGCTGACCGACGGCTATGAGTTACTGGCCCGCCGGCTCCACGAGTCCGCTGCATTTGCTGTGTGGCGCGGGCCAACGAGGAACTGAGCGGATTATTTCCCTATCGGCATCACCGTATTCAGCATGAAATCAATGACCTTGTTGCTGACGCCACTTTCTTTCAGGTCAATGATCTCCGCCGTTGTCAGATGAAACACGGCCCTGGTCTGCTTGATTTGGCTGATCACCACTTCGTCCGCGATCCCTGCTTTGGCCAAGGCTTTCACATCTGCCACCCCCATTGGGACAGACGTTGGCGCAGGTGGCGGCACTGGTTGCACAGGCCGTGTTGATTGCTTTGCGGGTTCCTCTGGATATCCTGAAGGGCTTTTATAAACCGATGACGGCGGCAGAGGACGGTAGGCTTTAGGGCGTGTGTCGTCAGGTTCGGTCGCGACGGGCCTTTCTGTCGTTGCAGGCGGAGCGGCGGCGTACAGGAGGCGCGGAGAATCACCGGCTGGATAGTAGTAATAATCGTAAGTGTAGTACGGGGAATAATCATAGAAACCATAGTACGGCCAACTGAACGCCAACCCAAACCCCCAATTCCAACCCCCATGACTGCAGTATCCGCCAGGATGCCAACCACCAACACGCCCCGGTCCACCATAGTGCGAATATCCGCCGCCGGGACGGTGTCCACCGGAGGGGCGACCGACGGAAGAGTGTCCGCTGCCGCCGCCGGGACCGCGTCCGCCGTGTGAAGGCCCGCGGGATGGGCCTGCGGCGTTGGCTGATAGATAGACGAAGAAGGCTGCCAGTATTGTTGTTGCTGCGATCTTGGAGGTTGTCTTCATGGCACAATATACTCCTCTTGGCCAATTAGACGAATGATCGCCGGGAGGATTCAGGCCATCTGTGCGACTCGACGCTTGATGATAACGCGGCAACGCGTTACAAACAGCAAGCCCATGACAACAACTGCAACAGTGATCGCCGTGGACGGACCGTCGGCAAGTGGCAAGAGCACAATCTCCCGGATGCTCGCGCAACGGCTTGGCTTCATTTACGTGGACTCCGGCGCGATGTACCGCACCGTCACTTGGAAGGCGCTCGAACTCGGCTTCGACCTCAACGACACCGTCCAAGTGATCGCCATGCTCCACCGCATCCGGATTCATTTCGACGTCCGCAACCACGAAGCGCGGATGCTCATTGACGGCTTCTGCCCCGGCGCCGCCATCCGCGAGCCGCGCGTCGCCGAGAAAGTCAGCATCGTGGCCGCGATCCCCGAAGTCCGCCAGGTTCTGGTCGCGCACCAGCGGTCGTTGACCCGCTTCGGCAGCCTTGTGATGGAAGGCCGTGACATCGGCTCGGTGGTCTTCCCGAACACGCCGCACAAGTTCTACATTGACGCCAACGCCGCCGAGCGCGCCAAACGCCGGCAAAAAGATTTCGCCGAGATGCAGATCGAGACAAGCGCCGACGGCGTGGCACAAGCACTGGCCCAGCGTGACAAGCTCGACTCGACGCGGGCCGTGGCGCCGTTGCAGATCGCGCTCGGCGCAACGGTGGTGGACAACTCCATCAATCCACCGGAGCGGACAGTGGAAATCATCCTCGAACAAATCGCACGATGAACCAAGGCACCCTCTGGTACCAGTTCTGTCGGGGAATCTATCGTCTGTATTTTCGCCTCTATCACCGCGGCGCGATCCGGCACCGCGAACGCCTGCCGATGGAAGGCGGCGTCATCCTCGCCGGCAACCACGTTAGTTTCCTCGACCCGCCACTGTTCGGCGCGGCCTGCCGGCGCGAGGCGTTTTACATGGCGCGCGACACGCTCTTCCGCCATCCGATCGCCAACTGGCTGCTGCGCAGTTGGAATTGCGTGCCGATCAAACGCGAAGGTGGCGACATCGGCGCGATGCGCATGGCGTTGCGCCTGCTCGACGAAGGCAAGGCGGTGCTGATGTTTCCCGAAGGCACCCGCAGCAAAGACGGCCAACTTCAGGAAGCCCGCGCCGGCATCGGGATGATCGTCGCGAGGTCGCGCGCGACAATTGTGCCAATGCGAATTTTTGGCGCCGACAAGGCGATGCTGCGCGGCACGTCAATCCCCCGCCCTGCCAAACTCGTCATCGCGTTTGGCGAACCGTTCCAGTATCCATTCCCCGCGAATCTCGATGAGTTGCGTGGCGAGGTGCTGAAAGCGGTCTATCTCGATGTGGGCCGCGAGATCATGCGCCGCATCGCCACGCTTACACCGAACTGAAATCACGGCGTGTAGGTTAGGATTTCAAGCCACTGGCGTCCGTGGTCGCTTAACGACCAGCCGCGCTTGGCGCGTTGCACGAGGCCGCGGCAACCGTGTCGCGCCAGTTCCGTTTCGTCCACGCGGGCGACCGCCGGCAGGCGTTTGCCGCCGGTGTCGCTGCGCGGCCAGACGGCGACGGGCAAACCCCACGCCGTCGCGCCGATTTCGTAGGCGGCGACAGTGCCGTTGCCGGAGGGCTGGATTTGTTCGGGGTGCAGTTTCAACCACGGAAACGGTTTTGCCGGCACGAGCACCGTGAAAGCAATCGTCTGGCGCGCGACGTACTCGGCGAAGTTCAGCTTCGGGTTCGATCCAGCCGCCAGCAACAGCGCGGCGGGATCAAGGCCGTAGAGGTTCAAGCCGTTGAAGTTTCCAAACGGCGGCGCCTTCGGGTCGCGCTTCGGGTACCAGACCTGGAAGTTGGTGTTCAACAGGAAGTCCACCTCGAAGTGCAGGTGGGAACGTTCGCGCGGGATACCTTCCTTGGTATTGGTGGAACGACCGAGCATGCCGAGCCGCTGGCCTTTGACGACGCTCTGACTGGTTTTCAATTCGAGCGCGACGGCGGCCAGGTGCGCGTACAGCGTATAGACCGCAACACCATCCCAACGATGCGCGAGCAGGACGTAGCGGCCGTAGTTGGAGAGGCCGGGTTTCGCGTTGATGAACGCGACCGTGCCTTCGGCGACGGCGCGGACTTCGTCGAGCGGCTCGCCGCGTTTGTCCCAGCGTAGGCAACGAATGTCAACGCCTTCGTGGAACCGCGCTCCGCCGCGCCGGACACAGCCGAACATGCCGCTCTGAACGCTGCCCTCAGCCGTCGGTTGGTAAAACGCCGCCTTGTCGCCGCGGCGCAAGGCGTCGTTGTCGGTCGGGAAGCCGAGATCAAGCGCGCTGACGGTCAACGGCGCGAGGCAGGCCAACAACAAACGCATCGTCACCACAGGGCGTTGCGCTTCTTGCTCTGACGGTTGAGCGATGCGACGGCTTTCTTCGCTTCCTCCTCGGTGAAGTCACCCTCGAAAAGAAAGATGCCGTTGTTGACCACTCTGTCCACGAACCACGCCGCGACGGCGCGATTATTCAGAAAGGCCACCAGATAACGACCCCGGCAGCGCGCCGTCAATTCATCAAACGCCATGCGTCCGTGCGGCTCCATGCGCAACATGATCGCAGCCCCACCCGCCGTCGGATAGATCTCCGCCGACGCGATGTCGCGCTCTGTCAACGACGGAAAACGATCCACCTGCACCATCAGTCCTGTCTTGGGAATCGAAACTTCGCGGTAGAGTTTATTGGGCAGCGAGGAGCTGATCTGCTCGTGAAACCGCAATGTAGCCGCTTCCTTGTCATCGAACGTCGCGCAGCCCGACGCCAACAGACAGCCAACAAGAAAGATTTTATACGTTTGCATGACGCGCGGACTTTATGCTAGGTTCCACGCCAATACAATTAAATCATGAGCCTCGACCCACGATTTCTCCAATGCGAAGGCGTTGAAGTGTTCACCGGCAACGAGCTGCTGTTCAAAGGCGCGTTGGAGGCGGAAGGTGGCACCCATTTATTCACTGGTTACCCCGGCTCACCTGTCTCCGGCGTCTTCGACACCATGGAGTTGCTCGGCCCCCTGCTCCGCGAAAAAGGCATCCGCGCCTGCATCGCCAACAACGAAGCCCTCGCCGCCGCCATGCTCAACGGCTCCCAGATGGGGCCACTCCGCGCCCTCTGCGTCATGAAATCCGTCGGCTTCCACGTCGCTTCTGACGCCCTCGCCCTCGGCAACCTCGCCGGCGCGCACCCACAAGGCGGCGCCCTCATCATCATCGGCGACGACCCGTGGAGCGACTCGACGCAGGTCCCCGCCGACTCGCGTTACCTCTGCAAACATCTTTTCATGCCGGTGCTCGAACCGGCGACCAACCAGGAAGTCAAGGACTGGGTTGACCTCGGCTACAGACTCTCGCGCGAAGCCGGCCTCTACCTCGGCTGCATCATCACCACCAACCAAGCCGACGGCGGTGGCTGTGTACAAGTCCGCCCCAATCAATTCCCCAACGTCAACACCGCCAACAGCTTCACAATCAACTCCGCCGCGATTGATGTTGATCGCACCGTCCTCTTGCCGCCGCGAACGTGGACCCGCGAAAAAGACTTTCCGCGTCGCTTCGACCTGCTCTACAACGCCGCCCGCAGGCTCGGCGTCAACCGCATCGTCAACCCGCGCGCCAACCAGCGTTGGCGCGCCGAGATCGGATTCGTCGCGACCGGCATGGGGTACACCTATCTCGTCCACGCGTTGCGCGAACTCGGCGTCGCCGGGCAAGTCCCGATCCTCAAGCTGGGCGTCAGCTATCCGGTGGATCCTCAAATCGTCGAGGCGTTCACCCGCCAAGTCCGCAACATCTTCGTCATCGAAGAACGCCGCGGCTTCATGGAAGAACAAATCACCGCCATCGTCCACAAGCTCAACCAGGCCGACACTGGCGCCGCCACCCGCACCAACGTCTGGGGCAAACGTTTCCCCGCCGACCTGCCCGGCATCCCCTCCGCGCGCGGCCTGAATCCGAGCATCATTGTTGAACATCTGGCCCCGCTCGCCGACGTCTTCAACGACCCCGACCTGAAGATTGACCGCCGGCAAGTCGAACGCGCGGCGTCATTCGCCCGGAAACAAACCGGCGCACAGAACCACCTCGTCCCGCGCACCCCCACATTCTGTCCCGGCTGCCCGCATCGCGACAGCGCCAGCTTGCTCGTCCAGATCAAGAAGGATTTCATGGACGCCGATTACATGCGGCGCACACACCAACGTGATCCCGTGGACCTCGTCTTTCACGGCGACACCGGCTGTTACACCATGTTGATGTTCGAGCCGACCAGCGACCTCATGCACAACTACAGCGGCATGGGCCTCGGCGGCGGCACCGGCGCCGGCATTGATCCGTTCATCACGAACAAACAAGTCACCTTCATCGGCGACTCGACGTTCTTCCACAGCGGCATGATCGGCATCTCCAACGCGCTCGAACAAGGCCAGGACATCACCTTCGTCATCCTCGACAACCAGACCACCGCGATGACCGGCCACCAGCCGACGCCACAGACCGGCACCGACATCACCGGCGCACCCGCCTACCGCCAGAACATTGACCGCATCGTCAACGCGTTGCTCGGCCAGCACGTTTCCGTCACCCGCGCCGACCCCGGCGACCGCGACGCCTGGCGCCTTGTTCTCGAAGACACCATCCTCCGCGACGGCGTGAAGGTCGTCATCGCCGACAAGGAATGCGGCATCACCCGCCACCGTCGCGAGACACGCGCGCAGCGCCGCGAAATCAAAGAGCGCGGGTTCCTCCATGAGAAGCATCTGGTCAATGTCAACTACGCCGTCTGCGAATTCTGCCTCGAATGCACCAAAGTCACCGGCTGTCCCGGCCTCACCATCACCGACACGCCCTTCGGCTCGAAACTCCAGACCGACCTGAGCTGGTGCGTCGCCGACACCGCTTGCACGAAGCTTTATGCCTGCCCTGCGTTTGAGCAGATCACCATCGTTCGCCAACAAAAACCACCGGCGCCGATTGACCAGATTGACCTCGGCGGCATTCCGTTGCCCGCGCAGCGCGCCTTTGACGGCGTCTGGCACTGCTACCTCGCCGGCGTCGGCGGCATGGGCATCGGCGTCTGCACCGCCACGCTCGTCCGCGCCGGGTTCAAGCAGGGCTACCACATCCAGTTCTGCGACAAGAAAGGCCTTGCGGTCCGCAATGGCGGCGTCTATTCGCACGTCAGTTTCACCAAGGGCGATGACGACATCTGCAACGTCATCCCCTACGGCCAGGCTGATCTGCTGATCGGCGTTGATCCGCTCGAAGCCGCGCGCAGTCTCGACCCAACCGGCAACCAATGCTGCGGCAGCCCCGATCACACCACCGCCATCGTCAACACCTACAAGACGCCCACCATCCTCACCTTGCTCGGCAAGCACGACTTCAACGTCGCCGAGTGCGAAGACTTCATTCGCCGCACCACGCGCGCCGATGATTACTTCGGCCTCAACGTCAGCGGCATCAGCGAACATTTCTTCGGCACCAAACTCTATGCCAACGTCGTCATGCTCGGCATCGCCTTCCAGCGCGGGCTCATGCCCGTCTCGCTCGACAACATCGAGTGGGCGCTCCGCGAAACGATGGGCGCCGCCGCCGGCGACAACATCAAGGCGTTCCACCTCGGACGCAAACTCGTCCTCGACCCACCGCTGGCGCACCGCCACGAGTTCCACGAGACCTACGACCAATTCATCGCCGGGCGCATCGAGGTCATGAAGCGCAACCATCGCGCCCGCGACCGCTGGGTCAGGGAATTCGGGGACCTCATTCACCGCAGCGAACAGACCATTCACCTCGGCGAGCAAACCGAGCGCGACATCGTCCTGCGGCTGTACAACCTCCTCGAATACGGCGGCACCGACGCCTACGCACGCCAGTACCTTGACCTCGTCGAGCGCATCCATCGCCTCGACAACATTGATCGTGAGCACGCCGCCACCAAGGCCGTCATCTGGAATTTGTACAAGGCGATGGCGATCAAGGACGAAGTTTTTGTTGCGCACCTCATGACCAGCGAAGAGAAATTCCGCCGCGACCACCATCGCTACCACGTTGACGCCACGCGCGGCGACAAGATCATCTATCATCACCTCAACCGCCCCGAGTTTGTCCTCTTCGGCAAGCGCGTTCGTTTCCGAATCAGCCCGAAGCGGTGGCAGTTGAACATCCTCAAGCACATGCGCTGGCTCCGCGCCGTTCTCCCGTCGTGGCACCGGCGCGAACGCGACTTCCGCGACTGGTACATTCGTCTCGTCGAGGATTTCTCCCACATCCTGCCAACGCTCGGCGCCGACCGTGCTGCGTATGATCGTTGGGTCGAGGCGCTCCGCTGCGTCGAGCAAGTCCGCGGCTATCGCGAAGTCCGTTACCCGAAAATGGACGAAGCCCGACGCCGCGCCGAGGAACTCGTCCGCCACGGCGTCCGCCCCGCAGTGCGCGCCCCACAGAACGAACGACAGCCGAAGCGCACCGACGGCTGAACGTCATCGTCACGCTGCCCCACCGCCACGCCGTCGCACGGCCCCACGCTTGACCGCTCTCTCGCACACACTTTTCCGTTTGACCATTTCTTTTGGAGGAACGATCGTTCCTCCAAAAGAAAGAGTCTTCCCCATGCTCCAAAACGATAATGCGCCGCCGGAAACGTGGAAACCGCGCCAGGCCTGCGGCCCATGCGATTGCATTTGATCCGACCACAGCAACGTTGCCAGAGCCTCAATGTACCGAGCGAAACACAAACCCAAGCCGCGCCAGAGTGACTGATTCAGCGGTGTCAACGGTGATTGCTGAGAGACTACAGCGAGGACAGAAACCTATGCCGAACAATGGACGTGTGAACGTGTGACGGCATCTCTTCAGGTTAGTATGCTTTCTTTCAAAGGAACGATCGTTCCTCTAAAAGAAAGAGTTGGTTCTTTGCATTCGAGGTGTGAGAACCACAACGCAGCGTGACAGTAGCGGAACAGTAGCGGAACAGTTGCGCTTGATTCGACGGGCCGGGCGTGATAGCAGGTCGGTGCGCGCCATGAACAAGATCGTCCCAGTCAACGACCTGACCAACCAGCAGTTCTTCCAGCGCTACGCCACGCCCGGCCGCGTCGGCCTCGTCGGCGGGGTCACCTTGATCGAGAAAGCCATCCAGATGGCCGAGCGCCACCTCGACGAACAGAAACGCTGGAGCCTTTGGTCCCACGCCATGCTCTTCGAGGGCGCTCGCGCCGACGGCCACCAATGGATCATCGAGTCCGACCTCGACGTCCACCACAAACACATCCGCCTCGGCGTCCAGGAAAACCGCGTCGCCAAATATTACGACGAGAAAGCATTCCCGAACCTCGCCATCCTCGATTTCAATCTCACCGATGGCCAAGTTGCCGCGCTTCTGCGCGAAGCGCTGGAGATCGTCGCAAATCATGCCACCTACTCGTTGCGCGAACTCCTCGGCACTGCCGTCGCCCTTCACAACCCGTGGTTCCGCAGGCGCAAAAACCTTCTCGCCCGCAAAACCTCGATGTATTGCTCCGGGTTCGTCCAATACATCTTCAACCGCGCCGGCATTGACCTCGCCCCCGGCGTCCACCCATCGCACGGCAGTCCCGAGGACATCTCGCGCACGCCGCTGCCGCACACCACCTACCTTCTCCAACGCCAGATAAAATGAAACTCGTTGCACTCTGCGTCTTGTGGCTCGCGCTCGGCACCGGGATTCTCGCTGAAGATGCGACCGAACTCGCGTACATCCGTCAGGCGCTTGCCAAAACACGGATGACATTGCACGACCTTGGCTTCAAGAAAGATGTAGCTGAAAGTGAATTGGTCTTCCCGGAGGCACGCCGTTTTCTTTGCGACCCGCTTGCGCTCCCAACTTACGCCGGCGAGATGATGACCAATCTCCGCAACACGCGCTTTGGCGCCTCGCGGACAAACACCGTCGAACACATCTACCAAACCGTCCTCGGCATCCAGTCGTTGTTGCCGAAACCGAACCGCGCGGCATTCGAGGCGTGGGCGATGGAGTTCATCAGCGACAAAGCGGACCGACGGCGTCTTGTTCCGGATTTGTTCCGGAGGGATGAATCGCTCGAATTGCAGGACGACGAACTCGCCAATGCCATCCTCGATGCTCCGCTCAACCGCGCAGCGTTACTGTCGGCGTTTCACAAACTTTCTCGCGCCGTCGAACAAGCGGCCGCCAAACTCGGCACCAACGATTTCACACGTGACACGCCGCTCGGCAAAATCATCTGCACCAGCCAGTCGGGCCAGACGTTCACCGACGAATCGCTCCTCATCGTCGCCACCGGCAACGACAACCTCTTCCTCAACTCGGCCGGCGGCGCGAACGGACTTGCCGGCCGTCCCATCTCCATCGTCATCGCGACCGGGCACGGCAACCGGTATGTCTCCACCAACATCGTCGCGCAGGGCGCCGGGCTGTTCGGCATCGGCATCCTCGCCGATTTTGGTTCCAACTCGACCTTTACCGCGCGCCACATCGCCCAAGGCGCCGGACTGTTCGGCTGCGGCGCGCTCATCACCGGCAAAGGCCGGCAGAAGTTTGTGGCCGACTCGTTTTGTCAAGGCGCCGGCATGTTCGGCGCCGGCATTCTGTGGCAACGCGGTGGCGACACCTCGTACCGCGCCGCCGACAAGGCGCAAGGGTTCGGCGGCGTCAACGGCTACGGACTCATTCTCGACGAGAGTGGCGACGATTCCTATTTCGCCGGCGGGAAATATCCGTGCTCGTGGACGCCGGGGCAGAACTTCTCGCTCTCGCAAGGATTCGGGTTCGGGATGCGACCGTTTGCCGGCGGCGGCATCGGCGTGCTCTGCGATCTCGCCGGCAACGACCGCTACGAAGCCGGCGTGTATGGCCAAGGCGCGAGTTACTGGTATTCGGTCGGCCTTTTGCTCGACCGCGAAGGCAATGACACCTACAAGGCGCACCAGTATTGTCAGGGCGCGGGCATTCATCTGAGCAGCGGCGCGCTGATTGACTGGAGCGGCGACGACACGTACACCGCGCACGCCATTTGTCAGGGCGCGGCGCACGACTACGGTGTCGGCATGTTGATTGACCGCGCCGGTGACGACCGCTACACGGGCGTCAGCACGGCGCAAGGCGCAGCGCTTCACAATTCGTTTGCGATGTTGTTGGATCGTTGTGGCGACGACCGCTACGTCGGCACCGATCCGAAACAATCGCAGGCATCCGGCCATGATGGCGGACGCCGCGAATACGGTTCGATTGCGCTGCTGCTCGATCTCGGTGGCGACGATTCTTATTCGCAGGGCTGGCGTAATAACTCGACGTGGACGAAACCGTTCTACGGTCTCGGACTGGACTGCGAGGCGCGACCGGTGTTCTGGAGCGCAGATGGTAGGGCGCACCCGCCGGGAGTGCCGCCGAGCGAACCGGAGCGGACGAGCCGGCGGCTCGTCCCTACCTCACACGTGGATGTGCGCCATCCGATCGAGCGATTGGTGCGCAAGGTAGTCAGCGACACGGGGGCCGAAGCGGCCAACAAGGAACTGAAGGCGCGGGCGGCGGAGGTGTTGCCGTACCTGTTGACGCGCGTGGACAGCCCGAATGTGTCGCTGCGCTCGAAGGTGGAGGAGTTGGTGGACATTGTCGGAACGAACGCGGCGCCGATGTTGGCGAAGGCGATTCGTTCCGCCAAGAGCGACGAGGCGGCGCGGGTTTGTTGTTACTTCCTCGCGCGGTTCGAGACGGCTGCGAATGCAATCCCGTCGGTGTTGCCGTTGCTGGAGCGCGAGAAGACGCGGGCAACGGCGTTGTACACGCTCGGCCACTTGCGGGCACGGGAAGCGTTCGACGCGGCGCTGGCGTTGTTGGACGACAAGGACGAACTGGTGCGGTTGCGCGCGGCGCAGGCGTTGGGGCGGATCGGCGATGCGCGGGCGATTCCGAAGTTGACGGCGGCATTGCGTGACGAGTGGTGGGATGTCCGGTTCGCTGCCGAAGATGCGCTGGCCCGGATTCGGAAACGATAAGAAGCTGTTGCAGTCGGCACTGCGAGTCGTTACACTGGCATTCGCGATGAGAAAGATCATTTTGGCCGTTGATGACGACACACCGACGCTTGAGCTGCTGGAGGACATCTTCCTGCTGCACTCCGACTACAAGTTTCACTCGGCGACCAATGGCAAGGACGCCCTGAAACTCGCCCGCAAACTCCAGCCCGACCTCATCCTGCTCGACATCCGGATGCCCGACATGAACGGCTACGAGGTCATCGAGGAGTTGAAGAGCGACGACCGGACAGCGATGATCCCCGTCATCATGTTGAGCGGACTCAGCGACGAGGAGGCCAAGATCAAGAGCGCCGAACGCTACAGCGAATCGTACCTGACCAAGCCATTCACCCCCGGCGAGTTGATGGCGAAGGTCGAGGAAGTCCTCCGCCGACACGGTTGTCAGTAGCCTTGTTGGAGGCGCATGATTTCCTGGCGGGCGCGCACGGCCCATTCGCTGAACCCATCCAATTGCAGGTATCGCTGGTAGCAGGCGATGGCGTTCATGCGGTCACCGAGCGCCTCGTAGCAGATGGCAGCGCCGTAGCAGGACGCAGGGATGTTGGGGTTCATGAAACCGGCGGCGATAAACTCAACCAGCGCGCGCTGGAATTGCCGGCAGTTGAGCAGGAACTGCCCGTTCTGCGCGCGGTACAGGGCCACGTTCTGGTCAAGTGACAACGCGTATCGAAATGCCCGGTCGCGGTTCATGATGTCGTTCTGGGCGGCGTAGTAACTGCCCATGAACGAATGCGCCCACGGATTGTTGGGATTGGCGGTGACCTCCTCGTTGAGCCAAGTGAACGCTGACCGCAGATCACCTTTGTGCAGACAGAGTTCACCGAGCCACGAGCGGATGTTGGCCGTTTGCGGAGCCAGCCGGTAGACGGCCTTATAGGCGGCAATCGCATCATCGAGCCGTCCGAATTGATTGTGGAGCAGACCCAGTTTGAGACGCACCGCGACATTGTTTGGATCCGATCGAAGCGTCTGTTCGTACAACGCTTGTACGCCGTTGAAATCGCCGCGCGCCATCATTTCGTTGGCTCGTGCCAGCACTTGGTCAACGGCGCCTCCGCCCCCTCCGTCTGCTGATTCCGTCATCCCCGGCAACGACGGCGCCGATGTTCCTGACGGCAGCGACGGCAATGGGGGCGCGGCAGCAGTCACGTTGGTCGCCAGTGACGCCGGAGGAGCAGGGGTTTCTGTTGTCGCCGACGGGCGCGCGATGGGATTTGGCGATGTTGTCGGCGGGGGCGGCTCCGACAGCAACAGGTTGGCGCCGGTGGTTTGCCACCACGACACGAACCCGCGGACCTTCGGGGCGCTCGCCGGTGGTTTGAGTTCCTCCAGCATCTCGACGGCGCTTTCGAGGGACTTTACGAGACGTTCCTTTTCGATGGCGTCCAGCGTCGTCTCCACTTTCTCAATCAGCGTGGCGCTCAACAGACCTCGGTGTTGTTTGCGGGCTGCGTCGAGATATTGCAGTGCCGCTTCCTTGCGCGCGAGGAGCTTGCTCCATGCGCCGACCGTGTCGGAGGACACGGCCAACGGCATCAGGTCGGCCACCTTCGGGCCTTTGAACCACGGTTTCTGAAGCGTGTCGCGTTTGGCATCGGGCCGGTTCCGCAGGATCCAATCCGGCACCGTCTTCGAAAGGTAATCGCTCACCGATCCCAACGTGATGAACCCGCGCTCGTCCGGCGTCGCCTTGCCGCGCAGCGCTTCCAAAAGAAAATACGTAAACACACCGTGTCCCAAGTCCGGGTTCTCCAGACTGAGTTGCCCGGCGTCGCACGAGGCCAGCATCGCCCGTCCTTCCGCCGCCGCGAGCGCCTGACGGAACGCCGGGCTCATCGTGGCGTCGCTGCCCCGTGTCTCCCTCGATGTCTTCTCGCGACAGGCATCCCACAGCAACAACCGTTTCCCGGCGCGGCTGCTGTCGAGTTTCTGCTCAATGGTTCTCAAGCCGATGGCCGTCTCCTGTAACGATCCGCGTGAGCCGTCGGATGGCATCACGTACCCCAGTCCGCGCTCTTCAAAACCGTGGGAACTGAAAGAGACGACCAGCATGTCCGTCTCGTGGCCGGCGAGGTTGGCGACTGACTGCAGCGTCATGAGCACGCGCGTCTTCGTGGCCGGCAATCGTTTCACACCGGCTCTCGTCAAGTTCGCCAACTGCGTCTTTGTCGCCTCTGTCGTCGGCTCGCCTGCCAATGCCAGAAACGTGTTCTTTGGTGAAATCAGTTTCAACTCATTCACGAACAGGTGGGCCTGACCGACCGCGTCGTTGACCGCGAATGCCAACGGGCGCAGCGAGTCGTCCTCGATGAACTCGTTGACACCCATGAACAATCCCGCGTTGCCCGCTGCAATGACACTGGCGACCGGCTCCACGCTGATTCCCCGGTCCGCCGCCACCGCCAGGGAAGCAATGCTCAACACGATTGCGCCAACGAGAACTTTCATCGCAGCCGCATCCTACTCCTTGCGCCAAGCCATCGCAACGCCAAAACACACTCGCCGGCACGGCGCTAGTTGGGTAAAGTCACCGCGATGAACCTTGCCATCGCGCTCTTCCTCGCCGCCGCGCCACTCGACTGGCCGCCCATCACGCGCGAAACAAAACCGTGGGCCTACAACTGGTGGCTCGGCAGCGCCGTTGACAAGGAGAACCTCACCAAAGAACTGACACGCTACCGCGACGCCGGCCTCGGCGGAGTCCACATCATCCCGATTTACGGTGCGAAAGGCACCGAGTCCCGTTACATCGAGTACCTCAGCCCGCGCTGGATGGAGATGCTCCGCCACACCGTCACCGAAGCCAACCGTCTCGGCCTCGGCGTTGACATGACCACCGGCACCGGCTGGTGTTTCGGCGGCCCCAACATCTCCGAGCACGACGCCGGCGTCACCACCAAGGACGGCGTCGCCATGACGCCGGGGCGGAAGGTCAAACGCGCCGCCCCCGGCGGCGAAGGCTGGATGCTCAATCCGTTTTACGCCGACGCCATGCAGCATTACCTCCAGCGTTTTACCGATGCCTTCGCCAAGTACGACGGCCCGAAACCGCGCGCGATGTACCACGACTCCTACGAATACAACTGCAACTGGTCGCCAAATCTTCCCGCCGAATTCGAGAAACGTCGCGGCTACAAACTTCCTCTCGCGGAGTTGTTCGGTACGCAGGAAAACGCCCAACTCAAGTCCGACTACCGCGAAACGATCTCCGACATGATGATTGAGCAAGTCTGGCCGCTCTGGAACAAGTGGTGCCGCGACCACGGCTTCCGCACCCGCGATCAAGCCCACGGCTCGCCGGCGAACCTCCTCGACCTCTACGCGCTCGCCGACATCCCCGAAACGGAGATGTTCCACACCGACCGTGACAAGTTCATCTCGAAGTTCGCCTCGTCCGCCGCCCACGTTGCCGGACGCAAACTCGTCGCTGCCGAGACCGGCACATGGCTGGCCGAGCATTTCAACGAGACGCTCGCCGAACTCAAAGTTTTGGCGGACGATCTCTTCCTCAGCGGCGTCAACCACATCATCTATCACGGCACCTGTTACTCGCCCGACGATGCTGCGTGGCCGGGCTGGCTCTTCTACGCCTCCACCGAAATGAATCCGCGCAACGCCATCTGGCGTGACGCTCCCACGCTGAACCAATACATCGCCCGCTGCCAATCCGTCCTCCAAGCCGGCAAGCCTGACAACGATGTCCTTCTCTACTGGCCGATCTACGATCTCTGGCACGACGCAAGAGGATTGACTCAGAATCTCACCGTCCACGCGCGCGAGTGGTTTCACGGCCAACCGATCGGCGCTGTTGCGAAGAAACTCTGGGACCGCGGCTACAGCTTCGACTACATCTCCGACCGCCAACTCGCTACGCTGACCGGCCGGCACACCATCATCGTGCCGCTCAACAAGCACATGCCGGCCTCAACGAAACGTGTACTCGAAAAACTCGCCGCTGCCGGCAGCACCGTTCTCTACGAAGGTCAACTTCCCGCCGAATCTCTGCGCGAGCCATTGGTGGACATTCCCGGCCTCCAGTTCATCCGACGCGCCTTGCACGATGGTCGCTACTACTTCATCGCCAACCAAGGCGACAAGCCCGTTGACGCTTTCGTTCCACTCGCCACCAAATTCGCCAGCGTCGCGATGATGGATCCGATGACCGGCAGGACCGGCCTCTGCCCGGACAAAGTGCGCCTTCAGCTTGCCCCCGGCCAATCCATCATCGTCCGCACCTTCAACACCAAAACCTCCGGCGAGCCGTGGCGTTACGAAGAATCCGGCAAGCCTGTCGAGATCAATGGCCTCTGGCAGGTGAAGTTCATCCAAGGCGGCCCCGAATTGCCGCCGTCATTCCGGACCGACAAGCTGACCTCGTGGACGGCGCAAGGCGGCGAAGCCGAGCGTTTCGCCGGCACCGCGCTTTACTCGACGACGTTCGACGCGCCCAACGGGAAAGGCCCGTGGCTACTCGATCTCGGCGAGGTTTGCCACAGCGCGCGCGTCCGCATCAACGGCAGCGATCTCGGCACGTTGATCATGTCGCCGTATCGTGTGAGCGTGAACAAACTTCAGCCGAAAGGAAACAAGCTGGAGATTGAAGTCACCAATCTTTCCGCCAACCGGCTTCGCGATCTTGACCGGCGCAAAGTCCTGTGGCGAATCTTCAACGACATCAACTTCGTCAGCATCAACTACAAAGGCTTTGACGCCTCCGCGTGGCCCGTCCGTCCTTCCGGCCTCCTCGGCCCGGTCACTTTGCGTTGAAGAGCACGCGCGTCTCGCCACGCTTGATCGGCAGCGTGAACCGTGGGCCTTCACCAACCACCGCGCCGGTCAGCACGTCCTTCACCGGACCGGCGACACCGGTGTCAACGGCCAGCGGGCCGTCTTGCGAGGCGTGCAGGGCGAGGTAACGACCGTTTGCATAAACGTTGCAGTCGGTCTCCGTGAAAAGATGGACGCCCGCTGCACGCGCTGCCTGCCGCAACGATTCGCTCGTCAGCCCCTTCTCGTCCACGAATAGCGACGTTCCGTGTCCAAGCGAGCGCGTGACGCGCGCCAGCCGCGCTCGTTCGCCGGGCGAGAAACACCAGCCATTCACGAACACGAACAATTTCGCCTGTACCCGGCCCGCCAGCACGTCGTCGAGCAGGTACTGGCCGTATGGCGCGCCCATCCGGCCAAGCGGTGCGCGTCCTTCGTAAACCGTCTTCCGCGACACGCGGACTCCGCCGGGCGCGACGCGCATCATGCTTTGCTCGTCAATCACCACCGCTACTTCAGGGCGGAATGACATTGGCTTCTTCAAGAAATGTTCGTCGAGGCCTTGCAGCCGCTTCATTTCCATCCACATCCCCGCGTCGTTGAACCAGCCAGTCGCGGTGAGGTCCATCCACCACGTCCCGAAATTGCGGAATGCCTCCTGCGCGACGTTGCGAACCAACTGGGCGTTGGATTCCGCAAGGGTCGTCACGTGATCGCGCCAGCCGGGCGGATCGCCGGTGGCGAGGTAGGTGTGCGTGTCGTCCTCGTTCAACCAGAGTTTACCGGTCAGTGCGACGCTTTCCGCCGCTGTCATCGAGGGCGCGCTCTGGCCGAGACCCCGGTCGAAATACGAAATCGGCGAGCACAGCACGTCAATGTCCGGACAATCCAGCACGCGCCGCAACGCGTAATGTCCCGACGTGGCCGGACCGTTGGCGACCGGACCGAACTCGAACACGTAGCCGTAGAAGAAGACGATGAGTTTTCGTCCTCGCGATGCCTTGCGTGCCGCACGCGCCAATTCGCAAACGCAATCGGCCATCGCCTGTTGCTGGAACTTTGACCACTCGACAACCGTTGCCGACGCAAACATATTCGTTGAGCGTCGCTCCGCCGGCGTCGGAACGGGAACATCTTTGCGACCGAGCCATCGCTGCCACGCCGCGAGGTCAGCCGGCGCGTAGCCGTTGAGCGGGCGTTTCCACGTGTCGAGGTAAAACCACTCGGCGGTGTTCTGTCCGGTGGGATGATAGCCGGCCATGTGGTCGCCGAATTTCTCTTCGAGATGTTCAATCAATGCCATCAATCGCTCCGCCGCGTCGCGACGAAATTGCGGCGATGCCGGCACGGCATTGTCGCGATGGCCATCGTCCCACTGCATCACGTCGCCGGGATACGCCTCGCGCCACCATGCCGGCGGATACAACCCAATGCGCGGTAAGAGCAGCGCATTCGGGTTCGCGCGCAACACCGTCTCGCACGCCGCATCCACGCCTTTCCAATCCACGGTCTCGCCCGGCTTCGGCCACGGCGTAGGGACCGGGAAACTGACAAAGTCCACACCGACACTGGCCGCGAGTTTGATCTGCGACTCGAACACATCCGCCGGTCCGCCGAGCCGCACGAACTGTTGTCCGGGGCGGTAGAACGCAACGCTAAGCGGGCGCGCCGGCGTCGCGCGTGCGCGGAAACTGACGCGATAACGCTGGCCGGCCGCGATGGAGAGATTCGGCTGGGAGTAGATGTGAAAACCCTCGGCCGGTTTTGTCAGTTTGACGCGCAAGCCGCCGTCACTCTTTAGCAACGCGTCCTTCATGTTCGGCGGCCAGACAATCCAATCGCGGAGGTCTTGCTTGTTGAGCGTGATGTCGCGCAACTCCACTTCGCCGGGTTGGTTGCCGAAACGGAAGTGCATTGTGCCGGTAGTGGCGCTGTCGGTGGCCACGAACTCGAAATTGATCTGTTGCCAATCGCTCGACACCGGAATCGGCGCCGCGCCCGGCGCGCCCCAAAACATCCGGGCGCGGACGGGTTTGCCGTCCACGACGATTCGTGGCGCGCCGGTGGGTGACTCAACGCGGACGGTAAGCCCGCATGCGGCGGTCACTGTGAGGAGCAGGAAAGCGAACTGTTTCACAAGCATGACGCCAGAGTACCAGATTACTTGCATGCTGGACAAGGCTCTCAGGAGCGCAACCAGATGTCCGGGAAAATGGAACGATCGTTCTTCTTTTCCGGACAAGGTCTCTTCCTTTGTCAGTGCCGTCAATTGCGGTCAGACTCGAAACCGGAGTTCGTCCCGGAAATGTTTCGCCCGTTTCAACATCGCCTTCAGTTCGACGCCGTCGTTGTTCTCCAGCGCCGAGCGCACCTTGCCGAGTTCCTCGATCAACGTGTCCAGCGCGCGCCCGATTTCCTGCCGGTTCTGCTGGCAAATCTCCGTCCACATCTCCGGTGGCCCGCTGGCGATCCGCGTGAAATCCTTGAAACCCGGCCCGACGAAGTCCAGCGGATGCGAACCGCCGTTGCAGACGACGTTAATCACCGCCGCCGCGACGACGTGCGGCAGGTGGCTGATGCGCGCCACGATTTCGTCGTGTTCCGCTGGCGAGAGCGTGCGGACGTTGCAACCGATGGCTTTCCAGAAATCGTACACTGTCTGCAACACCGCCTTGTCGGTTGTTTCCATCGGCGTGACGATGCAAACCGCTTTCTCGAAAAGGTCCCGGCGTGCCGCCTCGATGCCCGACTGCTCGGAGCCGGCCATCGGATGCGAACCGACAAATCGCGGCAACATCTCGCTCAACGCAGAGACAACCGGATACTTCACGCTGCCGACATCGGTGACAATGCAGTCATCCGCCAGCACCGGCTTGAATTGCTGCGCCAGCGACTGCATTGCGCCGATTGGCGTCGCCAGCACGACAAGTTCAGCGCCGGCCATCGCCTTGCTCAGATCTGTCCCGGCTTCGTCCGCCGCGCCGAGTTTCCAAGCTTCGTCCGCCGCTTCCGGCCGGCGTGCCCAAAGCGCGACGCGTTGCGCGACCTTGCGGTGCCGCGCCGCGAGGCCAATTGATCCACCGAGTAGTCCGGGACCGAGGATGGCAAGTTTGCGAAGCATGGCAGCGGAGTTTGTAGCAGCAAACATCTCGTTTGGCAACTATGGTGGGCTGAGCCGGCACGGTGAACGCATTTGGAGTGTTGGTGGGAATTTCTTTGTAAGCGGGCCGGTAGCAAGGAGATATTTTGATTCCGGTTTGGATGGATTTGTGGTTGAAGATAGGGATGCACAATCAACCCCAT